>UOEJ01000211.1_pt1 | contig 17616 bp, 8 predicted proteins | sample 1989191 | NCBI WGS metagenome assembly UOEJ01 (sample SAMEA4712195, study PRJEB27164) | hydrothermal vent metagenome | biome: marine basaltic hydrothermal vent biome; feature: marine hydrothermal vent; material: mineral | place: Pacific Ocean | collected 2011-06-14/2011-07-23 | depth 1719 m | reverse complement strand
CCAAAAATATTATCAATCAGCGGGATGAATTTTTCACTTGTTTCACCGCCAAACAGTTTCAATGTGGCGTCATTGACCTGAATAATCCTGACTGAATTGGCCATATCCCTGGCCGCCTGCGGGTTTTCTTCCAGATATTTCCGAAGATCGCTCACCCCGTCCCGGCGCAGGCCCTCCAGAGTCTGGCAGACTTTTGACATATCCTCGTTCCAGATGGAAACGCCGGCATTTTCGAAAAGTCTGCGGAAACTTGCCTCGCTTTCTTTTTGTGCGCTCTCGGCTTTTTTAAGCTCTGTAATATCAATAATGCTGACCGGGATGCTTTTAAACCCGTCAACGGTTTCCGGTATGGGATAGGAAATAATCGCTTTTAGGAGTTTTCCGCTCAGGGTGCGAAAGTCCGATACCGCCCGATAGACTTTTTTCCCGTCCCAGATGGCACATAATCCATCGGTGAATATTTCTATGGCGTTGGGGCCAAAGGTCTTGTCAAACTGGCGGATAAAGTTTTTATCAGATGTGGCGCCAAACAGTTTCAAGGTCGCGTCATTGACCTGAATGACTTTTACCATATTAACCAGTTGCCATAGTATCAGTTGGTTATCCTTCAGATATTGCCGGAAATCCAGGACGCCGCTTTGGCGAATTTTTTCCAGTTCTGCCTTAACTTCCGACAGGTCCTCGTTACAGATGGAAACCTCTGAATTCTCAAACAATCTTTTAAAGCGTTCCTCACTTTCCCTGAGTTCGGCCTCGGATTTCTTCTGGTCAGTGATATCAATGATGCTGAAGGAGATATTTTTGAACCCTTCCTCGGTCCGGGGTATTTGAAAAGAGATGATCACATCAATGTCTTTTCCCCCAAAGGTACGGAATTTTGCCTCGGACCGGAAAATATCCTTCCTGTCCCAGATGGCACATAATTCATCAATGAAAACGTCAATGGCGTTCAGCCCGAAGGTTGTATCAATCTTGCTGATGAGTTTTGCATGATCTTCGGTCTCGAAAAGCCGCAAAGTTGCATTGTTGGCCTGAAGGATTTTGATCATTCCGGCCATATTCCAGGCCGTATCCCTGTTGTCTTTCAGAAATTGACGAAGATCTTTCACACCTTCATTGCGCAATTTATTCAGAGCCTCGTAGATTTCAGACAGGTCCTCGTTACACATGGGCACTTCGGTATTCTCAAAAAGTTTCCGGTAGCGTTCTTCGCTTTCATGCAGGGCCTTGCGACAGGCATATTCGTCAGTGATATCATGGAATACCAATACAACACCGGTGATATTGGATGTCTCGTCCCAGATTGGTGCGGCTGAATCGGCAATTTGATATTCTGTGCCGTCCTTTGCAATGAGAGTGGTGTCTTCGGGCAGATCACATATTTCACCGTTTGACATCACCCTGTTGACAGGATTATCGGCCATCTTCCCGGTGCGGGTGTTGATAATATGAAAAACTTCGGGTAATGGCCTGTTTATGGCATCTTCTATTTTCCAGCCGCACAGCTTTTCGGCAATGGGATTCATGCGGGTGATGTGACCTGATATATCGGTTGCGATCATGGCATCCCCCATGGAATCGAGGGTTGTTCGCAGACTTTTTTCGTTATTTTCCAATTCCTGTTCACATTGGAGCCTTGCCTCGATCATATTGTTAAAGGCATCATTCAATATGCCAATTTCATCCTGGGAGTTGACTGTGGCCCGTTCATCAACCTTTCCGGACTGAATTTTACGGGCAATTTTGGACAGGGAGACAATGGGCCTGATGATGCGGGTTCTGAAAAACAAAAATGCCAGCACGGAAAATAATATGGTGACAATGATCAGGAGAGCGGTAATTTTCCAATAGAGGTCTTCTGTGGCCTTATTGTCATCTATCTCACGATAAACCCGGTCATTGATGAGGGTGTTCAGACGTTGGACAGCCTGCATAAGCTCTGCCTTGATCTGGTAATATTGTTTACCATAAAGGAGCGAGCGGGCATATTCAGGGTCGGGGTTCTTGTGAAGGGCAGGAATTTCAGGGAATAATCCTTTCATGGCTCCAAAGGCCTGATCTTCAATTTTATTCAACAGGACCGAGTTTTTTCTGGATTGTTCAAGTAGGAATAATTCCTGGTCGGTAAGGCCGCTTTGTTTTATTAAATCCGAAAGTTGTGTGGTGCCTGCCTGAAGGTTGGAGGGGGTTATATCCTCGTTCTGTGCCGCCAGTATTTCGGAGTACCCCTGCTCATGGATTGCATCACCTGTTGCAACATAGCTGCGGGCCATTCTGGTCAGGTCGTCTGAAGTTTGCCGAAGCTGATTGACCAGTTTGTAGGATGTCAGAAGATGTAATTTTGCCTCGGCAGTTTTCTTTCTGCTGTCAGCCAGCAAAGTCATGGAAATCACAATCGCACCGAGCAGGCCGAGGATAACAAGAAAAACAAAAAAAATACGCGTGGCAATATTCATATATACCTCTGATGGTTATTTTGCCGGGGATATGGATGTTGCCAAGTCCTGACCCTGGAATATACGCCAATAAACGGAAAACAAAAACAGAAAAAAATACCCCGGTTTCTGTGGCTGACCCCCAAGAAACATACAGGGGAAACATACAGGGGGAACATACAGGGCGGCGGGCTTCTTTGGTGGAGGAGATACCTTGTCTCAAAAAAAGGTCTATTAAACTAAAGACACTTGAATGGAAAAAACCCGCCAATAGACTTTTAATTTTGTTTTTTCTATTTTCAAGCTGTTGCTTTGCGCTGATTCTGTATAGTGCTGACATAAAATTATAAGGACCATGAAAATGCCTGTTTACGGAGGAAGGCACATCACAAAGGGTCCTGTTTACCGTTTTTCATTTGATTTTCCGTTAAGCGGATAATCGGATGAAGGGTAAGGAACAGGGCAGTCTGGAGAAGTTATACCGGGATCATAGCAAACGGCTGGTTGGTTATGTCTATAATTTTCTGCGTTCTGAGAATGAAGCCGAGGAAGTTGTCCAGGAAGCATTCTTGAAGCTGCATAGTGTGAAAAAATCTGAGGAAATCGTATCTCATAAGGCCTTCATTTACCGGATTGCCCATAATCTGGCCATGAATACATTGCGCCGCAGGAAGATTGTCAGGTTTGATACGGGCATTGATATGGAAGAAATAGAAGTGGAAAGCAGCGTGCCACTTGCGGATCAGCAGTTAAATTCCAAACAGGAATTCAAGATATTCTGTGATGCCGTTAAAAAGCTGCCGCCAAAATGTCGTCAGGCCTTCGTCCTGCGTGTTATCCATAAAAAATCCTTTAAAGAAGTGTCACAGGAGCTGGGTATTGCCATCAGTACGGCTGAAAAACATGTGCTTAGGGGAATGCGGGAATGTCAGCAATATATGGAAAAAGCCAAGAAGCAGCATAGAAACAATATTAATCCGCCGGACCTTGGGAGTGGGGGCTCCAGGAAAAGGCATGTTTAACGGGGTGTATAATGGATAATCAGAGGGTAGTCTGATGAGCAAAATTTTTGATATTCCACAGGGTGATGACCCGATGGATATAGCCCGCAAATGGTATCTGAAGCTGGAAGAAGATGCCGGCGATGATCGTCTGCGGGAACAGTTTGAACAATGGATCGGGCAGGACCCGACCCACCGGGAGGCTTTCAACGCTGTTGTGGATTTCTGGTCCCATATTGAGGGCCTGCCCGAAATTCAGGAAATGCGGGCGACGGGAACTGATATTTTCAATGAAGATTCCGGACCTGAGCAATCCGGACCTCAGGAAAAAGCCACCATTGTCGATTTAAAGCAAAAGAAACCTGTAAAAGAGAGTTTGAAAATTCGCCGGTCATGGCAAAGGTGGGCCGTGGCGGCCATGGTCCTGATTGTCTTTTCCGTCGGGTTTAATTTCTATGGTTCCTACCTCCCCGAAGGCACATATCAGACAGCCACGGGGGAGATGCAAACCATACAGCTTGCAGATGGTTCGACGGTATATCTGAATACGGATTCAAGGCTCAGAACCGATTTCACTGACAGGGTCAGGAAGATCGAACTTCTAAGGGGTGAGGCAAAATTTGATGTGGCCCATGATGAAAACAGGCCATTCATAGTGGAAACCTCACGGGGGGATATCCGGGCCGTTGGGACATCTTTCAATATTTATGATCGCGAAGAGGCCGTTGAAATCATTGTTTTCGAAGGTACCGTTGCCGTAGAACAAAAAAAATACCGGCTGGACGGGATAGATACCCCCCCGAAGTTAAGTGAAACGGCAGTATTGGTCACAGACGGTGAAAGAATAGTCGTCTTTGACAATAAGGTCAGCATCATACGGGCGGCCAATGCGCTGGAACTTTCACAGAAGAATGCCTGGCGCAATGGCAAGTTGATTTTCAGAGGACAGAAACTGTCCGATGTCATTAAGGAAATGTCCCGATATACCAACAGGAAAATTATCATTACTGATGATGCTTTAAGTGAAATGAAAATGGGCGGGGCTTTTGATATCAAGGATTTTGAGGCATTGCTCCACGCCATCGAAGATACTTTCCCGGTCAGGATAATACGATTTACCCCCTATATCACCGTTATTGTTGAAGCCTGAAAGTAATATTGGACCAGAATATTTAAAATGCTGCGTAATATGAGACAAAAATCTGCCTCACTGTTTCTCTGTGCCATACCCATTCTGGGGCTGGCCGGCAACAGCGTTGCTGAATCAACTTTACCTCCTGCGGCCATACAATTTGAAATAGCCGGACGCAGCGTTGCGGACGCCCTGATTCTATTTGCCGAACAGTCCGGTGAACAGATTATTTTCCGTTATGATGAAGCCAGCAACATTCCGGCAAGGGAATTATCCGGCCCCTTCAAACCCATTGAAGCCTTGGTGGAGATTCTGAAAGACACCGGCCTGAAAGCCTATCGTAATGTGGAAGGCACCATCGTTATTCGCAAGGATGCCGACCATAATGCGCTCAAAGTACCCGAGAAGATAATTTCACCGCCCAAAGAGGATAAATTCATTATCAGGACGGGGGAGGAAAGCCCGCAGGACAGAACACCGGAAGAACTGATCATCACCGGCTCGCGTATCAAGCGTGCGGAACTGTCCGCGCCAAATCTTGTGTCAATCATTTCCGCCGAAACTGTCGAGCGGACCGGTACGGTAAATATTGAAGAATTACTCAACAGGCTGCCGCAGATCGTCCCCTCCCTGACCGGCAATTCAAATAATCCGGGGGAGGGGATTGCAACAGTTGATCTCAGGGGACTTGGGCCTGACAGAACGCTGGTGCTGGTCAATGGCCGGCGCATTACCCCCGGAAACCAGTCCGGTATTGTTGATTTAAACAGTATTCCCACATTTCTGCTGGAAAAAATAGAGGTCGCCACCGGCGGCACATCGGCAGTTTACGGGGCGGATGCTCTGGCCGGGGTGGTGAATTTCAAATTGCGTGATGATTTTGACGGTTTCGAGGGGCTGGCCAGATACCGGATGTCAAAAGATGGTGACGGTGACAAATATGACCTCAATCTTGTTTATGGTCAGGAATTTAATGATGAGCGGGGCCATGTTTTCCTTCATTTGGGTTTCCTCAAACGGCAGCCAATCTATCAGGGGGACCGGGATTTTTCCACCTTTGCCCTGGCGGACAGTTTTATCCGGCCCGGTTCCAGCGATCCCGCATTCGGGTACGGCGAATTCCTGGCCCCTGAAGAAGGCGGCATCCCCGGCCTGATCCGTTACGGCAGCAAGGTCATTCCGGGGGGGAATGTGTTAGGCGTGTCCGCCAGTGGTCCCCATCCCGGACTGCAACGGTTTGGCAAGGATGGTGAGCCACTGGATTTTAATAGTCTTACGGACCGATATAATTATGCCCAGTTTAATTTCCTGCAGTTGCCACAGAAACGCCTGATGGTGACTTTCGGGGCCAGATATCAGCTGACAGACAGGGTGGAATTTTTCAATCAGGTGATCTTTTCGCAGAATAAAGTTGATCTGGAGCTGGCCCCGTCTCCGCTGATAGTCACTGAACTGGAAATTTCCGTTGACAATCCTTTCCTTCAGGAAAGTGCCAGAGCGGCACTTCGGGGCATTGACTGGTTTGCCACCGGACAGATATGGCAGGCCCGTGACGGTGGTGGCAGTCTGTTATTTGATGATCAGGGCAATCCGGTTCAGGCAAGGCAGGCTGTGGACAGCCTGAATGGCAATGCCCCGGTCTGGGCAGCTGACGGCACGCCGGTTGCGGCGGTTGGCGGGGCAGGTCGGCTGTTATATTTGGCGGATGGCAGGTCGGAACTGCCCTATCTGTTGCGCCGCATGACGGAACTCGGCCCCCGTAAAATTAAAAACAATCGCCGTTCCCTGAATGTGGTTCTGGGATTGCAGGGCAAAATAAAACAAAATTGGGATTTCTATGCCCACTATAATTACAGCCAATATAATAATACCATCAGAAGTATCAATGCGGTTTCCATCGGTAATTTTCGTGATGCGGTGGATATCATATCTTCCGGTGGTGACTATATATGTGCGGATGAGGCCGCGCGTCAGGAGGGATGTGTTGCGGCAAATATTTTTGGTGAAGGCAATCTGTCTCAGGAGGCCATTGATTATATTACTATAAGTTTTGAGGATAAAACCCGCTATATCCGTCAGGACGCCACCGCCTATATCAACGGCACCATTGATCACGGCGTGGGTAATGGCCTGAAAGTTCTGCTGGGGGCGGACTGGCGCAGGGAAGAGAGTTCATCTGCCGGACAGGTCGATGACTTTTTGGATATGGGTGGTGGCTTTAAACGACCCGTTGCCGCCAATGGTTCCTATAATCTATGGAGCCTTTTCACTGAAATCAGAATGCCCCTGATAGAGAATGTCACCGGTTTTGAGGAATTTGAACTTTCAGGTGCCATGCGTTATTCCGATTATAGCCTGTCAGGCACGGTCTGGTCTGCGGCGGCGGGGTTTAACTGGCGGCCCTTTTCAGATGTCAGAATAAGGGGGCAGTATCAACGGGCCGTACGGGAGCCTAATATAAGGGATATCTTTGCAGCGGAGAGCGAGGGCTTTCCCGTGATTATGGACCCCTGTGCCGCCGGGAATATTGACTTTTACGGCGATATTACGGCCATTTGTATCGCAACGGGCGTTCCGGAAAATCTGGTGGGTGGTTATGATCAGTTAAGCAGTCAGATCAGGGAGGTTTATAGCGGCAATCCTGATCTGGAACTTGAAAAATCAGATACCTTTACGGTTGGCCTGATATATCAACCGTCCTTTTTGCCGGAAATTCAGCTGACAGTGGATTATTACCATATCACCATCAATAACCAGATATCGCCCCTTTCCAATAGGGCTTCGGAGATTGTCGATGGTTGTTATGACCAAAATGCATCACTGGCTCTGTTCTGTGACAGAATCGCCAGGAGGCCTGATGGTCAACTGGCCTATATCAATTCCAGCCTGTCAAATCTGGGCCGGTCTGTAACATCCGGCATTGATGGCCAGCTGTTTTACCGGAAACGCCTGAATAACGGGTTGTTTGGCGGGAATGAAAGACTGGAACTGGTCTTTCAGAGTTCCTATTTGATCAAACATGATTATCACCAGGTAAATATTGAAAAAACGGTCAATTGTGCGGGGTATTTCCTGGAGGGGTGCAAAGTGCCCCTGCCCAATTTCCGCTTTACCCAAATGGTGACATGGGGCAATGACAAGCTGGATATTTCCCTGAGATGGCGGCATATAGGGGGCATCACCAATAAAAAAGCGAAAACAGAGGAGGTGGCCGTCGCCAGACTGCCGGCAAAGAATTATTTTGATATCTACCTGCAATATGGTGTCACGGAAAATATAATCATGCGAACCGGTGTTGATAATATCTTTAACAGCATTCCGGATTTTGTCGGCACCGGGCAACAGCAGGCCAATACATTTCCCAACATCTATGATGTTTTAGGGCCATATTTTCATTTTGGCGTCAATTTCTACTATTGATTATTTCATCTTCAAAAGCTTTGTAGCCAGAATATTATTCTGTTTTTTTACCCTTTGGCAAAATAATAGTTAGCCATTGATTCGATTAGCCTTTTTCTTAGCCAAAGGTCACTTTTCCATAGTGGCTTTCACTTTCTCAACGGTCTTGATCTCAGAGGGCAATGACAAATTTTTGTTGTAAGGGCCGGGATCACTTTCCCTGCAGATATTTTCTTCTTACATAAAAGATAGCGTTGACCTTCTTTTTTCAAAATGACTTTAGGAGGAATATCTTGAATATCCATACACCAGACAAACATAAATCCCTGTTGAGATACAGCGTCTCCGCTTTTGCCGTCGCTGCCATCCTGACAACAGGAATCCAACCTTCATCTGCCGCCGATGATGCGGCTGACGAAGACTTGATATTGGAAGAAGTGACAGTAACCGGTTCACGCATCAAACGCAAAGACCTGATTGCCACTTCACCGGTTAACATTATTACGACAGAGGCCATTGAACTTACCGGCTCAACCCATGTTGCCAACTATATTAACGAACTGCCGTCTGCCGGTGTGCCGGGTTCTGTGGATACGGGTACCAATTTCCGGACAGCAACAACCGGCCTGAATACGGTTGATCTTCGTAATCTGGGGGTTCAACGTACTCTGGTCCTTGTCAATGGTCGCCGTCATGTTGGTGGTTCGGCCGGCTCACCAACAGTTGACCTGTCCATGATCCCGGCCGCCCTTGTGAAACGGGTTGAGGTCGTCACCGGTGGTGCCTCTGCGGTCTATGGATCGGAAGCCATGGCCGGTGTTATCAACTTTATCATGAAAGACGATTTTGAAGGGGTTGAGCTTAACGCGCGTTACGGAACATCGGAACTGGGCGGTGCCTCTGAAACAGATGTTTCTTTCCTTGCCGGAAGCAACTTCGCAGATGACCGCGGTAATGCAACGGTTTATCTTGGTTACAGTAAACGTGGTATCCTGCGGTCTTCTCAGCGTGATGTATCTGCCAATGATGCGACAAACAGTTCCTTTGGTCCCAAAGGTCACTTCTTTGCACCGGGTTTTTCCGGTGGCGGCTGGACACAGGATGACGATACCGGCCTGTTTAACAAGCCATTTGTCAATGCAGAAGACGGTTTTGACCGTAACGCTGTCCGTTTGATCCGGGTGCCATCTGAACGTATCCAGTTCAATGCGAACCTGAACTATCAAATTAACGACAATGTGAATTTCTTCAATGAAACATCATTTAACCGGTTAACTGCCTCCTCGCAGCTTGAACCATCTATTGTGGGTTTCTTTATCTCCGTTGGCAGCATTCCAAATATTAATGTTCCTATTGATAACCCCTTCATGCCAACCGAATTACGTGATTTGATCTTGGCGGCTGACCCAACTGCTGATCATGCCATCATGTTCCGTCGTTTTACGGAAATTGGTCCCCGGACCAGTGACGTTCAACGTCAGACGTTCCGGACCATGTTTGGTCTGGATGGTGAAATCAATGACAACTGGGACTATGAAGTTTATTATCAGTATGGTGTCAATACCCAGGATCAGACCAATGGCGGCGTATATAACACACAGAACTTCCTTAATGCCCTGAATGTGGAAGATGACGGTGCCGGCGGGTTCCAGTGTCAGGATTCACTTGCCCGTGACCTTGGTTGTGTGCCTATCAATGTCTTTGGTGCCGGGACCATAACCGGTGCCGCCCTTGATTTTATCAGGGTAAACAGCCAGTTGACAACGCGCATGGTACAACAGGTTGCCGGTGCGACCGTAACCGGTAACCTGCTTGAACTTCCTGCCGGTGACGTTGGTGTGGCCTTTGGTGCCGAATGGCGCAAGGAAAAAAGTGCGTTTAATTCAGACTCACTCGCCGCTTCCGGCTTAACATCTGGCAACAGCACGCCAAACACTGTCGGCCAATATGATGTTTACGAAATGTTTGCCGAAGCCGTTGTGCCTATTCTGGAAGACGCGCCTTTTGCGGATTATCTTGGATTGGAAGCTGCTATACGTCATGCCAATTACAGCACGATTGGCGGTAACTGGGCCTATAAAATATCCGCCGACTGGCGTCCGGTTGAGGATTTGCGGATTCGTGGTGGTTACTCCACAGCTGTTCGCGCACCAAATATCGGCGAACTGTTTAATCCGGGCAGTGAAACTTTCCGCAGCTTCACAGACCCCTGCGCCTTTGGCGGCATGGGCGGTGCCAGTGCAGATGGCAGCACAGTCTATGATGTGCAAAGTGCCACTGTTCAGGCAAACTGTGCCACAATAGCCGGTACAGCGACACTTGATCCAGGTGGCATTAACATCAGAAGTGCCGGTGGTCTTGCGGCCGGCAACCCTGATCTGAACCAGGAAAAGGCGAATACCTGGACTATTGGTGCTGTTTACACACCAAACTTTGTACCGGGTCTGAACATCACGGTTGATTATTTCGATATTGAAATTACCGATGCTATCAGCAGCTTTACGGCTCAGACAACTGCTGATCAGTGCGTACGTCAGCCAGACTTCCCGAACAACCCTTTCTGTTCCCTGATCCAGCGTGATACAACAACGGGACTGGTTCTTCGTATTGATGCTCTGGCGATCAATGCTGCGATACGTACTACGCGCGGCGTTGACTTTGCGCTTGATTACTCTACCGAACTTGGTGAGGGTATGATTGGCTTTAACCTTAACGGTACCCGGACATTGGAGTATGAATTCACGCCATTCGAAGGCGGTGATGTTATTGACGATCTCAAAGAAATCGGTGTTCCGGAATGGAGAATAAACGGTACGCTGACATATGACATCGGTAAATTCCGCTTCGGTTGGAGCACACGTTTCATTTCCGGTGTTAATGTGGATAATGACAACCCGTCAGCCGGTCCTGGTACTGTTGGGTCATATCTCTATAATGATCTTCAGGTTCGTTACACTATCGACGAAGATGGCCAATATGAGGTATTTGCCGGTATTGACAACATTTTTGACAAAGCACCTCCATTCCTTGGTCAGGGTGTGAATGGCGATGTTACCGGTACAAATACGGCAGCCGATATATATGACGCCATCCGTCGTTTCGGTTACGTCGGTATTAAAGCCAGATTCTAATTCCTGGGAATTGGATTAAACCATATGAGCGGCGGTCTTTGGATCGCCGTTTTTTTTATTATTTAATAGCGGGTTATCGGATCTGGATGGTCATAGGTGTGTGATAGTTATTTTCCCACACAGAAATTACTATCCTCCGTAGATAACTGGCTGCAGGTTCGCCCTGCAGCCATTTTTCATTTTCCGGCCGTCCCCCCTTGTTGATTGACTATGTTGATTGACTATTCTGGCACCGGGTGATAGGTAACGGCCTCCTGACCCTGTGATATAACTGGAAAATAGATAAAATGAGCAAATTTGCGGACCTCGGCCTGCGTGAGGCCATTCTTCGTGCGGTGGAAGAAGGCGGCTATGAGGAAATGACCCCGATCCAGCGTGAGGCCATTCCCAATATGTTGAAGGGGCATGACCTGATTGCGGTTGCCCAGACCGGGACCGGCAAAACGGCGGCCTTTTCCCTGCCCATCATCCAGATGCTGCTCAAGGGGGAGGGCAGGCGCGATGCCAGGGCGGCCCGGTCCCTGATTCTGGCCCCCACCCGTGAACTGGCGGTGCAGATTGCTGAAAATATCCGGGCCTATGCGAAATATCTTCACCTGCGCATTGCACTGGTTTATGGCGGGGCATCATCAAAACCACAGATCAAATCCATGCAACCCGGTGTTGATATTCTGATCGCAACACCGGGCCGTCTGCTGGATTTGACCAATCAGGGCCATATCAAACTGGGTCAGGTTGAATTTCTGGTGCTGGATGAGGCAGACCGTATGCTTGATATGGGCTTTATCCGCGATATCAGGAAAATCATTGCCTTCCTGCCAAAGAAACGCCAGACCGTCCTGTTTTCCGCCACCATGCCCGCAAGTGTGGAGGCCCTGGCAAAAAGCATTCTGCATCAGCCGGCCCGTATTGAGGTGGCCCCGACGGCGACCACGGCGGAAAAGGTTGAACAGCATGTGTTAATGGTGCCGAAAACCCGTAAACGTAATTTGCTGGCCCATATATTGAAAGATCAGGACATCAGCCGGGTTCTGATCTTTACCCGGACCAAACACGGGGCCAACCGGGTGGCAAAACACCTTGACCGGCTGGGTATTTCATCGGGGGCCATTCACGGTAACAAGTCACAGAATGCCCGTCAAAAGGCCCTTGATCAATTTCGCACCGGCGGAATCAGGGCCCTTGTCGCCACAGATGTGGCGGCGCGCGGAATTGATGTTGACGGGGTGACCCATGTGATAAATTTCGACCTGCCCAATGAGCCGGAAAGCTATGTCCATCGTATCGGCCGCACGGCCCGCGCCGGTGCAACGGGGATATCCCTGTCCTTTTGTGATCAGGAGGAACGGGTCTATCTGCGGGATATTGAAAAGGTCATCCGTCAGAAAATCCCCCTGATGGTGGATCATCCCTATCATTTCGAAGCCACCCAAATGCCCCCCGGTGGCGGTCAGAATGAGGCCATCACCCCGGCCCGGCGCAATGCCCCCAAACGACGGTCAAATTCCGGCAAACATAAACCAAACCGCCGTATTAATCAGCCGAACAGCAAACCGGGCGGCAGCCAGCGCAAGGGACGTCCGGCAAAAGGACGCAAATAATCAATAAGGCGATATTCAGCCATTGCTGGCAACGGCAATATCGCCGAGGAAGCTATCCACTGAATCTTTCAGCATGAACGAGTTTTCCGTCATATTCTTTGCCGTCTCCAGAACATTGGATGAGGCCTCAAGCGTATGGCCGGAGCCTTCGGAAACCCTCTGAATGATATCACTGACATTCTGCGCTCTTTTCGAGACGGTCTGAATGCTGTTGGATATTTCGGTGGTGGCCGCCTGTTGCTCATGCACGGCGGCGGCGGTGGAGGAGGCATATTCCGCCGACCTTTCGACGGCAGTGCAAATATTTTCGATTGAGGATGATGCCTGTTCCGTTCTTTTTTGTACCGACAATATCTGTTCGGCGATGCTTTGAGTGGCACTGCTGGTCTGGCTGGCCAGTGATTTTACCTCTGATGCGACGACCGCAAAGCCTTTTCCGGCTTCCCCGGCGCGGGCGGCTTCTATGGTGGCATTCAGGGCCAGAAGATTGGTTTGTTCGGCAATATCATTGATCAGACTGACCACATCCGAGATGCTTTGTGAGGCCTGTTCCAGATCTTTCATGGTTTTGGTTGTATCCTGCGCCGCATGGAGTGCGTCCTGAGCCACCTGATTGGATTTTTCCATCTGTGAAGAAATTTCCTGTATGGATGCGGTCATTTCCTCGGTCGCACTGGCCACGGTTTGTACATTATGCGACATTTCCCCGGCCACTGATGAGACTTCTGTTGACTGGTTGTTGATATTGGTGGCAGTTGACGTCATGCTCTCGGCCGTGCTTTCCAGTTCATTGGAAGCAGAAGAGACGAAGGAGAGAACCTGACTGATTTTATTTTCAAATTTACTGACCAGGCTTTCAATCAATTTGGCCTTTTTATCTCTTTTCCTGCTTTCCGCCAGTTCTTCTGCGTGGATTAGTTCGCGTTTTTCCTCTTCTTCCCTGCGTCGGGCTTCTTGTTCTTTCTGCTGTTGGGTTTCCCTGTTTTTAATGTCTTCCCGCATTTCTTCGGCTTCAATCAGGCTGTTTTTCAGACTGATCAGACCAATGGCCATTTGACCCATTTCGGTATTATCGGGATAGTTGTGAATCTCCCGGTCCAGATTATTATTTTCCAGGTCTTTTATGGAATTTGTCATCTCATTGACCGGTCTGATAATGGACAGCGTAATGAAATATGCTGCCACACCGGCGACAGACAGTACGGTTAACGAGATAGCCGCAATCAGGACGAAGGCGACCTGCTCGGATTCTTCCACCTGGATGATGGCGTCCTCTGTAAAGCTGTCTATTCTTCTGAGGGCCTGTTCCAGTTCACTGTCAATTTTATCTTCCAGCAGTTCAATCCGGTGAACTGTCTCCCTGTCCGGTCTCGTGGCATTGTTTTCCATATCCCGGAAAATATTAAACACGGTTGTTTCATAGTCCTTGTGTTGCTGTTCAATTTTTATAAAAACGGCCAGAAGCCTGGAAAATTCCTGTTTGGTCTTTTCATTGGTATTATTTGCTGCAAATTCAGCCAGTTTTGCTTCTGCATTCCTGATGCTCTCATCCACTTTTCGGGACAGGGCGGTAAATTTTTCCACGGTGGTTTTATAATATGCTGCCGTTACCGGGTCATTTTCCATTTCGCCGGATTGATACAGGGCTCTTTCAAAAAGCACCGCCTGCTCAAGCTGGTTATAGGTAATGCCCGAAATAATCTCTGTAAGAGGCATGTCCTGATGGGTTATTTCGCTGATTTTCCCGCCGATGCTACCCAGTTGATACAACATGACAGATGCCAGTAAAATCAATCCGGTTAACGAGATAACAATCATGGTGGTTATTCTGTGGGCGAAACGCAGCCTGTATAATATTTCGAACATGTTTTTTTACCTACTATATTAAAATTACTAAATATATTAACTAATTATAATATGCTAATCATCTTATTAATAAACGATTAATCCCTGTTAATAATTTGAAGATTTTATGGAAAAAACAGTTTATGGAATGTGGGAAAACTCTATCATGCCATAATGGCCTGTGAGCGGGCCGGATGAAATACAAAAAACTGGTTTGGGTGAAAGATGTATCAACAGTCTGCAAAAGAATTGCTGAATGATGTTTTTGGCTATGAAGAATTTCGGGGGCTGCAGTCTGAAATTATTGATGATTTTACGGCGGGCAGGAATATTCTGGCGGTTATGCCGACCGGGGCCGGGAAATCCCTGTGTTTTCAGATACCTGCCCTGATGGGTGACGGGGTTACCATCGTGGTGTCCCCCCTGATCTCCCTGATGCAGAATCAGGTGGAAGCCCTGAAAATTCTGGGAATAGAGGCGGCGACAGTCAATTCCGGCAATTCCCCGGACGTTAATCGTGAAATCTGGCAGAAATTACAAAACGGCGCATTGAAACTGCTTTACCTGTCGCCGGAAAAGTTAATGACGGAACCTATGCTGGCGGCCATAGAGGGCATGAATGTCAATTATTTTGCCATTGACGAGGCCCATTGTATTTCCCAGTGGGGCGCGGCCTTCCGCCCGGAATATGAGGCTCTGTCACAGCTTCATAAAAGATTCCCCCATATTCCGATCATGGCCCTGACCGCCACGGCGGATCAGGCCACCAGACAACAAATATGTGAAAAGATTTTTTCACAGAATGTGAAGACTTACCTCACCGGTTTTGACCGCCCCAATATCAATTTGACGGTGGAGATCAAGAACGGCTGGAAACAACAGCTTTTACAGTTCCTTTCGGGCCGTCAGAAGGAAAATGGCATTGTCTATTGCCTGTCCCGCAAGAAAACCCTGGAAGCGGCACAGGCATTGGTGGAGAAGGGCTATAACGCGTTGGCTTATCATGCGGGTATGCCGGGCGATCAGAGGGAGGAAAACCTCAATCGTTTCATGGCGGAACCGGATTTGATTATGGTGGCGACCATTGCATTTGGCATGGGCATTGACAAGCCGGATATCCGGTTTGTCTTTCATACGGACCTTCCGGCTTCCCCGGAGGCATATTATCAGGAAATCGGCCGGGCGGGCCGTGATGGTGCGCCGGCGATGGCCCATATGCTGTATGGCATGGATGATATCCGGATGCGTCGGATGTTCATTGATGACGAGAATGCGGGTGATGACCATAAAAGACGCGGCCATCAGCGTCTGAATGCCCTTCTGGCCTTTTGTGAGGCCCCGGAATGCCGGCGGGTTTCCCTGTTGAATTATTTTGGCGATGTGACGGAATTCAGGCAGTGTGGCAACTGTGACCTTTGTGAAAATCCAAAAGAAACCATTGATGCCACAGAAGCGGGACAGAAATTCATTTCGGCAATCTATCGTACCGGCCAGAATTTTGGCGTAGGCCATATGGTCGATATTCTCAGGGGCCGTGACACGGATCGCAGCCGTCAGCTTGGTCATGATCTTCTGCCAACATTCGGTGCGGGGAGGGACTTTGGCCAGAATGAATGGAAGTCACTGGCACGACAGCTTATGGCACGGGGGTTTATCCTGTCAGATATGACCCATGGTTCCCTGAAAATTACTGATGAGGGGTATCGGCTGTTGAAAGGACAGACAGATTTCAGGTATCGCCCGGACGTCATAGCTAAAAAAATCAGGACACCAAAAGTCAAAAAACCAAAAAAGGAAGTTTCAGACCTGCCTGACGGGGCGAGGGAATTATTTCAGGCTCTTAAAGTTTTCCGCAAAGAGATTGCCCTGGAGCGGTCGGTGCCGGCCTATATTATTTTTTCCGATAAAAGCCTCATTGACATGGCTGTGAACAAGCCGGTAACCCTTGACCAATTCGGGGAAATTTTTGGTGTTGGGGCGGGCAAGAAAAAAAACTTTGGCGAAAAATTTATTAATTTTATCATTGAAAATTCCTGAAACAGGCTTGCAGAAGTCATGAACTTGGGTAATATGAAATGGCTATTTGGGGCTAAATCTTAAAAAAATCAGGGTATTAAAAATGAAAAAACTTATTCTTTCCACGGCAACGGCGTTAATATTATCGACCGGCATGGTATATGCTTCGGGTGAAAATTCCTCCCATTGGGGTTATGAGGGGCATGGCGGCCCGGAAAACTGGGGCAAATTATCGCCGGAATATGCCACCTGCGGCACAGGAAAGGCGCAGTCGCCAATCGACATCTCAGGGCAAAGCGGTGATACGGACGCCATCAAGACCTTTTATAATGAAACCCCTGTCAATGTTCTGAATAACGGTCATACCATCCAGCTTAATTTTGCCGCCGGCAGCAGATTACAGTCCGCAGGCCAGGATTATAAATTGTTGCAGCTTCATTTTCATTCTGCCAGTGAACATACTATAAATGGCAAAAGCTATCCTCTGGAAATGCATCTGGTTCACCAATCCGCCGACGGTACATTGGCGGTTGTCGGTGTGATGTTTGAAAAGGGTGCTGAAAATACCGAACTGGCAAAAATCTGGAATAATATGCCGGAAAAGGCCGGTGGTGTGATCACATCGGAAAATACCGTGGATGTGAATAAGCTGATCCCGGATATGCGGACATATACCCGCTATGACGGTTCCCTGACGACACCGCCCTGTTCCGAAGGCGTGAAATGGCATGTCCTGACGACACCACTGGAAATGTCAGAAGACCAGGTCAGCAAATTTCTTTCGACAGTCCATAAGAACAACAGACCCGTACAGCCATTGAATGGCCGGAAACTTCTGGAATATAAACAGTAAAATTATTGCAGCACTAATCATATGAGCCTGGCATTATTTGTAAAATTAATGTCAGGCTTTTTTTGTCAGGCCAGTCCTTCGGCAACCTTGAAGTTGGCCTCTGTCCGGCTGCGTACTTCTTCCACGGTCATATCCGGGGCAAGTTCCATGAGGGTCGCGCCACCCTCGTTGATGGTGAAGACGCCAACGTCCGAGATGATCAT
>UOEJ01000175.1_pt1 | contig 17671 bp, 13 predicted proteins | sample 1989191 | NCBI WGS metagenome assembly UOEJ01 (sample SAMEA4712195, study PRJEB27164) | hydrothermal vent metagenome | biome: marine basaltic hydrothermal vent biome; feature: marine hydrothermal vent; material: mineral | place: Pacific Ocean | collected 2011-06-14/2011-07-23 | depth 1719 m | reverse complement strand
GAGATTAATGGTTTTGGCAATATTGACCTTTACGGCAACCCCAAAGAGATTAACAAGGACAAAAGCTGGTTCAGCAATATAACGGTACATAAATAAAGAATTACAACTTCGGATTTAGCAGACAGGAACAGGATAATGACTATTTTTCGCCCCGCAATAATGGCCGTCGTGGCCATAATTATCACCTCACCATTTGCCGTGGCTGAAACCCGGACGATGACATTGAATAAATTCTCCAAAGTCAAGGTTTCTGCCCGTGCCGACCTTGATATTTCGGTCGGCAAGCCCCGGTCTTTTTCCATGGAAGGCCGCACCGAAGACCTGGCAAAGCTTATCATAAAGGTAAAGGATGACACGCTGATCATTAAAAAGGAAAAATATTCCGGCGCCATGAAAAAAATATCCATCACCATCGCCATGGAGGATTTGACGAAATTTATCATCAACGGATCGTCCAATGCGAAAATCCGTGATGTGGACAGCAAAAGCCTGATAATTGGTATCAATGGCTCCGGCGATGTGACTTTTGATGGAAAAAGTGATGAATTGAAAGTGCAGATCAATGGCTCCGGTGATGTGGTGAGCAAGGACTTTGATGCCAGGGAAATATCAGCATCCATTAATGGTTCCGGCGATATCGGCCTTGCGGGTAAATGTCAGGAACTGAAGCTGCAGATCAGTGGTTCCGGTGATTTCTCAGGTCGGGAGTTAACCTGCAAAATGGTGAAGGCCAGCATCAGCGGTTCCGGTGACGCCACGGTATATGCCGGTGAGTCCATCCACCTCAGCACCAGCGGCAGTTCGGATGTGAATGTTTACGGCAATCCAAAATCCATTCAGAACCGGTCCAGCGGCAGCTCCGATTTTGTTGTGCATGATGATAAATGACAGATAATCTGCATTATGTTATGACTGTGATATACCAAAGTCAGTCGGAGTACCGGTAATGAATTATTTAAAGCTTTTCGGGATAGCGGCCTTTGCCATCGGGGCAATTCTGTATCTGGCCTCTGCCGATGATCACAAGGTGGTGATGGGTGATCAGGATTATGACCTGGGTGAATTTGTTAAAATCAGCGTCAACAGCTCAACGGATGTTGAAGTATATTCAGGCGAAGATTACGCCATTAATGTCAAGGCCGATGAGCGGGACCTGAAGGTTCTGAAAATTTATGTCAAGGGTCAGACTCTGGTCATAGAAAATAAAAAAGATTTATTCTATTCGTGGAAAGGTGACAGGCCGGTAATAACTGTCTCCCTGCCATTGTTGAAAAAATTCACCCTGAACGGTTCCGCAGATGCGCAGATCACGGGCATTCACGGCAGAAAATTCAAGGTTCTGCTCAATGGTTCGGGCAATATTTACTTTGAAGGGAAGAGTGAGGAACTTATCGCCCGGGTCAATGGTTCGGGCGGCCTGAACGGCACCTCGTTCGATGTTGCGGAAAGTGATATTGAAATAAATGGCAGCGGGGCGGCAACCATGGCCGGAAAATGCGACAGCCTTGAGATAGAAGTCAACGGATCGGGTGAATTCACTGGCCGGGATTTCAAATGCAAAGAGGTCGAGGTGGATATTGCAGGATCAGGAGACCTTGACGTATTCGCCAGTGAAATGCTTGATGTGGATGTTGTCGGTTCCGGCGAGGTCAATGTTTTCGGCAATCCGCAACAGATCAAAGACCGGTCACGCCACAAGACCCATGTGACGGTCAGAAAATAATAAACCAGAAAATAATAAACCAGGAAATAATCCGGGTGATCAGGCCGGGCTGACGAAACTGTCCATGATTTTGCGCAGCGAACCCTTTTCAAAATCCACTTCCAGCTTGTTACCCTCCAGTGCGCTCACGGTGCCATAGCCGAATTTATCATGAAATACCCGGTCGCCGGTTTTAAATTTGGACTTTGCGGCTTTTTCCTTCGGGCTGTATGAGGGTGATGAAATTTTGCTTTTTGCCCGGCTCCGGTCCAGCTGGCCTGCCCCGGCACCCTGAACATAGCCCCTTGACCATATTGGCGGTGAATGGGCAGGGTCATTCCGGGTTGTCTTCTCATGGGTCATCTTCTCATGGGTCATCTTCTCATGGGTCATCTGGCCATACATGCCCTGCGCCTTGTTGAATTCCACATGATCTGCGGGCAGTTCGCCGATAAAGCGGGACGGGATCGGGCTGGTGTAACTGCCGTAAAGATAACGGGATGCCACATGGAATATATGAGCCTCCCTTTTGGCACGGGTCAGCCCCACATAGGCCAGGCGGCGTTCTTCCTCCAGCCCCTTTGCACCATGTTCCTCCAGTGATTTCTTGCTGGGAAACAGGTCCTCTTCCCAGCCGGGCAGGAAAACCGTTTCAAATTCCAGCCCCTTGGCCCCGTGAAGGGTCATAATGCTGACCTTGTCCTGAACATCATTGCGGGCATTTTCCATGACCAGCGCGATATGTTCCAGAAAATCATTCAGCCCTTCAAAAGGCTCCATGGCGCGGATCAGTTCGGACAGATTTTCCAGCTTGCCTTCCGCGTCCGGCGACTTGTCCATGCGCCACATTTCTGTATAGCCGCTTTCTTCCAGTATGGTTTCCGTCAGGGCAATATGATCATTGCCCTGCGCCAGATCCCGCCAACGGTCAAAATCCGCGAGCAGCTGCCCCAGGGTATTTCTGGCCTTGCCGCGCAATTCATCCCGTTCGATAATCCGCTTCGCTGCCGTGGCAAGGGAACAGCCCTCCGCGCGGGAAATGGCATGGAGTTTATTGACGGTCGCATTGCCGATACCGCGTTTTGGCACATTGATAATCCGTTCCAGTGCCAGACTGTCATTCTCATTATGGATATGACGCAGGTAAGAGGTCACATCGCGTATTTCCGCCCGTTCGTAAAAACGGAAACCGCCAATGATCCGGTGGGGAATACCAAGGGTCAGGAAGCGTTCCTCGAACTCGCGGGTCTGGAAACCGGCCCGGACCAGAATGGCCATTTCATTGAGTTTCTGCTGCTTTCGCTGGCGGTCTTCGATCATTTCACCGATGTTGCGGGCTTCTTCCCGCCCGTCCCATACCGGGTTGACAGTCACCTTGTCACCGCCCTTGATATCGGTCCACAGCGTCTTGCCCAAACGGTTTTTGTTGGATTCTATCAGCCCGCCGGATGCGCCCAGTATATGATCTGTCGAGCGGTAATTCTGTTCCAGCCGTATCACCTTTGCCCCGTCAAAATCTTTCTCAAAACGCAGAATATTACCGACCTCCGCTCCGCGCCAGCCGTAAATGGACTGATCGTCATCACCGACGCAACAGATATTCCTGTGGCTCTGGGCCAGCAGCCTCAGCAACAGATACTGGGCCACATTGGTATCCTGATATTCATCCACCAGAATATAGCGGAACCGTCGTTGATAATCGGCCAGAACATCCGGGTTATTCTGAAACAGGGTCAGGCATAACAGGATCAGATCGCCAAAATCCGCCGCATTCAGGGTCTTGAGCCGGTCCTGATATTCGCCGTACAGATTTATCGCCTTGCCGTCCGCATAATGATGGGCTTCATCTTTTGGCACCTGCGAGGGCAGCAGCCCCCGGTTTTTCCAGCCATCAATCAGCCCGGCCAGAATGCGCGGGTGGTGTCTTTTCTCGTCAATATTATGATGACGGACAATCTGTTTGACGAGACGAAGCTGATCATCAGAATCCAGAATGGTAAAATTATTTTCCAGCCCCGCCAGATGGCAATGATTGCGCAGGATTTTAACGCCTATGGCGTGGAAGGTGCCGAGCCAGTACATACCCTCGACCGCGCTGCCGATGATCCTGCCCACTCTTTCCTTCATTTCCATCGCGGCCCTGTTGGTGAAGGTCACCGCGAGGATCTGTCCCGGAAAACCATTGCCGGTGGCCAGAATATGGGCCAGCCTTGTGACCAGAACCCGGGTTTTGCCGGTTCCGGCCCCGGCCAACACCAGAAGCGGCCCGTCAATGGTACGCACCGCCTCGCTCTGCGGCGGGTTCAGGCCTGCCAGATAAGGCGGCGGGTCGGGGGCGGCATCTTCTTCAAACGGAATGTCTCCGTCGGGAAAATGATCAAGGTCAAAAGGGTCAGACATATTTTCTCAAGTTTTCTTAGGGAGTCTTCTGATGGCAATGGACCGGCCCATCTCGCGGGGGGGCTGGTATTTCTTATGGTCAGTCAATATCTGGCGCAGAACGGTCATTTTATCGGCCTGAAAACGCGCCGGAAGTCTGTTTTCCATATTCACATGAAGTGAAATCTGTTCCATGGTTGCCGACAGGGTCATCTGGTCCTTATGAAACAGCCTCATGAAATAATGGATGAATTTATGGTCAATATCCAGCAGTTGGAAATGAACATAAACCGGATCATCCAGTTTCAGTTCATGTTGGTAGGTAACATGATTTTCCAGCGCAAACAGTGATTTGCCACTGTTCTTCATATAATTCGGTCCCAGATCAACATCATCCAGGAAATTACCCAGGGCCTGGTCAAACAACAGGACATAATAGGCCATATTCATATGACCGTTATAATCTATCCATTCCGGGCGTATGGCGGTTTCAAGAAAGACCGGACCATATTTATTTTCTTCGGGCATATTTCTCTCTGTTTTTCCCTGAAAGCCGGATGTTTATCCCCTAAAAACATCCGGTTGTCATTAAAATTTTAGGTAATAATAAGAAAATAATTAATATCTTGCAGGGATACTCAGACAATAATATCTCCGCTTTTGCGAGGCCGGGGATATTATTGTTGTGTTCATGGTCATTGATTGGCAAAAAATAGTAAAATAAGACATATTATTGCCACGGTTTTTATGTCATGTATAATCCCATTATGGCACAGGGTTGACGTCAGGTGAAATTAAGGAGCAGATACGGCAATTGACCGTATATGAGGGTAGGCGGAGAAGGACTTGAAAAAGCTAGCTATAGGCTTTGGTATTTTGATTGTAATATTGATTGGGGCAATATTGGTTGTCCCAAGCTTTCTGAACTGGAATGAATATAAAAATCAAATAGAAAAAACCGCATCCGGCTATACTGGCCGGGACGTGAAGATCAAGGGCGATATTTCCCTGTCACTTTTACCCATGACCGCGCTTTCCGTAAAGGATGTCACGGTGACAAATCTGGACGGCGGCAGGGCGGAACATCTGCTGTCCCTGAAATCCCTGGACGTCAAGGTCAGCTTCCCCTCGGTCATATCATCGCTGTTTGGCGGCAAAATAAAGGTTGAAAAATTTATTCTGGTTGACCCTGTCATCGCCCTTGAGGTGTTGAATGACGGCCGGTTGAACTGGGATTTAAGCGGCGGGGCGACGGACAGTGGGGATCCGGCATCTTCCGGTGATATCAGCCTTGATAAATTTCAGATTATCAATGGCCAGATCAGCTTCGAGGATATGACATCCCACCAGATGGAACTGATCCGGAAAATCAATGCCAATGTCCGGGTCAAAAGCATTAACGGCCCCTTTGATATCAGTGGCAGTGCCAGATACAAGGGGCTTGACGCGGAACTGGACCTGAAACTTGGCAAAAACCGGCCCGGCAAAAAGGTGCCGGTCAGCCTTGTGATGTCCCTGCTGGACAGCCGCCTCAAGGTCAATGTGATCGGTGGCGTGATATTCAGTGGCATGGACAGCGTCTTTGCCGGCAAACTGGATGTTACGGCCAGTGATGCGGGGGATATATTTAATCTTGTTGACCGCTTCAACGGTGAAAAACGCCCGGCGGTGATCACGGTGGGGCAGGATTTCTCCCTTGATACGGTTGTTGACATGACCCCTGAAAATATGGCGATCACTGATTTGAATATTCGAATTGGGCAAAGTCGTGGACAGGGCAGGGCGGAAATCACCCTTGGTGAGGGAATAGATGTCCAGGCGGCATTATCCATAAATAAACTGGATATGGACCCGTTGCTTGCGGCCTATGGTGAGCAGAAGAAAAATATGTCCGGCCGACCGGCCCCGGCGATACAGGAAACAGGTGGGAAAAAGCCTGAAATACCCCTGCTGGAACGCCTGTCGGGCAAGTTTGATCTAAAGCTTGGTGCCCTGAAATATAATGGCAAGATCGCCAGCCAGATCGCGTTTAAGCTTTCAGCCGCAGACGGGGCAATCAACATCTCCACCATAGAGGCCCGCATGCCGGGCGGTGCCAGGCTCGCCTTTACCGGGCAGGTTACCCGGCCTGTTGTTAACGACAGCCCCACCACCACATTAACCGGTGATGTGAGCCTGAATGCCAGTAACCTGCGTGGTTTGCTGAGCTGGATCAAGATGGATATTGCGCGAATTCCATCCGGTCTTTTGACACATTTTTCCCATAAAAGCGGCCTGAAAGTCACCCCGGACTTATTGCAGCTTTATGCCATGGATGGTAAACTTGACGCCATGAGGTACAAGGGGGGAGTGTCCTATGCCCTGTCCCACAGGCCGTCTTATGGTATCCGTCTTGACCTGCGGGATATCAATCTTGATTCATATCTGGCCGGGAAAGGCTCTGATGCGAAAACGGATTTGAAAACACTCTTCGCGCCATTGGATGAATTTGATGCCGACTATGATGTCACGCTGGCCAATGTTACCCTGGGCGGCATTAAAATCCGTTCCGGTCAGTTGAAAGGCCTGCTTCTGGGCGGAAGATTGGATGCGGGGACCATAAAACTGGATGATGCCTCCGGCGTTAATCTCACGGCCTCGGCAAAGGGGCAGGATTTCAGTGGCAAGCCGTCCTTCACCCTGACATTATCCGCCGAGGCAAAATCACTGGCCACCCTGCAAAGAAGCCTGAAACTGGATGATATGATCGACCTGCGCAAGCTGGGCCGGATGAAATTGACAGGCAGTTTTTCTTCAACTCTGGAAAAACTGGATATAGACCTGAAGACCAGTCTGGGGGTCAAAAAACTTGATGTGAAGGGGACTGTCCGCAGTGCCACCCTGAAGCATTTGCCCGATGTGGGCAGTGCCGATCTGGAAATTGACGCCCGTTCCACCAGCCTTGCCGCCCTGATTGACCAGTTGGACCTGCCCCTGACCCGTCCAATGGCGGGTGATGATCGTGCGGTGCGGCTGAAAGGACGGATCAAGGCCAGTTCAGACCTGATAGATATTGACGGCAGAATGACTATTGCCGGTGGTGACGTCATTATAAAAGGCCGCCGGAAGGGCAAAGGCAAGGCAGCAAACCTGGACCTTACCCTTGATATGAAAGCCGCCGAAACCCGTGAATTTATTCGTGGCCTTGGCGTTGATTTTCAACCATCAGCCAAAAAACTTGGGGCCATAGCCCTTAAAATGAAAGTGACCGGTGCCGGGGATCGCTATAATTTTGCCAATATCGTCGGGGATGTGGGGCCGGTAAAGCTCAGTGGATCGGGCAAGATGAATATGGCCCCCAAAAAGCCGGTCTTTGATTTTAATCTGAAGACCGGGGATATTCCGCTGCATGATTTCCTGAAAGAAAACCCCGAAAATGACCGCGAATATGGCCAGTGGTCACATCAGACCATGGACCTGTCATTGCTGTCGGCCTATGAGGGGCGGGCGCAGGTTTCTGCGGCCAGTCTGCGGTATAATGGCTATATATTTGACAGCCCGACCTTTGAAACGACCCTGAAGGATGGTGTGCTTTCCGTCAATAATTTCACCGGCCGCCTGTTCGGGGGCGAAGTGGCCCTGTCCGGCATATTTAACAGCCGGGGCAAGCCCGAAATGAAGCTGAATATGACCCTGAAAGGGGGCTCACTGGCGCAGGCGACAACATCTTCGGCGGGGATTGCGCCGGTGGCCGGATTTTTTGATATGTCCGGTCAGTTTGCGGCCAGGGGCAAGAGCCAGTTTGATATGATATCCTCTCTTTCCGGTCAGGGTGATATTATCGCCAGCCCCGGCCTGGTCAGTGGCATAGATATTCCGGCATTAAGCCGCCAACTGTCGGAAATGGGCAGTGACGGGGCTTTTATGAAATTGCTGACAACAACCCTGTCCGGCGGTGAAACACCCTATAAAGGCGGCCAGAGCAATATGGTCACCAAAGACGGTAAAATCCGGTTCAGCCCGTTTGATATTGAACTGGACGGGGCAAAATCCACGGTAAATATGGCCGTTGATCTGTTGAACTGGGATATTCGCTCGGACGGACGGTTGGCACTTGTGGATCACCCTGCGGCCCCGCCCATCGGGTTCAGCATCACCGGTGATGTCAGCAATCCCGATGTGGTCTTTAAAACTGATCGCCTGAAAAAATATGTCGGGGCGAAGATCGCCTCCAATATGTTACAGAAACTTATCGGTGACGAGGGCGGGCTTGAAGGAATTTTCGGTAATCAACCCCAAAAACAACCCCAAAATCAGAACAACCTGCCCAAGACACAGGAAAATACCAATAAGCCGGAAGCTGCCCAAAAACCTGCCCAGAAACCTGTTGAGGAATTTGGCAAACGTCTGTTGCAAAAATTATTTGAAAAAGAGAAAAAAAATCAACAGGAAAAACAACCGGAAAAGTCCGAAGAACCTAATTCCTAGAGCAGATTGTTAAGGACAAAGACCCTGATGGCACTGCTCAGGTTGACCTTGCCATGTTCCGCCCTCTGCAGATCAATTTCCGCCACCAGTCTGCTGAGGCTGAGATTGCGGCTTTTTGCGATTTCCTTTAATTTTTGCCAGAAAATATTCTCAAGCGTGACACTTGTCTGATGGCCGGAAATGACGATGGAGCGTTTTTTCAATATATATTCGTCATTGGACAACGGGAATTTCCCTACAGATTCTGAAAGAAGTCATTACCCTTGTCATCAATGACGATAAAGGCCGGAAAATCCTTGACATCAATTTTCCAGACCGCCTCCATGCCGAAATCCTCAAAATCCAATACTTCGACTTTGGTGATGTTATTCAGCGCCAATATGGCTGCCGGGCCACCGATGGAACCCAGATAAAATCCGCCGTGCTGATGACAGGAGCTGGTAACCTGTGCGCTGCGGTTGCCTTTGGCGAGCATGATCAGGCTGCCTCCGCGTGCCTGGAAATATTCCACATAGCTGTCCATACGTCCGGCGGTGGTCGGGCCGAAGGAGCCGGAAGCATAACCTTCCGGCGTTTTGGCGGGACCGGCATAATAGACGATATGATTTTTCATATAGTCGGGCATGGGGGCGCCGTCTTCCAGGTTTTTCTGGATGGCCGCATGGGCCAGATCGCGGGCAACGATGATGGTGCCGGTAAGTGCCAGGCGGGTCTTGATGGGATATTGGCTAAGCTGTTTGCGCAGTTGATCCATGGGTTGATTCAAATCAACCTTGACCACGGTATTATGGAGATCACTTTCATCGACTTCCGGCAGATATTTGGCCGGGTTTTTTTCCAGCTGCTCGATAAAAATACCGTCCGGGGTGATTTTTGCCCTGGCCTGACGATCCGCAGAACAGGACACCCCGAAACCGATGGGAACCGAGGCCCCGTGACGGGGCAGGCGGATAACCCGCACATCGTGGCAGAAATATTTGCCGCCAAACTGGGCGCCAATGCCAAAAGCACGGGTCATTTCAAGGATTTTCTCCTCCATCTCCGGCACGCGGATGGCATGGCCATAATTATTACCCTCTGTCGGCAGGCTGTCCAGATAACGGGCACTGGCCAGCTTTACGGTTTTCAGGTTCATTTCAGCACTCAACCCCCCGATCACCACCGCCAGATGATAGGGCGGGCAGGCCGACGTGCCCAGTGACTTCAGGGCGTCATCCAGAAATTCCAGCATTTTATCTTCGCGCAATATGGCGGGAGGTTTCTGAAACAGGAAAGTCTTGTTGGCAGAACCACCGCCCTTGGCCATAAACAGGAAATGATATTCATTGCCTTCGGTGACATAGAGGTCGATCTGTGCCGGGGCGTTGTTTTTTGTGTTGACCTCCTCAAACATGCTGAGCGGGGCCAGTTGCGAATAGCGCAGGCTGGTTCCCACATAGGTATCGACAATGCCCTGTGACAAGTCGGCACTGTCATTGCCTTCCGTCCAGACATATTGGCCCTTCTTGCCCACCACAATGGCGGTTCCGGTATCCTGACATCCGGGCAGAATCATTCCGGCGGCAATATTGGCGTTTTTCAAAAGTTCGGTGGCGACAAATTTATCATTGTCCGAGGCTTCCGGGTCTTTCAGAATATGGGCCAGCTGCTGTAAATGGCCGGGCCGCAGAAGATGGGCAATGTCGCGCATGGCTTCCCGTGCCAGCAATCGCAGCCCTTCCGGCTCAACTTTGAGAATGGTCCTGCCGTCCAACTGGCCGGTCGAGACATAATCAGACGTTATCTTGCGGTAGGGGGTGTCATCCCCTTTCAGGGGAAACATGTCTATGTAATTTATATCAGTCATCACATCCACCCCGATCGGGACAATTATTTTTTTCTGAAAGTATCCAGTGTTACCACATTATCTATATTTTCGTCGTCCTGCTGGACCTCCGGTGTTTCGACAATGTTTGGCAATTCTTCTGTATTGTCATTGTCTGTTTCCGTAGCATGGAAATGCAGGCCAAAATCAACGGAGGGGTCAAAGAAACCTTCCAATGCGGCAAAAGGAATGAACAGATGTTCAAGCTTGCTGTTGAAGCTCAGGGAAATTTCAAAGTGGGTATCATCGACCACAAGGTTTGAAAACTGGTTCTGAACAACGATGGTCATTTCTTCGGGATAGCGTTCTTTCAAATAATCGGGAATGATGACCCCGGGCCGCTTTGTACTGAAAGTAATATAGAAATGATGGTCGCCGGGCAACCCTTCGGCAGCGGCATTTTGCAATACATCCTTTACCACCGAAAGAAGAGCCATCTGTACCATGGCATCATATTGAATTACGGGTTTTGTCATAGTTTCCAAATATCTGATTTTAATCAACTTCACATGACGATACATCATCGAATCCGTCACGGTCAAGGTATATAACGGGGGCGAGCCAATTTTGGATTAATGACCGGACCTCGCCCCCATAATATCAGAAAGATGACTGAATCCGGAAATAGAAAGACCGGCCAGGTTCATTGACCCGTAATGCTGTGGCATCATTCAGGCTTTCCCGGTTTAAATGATTGGCATAAAATTTATCAAGCAGGTTGGATATACCAAAGCGGATTTTGGTCTGTTTTATAAATTCCACAGAGGCAAATATGTCAACAATGCCATAACCATCTGTTTCACCGGCGTCACGGCCACTGCCTGTCATCGGGTCGGCGTCCACACGGGCCTGTTTCAGGGTGCCGCGCAGGCGGCTGCCAACGGACCAGATATCCCGACTGTAAGTCAGGGCGAGGTCGTAGCTGAACGGCGGGATCTGATAGAGCGGAATATCCAGATTCTGATTTTGGCCATTGGTATAGGAAATATTACCAAAGATTTTTAACTCATCGGTAATCCGGGTGCTGCCTTCAACCTCGAAACCCCAGATGCGGGCCTCGATATTGCGATATATCAGTGCGCTGTTGGTCATAAGAATATCTTCCTGACCATGGGCGCGGTCCCGGAAAATATAATCGTTAATGTCATCATAATAGGCAGAAAACAGAATATTCCATTCAGGCTTGCGAATACCCAGCCCCATATCAAACTGGGTATGTTTTTCCGGGGCAAGGCGGGGATTGCCGATCCAGCTCATATTCATGACCATTCCGGACGGCATTATGCTGTCACCCATCAGGCTCGCGATATAGCGTTCAACTGTATTGGCACTGCGGTTGCTGCGGCTCAGGCCGATATAAAGGGCGGCATCCGCAGTTATGTCATATTCAAGCCGCAACAGTCCGCCCAGATTATTCTCCGTCCGGTCTGCGGCGCTCATACCATAATATAAATTATAGAGCATATCAGGGCTCATGGGCATCATCCCCGGCATGACAAGGTCGTTCTTCATATCAGCATTGTCGGCTGTTGATTTTACATTGTCATAGCGGATTCCGCCCTTGACCTGAATTCTGTCAGTGACCGGCATGACCGCTTCGGCAAACAGGCCGATATTGCGGATTGTGGCATCCGGAATCAGAACGGACTGGACAGGTGTCATATTGGTCCGGTCCATATTATGGCCATTCCTCTGCCCGTTATGGTTCAGGTTTTTGATATCCATCCCAAGACTGATTTTTGTGTCTTTTACCTGAAGGTCGGCAAGAATTTTACCGCCAGTGGTATAGGCATCCAGTTCTGCCTGCCGAAACATCATCATCCGGTTGCGCAGCGAGAAATTATCCATCCTGTGATAGGCATGGGACCGGTAGATATCAATTTTCAGACCTTGCATCAGACCATTGCCATCAAATTCATGACGCAGTTTGCCGCGAATGATTGTACCGGAGCCATCGGGAGAATCCATCCCGGCACCGGGAAACAGCATATCGCGGGTTTCTTCATGACTTATGCCCAGATTGATCAGGGTGAAGTCGTCACTATAACCCACCTCTGCACTGCCGCCATATGATGTGAAGGCGCTGTTGACCACATTATCATGGCCGTCCTGATAGTTTTCCGCATCCTTGAAATGTCCGTTCAGCCGAAAATAGACTTTGTCAGCGCGGGCGGAAAAATGTCCCGCCATGCTCCATATATTGCCATTGCTTTCATAGGCCCCGTCAAGACGTCCTTTGATATTCCGGCCTTCCGGGAAGGTTGGGGCGTGATGTTCGACAATGATCACCCCCCCACTGCCGCCGGGACCATATTGCACGGATTGATAGCCACGGTGAACAATCACCACATCGGCGGTATCAATATCTGCAAATGCCGCCGAAGTATCCATGCGGTTCGGCCCGGCACCTTCGAGAAATGCGCCGCCATTGATGATGTTAAGCTGGCTTCTGCTCTGGCCGCGAATAACCGGTTCCAGCCCATGGCCACTCATACGGCCACTGGTGACGCCGGGAATATTCCGGAGGTAATCTCCGGCATCGGCCGACGGCTGGCCATCGGTGTCTTTGGGTACGGATGTGGACAGGGCCGGTTTTTGCAAAGTGGTTCCGGTAACGACAATTTCATCCATGTTATTTTGTGGTTTGATAATTACGGTCTGTGCAGCGACATTCTGGCTGATTGCCATGAGTGATATACCGGCAGCCAAAGACAGGCGACGGTTAAGTAAATTCCGAATGGACATTTCCTATTCCCTAAAATTCTTAAAAAATTACGCAAAAAAGCCTGCGGCTCTGACAGAGCGCACGGCATTATATATATTGAAGGAAAGATCAGATTTTCGGAGGTGCGCGCGGGGGACAGGCCATATTCAATGGCATATCGGTCAGGCTGGATATTCTTTTCGCGTAACGGGGTTTGCAGGAAGCAAGGTCAACAACAGGAAAGTCGACCTCTGAGGAAAAACTCCCGATTGCCAGCTTGTGAAAAGGCAGGCAATATACGCAATGTTCCAGCTTGCCCTCATTGTCCCCGACAGGGTTGCCGTTTTCATCCAGGGTAATGCGTTTTAACCCCTGGGGCGTACAGATAATGACGCTCTGTATGCCGGACAACAGGTCATCCTGCCCAATATTCCGCATATCCGCGCTGCTGGCGGACAGGACTGCGGTGGACAGGAAGTTCAGCAGCAGGACAGATAACATGAACTGCCCGATGCCCCGGCCAAGTTTCCGGGCGGTCAGGGACAGGAATTCTGTTGTCTGTTTACCGTACATAAATCAATGGTTATCCAGTTTGCTGCAGGATGTAACCTACATCATATCAGGCGGGATATTTTTGATCCAGGACAAAAAAAGTCTTTAATATATGGAAAATTAAGTGAAGGGCTTCTGTTGCTAGGTGCCCTTCGAACCCCGCGTAACTAACCTATTAGGCTGCTACAGCAAATGCTTCGTTATTATCGTTTGCATTTACAAGTTGTGACCCGTCACAGCGGAATCATGCTGAGCAAAAGTTATACCTTTATTACGTACGTCGATCCTATTTCGCCCCCGCATCGCAAGATTTGGGCCAATCATTAAGGGAGATTGGTGGAGGCGCCGGGTACCGCCCCCGGGTCCGTTCCGTCTATTCCATACATCAGTTTATTGCCATAGTCGGTTGCCCGACACCCCATATATAGGGTGAAATGGTTTCTGTTTCAACGGTGATTCGAGAATGGTTTCTGATATGGATAAGGTTTCATCAGGATGACACTGTCGGAATTCTTTACAGTCTTGAAGGTGAAATAATTTCAACTCATTGATATACATAGATATTATTTTCTGGCATAAATATTGCTTGTTTCTTGGGGTGGTTGAAATAACTATAAATTACCTTAAAGGAATGAAAAATGAGAAAATTATTATTTGTAATTATATTTTTAGCGATGGCACCGTTATCTGCCAATGCCACCATCATTGATGCCCATGGCCCTGTTTTTTTTGGTGCCTTTAGCGGTGTGGGACTAGGCCGTGCGCAGGGTTTTGTGGCGGACAGCGATTTTTCGGTGTCCGGCATCGGAATTTATGGTGACCTGATAGCGCAAAGTTTTGATATTGTCGTCTATTCGAGTGTGGATGGGCTTTCTGCGGGTGCCGTATTGGCCACGGCCTCAGACACTGTGGGCGGCACCGGTATGGGCTGGAATGATATTGCGCTGGATTTCGATTTCATAATGGGGAATTTTTATGTGGTTAACTGGCGGCCCACTGTGCTCAATGCTTCCTGGGGGGTAATTGAATATTACCGTGATAATGTACTGCCCTATACTGTTGGCCCGCTTACCCTGCTTGAAGGATTTGAAGGTTATGATGCCCAGAATGCAGATAATTTTCTGCATCCGCGTCTGCGCTATATAACGGCCACGTCAGTTCCGCAGCCTGAAATATTCGGCTTGTTTCTGTTTGGATTGTTCGGGTTTGGAGTGCTGCGCCGGAAGAGTGTCTGAAGTATTTACCATTATATTTTTAAAAGGGCGGCCAACTGACCGTCCTTTTTTATTTTCTGTCAACAGACTTTTGCATATTTACAAAGAAAAAAATGAATGGCTTACGAAAAATAATTATATAAAATAGAGTAACGGGTAATTATTAATGTGACGGAATAGTATGAAACAATATCTGGATTTAATGCGCCATGTGAAGGATCAGGGGGCGGTCAAGGGGGACCGGACCGGAACCGGGACGGTGAGTGTATTCGGTTATCAGATGCGCTTTGACCTGAGTGTGGGCTTTCCCATGGTCACCACCAAAAAACTGCATCTGAAATCCATCATTCATGAACTGTTATGGTTCCTTGCCGGGGATACCAACATCCGCTATCTGAAGGAAAACGGCGTGCGTATCTGGGACGAATGGGCTGATGAAAATGGTGATCTGGGACCGGTATATGGCCATCAATGGCGGTCATGGCCCACGCCGAACGGGGATGCGGTGGATCAGATCAGCAATCTGGTAGGGATGATCAAAACCAACCCCGACAGCCGCAGGTTAATTGTCAGCGCGTGGAATGTGGCCGATGTGGATCATATGGCCCTGCCGCCGTGTCATTGTCTGTTTCAGTTTTATGTGGCGGATGGCCGGCTCAGTTGCCAGCTCTATCAGCGCAGTGCGGATATTTTTCTTGGCGTGCCGTTTAATGTTGCCTCTTACGCGCTTCTGACCATGATGCTGGCGCAGGTCTGCGGCTTGCAGGCCGGGGAATTTATTCATACCTTTGGTGATGCCCATCTCTACAGCAACCATATGGAACAGGTGGAACTGCAGCTCAGCCGGACCCCGTTGCCCCTGCCAACCATGAAGATCAATCCGGAAATTAAAGATATTTTTGATTTCACATTTGGGGATTTTGAACTGGTCGGCTATCAATCCCATCCCCATATTGCCGGGAAGGTGGCGGTATGACGGTGAAGCTCAGCCTGATTGTCGCCGTGGCGGAAAATGGCGTGATCGGCAGGGACAACGGCCTGCCGTGGAAAATATCGTCCGATCTGAAATATTTCAGAGAAAAAACGCTTGGCAAGCCGGTCATTATGGGCCGCAAGACTTTTCAGTCCATCGGACGACCCCTGCCGGGGCGGGTCAATATCGTGATCACCCGCGATGCGACTTTTGCCCCCGACGGGGTGATTACGGCATTAAGCCTGGACATGGCGCTGGACGTGGGGAAAAACCTTGCCCTGACAAAGGGTGTGGAGGAGGTGATGGTGATCGGCGGTGCGCAAATTTATGAGCTCACCCTGCCGGGTGCCGACCGGCTGTATCTGACCCGCGTTCACGGGGCGGTGGAGGGTGACACCCGTTTCCCGCCCCTGAACCCCGACGACTGGCTGGAAGCTTCGACGCAAAGACATGCCGCCGGCGAAAAAGACAGCCACGATTACAGCCTGATCGTGCTGGACAGGGTTTAAATAGAAACAGAAAGGCTCTAACCTTTCTCCAGCCCCAGCCTTGGGATTTCAATGGCGGGGCAGTGGTTCATGACGACTTTAAGGCCGGCCTGTTTTGCTTTTTCGGCGGCATCTTCGTTGATTACGCCGAGCTGCATCCAGACCACTTTCGCGTTCTTTGCGATGGCCTCATCGACAATGGGGCCGACAGTGTCGGGGCTGCGGAAAATATCCACCATATCTATATCTGCGGGAATGTCGGACAGGCTGGCGTAAACTTTCCGTCCCATAAGCTCTGACCCGGCCAGTCCCGGATTGACGGGATAGAGGTCATAGCCTTGTCCGATCAGGAATTTCATCACTTTGTTGGACGGACGTTCCGGATTCTTGCTGGCTCCAACGAGCGCGATGGATTTGACGGAGGTCAGAATATCCCTGAGGAATTGATCTGTCATAATTTGGCCTGTATTTTCCTTGCAATGTCAAGATAGATTGCGGTGTGGGGGCTGTTTGGCTGGCTTGCCACAAGGGGGTGGCCATTGTCGGATGTTTCGCGGATATCCATGTGAAGCGGGATTTCCCCCAGAAAATCAACACCAAGTTCTGTTGCGGTCTCACGCGCCCCGCCGTGGCCGAATATATCGGCCCTGTCACCACAGGACGGGCAGATAAAATAGCTCATATTTTCCACAATACCAAAAACCTCCGTGTCGGTTTTGCGGAACATATCCAGCCCTTTTCTGGCGTCAATCAGGGCGATATCCTGCGGGGTGGATATCACAATGGCCCCGTCAATATCAATGGTCTGGGCCAGGGTTAACTGCACGTCGCCCGTCCCCGGCGGCAGGTCCAGTACCAGAACGTCCAGTTCGCCGTCGATGTCCCATTTGGTATCACTGGTCATTTGTTTGACCGCGCCCATGACCATGGGGCCGCGCCAGATGGTGGCGGTATCCTGTTTCATGAGATAGCCCAGCGACATGCTGACCAGACCATATTTTATAATGGGGATGATTTTCTTGTCTTCGCTCTGGCCCGGTTTTTCGGTCACACCCAGCAGGGTCGGGATGGACGGCCCGTAAATATCCACATCAAAAATACCGACCTTAAGTCCTGATTTTTGCAGGGCGAGGGCCAGATTGACGGCCGTGGTGGATTTGCCGACCCCGCCCTTGCCGCTGGCGACTGCGATCACATGTTTCACGCCGGGGATTTTTCGGGCATCCTTCATTGGCCCCGTCCCCCTGGCCGGGGAAAGCATGGCGGGGATTTCCTTTGCCGGGTCCCGTTCCGCCGTCAGGACGGAAATAACCTTGTTAACCCCTGGT
>UOEJ01000149.1_pt1 | contig 17776 bp, 13 predicted proteins | sample 1989191 | NCBI WGS metagenome assembly UOEJ01 (sample SAMEA4712195, study PRJEB27164) | hydrothermal vent metagenome | biome: marine basaltic hydrothermal vent biome; feature: marine hydrothermal vent; material: mineral | place: Pacific Ocean | collected 2011-06-14/2011-07-23 | depth 1719 m | reverse complement strand
GATTTTAACATCAAGGGAGCGGTCAACTCCCAGATTACCCGGCCCCAAATGATCTGACTTGTCATCAGAATAGCTTAATGTGGTTTCAAGCCAGGGGGTCGCCTGCCATGTGGAAAAAAAACGTGTCGACCGACTGTTATACTGCACGCCGATGGCAATGGTGCCATCCGGGGCAAAACGCGCCGTTCGCATATCCAGAAGACCGATAGCCCCAAAATTATTATAGGAATATGGATTTTCCTCAGCCTGTGAAGGCGACAGGGGAATTGGCAGGAACCCTATGCCCACCACGCAGGACAGAACAAAAAGGTTATCCGGAATTTTTGCTTTCCATGCCACCCGACAAGCCACTAATTTCGTATCAGCACCGCAATGGATGCTGCGGAAACCGCCAGATTCTGAAAGATGCCACCAATTTCCCTCACCAGTGACAATGTATCATACGGGCTAAGATCAGTGGGAACAACGATAGCGGTTCCCGGCGGAATGTTAATATCCCGGTCCCCGCCCCAGGATGACAGGCTTATGGGACGGGCCACACCGTTGGGATAGACAATATAAATCCGGCTTTCATCTGCCGACTGGGTATAGCTGCCGACCTCATTGATATATTCTGAAATCCCCTTGCCGGGAATGAACTGCAAGGCACCGGGGTTCAGAACATCCCCCATGGCAATGATGAAATTTGGCCGCTTGGGCATATAGAGGGCGTCCCCCGCCTCCAACACCGTATCCAGCGCCGGGTTAAGGGACAGTTTCAGGGGATCGGCTTCAATGACAACACGCCCGATCAATTCGGCATTGGCCAGCTGGCTTGTCAACTGCTGCGCTGCCATCAGGGAATCCGCCTCAATATTTTTCTTCACCGATGCGGAAACCATTGCCGATTGAAGATGTCTTGCCGTTTTGCGCAATTCCGCCCGTTGAATTTCCTTAACCTTGTTACGGGTAAATATCGCACCATAAGAATAGGCCTGATCGGTTATCCCGCCCGCCCGCGAGATTAAATCGGAAAGTTTTTCACCCTTTCTGATGGTGTAAACGCCCGGTTGTATGAATTCACCGGATAACAGCACCGCACCGGCCTCAAAATTGGAAAATTTCGACCCCACCCGGACACCACCACCCGGATTTAAGGTGACCGTCGCAAGATCCGTCTGATTGGCGTTGACATAATTCCACTTCATTTTCATGCCACCCGATTTGAAATCATCATCCAGACTGGCAATTTCAATATGGCTCTTATTGGCATCAGTGGACATGCCGCCACTGACCGATAATAGTGATTCAATTGTCGTCCCGCGGGTGATGGGGTAAACCCCCGGAAGACGAACCGCACCATCAACCGAAACAATATATTCAAGTATGTAGGGCAGAAGATTATTGACCCTCTTGTATATGGCAGGACAGCTGGCGGAACTTTCTTCAGCCTCCTCTTTCTGCTCTTCTCTCACTTCTTTTATTCTTTCAGTCAGAACGGCGTTATCAATTCCGGCATCAGCTGACAGGGGTGCCGCCAAATCTTCCTTTTTAGCCGTTACCGTTTCTCCCACTTCCTTTCTGACAAAAACGGCCCGCGTCGCGGTGGCAAAACGATTGGATTGTGTGTCATTGATTATTCTGGCCAGATTTTTCAGAGGCAGACAGAATTTTGGGTTGTCGGCGCCGCCCGGCAATGAGGGTTTTACTGAATAATTTCCGGAAATGATTACCTGCCTTACAATATCGGAAATAAGAAAACTGATATCCGGCCGACCGAGAAAAATGACCCGGTCCCGGTCTTTCAGCACAATTTTTTCCTGACCGGATATGATATTTTCCGGACTGAAGCTCCGCAGGTATCTTGTTTGGGTTTTTTCCTCGATCCGCTCTATCAGACCAAAAAGCAAATAGGGGTCATCGCTCAGATTTTGAATATTACCCAGCAGGCCGGTTATATCATGAGCATTGGACAATGACCGGAATCCCGGGGTGCGCACATGGCCGACAAGTTCCACCTTGCCGGTTTGGGAATTCTCGATCAAATGGGCAATGATGGCCTCGCCACCGGAAATCTTCTCACCCGGATTTATTTTACGGAAATTCTGCCGACCCTGCTCGTCAAGGCTGATCTGGGACATCTCATAGCCAAAGGGGCGTATTGTCCCGCCGGACAGCTTCATGGCATCCCCGAAAGAAATCTCATTTTTCCCTGCCGCAAGCTCGTATATTCCCGGCCTGACCATTTCCCCGTCAAGGGCAATGGTTGCCCCGATGGTCGGCACAACGATCCTGTCCCCGTCATTTAATGTATCAAAGCCGGATGCCTTGCCACTGAACAGGGCATAAATATCAAATACAGTTTTCCTGCCATCCCGGTAAATTGCAATATTGCGCAGGGAACCGGTCTTTTTCACCCCGCCCGCATTCATCAGAATTTCCAGTGGTGTCGCCAGGCTGGATGTGCGGACAACGCCGGGATTGCCAACTTCACCGACGACAAAGACCGAAATGCTTCTGACCGAGGCCAGCGAAATATAGACCTCGGTTCCGATAATGCTTTCTTCAACCTGTTTTTTTAATATTGACTTGAAATTACCGTAACTGATGCCGTTAACCGTAATCGGTTTGAGTTCGGGAATGATCACCCGGCCTTCAAGATCAACTGTCACCGTAAAGCTTTGCGATTTCGAGCCCTGAAATGTGACAATAAGTTCATCCCCGATCCCCAGCCGATAGTTATCTGAAATAGTCCCCGTCATGACATTGCCGCCGGAGGGAATATTCTCGAAAATTGAATAACCATACTGGGTGATTTTGGAATTCAGCCGGTTTTGAAAATCCTGTTCAAGCCGGGAAACTCTGGCATTCTCCTTCTTGCGCTGTTCAAGAAGTAACGTCTGACGGTCCTGATATTCCTGCTGGCGGGCCTGATCCAGCGGCGAGATAACCGTCGTTCTGGCCCCGGTCGATCCTGCGGCCTGCCTTTTCAGGGCTTCCAGCATGGAAGGATCAATCGCCTGCGCAAAAGATGATTGATGGAGCAGAGACATTCCAACAAAAACCGTAAAGACAATTCCCCTCAAGAGGTTATTCTTCCCCGTCATTTTTTCTTTTCCTCAGATTAAAGCAGAATTTTCATATTATAGTTAAATATTTTCTGGAATGTAACATATGTGGTAAAATGTGCAATCACTAGGTGAAGGAATTTACCTTACCTGAACGGGACAGGCCCACCAATGGGGAAAGTGCCGGAAAATATCGTTGGCTGCCGCCTTCGCAGCCCCATAAGCCGGAAATATTCCAAAACAGGTTGCCCCACTGCCGGACATGCCGGTGAATATACAATCATCGACCTGTTTGATATGTGCCAGAAGTTTTCTTATTTCAGGCCGGGCGGCACAGGCATCATATTCCAGATCATTGCCGCTTTCCCCGATAATGTCCGTCAATTCGGTCAGATTTGTGATGGTATCAGGCAATGTCCGGGATTGGGAAAAATCGACCTCCCTCTTCGCTCTCGTTTTAAAAATTTCTGCTGTTGACAGGGATACACCGGGATTTACCAGCAACAGGAACATGGGGAAATTTATCGTGACGGGTCTCAGGATTTCCCCTACCCCGCTCATCTGCATTGTTTTGCTGGCCAGACATACCGGCACATCGGCCCCCAGTGACAGGGCCAGATCATTCAATTCTGTTTCTTTGTCAGAAAGTTGCCATAAAGCCATCAGAGCCATCATTACCGCCGCCGCATCTGCCGAACCGCCGCCAATACCCGATGAGACCGGTAAATTCTTGACCAGATCAATTTCGGCGGCCTGCTGAATATTGAATTTATCCCGTAACCCTCTTGCGGCCCTGAGGATGATATTATCCTGCTCACCACTCAGGGCAGGTGCAAATGGCCCTGAAATATTGAGTGATAATTTATCAGAGGGTCGCACGGATATCTGGTCACCAATATCAGCAAAAACCACAAGACTGTCCAGCAGGTGATAGCCATCCTCGCGCCGGCCTGTGATCAACAGGTCCAGGTTGATTTTTGCCCGCGCCAAACGGGTGATGTTATTTTTTGCCATCCCTGATTTTATTTTTTATTTTTATGATGATATCTTCATCGGGCTTCAGGGACAGCGCGTGCCGCCATTGGAATTTCGCCTCATATTTGCGACCCACAGCCCAGTAGGCATCCCCCAAATGGTCATTGATTGCCCAGTCATCTGTCTGCAGCAACACGGCTTTTTCCAGATATTCAACGGCCTTTGGCATATCTCCCATGCGGTATAATGCCCAGCCAAGGCTGTCTATGATATAGCCGTCATAGGGCCGTAATTCCACGGCCCGTTCCAGCATTATTCTGGCTTTTTTAATATTTATCCCCATATCGACCCAGCTATAGGCCAGATAGTTCAGCACCTGCGGCTGATCCGGCCGTAATTCCAGTGCTTTCAGAAAGTCTTTCTCGGCCAGAGGCCATTTTTTGGCCTGTTCGTAAACAATGCCACGGGTGTAAAAGATGCTCCAGTGCTGTTCCTTTGGGGTCGTGATAGCGTCAATATATTTTGTATAGGCGACCCCCGCCTCTTTGAAACGGCTGTGCATACGGTTAATGTCACCCAGAGCGCCGAAAATTTCCTTTTCTTCCGGGAAATGACGGGAAAGCTGTTCCATGGCAGCAATGGCCTCATCCAGTTTGCCCATTTTTTCAAGAACCCAGGCCATCTGTAATTTTGCGCTGAAATGCAGGGGGTGGCCGACCGGAATTCTGCCAAAACTTTCCATGGCCCCTTCATAATATTTGTCAGCCTCAAAAATCTGCCCCAGCAAAAAGTCGGCAATATAAAAATCATCTTCCATATATTCGGCAAACCGTAAATAGGTTCTGGCCGGAAGCCGGAAATCATCCTGCATCAGAAAAACTGCCGCCGTATAGAATATTTCGGCAATCCCGTCTTTTTCACTGGTAATATATGATCTTGCCGCAACGGAATTTTCAAGATCATCAAGGGCGCGCTGCAATATTGTATTGGCCGGTGCCTTTTCAAGATAATTCTGATAAAGCTGACGCGCGTCCCCGTCCCGGCCCAGACGACGCAGCAAAATACCATATGCCTCTACCGTCCTGAGGGACAGGGCATCGGAAACCACCAGCGATTGCGAATACATCTTTTCCGCCAACTGGGTCTTGCCGATAAAATCATAAAACAGACCGGCATGAAATTTTTTGAAATTCCGGAAGCCTTTTTCTGCCAAAAGTTTTTGCAGATTATTTTCTGCCTGAACCTCATTTCCCTGAGCCAGCAGAACCCATGTTTTGAATAAAGGTTTGAAAAGACCATATACGCCGGCATCGCCAATATTGTCCAGATTGAACAGGGCCGCGTCATAGGAGCCGGCTTTCACCTGTTCCAGAAACAGGAACATCTGCACCATACTGTCCGAAATATTCAGTTCGGTAAGTTTGCGGGCGGTTTTCTGTGCGGCCTCATATTTACCGGCACCAATGAAAATGGTAAAGGATTTCCGCAAAATCATCTGGTTTTCCGGATCAAGGGCCAGTGCCTTCTCATGAAATTCTGCTGCGGCACTCAGATCATTGTGAATTGCCGCATGCAGCCCGGCCAGATATTCACCGTAGGGCTGATCGGGAATCTGTTTTATTTCCTTTGCCCCGTTACTGGCAAAAACAGCAGCAGCAGACGTCAACAGAAATGCCGCATAAATCAGCAGAAAGGCTGCTGCCCGTTGTAAAGTCCGTATATTGTTTTTCAATTTCTGCTCCGGGTTATGGCCCTACATATTGGGATAATTCGGCCCACCGCCGCCCTCAGGCACTGTCCAGTTGATATTCTGTGTCGGATCCTTGATATCACATGTCTTGCAATGGACGCAATTCTGGGAGTTAATCTGCAAGGCGGGATTTTCCCCCTTCTCATCCAGCAGATACTCATATACCCCGGCCGGACAAAAACGCACTTCCGGTGCGGCATAAATATTATAATTCACACTGACCGGCACCGTATCATCCTTTAATTTCAAATGGCAGGGCTGATTTTCCGCGTGATTGGTGTTGGACAGGAAAACGGATGATAATTTATCAAAAGTCATCACCCCGTCAGGCTTGGGGTAGTCAATGGGGCTGCATTCACTGGCCGGTTTCAGGCATTTGTAATCCTCATCATGGCCAAAGGTCCAGGGCAGGAGAAAGCCAAGACCAAGATTATTCATCCACATATCAAAACCGGCATATAATGTCCCCCAGAAAGCCCCGAATTTATGAATCGACGGCTTGGCATTGCGAACCCGGTACAGGTCTTTATGGACCCAGCTTGCGGCAAAGGAGGCGGGATATTGATCCAGCTCGTCTTTGCCTTCGCGTCCGTCCATTATGGCCTGGAAAGCAGCCTCGGCCGCCATCATGCCGGTTTTCATGGCGTTATGGCTTCCCTTGATGCGCGGCACATTGACAAAACCGGCACTACAGCCAATCAGGGCACCGCCGGGAAAGGTCAGTTTGGGAATGGACTGAAACCCGCCCTCATTGATGGCACGCGCGCCATAGGAAATACGACGCCCGCCTTCCAGCAATGGCCGGATCGCCGGGTGAAGCTTGAATCGCTGCATCTCGTCAAAGGGCGACAGGTAGGGATTGGCATAATCAAGCCCGACCACAAAACCGATGGCCAACTGATTATCTTCCAGATGATAGATAAAACCGCCGCCAACGGTTTCCTTGTCAAGTGGCCAGCCCTGGGTATGAACCACCTTGCCCTCTGCGTGGTTTTCCGGTTTGACTTCCCATAATTCCTTGATACCGATGCCGTATGACTGCGGTTGTTTGCCGTCCCGCAAATTGAATTTACTGATTAATTCCTTTGCCAGAGAACCCCTGACCCCCTCAGCAATGAAGGTATACTTACCGTGCAATTCCATTCCCGGCATATAGGTATCTTTATGGCTGCCATCCTCTGCCACACCCATGTCACCGGTCAAAATGCCCTTGACGGAACCATCATCATGATAAAGCACCCCGGCCCCGCTAAAACCGGGGAAGATTTCCACACCCATATTTTCGGCCTGTTCGGCCAGCCACCGGCTGACATTGCCAAGGCTGACGATATAATTTCCCTTGTTGCTCATTAACGGCGGCAACATGAAATGGGGCATGCCTGTTTTGCCGTTTTCTTTCAGTATCCAATGTTCATTATCCGTAACCGGCGTCAGCAGGGGCGCGCCCTGCTCTTTCCAGTCAGGGAAAAGTTCATCCAGTGCGATGGGGTCAATTACTGCCCCTGACAGGATATGGCCGCCCACCTCGGACCCCTTTTCCAGAACGCAAACGCTGAATTCCCTGCCCTCTGCATCGGCCATCTGTTTGAAACGGATTGCAGCACTAAGTCCCGCCGGCCCGGCCCCGACAATGACCAGATCATATTCCATAAATTCACGTTCCATGACACCTTCTTTCGCTTTTTTTGCCCACCGAAGCCAATTTCTGCCCCGAAGTTACTCCATAGGGCTACGACGGGTCAATAAAACTATGGTACAGATTAATAATAGCTTCCATTGGAACCCTGTTGCCCGAATATGTGAAAAAAATATAGCCTATATTGCCGCAAGTTTCAAACGAACGTTTGACTTTTTAGTCAATAGCCTTAACAAACCCCGTAATCGTGACAAAAAACGAAAGACTGGCCCTGACCTGTGATATTTGTCTTTGATTTCCGCCTATGATTTCTATTTATGGTTTTTGGCTGGCTGCGGCGTCACGCCACAGGGTTCTCATGGCATGGAACAGGGTTGGGCGCGAGGCTTCCAGATAAAGGTCGCTATCGGGAAGATTTTCTTTCAGTCTTTTGTATGCAGTGCCAAGAGAATGATACGGCATATTGGGGAACAGGTGATGGGTCGCATGATAACGCAGGCCAACCGGCGCCCATAATGCCGACAGAAATCCCCCCGGCACATCCACGGAGTCCAGGAACTGTTCGGCAACTGTCATCGTCTCATCCCCCGGATTGCGATAGGCATGGGCACCCAATGTACGGATACTGTTCATAAATAATACCAGAAAGACAACCGCGTACCACACTGCAAAGAATTTGGCCGGCAGAAATCCGTAATACCATAACCCGATGGCCGTCCAGCCATAGAAAAAGGCACAGAATTCCTGCAACCGCCAGAATTTACCATCCCGTTCCGTATGGGGCGGACGGCGATAATCCAGATCAATGGTCAGGGAAGATGCCCGTTGCCATAAAAACCGTCCCACCGGCGGCAATAACCAGCCAAGCGGGGTTAATATCAGATAGCGCAATGCGATCAGTGCGGGCAGGAAGATGGACGAAATCACATACCAGACATTCTTCCACGGGTTCTGGGCGCCAAAAGGCAGATATTCACCGTCCAGTCTGGTGCCGTAAATGTCCCTTTTATGGTGGTCGTTATGCACACCCTGATACATGAACATGGGCACCATCACCAAAAATCCGCAAGCCAGATTCCAGACAACCTTGAAAGCCAGCATCGTGCCCTTTTTAAAATGGACAATTTCATGAATAAAAATCACCGCACGGTAAAGGGCGAAAACCGCCACAAAATAGGCAATGATACCCACGGGTGAGAAAGTCTCGGAAATCACCGTCACCGCAAAGGCCAATGCCCCCAAAGTCAGCGAAAACAGAAAATCAACCCAATATATGGCCGGATTGGCTTTCATCAGGTCTTTCACCATCTCCCTGGCTTCTTTCAGGGGAAAATTTTCCGCCTTGATTTTCATTTCCTTCAACATACCGCATACTTTCCTGATTATTTTCTATAACTTTTGCCAACAATATATTCGATGTCAATTGATGTCGAATATTTTGTCCCTAATTCATATCTTTAATATCAAGGCTGCTACATTGCTTTAAATCAAAAGTAAATATATGTAATAGTGAAATATCGTATTTTCCACCTTCCCGATTGCATCATTGGGCACGAATTGTATAATAACAAGATAGAAAAATTTCAGGGTAACAAAATAATAATGGGTTTCGTTTAATATCGCTCGCATGGAAATGAACAAGGATAACCGGCCGGAAAATATGGCGACGCAGGATATGTTGTCCCTGCTTCAATGGTATGTGGATTCCGGGGTTGATGAAACCATTGACGATAATCCCCTTGACTGGTTCGCCCTGTCACAACAGGCGGGCCATAAAAAGGCTGCACAAAAGCCATCATCACAGATGCCGCAAAAGATGGCCCGTCCGCAGCCGTCACCCGTTGTGTCTGTTGATCAAATCGCCGGGGAGGCGGAACAGCTGGCAGCGGCATGTGACAGCCTCGACGCGTTGAACGAAGCCATCAGGGGCTTTAACGGCAGCAGCCTGAAGAATACCGCCACCAATACATTCTTTTCCGATGGCAACCCCGACAGCCATATCATGCTGATCGGCGATGCCCCCGGCGTTGATGAAGACCGCTATGGCAAGGCCTTTGTCGGCAGGAACGGTCAGCTTCTGGAACGGATGTTTGCCGCTATTGACCTGTTGCCGGAAAAAGATTTCTATATCACTCATATTCTGCCCTGGCGGCCACCGGGCAACCGGGTGCCAACAGCAGATGAAATCACCATTTTTATGCCCTTTATCAAGCGGCATATTGCCCTGTTCAATCCCCGGCTGATCATTCTTCTGGGCGGTATATCGGCCAATAGCATTTTGAATTCCGATCTTGGTATCACACGTCTGCGCGGAAAATGGATGGAATATGATATGGAGGACAGGAAAATCCCTGTGAGGGCCATCTTCCAGCCGGCCTATCTTGTCAAACAGCCCAAGGCCAAGGGTGATGTCTGGCGGGATTTGCTGGAAATCCGGGCAAAGACCGGGGAATGGCCACAATGATATTGCGTCTCTTTTCCAGAAATTTCCTGGCAGTTTTCCTGTTGTTCTTCATGGCCTTGCCCCTGAGTGCGGCATCATATGTCCTGCCCCGGCAGTCGGAAACCACAAATCAGCCATTGACCCATGAGTTAAATCCGCTGAGCAAGTCCGATGTCAGGACCTACAAGCGGATTTTTCAGATACAGACCAAAGGCAAATGGAAAAAGGCCGACCGCCTGATCAGGCAACTGGATAATAAAATCCTGATGGGTCATATTTTATATCAGCGTTACATGCATCCAACCGCCTATAGCTCCCGTTACAGGGAACTGGCAAAATGGATGCTGAATTACCCGGACCATCCGGGGGCCAGAAGAATTTATGACCTGGCAAAAAAGAAAAATGGCGGCAAGGCCCGGAAACTCCATAAACCGGTTCCGGCACTGGCCCTGAATTTTCCGGCTGACAAGCCGGTCAGAAATGCCGTGATTGCCGATGTTGATCCCGAAACGGTGGACCCCGGTGTCACACTCTCCTCGCCCCGTCACAAAAAAGCGGACCGGATTGACATTCACAGGCTGAAAACCAGAATAAAACGCTATCTGCGGCGCGGCAATCCGGAACGGGCCGAAAAAAGACTATGGGCGTTCGAGCGTCGCGCCCTGCTATCTGCCCCGGAATTCAATAAAATACTGGGGGATATAGCCGGAGGATATTTTTTCAAAAATCAGGATGCCAAGGCCCTGGCACTGAGCAGGATAGCCGCAGAGAATTCCCGCGACGTGGCCGCGCAACCAGACTGGACATCGGGACTTGCCGCATGGCGGCTTGGCGATTGTGTCCGGTCGGCGTGGCATTTCGAGAAAGTGGCCTATTCACCCGTTGCCGGGGACTGGACCGCATCCGCCGGGGCCTTCTGGGCGGCACGGGCCAACCTCGTCTGTCGCCAGCCTGAAAAGGTCACCCGTCTGCTTCATAAATCGGCAAGTTTTCACCGGACTTTTTACGGCCTGATTGCGGCCCGTCAGTTGGGGCAGATGCCGGAAATCAACTGGAACGCACCGGAATTCACCAGGGAACATTTCGACCTGATCAAGGAGTTGAAATCTGTCAAACGCGCCATCGCCCTGACCCAGGTCCAGAAAATCATGCTGGCCGATATGGAACTTAGCGAAACATGGCGGCGCACAAGGGGCAATCGCCATGAAGCCCTTCTCGGGCTTGCCGCGAAACTGGGGCTTGCGGGAACCCAGCTGAAAATCGGCAAGATCGAGGAACAAAAACGCCGCACGGCACTGGACAGTACGCTTTATCCAATTCCCGATACGGAACCGGAAGGCGGATTTACCCTTGATCGCGCGCTGATGTTTGCCATCATGCGTCAGGAGTCCGAATTCGACAGCTGGGCCAGAAGCCACGCCGGTGCGCGGGGGATCATGCAGGTCATGCCCCGCACCGCAAGCTATATATCCCGTGACAGGTCATTGCGGTTCGGCAGCCGGATCAAGCTGGATGATCCGCGCTATAATATGGCACTGGGTCAGCAATATATGCTGGATATGCTGGGTGAGAATTTTGCCGGCGGTAATCTGTTCAAGACCCTGACCGCCTATAATGCCGGACCGGGAAATTTAAGGAAATGGGAACGGAAAACCAATTTTCAGGATGACCCCCTGCTGTTCATTGAATCGATTCCGGCCCGTGAAACCCGCAATTACATTGAACGGGTCGTCAGTAATTTCTGGATGTACCGGATGCGCATGAAACAGCAGGTAAATTCACTGGATACTATTGCCATGGGGGCATGGCCCATGTATAAATCCCAGGATAATAAATCCCCGAACAATAACCAGCGAAATACCCAGAAACATGCCTCTCGACAATAATATTGAATTCCGGCCCCTGAATATCGCCATCTTAACCGTGTCCGACACCCGCACACTGGACAATGATACTTCCGGTCAGATTCTGGTCGACCGGCTTAATGATGCGGGACATAACCTGATTGCCCGCGCCATCGTGCGCGACGTAAAACAGGAATTGTCCGACCAGCTCGTAAAATGGATCGGGGATGAAAATATCGAGGTAATTATTTCCACCGGTGGCACCGGCCTTACCGGTCGTGATATAACGCCGGAAGTATTCCACAGCCTCTATGAAAAGGAAATTGAGGGATTTGGCGAAATGTTCCGTCTGACCTCCTATAAAGTCATTGGCACATCAACCATACAAAGCCGGGCGACCGGCGGGGTTGCGGGCGGGACTTATATGTTCGCCCTGCCCGGTTCAAACGGGGCCTGCCGGGATGGCTGGGACAATATTCTGAAAGAACAGCTGGACATACGGTTTCGCCCCTGTAATTTTGCGGAAATGATGCCACGCCTGATTGAATGACCATCCTGTTCCATAGAATTTTCCCTATTTTTTACCAATCCTCAATATGACAGCTATAGAATTGCTCCGGAGTCTTCTGCCGTCCAGAGAGCGCATATGTCAAATAAAATACACGTCACCATCGTTCAGGATAATACCATCATAAACAAGGCCTATATCAATCTGGTCAAGCATTATTATGACGTAAGGCTGCATGATGTGAATAGCCTGACCCGGGATGATATAAGCAAATCCGCCCTGATAATCGTGCAGGTCAATCTGAATGATCCAAATTCCATTCGCCCGCTCAAGGACATTATGGCCCTGCCGGAAAGACGTCATATTCCAACGCTGTTCCTGCTGCGGGAATTTTCCCGGCGCGAGGTGATACAGGCCAACACACTTGGCGCCACGGACTATACCATCTATCCCTGCCCCGACAGCGCCTTTATCCAGATTATGGACGATCTGGTTCATAAAACGGTTGAAAAGGCATGGGAAAAATTATCCCCGGCACAGGAAGAAGCCCTGAAAGTCAGCCTGAAAGTGGTGGAAAAGACTTTCCATAATGCCTCAAAGGGGCTGGAGGTCTGTCAGGCGGATGTCAAGGACAGCTGCAGCCTGATTATCGAAGCCACGGCAAAAGACGGTCTGACGGACTGGATGAATGCCATAAAGGAGCATCATGATTATACCTACCGCCACAGCATGATGACCTGTGGTTATCTGGTTTCATTCGGCATGCTGCTGGGGGTGCGGAAAGCCGATCTGCAAATGCTGGCCGTGGGCGGCATGATGCATGATATTGGCAAGGCCAGAGTCCCGTTAACCATTCTGGACAAGATATCGGAATTAACGCCGGAAGAAAATGAAATCATCAGGCAGCATCCCCGTGACGGCAGGCTCATACTGGAAAAGGAAAACTGGGAAAAAGAAATAATCGATATTGCCGCCCACCATCATGAAAGACTGGATGGCTCCGGCTATCCGGATGGTCTTAAAAATACCGAAATCAGCGATATTGTCCGTATTGTCGCCATCGCCAATATATTTTCCGACCTGACCGATAAACGTTCCAGAAATATAGCCATGACCGCCGAAGGAGCCATCGAGGCAATGTTGGCAATGAGCGGTTATCTGGACAACCAACTGGTAACCGCCTTTCGGGATGTCGTTCTGCCTGTGGGGAATGGCGCCGTCGCACCTTGAGGCCATATATCTCCTTAACCAATTCGCAACTTTAACTTGGTAGGCTTTTTTTGAACAATGCCTGTGACGGGTATTGATGATTGCTGGAAACAGTTGGAACCGGGTTTCTAAGACAGAATGCAAATTAAAAAAACTGTTACTATTATTCATGATAACAATAAATATGACAGGTCGTTCATTAAACTGGTTAAACGCTACCATACTATAAAAATGGTGGATATAAAATCCATGCACCCGAATGATTTTAAAGATTCTCTGCTTGTTATTATTCAGATAAACCTTGGTGATCCGGAAGTTCTTCGTCCCCTGAAAGAAAAGATGTTCCTGTCCGAGAGAGAGCATGTCCCTGTGCTGTTCCTGCTCCGTAATTTCAGCCGCCGGGAAATCGTGCAGGCCAATATTCTTGGGGCAACTGATTATGCTCTCTATCCCTGTCCGGATAATAATTTCATCAAGGTCATGGGCGATCTGGTCAACCGTGCCGTGGAACAGGCATGGGAAAAATTATCCAAAATCCAGGAAACCGCCCTGAAGGTCAGCCTGAAAGTGGTGGAGAAAACTTTTCGCAATGCGGCTGCCGGACTGGAAGTTGCCCAGGATGAGGTAAAGGACAGTTGCCGCCTGATCATTGAAGCCACCGCAAAAGATGGTTTGTCGGACTGGATGAATGCCATCCGGCAACATCATAATTATACCTATCGCCACAGCATGATGGTTTGCGGTTACCTGACCTCTTTCGGTATGTTGCTGGGGGTCAAGAAAGACGACCTGCAAGTGCTGGCCGTTGGCGGCTTGCTCCATGATATCGGGAAATCCGTAACCCCTGTGGAAATTCTGGACAAACCGGCCAGGCTAACACCAAAAGAATGGGAAATAATGAAGGAACATGCAGAACATAGCTGCCATATTCTGGAAAAGGGCAACTGGGATGGTGTGATGATTGATATTGCCACCCACCATCATGAAAAACTGGATGGTTCAGGATACCCCCATGGCCTGAAGGGCAGCCAGGTGAGCGACCTGGCCCGAATGGCCGCCATTGCGGATATATTTTCAGGACTGGTAGACAAAAGATCCTATAAAGAGGCCATGTCCGCCGAAGCTGCCATTAACATCATGCTGGATATGAAAGACCAGCTTGATATCCCCCTGGTCAGAGCCTTTCGCGCGGTGGCGCTATCTGATGAGGGCAAGGCCTTCTCCTTTCAGAAGAAAACAGCTTAAAAATCATAGTGTAATGCCGTGAAAATATTGCTGTTATCCTGAAACTGGCCAAAGAAACTGTATCTTTCCTGACCGTAAAAAAGATTACCTCCCGCCTCTATCTTTAAATTATCACGGATTTTATAGGAAGCGTTAAGGCGCAGATATCCATCCTTGTCAGACGGGGAATAGAAATTAAACAGCGATAGCATCAAATCCTGCTGCATCAGCAATCTGGTCAATCGAAGGGTAAAGAGATGTCTGTTCCGGCTGTCCCGGATGGCCCCATTTGGCAGGGAGGTCAGATATTGACCATAATCCAGTTTGCGCTCCAGATAATATTGCAGGGAACCGGTGAATTCACTGGCGATTTCCTGCTCATAGCCCACCAGAAAACGAAATTCATCATTACGCACAAGGGCATCACCAGCCGCCCCGTCAGCAGATTTATAATAGCCGACTTCCATTGAACCAATCCCCCTGGACAGCGGCCCCCTGACACTGGCGCCCAATACCTGAAGTCGGGGGAATTCAGCGCGGCCCGTGGTGATATTCTGACCTGCCGGGCTTTTCCAGAAACCGTTGTAATAATAAGCCGCAGCCTCGAAAGCACCGAATGAACGGTAAAAACGCAAGGCCAGTTCATCATCAGAAAACCATCTGTCGGGCCGGTCGGCAATGACCGGGTTGTCACGTCCGCTTAAAGAGCCCGTGGCCCGGTCAAAGAAGGAAATACGCGTGCCGTCAATAAAACGGTCGGCATCAAAGCGCGGCATATAGACAATATCCAGATTATTATCGCCGAAAAACAGGGCCATTTTAATGGCATCTGACGGGGCCTTCAGATATTCATCATCCCGCCCGATAAAAAAACTGTTCCAGTCCTTGGCAAACAGGTCATTGATGAACAGCAGGTCCCCGGTGCCCCAGGTTAAAACCTGCCGGCCAATTTTCATATCCATAAAGTCCAGCGGACTGAAAACCACATTCACTTCCCGGATATCAACCAGCCCCTGTCCGACCTCCAGGTCAACAGAATATTTGTCCCGCACCGGGTCATAAAGAAAGTCCGAGACAAAATTAAAAGTCAGATTGTCAAATTCCTTCTCAACCCCGATCTGGAGGCGAATTTCGCCAAGGCTCATATCCTTTTGCCGGGCATCATCCTGCAGCCGCACACCGGCCCGGCTCTCGATAAAACCGCTGAGGTCAAAGGGCAGCCCCTGCCCCCCGTCATCCGGCTCCGTCATGACGGAAAGCTCCCCCAGACCTTCCGGCAGCTCTATCTCCTGCGCCGTTATCATCTGGGGGATGATCAGTAATATGATTGCTGTCAGTTGCCGTATCATATCTTAAAAATTTACCTTAAATATTTTCTGGGTGCCTTGCGTAAATATCGTTCGGTAAAGATATTATCCGGATAGCCCACATCATATTTTACCGCGCTGTAATTCATCAGGGTTTTTCCGCCTGAGCGATGATCTTCCATACTGGATGCGGTCACTGTCGGAAAGCCGGATATCATATCCACCTTGAGGGCAGTATAGCTGCGAATTTTCACGCCCTGTGCATCATAATATTCGGTCTTGACCGGCAGAAATGTCGCCTTGTGTATCCAGCTCTTATAATGATGGAATTCCACGGCCTTCGGATTTTTCGGGGTGCTTTTCAGCACGTAATATTTGTCGTTTTCCTCCAGCAGTTCATGGCTATCCTCGTCAATACCGCGCCCGGAGACATCCTCGTAATAGAAATGCGATCCGACAAAACTTGTTCTCTCGTCACTGGCAGCAATGCGCTTGACCAGGTCAAGGCTGGGCAGATACAGCCAGCGGTCATCATCCCGGTCCATATTCTTGACCACCATGAAGACCATTTTCTTCACATCCGCCGGTTTATTGAAATAGACGTAGAATTTCTGACCCAGATCCTGATCACCATCATCCTTGCGCAGGATCACAAATTCGCGCATACGGGTCCGGCCCTGGGCATCAATGATACGCATATTAACCTTCGCACGGCCATCATTACCCTGATAATAGGACATGTGGTTGGCCTTTTTTACCACGGCGTCAGCTTCCATGGCAACGGCAGGGACAGTCCAGAAAAATGACAAGGCCAGAAGTGTTTTTATAAAAATTCTCATAATTATGTCCTTTCCATATTCTTTTTAAACAACAGGTTTTCAAAAATCCGCAACAGGGCCGGAAGAATGGTCAGGGTGGCCACACCGGCCAGAACCAGTATGGCTGAAATAAACACCCCGACGGTTTTATAGGGCACAAGCGGGGCCAGAAGCAGCGGTGTAAAACCGATACCCACCACAATCACATTGCGGGCGATGGCACGGGCCGGCTCACCGAAAACCGCCACCGATGTGGTTTTCCAGTCGGGATATTTCTTGCGCATTTCCCGGCTGCGGGCCAGAAAGTGAATGGCATAATCCACCGCCAGCCCCAGACTGAGCGACGATAATACCGCCACCGGCATATCGTAATCCTTGCCAATCAGACCAATGATGCCATAAATCATCCCGATGGTGAAGGTAAGCGGTATCATGGCCAGCATCCCCCACCATAAAGACCGGAACAGAAATACCATCATAATCAGGACGATGATAAAGCTGCCGATAAAGGCTTCGGCCATACCGCTGACCATCTTGTCCTGCCAGATCACGTTAATATAAGTCAATCCGAACCAGTTGTGGGTGATGCCTTCGGGGGCCGGATTATCCCGGAAAAACTGGTCAACCTTTTCTATCAACGCGCTCATATCACGGTTATCACCGCTTTTCAGTTGAAGCCACATATTGGATTTGCGGTAATCCGGGGTGACAAAATGCCATAAATCCTGTGGCCTGTGGCTGTTCTGATAGGTTATCAGGGTTTCCGCCACCGCCCCCCGGCTGCCCGGAATACGGTAAGCTGCGGTATCGCCGCCAAATAATTCCCGGTGAACGGTTTTAACCACATCCGACAGGCTGTTGCTTTTACCCACCAGCCCGGTATCCTGCAGATAATCCTGCAAGTGGCTCATATAGGTCAATACTTCCGGGCTTTTAAAAGTTTCACCCCCCCCCAGATATTCCCCGATCCAGGTAAGTGCCTCGTCCCAACTGTCCCAGTCATCATCGGAAACCG
>UOEJ01000020.1_pt1 | contig 18278 bp, 19 predicted proteins | sample 1989191 | NCBI WGS metagenome assembly UOEJ01 (sample SAMEA4712195, study PRJEB27164) | hydrothermal vent metagenome | biome: marine basaltic hydrothermal vent biome; feature: marine hydrothermal vent; material: mineral | place: Pacific Ocean | collected 2011-06-14/2011-07-23 | depth 1719 m | reverse complement strand
GGCACGGAGCCGCAGAAAAAACAATGGCTGGACCCGCTGCTGGAAGGCCACATCCGTTCAGCTTTTGCCATGACCGAACCTGATGTTTCCTCATCGGACGCGACCAATATTCAGACCCTCATAAAACGGGACGGGACGGATTATGTCATCAATGGCCGCAAATGGTTTATCTCCAACGCCGCCCATCCCAATTGCCGGGTGATGATCGTTATGGGCAAGACCGACCCGGACAATGCGGACCGCCACCGCCAGCAAAGCATGATTATCGTGCCCATGGACAGCCCCGGCGTCACGATTGAGCGCAATATTCCCATCATGAGCCACCATTCCCCCGAAGGCCATTGTGAAATCACTTTCCGGGATGTCCGTGTGCCGTGTGATAATATTCTGGGTGGTGAAGGGGATGGTTTCATGATGGCACAGGCCCGGCTCGGACCGGGACGGATTCACCATTGCATGCGCTCCATCGGACAAAGCGAACTGGCTCTTGACCTGATGGTGGAACGGGCGCAGGAACGCAAGGCTTTTGGTAAATACCTTCATCAGCACGGCGCGGTGAGCGAATGGATCGCCCGGTCACGCATGGAAATTGATCAGGCCAGACTGTTCGTGCTGAAAGTTGCCGACATGATTGACAGGGTTGGTGCCAAAGGGGCGCGAAAAGAAATTTCCATGATCAAGGCCATCGTACCGCAAATGCAGACCACCATTGCCGACCGGGCCATGCAGGTTTTTGGCGCCATGGGCATATCACCGGACACGCCACTGGCCGATATCTGGACCTGGGGCCGGGCGTTGCGTTATGCCGACGGCCCGGACGAGGTTCACCTGCGCAGCATCGCCCGCATGGAAATCAGGGAAAGTCAGGAAAGGCCGGGCCATACCCTGCCCTATCTGACGCCACCAATACGCAGTGCTGAGTAGGGGAGGAAAATATGTGATGGATGAACAAAAACTCAGCATTTATCTGGAACAGCATATGGACGGCTTCAAGGGGCCGCTCAGCCTGAAAAAATTTGCCGGGGGCCAGTCGAACCCGACCTTTCTGATCACGGCGAGGTCCGGTAAATATGTCCTGCGCTGCAAACCGCCGGGGCTGCTGCTGAAATCCGCCCATGCGATCGACCGGGAATACCGGGTGACAAAGGCATTGGGGGGGACTGACGTTCCGGTGGCAACCCCGCATCATCTCTGCTGTGACGAGGATATTATCGGCAGTTGGTTTTACGTGATGGATTATAGGGACGGGCGGATTTTCTGGGACCCGACCCTGCCCGAACTGGATAATGCCGAACGCACTGCCACCTATCATGAAATGAACCGGGTGCTGGCCGCCATACATTCTGTCGACCTGAAGCGGCAGGGGTTGCTGGATTTTGGCAAGCCGGGCAATTATTTTGAACGCCAGACTGATCGCTGGACCAGACAATATCGCGCCTCCGAAACCGAACCCATTGACGCCATGGAACAATTGCTTGCCTGGGTAACAGATAATATCCCGCCGGATGACGGTAAAGTCTGCCTGATACACGGGGATTTCCGGCTGGATAATTTTATTTTTCACCCGGAAAAGCCGGAAATTATCGCCGTTGTCGATTGGGAGCTGTCCACACTGGGGCATCCACTGGCGGACCTGGCCTATCAATCCATGCAGTGGCGTATGCCCCACGCCTCCATTGTCAAGGGGCTGGAAGGTATCGACCGCAAGGCTCTCGGCATCCCGACCGAAGAAGATTATATCCGCGAATATGCCAGACGCATGGGAGGGGGGGATATTGACAACTGGCCGTTTTATCTGGCCTTCAGCTTTTTCAGGCTGGCCGCCATCACACAGGGGGTTATGAAACGCAGCCTTGAGGGTAATGCCTCCAGTGAAAAAGCCCGTGCCGTGGGGCAGTTAACCCGGCCACTGGCGGAAAAGGCCATCGCCATACTGACGGAACAACAAAAGCTGTAAGAGAAGATTCATGGATATTCATTTTAAAGACAAGATCGTTCAAATCACCGGTGCCGGGTCCGGTTTTGGTCGTACCGCCGCTGTTGAATTTGCCGGGGCCGGGGCAAAACTGGTGCTGTCCGATGTGAACAGGGCCGGACTGGATGAAACCATGAACCTGCTGGGTCTGGGAAAAGACCGCGCCCTTGCCATAACCTGTGATGTAAGCAAACAGCAGGACGTGGAACGGATGACCAGAGCCGGGACAAATCATTTCGGCAGACTTGATATCGCCATCAATAATGCGGGTGTTGCCCATAATATGGCCCCCATGGCAAAGGCCAGCCTGAAAGAATTTGACTTTACCATGGCCGTGAATGTACGGGGTATCTTCCTCTGCATGCAATATGCGCTGAAACAGATGGAGCAGCAGGAATATGGCGTGATCCTTAATGTCTCCTCCATCGCGGGATTGATCGGTGCGCCGCTTGCCGGGGCCTATACCGCCAGTAAACATGCGGTTATCGGCCTGACCAGATCGGCGGCACTGGAATATGCCCGAAAGAACATCCGCATCAATGCCATCTGCCCGGCATTTTGCCATACCCCCATGGTTGAGGCGGTCATAGACGGCAATGAAAAACGCGCCCGCGATATGGCCCGCACCATCCCCATGGGGCGGATGGGGACAGCTGATGAGATCGTCCATGGCATGATGTGGCTGTGCAGCGATCAGAACAGCTTCACCACCGGTCAGGCACTGGCCTTTGACGGTGGCCTGTCCACAGCCTGAAAATAAAAAAATGGAAATAAAAAAAACGGCTGAAAAAAATCCAGCCGTTTTTAAATTTGATTATTCTGATGCCTGTCAGGCAGCCAGACGTTTCCGGCGTATAACCATGGCAAAACCAATCAGACCAAGTCCCAGAAGACCAAGAGCACCTGGCTCCGGAACGGCGGTTAGTGTAAGACTGCCACTAAAATTAACCGAAGCAGTACTCGGTGATTGTCCCATGTATGTCAGACCCAGATTGGAGACATATGAGATGGTATTTCCGTTCAGGCTGACCCAGACATAATCCGAAATATCAGTGATGAAAGTCGGCAATGGCAAAGTCAGGGCGAAAGCCGGATCAATAATATTGTTCAGGGCAACAATAACATCTGTCAATGTTGGTGTCGCTGAAAGAGCACCGAGGAATGCTGGCAGAATATCGGCATAATCAGTAATACCGGCACCAAATACATCGTCCGCTGAACCATTACCAAGGAACATCGGACCGAAGCTGTCGGACGCACCACCCATGGCCTGACCATCCATTGTCAGGCTGTTATATTCACCTTCGCCGGACAGGTACCAGTTGACATCTTCGCCAAAGGCAGGCTCCGTTCCGGTCAATGAGGCCGAAAAGTCAAAGGAACCCCAATAGGTCCATACGTCATCACCAAAGATGGTGTCATAGGCACTATTATCACCATCGCCGGCAACATCATAATTCAGAGTTCCGTCTGAAATAGTTAACACACCTGTTGCCGGTACGGCATAGGCGGATATGGAAATAGCCATAAAGGAAATGGCCGCTAAAAAAGTTTTTAAAAGTTTCATAATATTATAGTCCCCTCAGGTTTATATTGAGTTTATATCGAATTGCCTGTCAGAACGTACCCGTACTACATAAAAATTACATCGCTCCGCATTAACGTTTAAACTTAATGCAACTATCATGCCATAATATTATAATGTTTTTCTTCAATGGCTTACAGAATCCAGTATTTTTCTAACATCAAAAACTGTAAAAAATCCTGACACATTTTGGCTATATTTTACAATTTTTCATATATGCAGGATGGGGTATTTTTCGGCAAAGAACATTATTCTGCCTGAATTGCGACCTACCATCATGGTATGACAGAAAAAAAGACAAGGGCCGTTTACTGGATCATTAAAATATTCTTCGTGACATCTGTAATGACCAATGCGCAGGCCGGAAGCATATCTGCCGAAAATATATCCGACAGGCTGGTTTCAGCGGCCATTGAAAGAACGAAATCAGGGGTGATATATAACGGGGCCTATAAAAGAATTGCTTATCCCATGGGGGATGTGAACCCGCGCTTCGGGGTTTGTACTGATGTTATCATTCGGGCTTTCCGTAAAATTGATATTGATTTTCAGCAGGTCATCCACGAAGACATGGTGGATAATTTTGCGGAATATCCCAAACTCTGGGGGCTTGAACGACCGGACCGCAATATTGATCACCGTCGTGTGCCGAATATCCGGACTTTCCTGAAACGGCAGAGTGCCGCCCTGCCCGTTACCAGTGATGCCAAAGATTATAAGGCCGGCGATATTGTCACATGGATGTTGCCGGGCAACAAACCCCATATCGGCATTGTGGTTAAGGAAAAATACAACCAGGAAATCCCCCTGATCGTCCATAATGTCGGTCTTGGCCCCAGAAAAGAAAATTTCCTGTTTAAATATCCCATCACGGGCCATTACCGCTATCTGTCGAATTGACGACCCAGGCCTAGTCGACCAGCTTGTCCAACGCATAGCCCTTGAAGCTTTTACTGGTGGCGAGGGCAACATGGCTGCTGATATTGGCGACCCCCTCCATACAGTCGATCAATTTGTCGTTCAGTTCAAGATAACGGTCCATATCCGGACAGACAATGCGCAGGAAATAGTCGAAATTACCGCTGACCGTATAACATTCAACAATTTCCGGGAAATCATTGATCACTTTTTCAAAGGTCTTGAAATTGGTGTTGGTGTGATCATGCAGGCTCACCGTCAGAAGCACCGTCACCGTCCGGCAGATTTTATTCAGGTTGATCACTGCCATATAGGATTCCAGATAGCCTTCATCCTCCAGACGCCGGACACGTTGCAGGCAGGAACTGGGCGACAGATTCACTTCACTGGATAAATCATGATTGGTAATGCGGGCATTACTTTGCAGAATCGAAAGAATCTTCAGATCAATCCGGTCAATAGCACGTTTCTTGGTCATGTTACCATACTCCGTAAGCTTTTATTTTATCCTAACTTGTTATTTTTCAATAATTTAAAATATTCTGCCACAACAATCAAGTTCTCCGCATAATATTCGGCATTTTTTCCACAATAAGATATTTCATTTCTTCGTTTCCATGTAAAACTATCTGAAATAATCCCGGGAGGCATCAGGGTCTGTTGACAATTAAGATCAGGGTGCTGGTTTGGTCATAATGGCCCAATTTCAAGCAGGAGGACGCCGGACATGCTGGCATATTCAAGGACGACTGCTGTAAAAGTGGACCTTTATGACCAAATCCTGCGGACGTTCCATATTTTATCACTGGACAGCGTTACAAAATGCTTGAAGTGAATGACACTGCGGCGCATTCTGTGCCTTGCCAGTGATAAAATATGGAACGCCAGCACCCTGATCTTAATTGTCAACAGACCCAAAGTGAGGTTTTTTATTTCATGAACAATAATATTTCATTGATTGGCGTACCCAGCGATACCGGTGCCGGGCATCGTGGGGCCACCATGGGACCGGAAGCCCTGCGGGTTGCGGGCATCGCCGATATGCTGACCAGACTTGGACTTTCCGTCACCGATACCGGTAATCTGTTCGGGCCAAAAAATCCTGAACGGCCGCAGGAAAATGGTTATCGCCATCTGAAAGAGAATGTGATCTGGGCCAAGAATATTCAGGAAGCTGTCTTTAACGAGATCAACGAGGGCAATCTGCCGATTATGCTGGGCGGTGACCATGCCATGTCCATCGGCTCCATTGCCGCTGTGGCGCGTTTTTGTGCCGGGCAGAAGAAAAAGCTTTGTATCATCTGGATTGATGCCCATTCTGATTTCAACACCAGCGACACCAGCCCCACAGGCAATATCCACGGCATGCCCGTTGCGGTGGCCGCAGGATTCGGCCCGCAGGAATTGCTGTCCATCGGCCATAATATTCCCATGGTCGAGGCCCCTGATATTTATCAGGTCGGTATCCGGTCGGTGGATTGCAAGGAAAAACAACTGGTTATGGATGCCGGTGTCGCAGTCTATGACATGCGCTGTATTGACGAAATTGGCATGCGCGAAGCCATGAGCCGGATTCTGACAGACGTCAGGGAAAAAGACGCCTATATCCATGTGAGCTTTGATGTGGACAGCCTTGACCCGACCATCGCCCCCGGGGTTGGCACCACCATCCCCGGCGGCCTGACGTACCGCGAGGCGCAGTTATGTATGGAAATGATCCATGATTCAGGCCGCATGATCTCCCTCGACCTTATGGAGATCAATCCGGCCCTTGATTTTCAGAACAGCACCGCGAAGCTTGCCATTGAACTGACCGCAAGCCTGTTCGGGCGGCAGATTTTCCCGCCAGAGAGCCATAGAACACCATAACCGGAAAAAATAACATCATGACCCGTCAACAGGAAATAATCGATCAGGCCGATCGCCGAAGTGCCCATAATTACAATCCACTACCACTGGTTCTGGAAAGGGGAGAAGGCATTTGGGTATGGGACACGGATGGCCGGAAATATCTGGACTGCCTGAGCGCCTATTCCGCCGTCAATCAGGGCCATTGCCACCCGAAAATCATTGAAGCCATGGTGGAGCAGGCCCAAAAAATCACCCTGACATCCCGCGCCTTTCATAATGACCGGATGGGACCGTTTCTGGAAAAACTGTGCCAGATGGCCAAAATGGACAGGGCATTACCCATGAATACCGGGGCCGAAGCCGTGGAAACCGCCATCAAGGCCGTGCGCAAATGGGGTTATGAGGTCAAAGGGATCGAGGATAACAAGGCCGAGATTATTGTGGTCCGGGATAATTTCCATGGCCGGACCATGGCCACCATCAGCATGTCTTCAGAACCCGCCTATCGAAAGAATTTCGGCCCCTTCACCCCCGGTTTCAAACTGATTGACTATAATGACCTGACCGCGCTGGAAGCTGCCATTACCGCCAATACGGTGGCACTGATCATGGAACCCATTCAGGGGGAGGCCGGGATCATTGTTCCGGGTGACGGTTATCTGACAAACGCCCGGAAAATATGCCGGAACAATAATATATTATTCGTACTGGATGAAATTCAGACCGGCCTTGGCCGTACCGGCAAAACATTCTGTTTCCAGCATGAGGAAATGGCCACACCGGATGTGCTGATTGTCGGCAAGGCCCTGAGCGGCGGAGCATATCCCGTATCTGCCATTCTGGCATCCGATGAGGTTATGAATGTCTTTACCCCCGGCATTCATGGCAGTACATTTGGCGGAAATCCATTGGGAGCAGCCATTGGTCTGGCCGCCCTGAATGTGATCGAAGATGAAAACCTGGCCGAACGTTCCCAAATTCTGGGCGATTATCTGATGCGCAAGCTGCAAACCATCAGGACCAATAAAATAGTCGAAATTCGCGGCAAGGGTCTGTTTATCGGTATCGAGCTTGAAAAATCACTGGGTGGCGCGCGCCGTTACTGCGAGGCCCTTATGGCAAGGGGTATTCTGTGCAAGGAAACCCATGACCATGTGATCCGGCTGGCCCCGCCATTGATTATCGAAAAGGAACATATCGATATGCTGGTTGACGAAATCACCGCCGTCCTCAAGGACTAGAGTCCCCTGCAGGGGGCTAGCCACAGCATGGATCATCGCCCAACTGAACGGGCGGGCACGAGACATCACCGTAAGAACAAAATACGCAACAGTCCCCCGCCAGCGGTTTCAGCAATACACCGCATCCCGTGCATTCATAAAAATACATGCAGGCGTCGGTCGGCATTGTCTCCAAAGCCTGATGGGCGCAATGGGGGCAGGTCAGTGTGGAACGTAATTTCAACTGTTGGCTTTCATTCAATTCATATCACCTCCGACAGGTAAATCATTCCACCCAGTCCAGCCCCATATTTGCGTAGCGTTCCTTGTCGTCGGACCAGTTTTTCCTGACCTTGACAAAAATGAACAGATGGACCCGGCGGTCGAGCATTTCTTCCAGTTCCTCGCGGGCCTGTTTGCCGATTTCCTTCAGACTGCGCCCGCCCTTGCCGATAACAATGGCCTTCTGGGTTTCCCGTTCCACATAGATTACCTGTTCTATGCGAACGCTGCCGTCTTTCTTTTCCTGCCAGCTTTCGGTTTCCACCGTGGCGGCATAGGGCAGTTCCTCATGAAGGCGCAGAAAGAATTTCTCCCGCGTAACCTCTGCGGCAAGCATGCGTTCGGTGATGTCGGTCATCTGGTCTTCGGGGTATAACCACGGGCCTTTTGGCAGATATTTGGTGATTATATCCGTCAAATCCTCCAATCCGTCCCCCTTCAGGGCGGAAATCATCAGGGTTTCGGAAAAATCCCCGATTTCATTCAATTCCTCTGACAGGCCGAGCAGACTGTCACGGCGAATGGCGTCGATCTTGTTGATGGCCAATATGGCCTTGTGTCCGGCCTTCTTCAGACCATCAATGATCCGGCGGGTATTTTCATCAAGCCGCCGCTCCGCATCCACCAGAAGCACAATCACATCCGCGTCACTGGCCCCGGCCCATGCGGCGGATACCATGGCGCGTTCCAGTCTTTTGCGCGGCGCGAAGATTCCCGGCGTATCCACAAAGATCATCTGGCTGTCTTTATGAAGTGCGATACCGATAAAGCGGGTCCGGGTGGTCTGCACCTTATGGGTCACAATGGAAATTTTGCTGCCCACCAACGAATTCAGCAGGGTGGATTTTCCGGCATTTGGCGCCCCGAGCAGGGCAACAAAGCCGCAATGAGTATTTTTTTCAGTCATTGTTTCTTCTTATTTTCTTTCTGGCTTTCCAGCCGGTCCAGCAATTGGGATGCGGCGGCCTGTTCCGCCTCCCTTTTGGAACGGCCCCGGCCGGTTTCCGGGGTCATGTCAGTGACCCGGACCTCAATGGTAAAAAAAGGTTCATGGGCAGGGCCGGTGCGTTCAACAACCACATATTTCGGCGTCGGGATTTGACGGGCCTGCACCCATTCCTGCAGTCTGGTTTTCGCGTCACGCCGGGCGATGGTTTCCTGGGAAATATAGCGTTTCCAGAATTTCCGCACTACTTTACGGGCCTGATCATAACCGCCGTCCTGACTGATCGCGCCGATGACCGCCTCGCAGACATCCGCCAAAATCGTTGCCTTGTTGCGTCCGCCGTTGTCTTCGGTGCTTTTGGCCATATATATGAAGCCGGACAGATCCATAACGACCGCCACCTCGGCCAGGGTTTCCTTGCGCACCATATTAGTGTGACGGCTGGCCAGTCCGCCCTCGTCCACAGCCGGATAATATTCGAACAGCCATTCGGCGATCACCAGCCCCAAAACCCGGTCACCGACAAATTCAAGCCGCTGATACTGTCGCCCGCCCTCAAGACTGGGATGGGTCAGGGCCTCGCGCAGCAAGTTCACATTGGTGAATACATAGCCCAAAGTCTTGTAGAGATCACTATACTGACCCATTGAATTTATACTGTCTGTATCTGCCGCCATGTTAATTAATACCGCTGAACATACGTTCACGACGCTGCTTCGGGAACCATTTCCAGAATTCCCACAATTTTGCATTATCGTCAAAGGAAAGCCAGATCACTTCGGCCCGTCCGACGATATTCTCCAGCGGCACATAACCGACACCCTCACTTTTCGGCCACCGGCTGTCCTTGGAATTATCCCGGTTGTCGCCCATGGCAAAATAATGGCCCTCCGGCACCCGGAAAACATCGGTATCATCGCCGCCGCCACCGGGATTCCACGCAATGTCAAGGGTCATATATGATCTGCCGCCGGGCAGGGTTTCCTGAAATTTCGGATAGGTTTCTTCCTGACCGAATTCATTGATAATCCTGAAATCACCAACCCGCTTGCGTTCCACGATCCTGCCATTGAGGTAAAGGCGGCTTTTTCTCATCTGAATGGTGTCGCCGGGCAGGCCGACAATACGTTTGATATAATAGATGTCCGGATCACGCGGCAGCCGGAACACCACAACATCGCCGCGTTTCACCGGGCTTTCAAAAATGCGGCCGGAAAAAAAGTCCGGGCTGTAGGGGAATGAATGATGGCTATAGCCATAGGCCATTTTGGAAACCAGCAGATAATCCCCCACCAGAAGATTATCCATCATGGACTTGGAAGGAATTTTGAAAGGCTGATAGATGAATGTCCTGAATATCAGCGCAATAACCAACGCCCAGATTAATATACTTATCCAGCTTTCTTCTTTTTTTTCCTTCGTCTGCGACGCTTGGGCCGTTTCCCCACTTTTTATATCAGACATATATTCATTCACTCTGTTAGCATTTACATGACCAAGGTCGATCAGATATTTTATAAATAAGGTGATTCTTAAACGTTATCAACCAAATGTAGCGGAATTGCGGTAATCAGTACCACAGCCTGCGCCCACGGATGGTCATCTGTGAGGGTCAAATCAAGTTGCGCTGTCATGCCGCCCGGGGTAATTTCCTGTAATCTGATCAGCGCACCACCGGTCAAACGAAAGCAGGGTTTGCCGCCCTCGGCCCGTTCCACCCCCACATCGCGCCAGAATACCCCTCTGGCGAATCCCGTGCCCAGTGCCTTGGCGCAGGCCTCCTTGGCCGCAAAACGTTTGGCGTAATTTGATACCCGCGCCGCCTTGCCATCGCAATATTCCTGTTCCACAGGCGTGAAAATCCTGTCGATAAAACGCTGGCCATACTTGCTGATGGACTGATCAATACGATCAATATTCACCAGATCATTGCCAAGACCGATGACCCGCATCATTCCCGCCCCTTTGCCATTAACTGTTTCATTCTCTGGATACTGTCCGCAAGTCCGGTAAAAATGGCCTCCCCAATCAGGAAATGGCCAATATTAAATTCGGTAAACTGGGGTATGGCGGCAATATCAAGAACCGTGTCATAATTCAGGCCATGCCCGGCATGAACTTCAAGTTCAAGACTTTCACAAAGTTCCGCACCACGGCGCAATCGTTCAAGTTCCGCCGCCCGCGCCGGGCCTGTTTTCTCCACATAGGTTCCGGTATGAAGTTCAACCTTGTCCGCCCCCATGGTCTTTGCGGCCCTGATCTGCGGCTCATCCGGGTCAATAAAAAGACTGACACTGATATTCGCATCCTGCAATCGCCTGACGTACGGGGTCAGATGGCCGGAATTACCCGCCACGTCCAGGCCGCCTTCGGTGGTCAGTTCCTGACGCTTTTCCGGTACGATACAGGCCGAAGCAGGCCGGTGGCTCAGGGCAATGCCCAGCATTTCCTCTGTCGCCGCCATTTCAAGGTTAAGGGGGACTGTCAGCCTTTCCATCAATTTATCAATATCCCGGTCGGAAATATGCCGCCGATCCTCGCGCAGGTGAGCAGTGATGCCATCAGCACCGGCCTCAACCGCAAGCAGGGCCGCCCGCACAGGGTCCGGATGGTGGCCGCCGCGAGCATTGCGGATGGTGGCCACATGATCAATATTCACCCCTAAACGTATTCTGTTATTTGCCATTTTCATTTAACTCCCGCCTTCTTTTCGTGGCAGCGGCGCGTTTCAGGTAACGTTTGGCCTTATATTCACGCACCAGTTTTTCAATCAGCCAGTATGTTATAATCCACACCACACTGCCCACCAGCAACCCGCCAATAAACATGGGCAGGAGGGTTGTCTGCAGGAATGGTCCCAATGTGGCCAGGGGGGACTGCAGTATTTCCAGCATACTATACCGGTCCAGCGTATCGCTTATCTGTCCCAGGAAATCATCGGTTGCCCGAATACCAAGCAGCCAGCAGCCCACATAATATATGGTTGGCAGGATAAAGGGAAATGTCCAGGGGTTACCAACAACAGTTCCCATGGCAGAGGTCAGAATATTCGCCCCGATTATCCATGCCAGCAACGCCGCCAGCAAAAAATGCAGCCCCAGAAACGGGGTGAAGGAGACCGCCGCCCCGCAGGCAAACCCTGCGGCAATGGCATAGGGGGTCCCCGGAATCCGCGCCAGCCGGTGCCGTAAATAGCTGAACGCCCGCCCCCAACCGGCGGAAGGCCAGAAATATTCCCGGGTTGTTGCCAGAATATGCTTCTTGTTACGACGCTTGAACAGCTTGTTGTTCCTTGTTACGGCTCATTAAAGTACGTTTTATTTCAATCCTCTGCTTCCCGGCTTAATGGCCGGAATCGCGGCCAGTTCCGCCGGCAGATCATCCGCCGGAAAGGCCGGAATTTCCAGTCCGGCCAGTGATACCAGAGGCACCCCGATATCCACAGTTCCGTTGCTGCGGTCAATCAGACAACTGGCCGCCACCACATCACCGCCATAATCCCGGATCACCTTGATACATTCCCGTGAAGACAGGCCGGTTGTGACAATATCTTCAGCCATCAGTATCCGCGCATCCCGTGGAATTTCGAAGCCGCGCCGCAGGGTTAATTCCCCGTCGGCCCTTTCTGTGAATATGGCCTTCACCCCCAACTGGCGGCCCATTTCATAACCGACCACAACACCGCCCATGGCCGGGGAGACCACCATATCTATAGTGACATCCAATGTTGTTCTAATTTTGTCAGCAAGGCTTTTGCATAATTTCGCCCCGACAACCGGGTCCATCATTACCCGCGCACATTGCAGATAACGCGCCGCATGAAGCCCGGACGAGAGGATAAAATGTCCCTCCAGCAAGGCATCCGCCTCTCTGAAATACTGAAGAACCTGTTCACGGTCCATTATGATCACCTTTGTCATATTACCTGAAAGCCCGTTCGACGGAACTGACACATTCACTAACCCTGAGGGCCGCTATTATACTGGTCAGATGTTTAACATCTCTGACTTCAATATCAAGGGTAATCCTGAATAATTCCGGAGCGCGCTCGATAAATTTGATATTGCTGATATTACCCTTTTCCTGGGCAACCACAGTCAATACAGCCGCCAGTGCACCCGGCAGATGTTCCAGCAATAGTTCTATCCGGCTGACAAAGATGGAATTTTCATCTTCCTGGGCAAGCCATGACAGATCAAGCCATGATTCCGGTGTATTGCTGTAAACGTCAAGGGCCTCGCAATCAATGGTATGAACCATAATTCCCTTGCCGGTCGTGACAATCCCCACAATCCGGTCACCCATGATCGGATGACAACAGTCGGACATATGAACCGCAAGCCCCGGTGTCAGCCCCTTGATGGGAATTGAATGGTCACCACCTTTGCTGTCCTTGTCCAGATCAATCATTTTCGCATGGGTCAGGGTATGCAGGTTGTTTAATTTAATACCGGGATATACGGTTTCCAGCACTTTACGGTCGGACAATTCACCCTTGCCCACCAGTTCATAAATTTCATCGATGGAACCAAGGCGCATTTTCTTGGCGCATAATTTAAGGGCCTTGTCGGTGATATCCCGCTTTTCCATCTGGAAAGCCCGTTCAAGCAGGCTTTTGCCCAATTGCTGATATTCTTCTTTTTTCTTGTGGCTGATATAACGGCGAATGGCGGCCTTGGCCTTGCCCGTGATTACAAAGCCCAGCCAGTTGGGCGACGGTTGCTGTGCCGATGAGCGCAGGATTTCCACCTGATCACCGTTAACCAGCCGGCTGCGCAACTGCACCGGAATGCCGTTTACCTTACCACCAACACAGCTGTCCCCCACATCCGTATGCACCGCATAGGCAAAATCAACCACTGTTGAACCCTGGGGTAAATTGACCAGTTTTCCTTTGGGCGTGAAGCAAAAAACCTGATTTTGATACATGGCAAGTTTGGTATGTTCCAGAAACTCGTCCGGGCTGTCGGCATGCTCCATGATCTCAAGCAGGTCTTTAAGCCATTTATATTGCGCCCCCTCCTTGTCAGAGGGGTGCTGTTTATAGAGCCAGTGCGCCGCGACTCCCTGTTCCGCAATGGCATCCATTTCCGATGACCTGATCTGAATTTCAATGCGTTTTTTCTGTGGCCCCAGCACAGCGGTATGGATTGACTGATAACCATTGGGTTTGGGCATTGAAATATAATCTTTGATCAGACCCGGAATGGCCTGCCATTTGCCATGCACCACGCCCAGAGCCCGGTAACAGGTTTTCGCATCATCGACAATGACCCGAAAAGCGATGATATCCGCCTGATCATCCAGGCTGACATGACGGTAAGTCATTTTCCGCCAGATGGAATAGAGTTTCTTTTCCCGCCCGAATACCTCGGCCTCTATTCCCGCTTTATCCAGCAGGCGTTCCAGCTCTGATATGACCAGATCCTTGATATCTTCGGTATTGGCATGAATTTGGCTCATGCGTTTCAATATGGATTCATAGGCTTCGGGATAGACATGGGGAAAGGCCAGTGCTTCCAGCTCTTCTTTTATTTCCTGCATCCCGATACGTTCGGCAAGCGGCGCGTATATGTCCAGCGTTTCCCTGGCGATGCGCAGGCGTTTTTCCGGCTTTTTGATATGATCCAATGTGCGCATATTATGAAGCCGGTCTGCCAGCTTGACCAGCAGAACCCTGATGTCATGGGACATGGCCAGCAGGAATTTGCGGAAATTATCCGCCTGTTTGGCGCTTTCCGATGAATAGGTCAGTTCAGACAGCTTGGTCACCCCGTCAACCATTTTGGCAACATTGCTGCCGAACAGTTCTTCTATCTGTTCATGGGTGGCGATGGTGTCTTCGATGGTATCATGCAATAATGCGGTAACGATGGTATCGCAGTCCATCTTCATACTGGTCAGGATACCGGCCACCTCAAGGGGATGTGAGAAATAGGGATCACCGCTGGCACGTTTCTGCCGTCCATGTACTTTCATTGAAAAAACATAGGCCCGGTTTAACATATTTTCATCGGTATCCGGGTCATATTCCTTGACCCGTTCCACTAATTCATATTGCCTTATCAACGCACCGCATCCAATTTGTCAGATCATAAACTTATAAATATAATCCCGTCTAATAGATAGCCAAAATTTAAGGAAAAAAAAGACCCGCAATGAGGGTCATTGCAGGTCTCCGTAATTTTCCGGGCAACTAAAGGCTTTATTCTTTTTCTTCGCCTTCCGTTGCCTTCTCGGTTATCTTGCTGAACATGGCTTCCGCCTTCATTTCGGCAGATACCTTGGCCAGACTTTCTGTTGTGACTTCCTGCTGGCTTTCTTCCAGTTTCTGGCCGGCAAGCAATAATGAAATATCATCTTCTTCCGGCTCGTCAACTTCAACATTTTTCTGCAATCCGTGGATCAGGGATTCCTGCAACACGTCAGCCGCAACCTCTTCTTCCGCCAATTCCCGAAGGGCGACTACCGGGTTTTTATCATTATCCCGTTCCACCAGTATCGGCGCCCCCGAAGAAATCTGCCGCGCCCTGTGGGCCGCCAGCAGAACCAGTTCAAACCGGTTCGGGACTTTATCAACACAATCTTCAACAGTAACACGTGCCATGCCGTTCATTCTCCATCAGGGTAAGGGTCCGCAGACGCAGACTAATTTCAAAAGCGGCTTATACAACTCAAATACTGGTCTGTAAAGCCCGAATGACGCCATCTGCCGCCATTTTTTCCATCATTTCAACATATTCGCGCACCGTCTTTCCCGACAGGGGATGTTTCCAGTCCGGACATATATCCATCAGCGGCTTGAGGACAAACAGTCTTTCATGCAACCGGGGATGGGGAATGATCATTTTACGGGAAGTGATGTTTTTTGCCGCCTCATGCCAATATTCCGGCGCAGGATATATCTCGTTATCATAGGCGAGGATATCCAGGTCAATGATTCGCGCTTCCCAGCGAACCCGCCGCTCGCGGCCAAGGTTTTCTTCTATTCCATGAAGTGTTCGCAGTAATTCAGCGGCGGACAGGGCCGTTTCAACGGCAACGACCGCATTAGCGAACCACGGCTGGTCGGATTTTGGCACCGGCTCGGATTCATACAGGCGGGATTTTTTTATTATGGCTATCCCGCAGTTTGTCATCTGTGCAAGGGCGGCCTTCAGGGTGCTGCGCGGGCTGTCATGTTGTGTGCCTGCTAGATTACTGCCCAAACCGATAAGAATCATTTTATTATCCAACAAAAAATTGTTAATACCTTATAATTCCAAATTTATGCTATAATACATCTATATTTAACATATTTTTCAGGATTACTTTAAAATGATGTATTTTCATCCCAATGAAAAGCTTGCGCTGTTTATTGACGGCTCCAACCTTTTCGCCACTGCCAAAGCCCTGAGTTTTGACATAGATTATAAACGGCTGAGGATATTTTTTGCCGAAAAAGGCATATTGCTTCGGGCCTATTATTACACGGCACTTCTGGAGGATCAGGAATATTCGCCGCTGCGTCCGCTGGTGGACTGGCTGGATTATAACGGATTTACCCTGATCACCAAACCGACCAAGGAATTTACCGACAGCAGGGGGGAAAAGAAAATCAAGGGTAATATGGATATGGAACTGGCCATTGACATGATGGGCATGGCCGAACATGTGGATCATATGGTGCTGTTTTCCGGCGACGGCGATTTCAGACGACTGGTCGAGGCCGTACAGCGCAAGGGGGTTCGCGTCACCGTCATCAGCAGCACAAGGACATCTCCGCCCATGATCGCCGACGAACTGAGACGTCAGTCGGATAATTTCATCGAATTATCCGAGCTGCATGATGATTTTGGCCGACCATCCCATGATCACCATCATCATGACGGTCATCATTCCCATGAACCGGCCCAGGGATAAACAAGGGACAGATAAGAGACAGTGGACAAGACAGTGACATCACCCCCGGTAAAACCTGCCTTTCTGCCGGGCGATGCCGCCGAAGACTGCGAACTCTGCCCGCGTCTGGTGGCATTTCGTGCAGAAAATATCAAAAAACATCCAACCTTTTATAATGGTCCTGTCCCCTCCTTCGGGGATATTGACCATGAAGTGCTTATTGTCGGCCTTGCCCCCGGTATGAAGGGGGCCAATCAAACGGGCCGCCCCTTTACCGGGGATTATGCCGGGGATCTGTTATTTGCTACCCTGTCAAAATTCGGCTATACCAATGGCACATATGCGGCCAGAGCAGGTGATGGCCTGACCCTGAACAATATACTGATTACCAACGCGGTGCGCTGTGTGCCGCCACAGAATAAAACCATCGCAGAAGAAGAACATAACTGCCGGCCGTTTCTGATTAACCGGATTACCGGTTCGGGTCGTCTGAAGATAATATTGGCTCTGGGACTGGTGGCTCATAATGCCGTGTTACGGACTTTTGACCAAAAATTATCCGCCTTTAAATTTGCCCATGGGGCCATGCATTCGCTGGGCAATGATTTTGGCAGGGAAATTACCCTGATCGACAGCTATCATTGCTCGCGCTATAATGTAAACACCAAACGATTAACCGCAGAAATGTTTGAAGATATTTTTCAGAAAATAGAAAAATTCCTACAATGAAAGGAAACGCCATGATCAGATTTATTAGCTTGACCATCAGCATCTTTATAGGTTTAACCAGTCTTCTTCCTGCCCAGAATTTTGACGAGGTGGAAATTAAAACCATCAAGGTGGCCGATGGCGTCTATATGCTGCAGGGGGTTGGTGGCAATATCGGACTTTCATCGGGCGAAGACGGCATTTTCATGATTGACGATCAATTCAGCCCGCTGACACCAAAAATCCTCGCGGCGATAAATGCCATCTCCCCGAAACCCATCAGGTTTCTGATCAATACCCACTGGCATTATGACCACACCGGGGGCAATGAAAACCTTGGCAATATGGGCGTGGTCATTGTGGCCCATGACAATGTATATAAAAGACTGAGCACGGACCAGTTCATGAAAGACTTTAACAAGGCGGTACCTGCCTCCCCCAAGGCGGCCCTGCCCGTGGTGTCTTTCAATGATGAGGTAACATTTCACCTCAACGATCAACATATACAGGCCCGGCATTTCGCCAATGCCCATACGGACGGCGACAGCATCATCTTTTTCAAGGGCCGGAATATCATTCATACCGGGGATATATTCTTCAACGGTTTTTATCCCTATATCGACAGCGGGGCGGGTGGTTCCATATATGGTATGATTGACACCACGGCCATCATTCTGAATATGACTGATGATAAAAGTAAAATCATGCCCGGTCATGGCCCGCTGGCCAACAAACAGGACCTGCAGAATTTTCATGACATGCTGAAACAGGTGGTATCGGCCGTGACCCCGCTGGCCAGACAGGGGCTTTCCCTTGAGGAGGCCACCAAACTTGATCCCCTGAAAGACCTGAATGAAAAATGGGGTAATGGTTTTTTAAAACCGGATAATTTTCTGGCCACTATTTACCAGA
>UOEJ01000259.1_pt1 | contig 18811 bp, 18 predicted proteins | sample 1989191 | NCBI WGS metagenome assembly UOEJ01 (sample SAMEA4712195, study PRJEB27164) | hydrothermal vent metagenome | biome: marine basaltic hydrothermal vent biome; feature: marine hydrothermal vent; material: mineral | place: Pacific Ocean | collected 2011-06-14/2011-07-23 | depth 1719 m | reverse complement strand
CATCAGAAATGGGGTATCCACAGCACCTATTCGGAAAATCTGCTGATGCAGACCCTGTCCCGTGGTGGTCCGATCGTCTGGATCAGCGAAATCGACGCCCGGAAAATGGGGGTCGAGGATAATGACTGGATTGAACTTTATAACGTCAACGGGGCGATTGCCTGCCGGGCGGTGGTGTCACAGCGCGTTAATGAAGGTATGTGCATGATGTATCACGCCCAGGAAAAAATCGTCAATACGCCGGGTGCGGAAACAACCGGCAAGCGGGGCGGCATTCATAATTCGGTCACCCGTGCGGTGGTCAAGCCAACCCATATGATCGGCGGATATGCCCAATTGTCCTATGGTTTCAATTATTATGGCACTGTGGGATCAAACCGGGATGAATTTGTTATCTGTCGCAAGATGGACAAGGTGGATTGGATGGACGAACCGGCGGACGGCGTTTCCGGCAACCATGATCATGAGGAGTTAGTATAATGAAGATTCGCGCTCAGATTGGTATGGTCCTGAATCTGGATAAATGTATCGGGTGTCACACCTGTTCCGTAACCTGCAAGAATGTCTGGACATCGCGGGCCGGCGTTGAATATGCCTGGTTCAATAATGTTGAAAGCAAACCGGGGGTTGGTTATCCCCGCGACTGGGAAAACCAGACTAAGTGGAATGGCGGCTGGACTCGGCTTGGCAACGGCAAATTAAAGCCCAAAATCGGCGGAAAATTCCGCATATTGGCAAAATTATTTGCCAATCCCGACCTGCCGGAAATTGATGATTATTACGAGCCGTTCACCTTTGAATATGAACGGCTTCAAAAAGCACCGGAGGTTAACACACCGCCTACCGCACGGCCCCATTCTGCCATAACGGGCGAAGTGATGGACAAGCTCGAATGGGGGCCCAACTGGGAAGAAATTCTTGGCGGTGAATTTTCCAAACGGTCACAGGATTATAACTTTGCAAATATGGAAAAGGAAATCTACGGCGAGTTTGAAAATACTTTCATGATGTATTTGCCGCGCTTGTGTGAACATTGTCTCAATCCGGCCTGTGCGGCGGCCTGCCCGAGCGGAGCGATCTACAAACGCGAAGAAGACGGTATTGTGCTGATTGATCAGGAAAAATGCCGGGGCTGGCGCATGTGTGTCAGCGGTTGTCCTTACAAGAAAATCTATTTCAACTGGGAAAGCGGCAAATCGGAAAAATGTACCTTCTGTTATCCGCGTATCGAGGCCGGTGACCCGACGGTCTGTTCGGAAACCTGTGTCGGCCGTATCCGCTATCTTGGCGTGATGCTTTATGATGCGGACAAGATTTCTGACGCCGCCAGTGCCGAAGACGTGGAAGACCTTTATCAGGAACAGTGCGATATTTTCCTTGATCCCGATGATCCGGAGGTCATTGCCCAGGCCAAAAAAGACGGTGTTCCCGACAGCTGGCTTGCGGCGGCGAAAAATTCCCCGGTTTACAAGATGGCTATGGACTGGAAGGTGGCCTTTCCGCTTCATCCGGAATATCGCACCCTGCCCATGGTCTGGTATATTCCGCCATTATCCCCGATTCAGTCCGCCATGGAAGACGGCAGACTGGAAAAAAGCGGGGTGATCCCCGATGTGCAGGATTTGCGTATTCCGGTGAAATATCTGGCCAATATGCTGACCGGTGGCAAGGAGGCCCCCGTGGTTCACGCACTGGAAAGAATGCTTGCCATGCGTGAATTCATGCGCGGGAAAACTGTCGAAGGTGTAAGCGATATGGATATTCTGGACCGGGTTGGTTTGGATGAAAATACGCTGGATGATATGTACCGGATCATGGCTCTGGCCAATTATGAGGACCGTTATGTCATCCCGACCAACCACCGGGAATATGCCGGTGAAACCCCGTTCGATAACGACATGGCTTTTGAGCAACGTTCATCCTGCGGCTTTACCTTTGGTAATGGCTGTGGTGACGGGGGACAGACGCGAACCAACCTGTTCGGCGGTTCAACCCATAAAAACACCATGAGTGGCCAGACAAACCCAAAGATAAGGAGCTAGGTCCATGAAAACATTTAAAATCCTGGGACTGCTTCTGTCCTATCCAGATGAAGAGATGGTAAAGCATCTTGATGATTTGATGCAGGTGATGGCACTTGAAAAACTGCTGCCCGCCCGGCAACTTAAAAAAGTCAGGGAATTTGCCCATGAACTGAAGGGGAATGATATTTACGCCCTTCAGGAAAATTATGTGGAATTATTCGACCGGGGGCGGGCCCATTGCCTGCAGCTGTTTGAACATATCCACGGCGAAAGCCGCGACCGGGGACAGGCCATGGTCAATCTGGCCGAGGCTTATGGTGAAAAGGGGCTGTATGTGTCCCCCGGCCAGCTGCCTGATTTTCTGCCGCTGTTTCTGGAATTTCTTTCCCTTTGTCCGGCCGACGAAGCCATGGAGATGCTGGGTGATCCCATCAATGTCATCGCCACCATCGGCGTGAAGCTGAAAAAACGCAAATCCTCATACGCCTCGGTGTTCGAGGCGTTAGAGGCCCTCTCCAGGGTCAAGCCCGATCAGGATATGATCGCGCTGGCCAGATCGGAACCCCTTGAGAAGATGACCCTTGACGACATCGACAAGGAATGGGAAGAGGCCAACGCCTTTGATAACAGCGACGTCAGTTCGGATGATTGCAGCAGTTGTGATGCTTTCCCGCAGGCGACGGCGGAACTTGAAAAATTAAACGGCCAAAATATGAATGGAGACCAATAATATGCCAGAAGCACCGACATCATATCTTCATTACCTGGTCTTTGGCCTTTACCCCTATTTTGCCATACTGGTCATGGTTCTGGGGTCAATCCTGCGTTATGACCGAGATCAATACAGCTGGAAGGCCAGTTCCAGCCAGCTTTTGCGTTCGAAAGGCATGCGCATCGGCAATAACCTGTTCCATATCGGCATTATCCTGCTGTTCTTCACCCATCTGGTGGGGCTGCTGACACCGGAGAGCGTCTATCACATGTTCGTCACGACCGAGGCCAAACAGATCATGGCCATGGTTGGCGGCGGCATATTGGGCGGCATCTGCTTTATCGGCCTGACCATGCTGTTGTGGCGGCGCATGACCGACAAACGCATTCGGGCCACCAGCAATTCGTCAGATATCATGCTGTTGTGGCTGCTTTATATCCAGCTTATCCTGGGCCTGATTTCCATCTATTATTCGTCGCAGCATATGGACGGATCATCCATGGTGGCACTGGGTAACTGGGCGCAGCATATTGTAACTTTCCGCAGTGGTGCCGCCGATTTCATCGTGAATGAACCCTGGGTGTTCAAGGCGCATCTGTTTCTGGGGCTGACCATATTCCTGATATTCCCCTTCACGCGGCTGGTGCATATGCTGAGCGTTCCGGTGAAGTATATCTTCCGGACCGGCTATCAGATCGTGCGCAAGCGTGGCCGGGGATATTGAAAGGGATATTAATGCCACTGTTCGTCAACAATCGGGAAATTACCGACCATGAAGTCCACGCGGAGATGATCAATCATCCCGCCCCGGATGTGGATGCGGCGCGGCTCGAAGCCGCCCGCGCCCTCGTGGTCCGGCATCTGCTGCTGGAGGATGCGGCCCGGCGTGAAATCATAGCCCCGCAGGACATTGATAAACTGGAAGAGCAACAGGCCGAAGCCGTCATAAAACAGCTTCTGGATGAGGTGATCACCACGCCGGATGCTGACGAGGATACATGTGTCCGTTACTACGCGCAGCACAAGGCCCGCTTCACCGATAAAAAAACCGACAGGATATTACCCTATGATCTGGTCAGGCCCCACATCATCCAATATCTGGAAGACAAAGCCTATCACGCGGCCTTCCATGCCTATCTGGATACATTAATGTCAGAAGCCAAAATCGTCGGCCTCGCCGCATAATTTTTTGTCATGCTGAATTTAGTTCAGTATCCATCTGTCCCTGTCCGCATGTATCGAACATGGACCCTGAACTGAATTCAGGGTGACCCGAGGGAGGCGAAAGCTTCCCTTTTTTATGGAATATAAATGCAGGGGGCTTTAGTCCGTGTGGCGACATCCTCTGTGACAGAGGAACAGGAAATGAATTTTAATAGTAATAATAATCAGATCGCCCAGGGACGCTTAAGGCTCCGGCCAATGGAAGTTAGGGATGCCCCAAGGGTTCTGAGCTATCGCAGGCATACTGATGTTGCATTATATCAGGGCTGGACGCCTGAAACCGTGAAAGAAGTTGAAGACTATGCGGTGAAGATGAAAAACTTTGGTGATGATATTTATGGTCACTGGATTCAGATCGTGATTGAATGCTTGACAATATCGCCAGTGGAAATCATCGGCGATATGGCCTTCTGCATTGATCCTGAAACAAAGGCGCAGGCAGAACTTGGCATTGCCCTGGACCCTGCCTTTCACAAAAATGGCTATGGTCTGGAAGCCACCAGAATATTAATGGGCCATCTTTTTGATCATTATAAATTGCACCGTATTCATGTTGCCATAGACCCCGGAAACAGGGCTTCGCAAAAATTATGTCAAGCACTGGGCTTCAGGCAGGAAGGCCATATGAAAGAAAGCTCATTCTTTAAAGGTGAGTGGGTTGATGACATCGTCATGGCGGTTTTGAAAAAAGAATGGGCCAAATAGAAACAGAAAGACTCTAAATCAGTTCCTCGAACTTTTCTGTCTTGTCATCATATTCCAACAGAATGCCGCTGCCGATGTCATAATGCCAGGCGTGGATTTTCAGGCTGTTGTTTTCCATGGCCTCTTTCACCCAGGGGAAGGTGGCAAGGTTATTGAGCGAGATCAGGCTGGCGCGTCTTTCACAGGTTGTGGCGCGGGCCTCGATATCTGTTTCGGCTTTTTCCTGCGCGGTGAATTCGGCGGCCTCATCGACAATATCCATCCAGGGCCGGATAAAGCTGTAATGCTCCGGGGCTTCTGCCGGGGCTTCCGGCGGATTATCGTGGCTGGCCATCAGGGCGCGGATGCCGCCACAGCCGCTATGGCCCATAATGATGATATGCGCCACTTTCAAATGGATGACAGCAAATTCTATGGCCGCACTGGTGCTATGGTGGGTGTTGCCGCATTTGCGGTAGGGCGGCACCAGATTGGCCACATTATTGACCACAAATATATCACCAAGACTGGCGCGGGTGATGATGGCCGGATTAACCCGGCTGTCGCTGCAGGCAATGATCATGACCTTGGGGCTTTGACCGTCCTTGGCGTCATTACGCCACGCGGTATTTTCCTGCGCCAGATAGTCCTTGCGAAAAATTTTGTAACCTTCAAGCAGCTTTGCATATGAACTCATGGGGGGGAATCTCTGTATTTTCTGTGGATAATTTATGAATTGACCTGTTCCAGGCCGGCGACATCATGATAATAGCCATTGGAAAAGCGGGTGGCAAACATTTCCGTCTCCAAAGCATCATTTGCCTGGGCGAGGTCCATCTTGCCATCAAGGCGGTCCCGGTAAATCCGGCTGATTTTCACCATATCCACATCATGGGGCGACAGGCGGAAATTTTGAATGCCCATATCCTCAAGCTCCGGCAGTTCGGCCATAAGGTTGCAATAGCTGTAAGACAGGGTCTGCAGGCCGTTAATGGTGAGGAACTGCTGGCCATCCATGGTATCCACCGTCAGACCGTCCGGGTCCTGATCACAGACATACTGGCAGCCATCCTTGTGAAGCTTATGGGCGCGGGCATGATAACAGCGGGCGGAAATGGCCAGCGGCAGGCGGCCAAAAACCTGCACCTCCAGTTCGGATGTGGCGACCCCGGCCAGGGCCTTTAATGATTTTGCGGGCAGTTCCGGGGGCAGCGAGATGCGTTTGGCTCCGCGATCCTGATAATATTTCAGGGTGGCTTCGTTATAGATATTGACGAAGGGGCCGATGGCATGATCCCGCCCCTGCAGCAGGCTGACCAGTGACAGGTCGTTGGCCTCGATCAGGTAATTTTCTGCCATGGTGGCCATATCCTCCGTGGCGGCCATGTCACGGTCATCCAGCACCAGCATAAGACCGGAGAGAATTATTTTCTTGCCTGCCCTTTCCAGCCGTTCCATCACTTCCGGCAGATAATTCCTGCCGGCCAGCCGCTTGGCACACACCACCTCACCCAGATATACAAGGTCGACGGGGGCCTCATCGGCGATGGCAAAATAAAAATCACGGATTTTGTCATCATCCCAGTTAAAGAGCAGGGGGCCAAGGGACAGCCCGGCTTTCTGTGTCACAGCGTTACTCATCACATCCATTTCTTGCTATAGGCCCCGGTTGTATTCTGGCCGCCTTCGGAAATATTATCCATTTCGAACACCTGCCGCTCGCCGCGCATGGCCGCATCAATGGCGGCCCGGAAATTCTGTACCACTTCACGCACATAAGCCTTGCTGCGCTGGCGGCCTTCGATCTTGAGGGCGCTGACCCCGGCTTCAATCAATTCCGGTAAAATACGGCTGACATTCAGGCTGGTGGGCTCCTCGAACAGATAGCCCGTCTCGCCACCGGCTGTGAAGCGCCCCTTGCACAGGGTGGGATAGCCGGCCTGCTCATGGGGGGCGAATTTATTGATGGTGAAATCTGCCAGATTTGTTTTCAGTTCCTGACCCTGCTGCACATAACTCACATGGCTTGCCGGTGAACATACCCCGTTCATATTGGGGGATTTTCCGGTGATATAGGATGACAGGCTGCAACGCCCTTCCGCCATGGGGCACATGCCGCCAAAGGCAAAAACCTCTGTTTCGATATCAATTTTCTGATTGATGGCGTGAATTTCCGTAACGCTGAGCACCCGTGGCAGCACCACACGGCGGATGCCGAATTCCTTCACATAATGATTGATGGCACGGGCGTTGGAGGCGGAGGCCTGCACCGACAGATGCAGCCGCAGGTCGGGATGGGAGGCCTGTGCATATTCCAGCAGGCCGATATCGGCCAGGATGATGGCATCGACCTTTAATTTTGCGGCATTATCCACGGCCCTTGTCCATGCCTCGCCGTTGCCCGCCTTGGCATAGGTATTGACCGCCAGCAGGACTTTTGCCCCTCTGGTATGGGCATAATCCAGCGCCTCGTCCAATTCTTCGACGGAAAAATTCAGGCCGGGAAAATTCCGGGCATTGGTTTCATCGCGAAAGCCCATATAGACCGCATCGGCACCGTTATCTGTGGCGACACGCAGAGCCGCAGGGGTGCCTGCGGGGCATACCAGTTCAAGTTTTGTCATATTCCGGCTTTTCGGGTGAGGCTTTGCAGCCTGTTCTGGGTTTTGGTCAGCATCTTGTCAAGTTGACGGATTTTATCCCGCAGGACGTGATTTTCCTGCTCAAGCCCGTCAAGCTGTGTTGACAGGGGGCGGGTGATGGCGGTGCTGATCATATTCATATTATGTGACAGTCTCTGATACAGCTGGTCACCAATTTTCAGAACCGCCGCCGCCGGTTTTTCCAGCGGACCGAAAGCGGCAAGAATTTCTGCCCGCAGGTCAATATCGTCGCTGTCAATGGCATTGCGCAGGGTGAGCAGGGCTTCCGTATCCCCCTCGACAGTCAGGCTGCGGGAAAAAAACAGGGCGTCACCGTCCAGCTTGCCGTCCATCATGTCAATCAGGGACAAAAGCGGCCCCGTGATCGTCACATCGGCCGGGGCGAGAAATTCATCTTCAATATGACAATCCATATGACCATCACCGACTGTCATGCGAATGGCATGGGGCATATCTGTCGGCCTGATCAGGAATGTGGTGCCCGTAAGCGGTCTCAGCCGGTCAAGAATGGCCGGATGGTTATTCTGAATCCGCCGGGCCACATGCTGAAGCAGCCGGTTAAGCGGGGCCAGAGGTAAAGGCCTGATCAACATTCCGGCCATCAGCAGGGGCGAGAAATCTTCGTTGGCATTTTGGCGTTCAATAGGGGCAGGCATGAGTCGGAAAATTTCCTCTATTTTCAATTTCAGGGTGGGTTATAGCCTATTTATTGGACCGTCAGATTGATTCATGTCAATGAAAAACTGGTGTAACGGTCTGTTTTTACTAATGTTTTAGATGTTAAAGAATTTTTTTTCATTTTTTTTAACGACCTGTTCCCCTTAATAAAATCAAGGGAAAACAATTAGTTAACCGATCGTTCGGGGAATTTTCTTTCTAATTGGAATTGTTTAGGGCTATTTTCTTGCTCTTAATGGGTCAAATCTGATGTTTTATACTTGCGAAAACTCGCCAATGTGATACATTTCGCACGAATTAAATAAAAATAATGTATCATTATTAACCCGTGAATTACATCAGGAGACAGGCATGAGCTCAAAAGCTGAACAAGCCTCACCAACCGCTATTAAAACAGGCGTAACCCACCAGATGACCGGAAATGAAGCCTTTGCGCGTGCAGCGTGGGAGGCGGGGGTCAAGGTTGCCTCGGCCTATCCCGGTACACCAAGTACGGAAATCATGGAAAATATGGCTCATTATCCTGTGGGTGATATCAAGGCCCAATGGGCGACCAATGAAAAAGTTGCTCTTGATGTGGCCATTGGCGGTTCTTTCGCCGGGGTGCGGTCCATAACCATGATGAAACATGTGGGGCTGAATGTGGCGTCCGATGCCCTGATGTCTCAATCCTATATCGGTGCCCACGGCGGGCTGGTGCTGATCGTCTGTGATGATCCGGGCATACATAGCTCGCAGAATGAACAGGACACCCGGCTTTTCGGGCAATTTGCCCAGGTGCCGGTGCTGGAGCCTTGTGATGCGCAGGAAGCCCTTGATTTCACCAAAATTGCCTTTGATATCAGCGAACGTTATGACACGCCGGTAATTGTGCGCAGCACCACCCGTATCTGCCATACCCGCAGCCCGGTTCTGGTCAGCCCCCGTGTGGTGCCGGATGACCTGGGTTTCGAGGAGAATGTGACCAAGAATGTCATGGTTCCGGGCCATGCCCGCGCCCGCCATCCCTTTGTCATTGACCGGCTGGCAAGATTCGCAGAGGAACTGGAGACATCCGACCTGAACCGTCTGGAAATGGGGTCGTCAAAAGTTGGTATTATCACGGCCTGCATGAGCTACGTCTATGTGAAGGAAAATCTACCCGATGCCAGCGTATTGAAGCTTGGCACCTCCTTTCCCCTGCCGAAAAAACTGATTCAGGATTTCTGCGCCAAACATGACCGGGTGATCGTGGTCGAGGAACTGGAACCGGTAATTGAAAATACCATCAAATCCTGGGGTCTGAAAGTGGAAGGCAAGGAATTTTTCCCCCGTCTCGGCGAATTGTCACCGGAGCAGGTGCGGATCAGTTTCGAGCAGGCCGGGGTGTTGGAAGTGGAAGAAAACGCCCAGGGGCCAAATTTCGAGCCGTTAATCCGCCCTCCGGTGCTTTGTGCCGGCTGTCCCCATGCCATGAGCTATACGGCGATCCGCAGCCTTGATGTCAGGGTGGCGGGCGATATCGGCTGTTATACTCTGGCGGTGGGTGATCCCCTGACCGCCATTGATACCACGGTGGCCATGGGGTCCAGCATTGCCAATGCGGTCGGTATGTATCTGGCGGGATCGGAAGAAAAGCCCATTGTGGCGACCCTTGGCGACAGTACTTTCATCCATTCCGGCATTCCGCCGCTGATTGATGCGGTTTATAATAATGCCAATATTACGGTCATCCTGCTGGATAATCATATCACCGCCATGACCGGGGGACAGGAAAACCCCAGCACCGGCAAGACATTGCACGGCGAACAGACCCATAAGGTGGATTTCGAGGATATGATCCGGGCCTGCGGTGTTGAATGGATTGAACGGGTGGACAGCTATGATGCCGCCACCATGATGCAAACCATGCGCGAGGCGATTGCTTACCGGGGTGTGTCAGTGTTGATTGCCGACCGGCCCTGCGTTCTTGACCCGGTCAAGATCAAAGGCCCGACCTTGACCGTGGATGCCAAGGATTGCAATGCCTGTCAGGGCTGTATGAACCTGGGATGTCCGGCCCTGATCTGGAGCGATGAATGGTATGAGGGCCGCCATATTGTCAAAATTGATCCAACGGCCTGTATCGGTTGTTCCGTTTGTGCCCAGTTCTGCCCCACAGGGGCCATTCAGCCCACTGTTGTTCCGGACAGACAGGCACAAAAAGCCAAATCATGTGAAGGAGCCTGATCATGGCAAAACCCAAGAAAAAAACCCAAAAAAATAATCCAAAAAATAATTCAGGCATGGTTTCGGCCGAACCGGAAAAGCTTGATCCCGATACCGCGAGCGAGGCCATCAATGTCCTGATCGTCGGTGTGGGTGGTCAGGGGGTGATCATGGTGTCCAAGGTGCTGGCGAGAATCTGTCAGAATCTGGGTTATCAGGTAAAACAGAGCGAGGTCCACGGCATGGCCAAACGCGGCGGCGTGGTGTTCAGCCATGTGCGTTTCGGCAAGGAAGTCTGGTCACCGACGATCCCGGCGGGCAAGGCCGATGTACTGATCGCCCTTGAATGGGCCGAAGGTCTGCGCTGGATGAATTTCCTGCGGCCTGACAGTGGCATATTCATTGCCGATACCAAACGTATTGTGCCACCCTTTGCCTGCCGGTCCCGTGTATTGGGCGCAGATATCGGCTATTCCAAGGACACCCCCAAAGATGTCCGGGAGAAAATTGCCGAGGCTTTTGCTCTGGACGCCACGGAAATGGCCCGCAAAGCCGGTAACGAGCAGGCGGCCAATACCCTGTTGCTGGGGGCTCTTTCGACGGCGCTGACCTTTCCGGATCAGGCCTGGAAGGATGTTATTGCCGAAATGGTGCCGCCCAAAACCATTGAAGTGAACCTCAAGGTTTTTGATCAGGGACAGCGCTGGATCGACGGCTCCCGCAAGGGTGAACCGGTGGAGGGGGCTGCCTTTGTCCCTCTGGTTCAGCCGGAAAAAAACAATGTCCGCACCACGCTTGAAATTGTCGAAGAATGGTGCAAGGGCTGCGATATATGTGTCAAAATGTGCCCGGAACGCTGTCTGGTCCTGAATAAGAATCAGGTGGCGGAACTGGAAGACCCGGAAAAATGCACCGGCTGTCATATCTGTGAATGGCTCTGTCCGGACTTTGCCATATCCCTTAACCCTATAAGTCAGGAGGCCGTGGCATGACCGGGCAAGCATCACAAAATACTGAGAATACAATGAATATTCAGGGCAACCATGCCTGCGCCCTGGGGGCCGTGGCGGCGGGATGTCGTTTTTATGCCGGATATCCCATCACCCCCTCGTCCGAGGTGGCCGAGAAACTGGCTCTTGAACTGCCCAAGGTTGGCGGCGTTTTTATTCAGATGGAAGATGAAATAGCCTCCATCGCCGCAACGCTCGGCGCGAGTATGGGCGGCGTTAAATCCATGACCGCCACCAGTGGGCCGGGTTTCTCCCTGAAACAGGAAAATCTGGGCTATGGCATGGGGGCGGAAATCCCCTGTGTGGTAGTTAACGTCATGCGCGGCGGCCCGTCAACGGGCATGCCAACCCGCCCGTCACAGGGTGATCTGATGCAGGCGCGCTGGGGCACCCACGGTGATCATCCGGTGATTGCCCTGACGCCGGGATCGGTGGAAGAAATTTATTCGGAGACCGCCCGGGCCTTTGCCCTGTCGGAAAAACTGCGTATTCCGGTGATTGTCATGTTTGATGAAAGTCTGGGCCATCTGGTGGAAACCATGGCCCTGCCCGATGTTACGGAATATGAAAATACGGTGCGCAAATGGGCCACGGGCAAGCCGGAAGATTACCAGCCCTACCATGCGGATGCGGACGGTGTGCCGCCCATGGCAAGGCCCGGTGACGGTTACCGGGTGCATACGTCCGGCCTGACAGTAAGCGAAAGTGGCTTCCCGACACAAAAAGCTGTTGAGGTAGACAGTGCCATGAAACGTTTACTTGGCAAGATCGAGATAAATAACGATCTGATCGAGAGTTTTGAGGATATTGAATGTGCGGATGCGGATGTGGTGATTGTGGCCTTGGGTGTTGTGGGTCGTGCGGGTCGCAAGGCGGTGCGCGAACTTCGGGCGGAGGGCCTGAAGGTCGGGCTGTTCCGGCCCATCACCCTGTGGCCTTTCCCGACAAAAGCTTTCCGGAAACTGACCAAAAAAGCCAAACATTTTGTGGTTGCTGAAATGAATGCCGGTCAGTTGATTCTGGAAATTGGTGCCGCCAGGGGGGACAAACAGTCGGTCAGTGGCCTGAACCGTTACGACGGGGAGCCGATTTCACCGTCCCATATCAAGAAAACCGTCAAGGAGGTACTTGGCCATGAATAAACAGGTGGCACTTAGCCCGAAAAAGAAAAACGACCAGAAAACTGACCAGAAAACCGAGCAGGAAGTAATCCGTGAATTTGAAATCCGCGATTATCTGCGCCTTGACCTGTTTCCCCATTTCATGTGTCCGGGATGTGGTCATGGTATTGCGCTCAGGGCATTGCTTTGGGCCATTCATGCCCAGGGTATCGACAAGGATAAACTGGCTATCGTCAGCGGTATTGGCTGTTCGGGACGGGTTGGCACCTATATCGATGCCAATACCTATCATACCACCCACGGTCGGCCTCTTGCCTTTGCCACCGGCCTGAAACTGGCCCGGCCCGACTTGCATGTGGTGGTGATCACCGGTGACGGGGATTGTCTGGCCATTGGCGGCAATCATCTGATTCATGCGGCGCGGCGCAATCTGGATATTACCTGTCTGATGCTCAATAATGAAATTTACGGTATGACCGGGGGACAGGTATCACCGACCACCCCCCATGAGCGTTTTACCACAACCACGCCCGCCGGAAATATAGAACCGGTTTTTGATGCCAGCCGTCTGGCCGAGGCCTCCGGGGCCGGTTTTGTGGGTCGCGAGGTGACCATACATCTGCCGCGCCTGCGGGATTTGATCGCAGAGGGCCTTGAATATAAGGGGTTCTCTTTCATCGAGGTTATATCCGACTGTACCGAGATCAATGGCCGGAAAAATGATCTGGGATCGTCGGCGGAAATGGTGCTGGGTCAGACCCGCTCCATGCGGCCTGCAGATTTTAAATACGGGGAACTTGATAATAATGTGGTTGATCATCCTTTCCGGGCCAACAGCATGAATACCGGGATTTTTGTAAAATCCGACCGGCCGGAATATGGCCAGAGTTACCGTGACATGGTTGATCAGATACAAAAGGCACAACAGAAAGGTGACAGACCATGAAGACATTTGAAATGCGCTTTAGCGGTGCGGGCGGACAGGGATTACAGCTTTGTGCCAAGATATTTTCACGCGCCCTGACCGGCGAAGGCTATCATGTATCCATGTCACAGAGTTATGAGCCCACATCCCGTGGTGGTCTCAGTCGGGCTGATATTGTCGCCGGTGACGGCACACCGGACTATCCCCTGACCACCGACCTGGATACGGTTCTGATACTGGATCAGGCGGCGGCGGAGGCATCCGATGGCCTAATCCGGGATGACGCCATGGTGATTGTCGACCCAAGACGCACCAAAAGCCCGCCGCAGGGGAAATTCAAGGTTATTGAGTTGCCGTTAAGTGAAACCGCCATTTCACTGGGGTCCGAACGGATAACCAATGTGGTGGCAACGGGGGTTATCGCAGAATTATCGGATGACATTAAGTTGGAAATCGTGGAAGATGCGCTGCGGGCAATTTCACCGAAAAAGTTTTTGCAGTTGAATATGGACGCGCTGCAGGCGGGCGTGGACCTTGCAAGAGGGGTTAAAGCTGCCTAGAATAAATAATTAAAAAGCTGGGAAAAGTAAAATATGACGATGTTTGCCGGGATTGACGGTTTTGAGTATGCAGACCGGGATGAAATTGCCGCTGTGCAATTGATGCGGATGAAATGGTCACTGAAACATGCTTATGACAATGTGCCATTTTACCGCAAGGCTTTTGATGACAATGGGGTTCATCCCGATGACCTCAAAAGCCTTGCGGATCTGACAAAATTCCCTTTCACAGTGAAAAAAGACCTGCGGGACAATTACCCCTTTGGTCTTTTTGCCGTGCCAAAAGAAAAACTGTCGCGCATTCATGCCTCAAGCGGCACAACCGGTAAACCAACGGTTGTGGGCTATACGGCGCAGGATATTGATGTCTGGTCAGAGGTTATGGCGCGTTGTATCCGGGCGGCAGGAGGCCGGGCCGGTGATATGGTGCATGTGGCCTTTGGTTATGGTCTTTTTACCGGCGGTCTCGGGGCCCATTACGGGGCTGAGCGGGCGGGCTGTACCGTGGTGCCGGCATCGGGCGGCGGAACCGAGGCGCAGGTAAATCTGATTCTGGATTTCAAACCCCGGATTATCATGGTGACACCGTCCTATATGCTGTCTCTGGCCGATGCTTTTGATAAGGCGGGCATTGACCCGCGCACCACATCCCTTGAGATCGGCCTGTTTGGCGCGGAACCCTGGACCGAGGAAATGCGCCGCGAAATTGAACAGCGTTTTGATATGAAGGCTGTTGACCTTTATGGCCTGTCCGAGGTCATGGGCCCGGGGGTCGGCTCCGAATTTGTCGAAACCCAGGACGGGCTGACCATTTGGGAAGATTTATTTTACCCGGAAATTATTGACCCGGAAACAGGCGAGGTTGTCCCCGATGGTGAAGAAGGCGAGCTGGTCTTTACCTCCCTGTGCAAGGAGGCTTTCCCGATCATCCGTTACCGGACCCGTGACCTGACCAGGCTGTTGCCCGGCTCCCTGTCCAGGATGCGTCGCATGGCCCGTATTTTTGGCCGTTCAGATGACATGATGATTATTCGCGGGGTCAATGTATTTCCGACCCAGATCGAAGAGATTATCTGCCGGGACGTGCGTCTGACGCCCCATTATTTCTGTGAAATCCGCCGACCAAAAGTGATGGATGAACTGACCGTCGTTGCCGAGGTCAAGGCGGAATTTTCCGATGACAACAGCAGGTATCATATCGAAGGTGAGCTGAGGAAACATATTAAGAATTTCTGCGGCGTCAGCACGAAAGTGGATGTTCGTGAACCGGGTGGTGTCCCGCGTTCCGTGGGCAAGGCCAAGCGGGTATATGATTTCCGTAATTTAACTGAAACACCCTGAATTTAAGGGAAATCAGCCCCCGACCTCGTTGATTATTGCAATGACAGCCTCAGTCATAAAATCCTGCATGCCAAGGGGCGGGGCCTTGTGGAACGTGAAATCCGGGTATTTTTCGCGGGCCGCATCAACCTCCCGGTAAATGGCGGACAGCAGGTGACCGGAAAACAGCAGATAAGGCAGAATGATCACATGATGATAATGGGACCGGGCCGCCTGGGTCAGGGCTGTTGTCAGAAGCGGGGCATTCTCAGAATAATAACAATACCGGCTGTCACCGAAATCAAGCCGCATATGAAGCCTGCGACACAGATCTATGGTCTGGTCGGCAACCATACGGTCCCCGGTTCCGCGTCCGACCAGCAATAATTTACATTCTTCTGCCGCAACATCCGGCATGACGGACAGTGCCGCATGGCTCGCGGCCTCAATCACCGGCGGGATCAGGCCCAGTGCGGCGCCATATTGCAATCGGCAATCGGGGTGTTTTTTCTGAAAGCGGGCCAGTATTTCCGGGATATCCTGCCGGGTATGGCCTGCGTTATACAGGGTTACGGGCTGGATGATAAAATCCCGCAGGCCCTGATCATACAAACCCTGCAGGGCCGCCATGATGCCGGGCCGGTTATGTTCCAGAAAGCCATACTCCAGAAAGGCCGAGGCGATTTTTCTCCCCGGCAGTCTTTTTTTGATATTTTCCACCAGTGTGCTGAATTCCGCAGCCCCCTCCGGCGTGCGGCTGCCATGACCGCATAACAGGACGGTGGGCTGAGAATTTATATGTTCTTCGTTCATTTTTCCAGTTTAGGCGGTGCAATTTTATATTCAACCGGTGTTTTGGAAAAATTGATCGGGTTGGCCACGGTCGGGATGACGGTGCCATCGGGCCGGGTCATGTTGCGGCGCATATTGCGGTGGATGACCTGCGGATCCTGAAAGGCCTGTTCCAGGGTGTTTACCGGACCGCAGGGTACGTTATTTTCTTCCAGAATCCTGATCCATTCCCCTGTGGTTTTATGTTTCATGACCGCTTCAATCCGGGGGACAAGCCGGTCCCGGCCCTCTACGCGCGCGGCATTGGTGGGATAGTCTTTCATCCAGTCCCCGTGATCACAGAGGCGGCAGAAATTTTCAAACTGACGGTCATTGCCAATGGCCAGAATCAGAAAGCTATCCTTTGTGGCCATCACCTGATAGGGGACAATATTGGGGTGGGCATTGCCCATGCGGTCTGGTGACTGGCCACTCACCAGATAATTCATATTCTGATTTGCCATCATGGCAAGCTGGCAATCCAGCAGGGCCAGATCAATATACTGCCCCTCCCCGCTTTTGTCCCGGTGGCTGAGGGCGGCGAGAATCCCGACGGTGGCATACATGCCGGTCATCAGGTCCGCCACCGCCACGCCGACCTTTTGCGGCCCGCTGCCGTCGTTACCGTCCGCCTCTCCGGTGACGCTCATCATGCCGCCCATGGCCTGGATCAGGAAATCATAACCGGGCCTGTTCGCATAGGGCCCGGTCTGGCCGAATCCGGTGATGGAACAATAGATCAAACCGGGGTTAACCTCTTTCAGGCTGTCATAATCCAGTCCGTATTTTTTCAGTCCGCCTACCTTGTGGTTTTCCACCAGAATGTCGCTGTTCCTGACCATCTGGCGGATTTCCCCCTGACCTTTGGCTGTGGTGATGTCCAGTGGCAGGCTGACCTTATTACGATTGGTGCAGAGAAAATATCCGGCATCCCCCGCAGTGCCGTCCATATTGGTGATGAAAGGCGGCCCCCAGCTGCGGGTATCGTCCCCGGTTCCGGGTCGTTCTATCTTGGTGACCTCAGCCCCCAGATCACCCAGCATCTGGGTTGACCACGGACCGGCCAATACCCGGCTCAGGTCCAGTATTTTAATATGTGATAGGGGGCCTGCCATGATGGTTACCTAATCATCCGATCCGAATTTAATGCCCTGCGCCAGTGGCAGTTCGGTGGAATAATTCAGGGTGCTGGTCATGCGCCGCATATAGCCCTTCCAACTGTCAGAGCCGCTTTCACGACCGCCGCCGGTTTCCTTTTCGCCGCCGAATGCGCCGCCGATTTCCGCCCCGCTGGTGCCGATATTCACATTGGCGATACCACAGTCACTACCGGATTCACAGGTGAAGAGTTCCGCCTCCAGCACATCACGGGTAAAGATGGCTGACGACAGGCCTTGCGGCACATCATTCTGGCGCTGAATAGCTTCGTCAAGGTCGGTATATTTAAAAATATACAGGATCGGGGCGAAGGTTTCCTCTTTCACATTATCCACACCCCCATCCTTGTTTTCTGGCATTTCCACGATGGCCGGGTTAACATAACAGGCTTCGGGATATTCATCGGCCATGATGCGTTCCCCGCCAACAATCACGCCGCCATTCGATTTGGCGCGGGCGAGGGCGGCTGTCATATTGTCAAGGGCCTGGCGGTCAATCAATGGCCCGACAAGAGTATCCGGGTCAAGGGGATCACCAATGGCCAGCCCCTCATATGATTTTTTCAGGCGCGGGACCAGACTGTCATAGATATCCTCATGGACAAATACCCGGCGGGTTGAGGTGCAACGCTGACCGCAGGTGCCAACGGCCCCGAACAATATGGCCTGAAAGGCCAGGTCAAGGTCGGCAGAAGGGGCCACGATAATGGCATTGTTACCACCCAGTTCCAGGATGCTGCGACCAAAACGGGCTGCAACCCTTTGCCCGACAATGCGGCCCATGGCAGAGCTGCCGGTGGCGCTGATGACCGGGACTCTTTTATCTTCGACCATGATTTCACCCATATCCCGTTCCCCGATCAGAATCTGGCTCAGGCCACGGGGGGCATCATCCCCGAACCGTGCGCAGGCGAGGTCGAATAATTTCTGGCAGGCCATGGCGGTCAGAGGGGTTTTTTCCGATGGTTTCCAGATCACGCTGTCCCCGCATACCAGGGCCAGTGCCGCATTCCACGCCCAGACCGCGACGGGGAAATTAAAGGCGGAAATGACGCCCACAGGACCAATAGGCTGCCAATATTCCCGCATTTTATGACCGGGCCTTTCGGAGGCAATAGTCAGGCCATAGAGCTGACGGCTAAGCCCGACGGCAAAGTCGCAAATGTCGATCATTTCCTGAACCTCGCCCAGTCCTTCCTGATAAATCTTGCCGCATTCCAGCGAAACCAGCGCACCGAGGGCTTCTTTTTTTTCCCGCAATATCTCGCCCAGCAGGCGGACCAGCTCGCCGCGCCGTGGCCCCGGCACCATGCGCCAGTCTTTGAAAGCGGTGACCGAGGAAGCGATTTTGTTTTCTGCCGTTCCTGCACTGTCCTTGTGAACCATGGCGATCAGGGCACCGTCACGGGGGCTGTGGACGGCTAACGTCCCGCCGGCAAGGTCGTTGTCGGTCAGGTTGAGCTGGTTAAAAATTTCCTGAATATTCATGAGATTTCCTGTGATTATCCTCTGTTATGTATTTTGATTTAGGGTCATGGTTGGCGTTAATATCTGTTTATCAACAATAATTTCGATCAATGTTGTTTCACTGGACCGCATCGCCTCATCAAAGGCCGGGGCGAATTCCGGTGTTTTCCTTACGGTGACGCCCCTGAGGCCAAAGGAGCGGGCAAAGGCGGCAAAATCAGGGTTGGTCAGTTCTGTGGCGATCACGC
>UOEJ01000035.1_pt1 | contig 19089 bp, 20 predicted proteins | sample 1989191 | NCBI WGS metagenome assembly UOEJ01 (sample SAMEA4712195, study PRJEB27164) | hydrothermal vent metagenome | biome: marine basaltic hydrothermal vent biome; feature: marine hydrothermal vent; material: mineral | place: Pacific Ocean | collected 2011-06-14/2011-07-23 | depth 1719 m | reverse complement strand
GCCCGGTCGATGGCCACCAGAACATCGAATTTCGCCAGCGTCAGCGGGGTATGTTCCTTCATGCGTTTGTTTAATATCTGGACGACCCGTGTCGAACTGGCCAACATCCTGACCCAGAGTTTCAACTGCCTTTGATCCCCATCCGCCATGTTTTCATTGCTCATTGCCGACATCATCCTTGTTTTCAGAATACAAAAAATATCTTAAATCAGACCATCTCTATATTACTTCAGAGTAATCTTTTAGACATGGAATAAATTGTTATATATCAAGTTTTTCAATTAAATTTAACATAATTATCATTTTTTCCAGGAGATTTCGCCCCATTATCATGCGATATGCTTAATATGTTAAATATCTTCTTTTAAGCTTAAATTAAACATGTTAGAGTCCTCCCGACCTTATTTATTATGGAACAACAGATGTACAGCCATATTCTGAAACCCATCACGATTAACGGCATGCAGGTGCCCAACCGGACTGTTGTGCCGGCAATGGTAACCCGTCTGTCCGGTGAAGATGGTTTTGTCAATCAGGATATCATCGACCGTTATGTGAGCTATGCAAAAGGCAATGTTGGGCTGATCATTGTGGAGGCCATGGCCATCCACCATTCCAAATCCGGCCCCCTGCTGCGGCTTTCCGACGATAAATTTATCGAAGGTCATAAAAAGCTCACCCATGCCATTCACAGTGTCAGTGATTCCAAAGTCATCCCCCAATTGATTCATTTTATGAAGGTCGCCCGTTCCGGCTGGCGTCAAACCATCGACATGCTGTCGGAGGAAGATATCAAATCCATCATCCGGGATTTTGGTGATGCCGCTTACCGTGCCAAATGCGCCGGATATGACGGGATCGAACTGCATTCGGCCCATGCCTATACCCTGTCGTCTTTCCTGTCACGCCTGAACCGGCGCCGGGACCGTTATGATGGCCGGTCCCTTGAAGGACGGCTCAGGATGTTCGGCGATGTTATGGCCGAGGTGCGCTCAAAAGTCGGGGCGGACTTTCCGGTCGGGGTCCGCTTCCTTGCCGATGAAATGATCAAGGATGGCTATACCATAGAGGACAGCCGCCTGATTGCCCTGAGAATGGCACAGTTGGGCGTCGATTATATTTCCCTGTCGGTGGGCGGTAAATTTGAGGATGCTGTAAAACAGGAAGGGCTTCCCCCCTACCCCTATACCGGTTATTCCGGGGAACGCTGTATGCCGGGGGCTTCTTTTCCCAAAATGCCTCATGTGCATTATGCCGCAAGCATTAAGGAAATGATCAACAGCAAGGGATATGACATCCCCGTTATCACTGCCGGAAAAATCAATGACCCGCAGGATGCCGAACAGCTTTTATACGATGGCAAGGCCGATATGATCGGCATGGCCCGGCAATTGCTGGTGGACCCCAACTGGCCAAAGAAAGTCATGATGGGTCAGGAAGATGATATTGTCCGCTGTGTCTATTGCAATGTCTGCAAACAACTGGATGAGAAATTCATGCAGGTCACCTGCTTTCTCTGGCCCAAAGGTTATATCCAGGCCCCGGCCTATGACCCGGCCACAATCACACCCGCCTGGAATTGCAATGAACCCTTAACCGCCGAATATGTCAGTGGTGTCGTCAAGCTGAAATGGCATCGCGGCGAGGGCGAAATATCCGGCTATGATATTTACCGGGCAGAAGACAATGGCAAGGTCACGATCATACAGGCCAAGAAAGGCGGTAAATTTGATGATAAAACCGTCCTGGGCGGTCTGAAATACAGCTATTACATCCGGGCCTACAGCAAATCCGGCCAAAGCAGTGCGCCGTCGAATATGGTCGAGTTAAACCTGCCCATAGAGGAATTTTATCCCCAAGGTATCGACGGGGGTTAAATAACCGCCGTGGCTTCTATTTCCACCTTGGCACCATGCTCGATAAGTCCGGCAATCTGAATCAGGGACATAACCGGATAAACATTGCCCATGACCTCCCGATACGCCGCACCGACCTCTTTCTGTTTATCAAGATATTCCTGTTTATGGGTGACAAACCATGTCATGCGAACAATATGTTCAGGCCCCGCGTCAGCCTCTTTCAATATGGCCAGAATATTTTTCAGAGCCTGCCTGATCTGGTCTTCAATTGCATCAGAGGTGAATTCTTCCTGCTCATTCCAGCCCACCTGACCGGCAACAAAAATCATGTCGCCCGATGTCCTGATACCATTTGAATAGCCCTTTGGGCGCGGCCATCCGGGTGGTTGCAATATTTCCATTTTCATCTTTCCCTTTAAACTTCAAACTGCTTTTGTATTTCAGTAATATCACCCTGTTCATCCCCGCAGGAAAAGCCATAGGGTTTCCGGCTGCCCCGGTAAAGAACACCGGTATTGAAACCGTCATCGGACATGAGCCGCCGGGCCGCGCGGGCCGGGTCATCGGTTTCATCGACCATGGCCTTGTGGACCCGTTTTTTCCAGGCTTTCTGGTCCGGCCTGAAAGTAACACAGGGGCTTAATATCTGAACAAAGGAAAAGCCCGGATGCTCAATGGCATCGGCAATGATGGTGGCGGTTCCCCTCACATCGCCGGAAAAGGTACGGGCAATGAAATTGGCCCCGGACGCCAGGGCAATGACAAGTGGGTGAAAGGGAGACAATCCGGTCCCCCCCGGTGACAGGGCACTGTCCCATTCGGGGTCTGTGGTAGGGGACGGCTGACCCTTGGTCATACCGTAAACCTCATTATCCATAACGATATAGGTCATATCCGCATTACGCCGGCAGGCATGGAGAAAATGATTGCCGCCAATGGAAAAACCGTCACCGTCACCCCCTGCGGCGATTACCGTAAGCTCAGATCGGGCAACCTTGACCCCGGTTGCCACCGCAAGACCCCGGCCATGAATGGTATGAAAGCCGTAAGCATTGGTATAGGCCGGAATACGTGACGAACAGCCGATTCCTGAAATCACCGCCACATTTTCCGGCTCCAGTTTCAATTTGGCCAGAGCCTGGGTTATCGACAATAACACATGATAATCACCACAACCCGGACACCATACCGGCTTCAGGTCCGATTTATAATCACTGGCCTTGAGCTTTTTCGGGGTTAATTCATTCATTGGACTCTCCAGTTCTTGACGGTATCAACAATTTCGCCCGGCCTGATAATCAATGGCCCCGCCCGGCGGAATGACCTGACTTCGCCCGGCATGTCATAATTCGCCCTGAGCAGTTTCAGAAATTGGCCGGAATGGCTCTGTTCCACAACCAGAATACGACCTGCCCCCTTCAGGGTTTCATCAAATTGTTCCGGTACTGCCGGTAACAGCAGGCGCATGGCAACCAGTTTGCAGTTATACCCCTGCTGTTTCAGACGATCTGCAGCTTCACGCACCGCATTGGTGGTTGAGCCCCATGTGAGCAGGACAAATTCACTATTTTCATCTCCCTCAACATCGGCCCAGTGATCGCCGTAATTATATTCGGCCAGCTTGCGGTCACGTTTGGCCATCTGATCCCGGTGGTCTTCCATCAGGGTGGATGGCAGGCCTTTGGGGTTATGTTCAAGACCGTCAGCGGTATATTGACCGCCCTTGGTTCCCGGCAGGGTCATGGGGGATACGCCGTCTGCCGTTACCGCATAACGCCGGTAATCCTCTGTGGGAGCCTTCTCCACAAGGCGGTTGGCCATGAAGGACAGATTGGCCGGCGGATCAATCACCGCGCTGGCCTGGCCCATAAACTGATCCGACAGGACAATGGCCACCGTTTGCAGGGCTTCGGCCAGATGGACACTCCACTGGGTGGTAAAGATACAATCCTCAACCGATGTGGCCGCCGTAACAATATGGGGCGCGTCACCATGAAGACCATAAATGGCAATATTAAGGTCAGTCTGTTCGGATTTTGTCGGGATACCCGTTGACGGCCCGCCGCGCATGACATTGACAACAACAACCGGGGTTTCAGATGCCACCGCAAGGCCGATGCCTTCCATCATCAGCGACAGGCCCGGACCGGATGTGGCCGTCAGCGACGGTTTGCCACCAAAGGATGCGCCAATGGCCATATTGATGGAGGCCAGTTCGTCTTCGGCCTGTACCAATGTACCACCGACTTTCGGCAGATTGGGTGACATCCATTCCAGAATTTCCGTGGCCGGTGTGATGGGATAGGCCGCAACAAAACGAATACCGCCCCGTAACGCGCCAAATCCGGCGGCCTGATTACCGCTGATCAGCCAACGGCCTTCGCCTGTGCTGTCAGACGGGGAAACCGTGACCGGTGAAGTGACCTCTTTTGCCGCCTGATAACCCCCGTGAAGCGCATCAAGGCTTGCCGTCACGGCGGCATCACCCTTGCTGGCGATTTTCCGGGTGATGACTTTGTTTATTGTCCCCTCCGCAAGACCGATCAGGGCTGATACAATGCCAAGAATAACCATATTCTCCCGGCCACCCTCAATGGCACCTGCCAATGCCCCGACGGGAATTTCCACCACAGCCGCCCCCGAAGCCAGCAGGATTTCCGGAATATCGCCCGCCGCCGGATCGGTGATGATCAGGCTGTTGGAACTTAGGGGTACTTCTGCGGCAAATCGCTCGGCCCCTTTCCAGTCAACCGCCAGCAGAATATCAAATGTGTCATCCATACAGCGAACCGGATGGTCCGCCAGCCGCAGCAGTGCCGCCGCCTCACCCCCGCGTATCTGCGGCCCCACCGTCCGGGTCATCAAACCGTACAGACCGCCCTTGGTCGCGGCTTCCAGCAACAGGGAACCCGATGTCATCACCCCGGCCCCGCCACTGCCGACCATGGCCAAGGATACGGAAGTATTCCGTTTATCATCTGACATTATTTAACTCCTCTTCTCCTGTTCATCCGACAACAGAGGTATTTTTATTTTTTTCTGCCCTTGACCTCTAATTCGGTATTGTGGTACTTAATTACTACTTTAATGAGTCTTTACCGCTTCGTCAACTCTTGAAAACAACTAAAAGCAAATAGCTGCTAAAAAAAGTCCAACAGGGGCGATGATGCGAAAACCAACAATGAAGGCAGGCAGACAACCCTGCTGTTCATGGTGATAATTTAATATTTAAAGGAGCCTATGCTATGTCATCTTCCGGTTTGGAAAATCACAATCTGGTAAGCGAAATTAACGTTTCGGGCATTATTATTGAAAAACGTCCCGCCAAAGCCCCTGACGGCCAGACGGTTGATGGCCTGTATAACTATTGGATCACACTGGATAATCCCGCCCAGTATAATTCCTATACCACCGATATGGTCAAGGCCGTGATCCTTGCCTTCCGCGAGGCCAGCAATGCCCGTGATGTGGTGGCCGTGGTCTTTACCGGCACCGGTGACAAAGCCTTTTGCACCGGCGGAAATACCAAGGAATATGCCGAATATTACGCCGGAAATCCTCAGGAATACCGCCAATATATGCGCCTGTTCAATGATATGGTTTCGGCCATTCTGGGCTGTGACAAGCCGGTGATCTGCCGCGTTAACGGTATGCGCATCGGCGGCGGACAGGAAATCGGCATGGCCTGTGATTTCTCCGTCACCCATGATCTGGCCAAATTCGGCCAGGCCGGTCCAAAGCATGGCTCTGCCCCCATTGGCGGTGCCACGGATTTCCTGCCTGTCATGGTCGGTTGTGAACAGGCCATGGTATCAGGCACCCTGTGCGAGCCATGGTCGGCCCATAAGGCCTATCGCATGGGAATCGTATGTGACATTGTCCCTGCCCTGAAGGTGGACGGTGAATTTATCGCCAATCCACTGGTGATCACTGACAAATATCTGGATAAGTACGGCAAGATCATCATGGGTGAAAGCAAATCCGGTGATGCGCTGGCCGAGGGCAAGACGGTCCTGAAATCCGGTGAAATTGATCTCAGCCTGCTGGACAGGAAAGTTGATGAACTCTGCGCCAAATTTGTAAATACCTTCCCCGACTGCATGACCAAGACCCTGGAAGAATTGCGCAAGCCGAAAATCAATGTCTGGAATGCCAACAAGGAAAATTCCCGTGCCTGGCTCGCGCTGAACATGATGACCGAGGCAAGAGCCGGTTTCCGCGCCTTTAACGAGCCGGTCGGCCGCGACCGGGAGATCGACTTTATCGCCCTGCGTCAGGCCCTGGCGGCGGGACAGCCCTGGACACCGGAATTCACGGAAAGCCTCATGCCCGCATCCAGAAAAAAGTAAAAAGTAAGGAGACTTAACAATGGCAACCAGAACAGAACTTATTGACCGCTGTCAGGCCCTGTATGACGATCTGGACTTTACCGACGCGAGGGAATGGAAAGATGCCGCGCCCGGCCGTCACGTCATCGGCTTTATGCCCATGTATGTACCGCGCGAGATTATCCATGCCGCCGGCATGCTGCCCCTTGGTATATTGGGTGGTGGCGATCAGTTGGAAGTTATTCAGGGCGATGCCTATTACCAGAGCTATATCTGCCGGATTCCGCGTTCCACCGTTGAACTTCTGCTTACTGACCGGCTCGATTTTGTCGATGGCATGCTGTTCCCCAGCATTTGTGATGTGATTCGCAATCTGTCGGGCATGTGGAAATTGCTGCGGCCGGAAGTTTATTCCCATTATTTCGATGTACCGCAGAATTATATGAAAAATGTCGGCGGCGAATTCTATATGCACGAATTGAATGTGCTCCGGCATGATCTGGAAAAAATCGGCAATATCACTATTTCCGATGATGATCTTAGAAATTCCATCGCCGTCTATAATGAAAACCGCCGGCTGACCCGCGAGCTTTATAAATTTCGCGCCGACAAGCCGTGGCTGGCCCCATCGTCCGAAGTTTATCTGGTCAACCGCGCCGGGATGCTGATCCCCGTGGAAGACCATAACCAGATGATCAGGGATTATATTGAAGCCGCAGGACAGGAAGACCGTCCCAAACGGGATAACAGCCGGGTGGTTATTTCCGGTTCCTTCTGTGAACAGCCACCACTTAACCTGATTAAATCCATTGAGATGTCAGGATGTTATGTGGTTGATGATGACTATATGCTGGTCAATCGCTGGTTCACCAAAGAAGTCCCCACTGATGGTGATCCGATACAGGCCTTGTCCTATACCTTCCTCGACGCATCGGTAAAAATGCCGTCCTGTTTCGAGCCGAACGAGGATATCAAGGGTCAGTTTCTGGTAGATATCGTGCGGGACAATCGCGCTGAGGGCGTAATTTTCGCTGCCACCAGCTTTTGTGACCCGGCGTTGCTGGAACGGCCCATCCTTCAGGATGTGCTGAATGATGCCGATATTCCCCATATCAGTTTTAAATATGCCGAAAACACCGGGCAGATGCAGCCCATTCGCGAGCAGGCCGGCACCTTTGCCGATTCGATCAAACTCTGGAGTTAATATTATGAGCGCACCGCAAAGAAAACCGTCAACCGACGTGCAAAAAGATGCCTCCATGGCCAAACAGAAGGCCATGATCGATGGAAATTTCGACCGGCTTGGCAATGTGAAAAATACCGGTGAAAAAGTGTCCTACACTTTCGTTCCCGGCAATCTGAACGAGCTTATCATGTGTTTTGACATGGTGGGAAATTATCCAGAAATCAATGCCATTCAGAATGGTCTGCGCAAAAAATCCGGCGGCATGATCATGGAGGCCGAAAAATGGGGCCATTCCGAAGATGTCTGCACCTATGTCAAGGCCGACATTGGCATGATGCGCAAGGGCAATATCGGCCCCACAGGGCAGCCGATCCCCGAACCCGACATTCTGATGCTCAGCTATACGGGCTGTTATACCTTCCTGAAATGGTTCGAACTGCTGCGTCATGATTATAAATGTGAAACCGCCATGCTGCATGTGCCTTATACCGGTGACGGCGTAATCACCAAGGCCATGACGGATTATGTGGTTAAACAGTTGAAAGAAGAGGTTATCCCCAAATATGAAAAAATCAGCGGGGTGAAATTCGACATTGACCGTCTGCGGGAAAATCTGGCCCATTCCGCCAAGGCCGAAGATGATTTCGTCTGGGTTCTGGAATCAGCCAAGAACAAGCCCTCGCCCATTGATGCCTATTTTGGCGGTATCTATTATATCGGGCCGATTTTCACCGCCTTTCGCGGCACCGATCTTGCCGTGGATTATTACCGGACACTGCGTGCTGAAATAGAGGAACGCATCCGGAAGGGTCAGGGGCCGATCACCCCGGAAGGCGAAATGAAGAACGAAAAATACCGCATCGTCACCGAAGGCCCGCCCAATTATACCAGCATGCGGGATTTCTGGAAAATGTTCTATGACGAGGGCGCGGTGGTTGTGGCCAGCACCTATACCAAGGTGGGCGGCACCTATGATTTCGGTTTCCGCCATGACCCCTCGCGGCCACTGGAAAGTCTGGCTGAATATTGCATGCATTGTTATACCAACCGCAATCTGCCGGAACGAACACGGATGCTGGAAAGCTATATCCATGACTATGAGGCTGACGGGCTGCTGGTGAATTCCATCAAAAGCTGTAACAGCTTTGCCGCCGGAGAGTTGATGATGATGCGGGAAGTCGAAAAACGCACCGGAAAACCCGCCGCCTTTGTTGAAACCGATCTTGTTGATCCGCGCTATTTCTCTGCTGCGAACGTCAAGAACCGTCTGGAAAGCTATTTCCAGATGATCGATCAGAAACGACGTGCCGGAGTATAGGAAAGAGTATAGGAAAAGGATTAAGCATATGAAATGTTTTATTGGAATTGATCTGGGATCGACCACCACCAAGGCGGTTGTCATGGACGAAAATCAAGAGGTGATCGGACGGGGGATTACCAACTCCCGCTCGAATTATGACACCGCCACGGCAGTGGCCAAACAGGAAGCCATGATCGACACACGTTTTACCCTGTTGCGCAAGAATCTGGACGACAATGAAAAACTGAAAGATAATCAGGATGTCTTCCTCAATGATCTGGAGCGTAATTTCCGCCGGGAACAATTTGTCGAACAGCTCGACGATCTGCAGAATACCTGCCTGCAGAGTGCGGAAGGGGAACGGTTCAATGATGTGCGCACCGTCCTGACCGAAGTCCTTGCCAGTGTTTTTGATGAACTTCGGGAAGAATCCCTGGCCCTGTATGCCAAGGGAGCAACACGCAAATCGGACTTTTTCCGCGATATTGCCGGGGGGCGTTTTCTGACCCTGTCCGAAGAAGCCTCAAAGGCGGCAGGCATCAATTATGATTTTGCCCTCAATGTCTATGACAAATCCATCATTGAGGTGGAAAACCGCCCGCCAGCCGGAAACCTCGAAGGAAAATTCCTTGATGGTCTTCGTAACCTGACCGCAGAATCCCCTGAACTTGGCATTACTTTTGAAGATGTGAGGGATCCGGTCAGAAATGCCCTTGCCGTGGAACTGGAAGAAACATTTGTCGTCGGGACCGGATATGGCCGTGTACGACTGCCCTTCCCCAAGGAACATATCCGGTCTGAAATCCTCTGTCATGGCCTCGGCGCTCATATGATGTATCCGGATACCCGTACCGTGCTTGATATTGGCGGACAGGATACCAAATCCATTCAGGTGGACCCGAACGGCGTCGTCGATAATTTCCAGATGAATGACCGTTGCGCCGCCGGTTGCGGACGTTATCTTGGCTATATTGCCGATGAGATGAATATGGGACTGCATGAGCTTGGCCCCATTGCCATGAAATCCACCAAGGCCGTCAAGATCAATTCCACCTGCACGGTTTTTGCCGGTGCCGAATTGCGGGACAGGCTGGCGCTTGGCGAAAAACGGGAAGATATTCTGGCCGGCCTGCACCGGTCAATCATCCTGCGGGCCATGTCCATCATCGCCCGGTCCGGCGGGATCAGTGACCAGTTCACCTTCACCGGTGGTGTCGCCAAAAACGAGGCCGCCGTAAAGGCTTTACGGGAACTGGTCAGGGAAAACTACGGCGATGTAACCATTAATATCGACCCCGATTCAATTTATACCGGTGCGCTTGGCGGTTCTGAATTTGCCCGCCGCGCCGTAATGGAGGCTTAAAATGACATTAACAGTAGGAATTGACGTAGGGACCGGTGCTGTAAAGACCGCCCTGTTCGAAATAAATGGTGATCAGGTCAACTGGATTGACAGGCAGACCGACCGGATCAGAAACCGCGAGCCTTTCAAACTGGCTGAGGCCGCCTTTGACCATCTGCTGGAAAAAAACGGATATACCCGTGACGATATGGATTATGTGGCCACCACGGGGGATGCGGAAAATATCCCTTATGCCACCGGGCATTTTTATTCCATGACCACCCACGCACGCGGTGCGCTTTACCTTAACCCGGACTCGCGTTCCCTGATGGATATTGGCGCCCTGAACGGCAAGGCCATCAGCATGGATGAAAGGGGCAAGGTGCTGAAATATAAAATGACCAGCCAATGCGCCTCGGGCTCCGGTCAGTTTCTGGAGAATATCGCCCGTTATCTTGGTATCGGGCAGGATGAAATCGGCGGATTGAGCGAACAGGCCGATGACCCGGAAGTGGTATCGGGCATCTGCGCCGTTCTGGCCGAAACCGATGTGATCAATATGGTATCCCGCAATATTTCTGCGGCAAATATTCTGAAAGGCATTCATATTTCCATGGCCGGTCGCCTGATCAAGCTGTTGAAATCACTGAAAGTCAGGGAAGGCGTTGTCATGTGTACCGGCGGCCTTGCCCTTGACAGCGGCCTGGTATTGGCCTTGAATGAGGCCATGGCCAAAAACAAGATGGATATGCCTGTGGTTTCTCACGAGGATTCCATATATGCCGGTGCCATTGGTGCCGCAATATGGGGGGCTTTCCGTCACGGTAAACTGGCCGAAGTTGAAAATATGGCCAAGGCCTCTTAAAATAGAGCATTATTTATTGTTGAGATGATGAAAGGATAAAAAAATGGCTTTAATGATCGTTGACGCTTGCACCGCCTGTGATGCCTGTGAACCGGTTTGCCCCAATGAAGCAATCAAGGAGGGGGAAGCACTCTACACCATCGACCCCTTTAAATGCACCGAGTGTGTGGGTGCGGATGATGAGCCGCAATGTATTTTGGTCTGTCCTGAGGAATGTATCGTTCCCAACCCGGATTTTGTTGAAAGCAAAGAAGAGCTTCAGGCCAAATATGACGCGATGGATTAAATTTTTCTCCAAATTTCAAAAAAAACCGCCAAAAACTTCTGGCGGTTTTTTTTATGCCCGAAAAAGTTACAAATTGTAAAGCATTTAAGGTGATACTTATTTTGGCCTACCCAAAAAGGAGAATAATCAATGGAATATGTAATATTGGAAGACTTTGAAATTAAGAATCTCCAACATAAAGTAAACCAGCTAATGGAAAAGAACTACAAACCCGTTGGCGGTATTGCCACGGCCAATCAAAAAGATGGCTTTATCGAATATATTCAGGCTATGATCAGGGACGAATAGACTGCCCAGATCAAATGAATGAATGATATTGTTAATTTTCATAGGCTCAGAAAGAAAAAATGGCTGAAGGATGTGGTCATCACTATCCTTGTGGCATCTGTGACCGGCCTGTTCCTCGCCTTCCTTCCCCTGACGGAAAAATATGAAAAAGCCCCCCGCCAGAGCAATTCTGATCCTGTTGGAGTTTCTGACACCATAACCGGAAAGGCGACTGTCACAGACGGCGACAGCGTGGTGGTCAACGGGACTGTCATCCGGCTTCAGGGCATTGATGCTCCGGAAATTGATCAGACCTGCTGGAAAAAATCTCAGGAGTATCAATGCGGTATGGCCGCGAAGGCATATCTGGAGCATATCATCAACAATCAGGCCATAACCTGCCATATTTATGAGACAGACACCTATGGGCGGGAAGTTGCCAAATGTTTCAATGACGCGAATATTGACTTGAACGCCCAAATGGTTTCAAGCGGTAATGCCATCGCCTATCTCTATTTTTCACATGATTATGCCAGACAGCAGGCCGACGCCAAAAAGAACAAAAAAGGCATCTGGGCCGGTCACTTCATCGAACCCTACCTGTTCAGAAGACGTTAAATCTTCCTTGAAAGGACAAGGCTCTGGGCGGGCTGGAAACCGTTGTTCTGCAGAAAACCCATCAGGGACAACTGGTTTGACCTGACCTCTGTACGGACCTGATCCGCCCTGAGTACGGCAAGGTTGGCCAACAGCTGTGACAACAGGGCGCTTCCGACATTTTTATGGCCATATGCCGGGTCCACCCCCAGAGTATCAATGATGGCCGATGGTTCGGTTCTGCCAAATTCGCCAAAATCCACACGGGCCATGATAAATCCCACCACATGATCATCAAGTTCAGCAACCAGGGAGACACGGATGCCGGATTGTTCCATTATCTCATCCATTTTGTGCTGGTAATACGACATGCGCTCAATGCCCATGATTTTACTGTCAATTTTGATAATTGCGGACAGGTCCGATTGTTCCAGACTTCTGCAGGGCACCCTGTCCCGCGATAATGCGGCACTGTCATCACCTGACGGGTCACTGAAATCAATTTCAACGGGATCATCAATATCATCATCCACCTGCTGATCAAGATAGGCCGTTTCCCGCCCATAGATATAGAACGGCGCCAGTTGAAAGCCCGACGCGGCAAAGAAATGTAATATATTCTGATCCGACCAGTTGGCCTGGCTGCGGATTTCATGGATGCCCTTCTGCCGGATAATTCTGGTTAATTCCGCCATAAGATCGCGGCCAATACCCTGACCCTGAACATCGGTACCAACCCCGATATCATCAACCACGGCAATGGTTTTATCACCGCCGAATTCACCCTTTTGCAACCGGGCCAGAAGATAACCCAGCAGCAGGTCGTCCTTGACACAGGCAATATAAACAAACTGCTTCGGGTCTTTCAGGGCCGCGGCAAGGCGGCGTTTAAAGAAATCCTTTCGGGAACGCCCGATGTTTTTTTCGTCAATTTCAATGACCTGCGCCAGATCATCCGCCGTCAAAGGCCGCATTTTTCCATCAGATTGGGTCATTCTTTTCCTCCTTGGTCTGGTTCGGGGCCCTAACGCATTTCAGAATAGGCCATGGTCAATTCCGCATCTTCATCGTCTTCCAATATATCTTCAAGTATGGGCAGCAGGGCCATTTCCTCTTTCTGGATATGGGAAATCATCCGTTCGATCATCTCAACCCCGGACTGACGAAACGCTGTCCATGAGGCATCCTGAAACCCGTCACTACGCGCCATTTTCGCCATTTCTGACAACAGGTTGCCAAGGGGCAATATCACGTTATGTTCCCCGGTCAGGATATGGCTGATCGGACTGTCCCCCATTCTGCTCAGCAGGGGGAAGAGTTTTTCCTCCTCAAAGGCAAAATGGTTTTTCACATCACATTCCACCAGATTAATAATATCTCCCAACAGGGCGGTTATATCCGCATTATCACCAGCCGGGGTCTTTTTCGGGCCATATTTCCGGAACACCCCTTCCAGCCGTTCCAATACGCTGATTGTAACGCGATGTTCATCATGAAGGGTACGGGTAATCTGTCGGTCAAAGGAAAACATAATGGCTCACTGTTGTTTTAATATGGTATTTTGGTACTGTAATACCAAATATAAAGAAAATCAACCGGATTATGTATATCTGGCTGCTTTATTGTTTAACTTTTTCGGATTGATGAGCCAGAAGATGACGGATGATGCTCATCAGATAGATCAGCAACCCCACGGCCCCGATAAAACCAATGACCGCCCCTGCCCTGATGATGATATCCATATCGAATATAACCCCGGTAGCTACAAGGAAAAATCCTCCCATATGTCCGATAGCATTCACAGAGAGCAGCCTTTCATCGGCCATATCAGACATCAGCATGGGAACCCCGCCAAGGCCCGAGGCGTGCATACTGCTCAGAAAAGGTAATATACGTTGTAAAATCCCCACCAGAAAAGTCAACAACCAGCCAATAATCGCAAGGACGGCAAATAATATATGACCGGTTTCCAGCATTGACTCCGGCCATAATTCCGGCCAGAACCCCGCCGCACCGACCGCCGCCCAGACAAGGCTGAGGGGTAATATAAACCAGGCCACGCGGATCAGGACAAAAGGCACGCCCAGCCGTTTGCGCATACGTCCCCCGTAAACCCTGATCATGGAAAAAATATAAACCCCAACCCCGATTAAACCCAATAGAATTCCCGTAAATGTCAACCAGTCCAGATAAAGATTCAACCCGGCCAGAGCAAGTATAATTCCAGTCATATTGCAGGCAACGGACAGACGCCCCGGCATTTCCGGCGGGGCCGGTGCGAGACAAAACATCGGCACCAGAATATAGGAAAAACCCATGGCAAGCAGGCTCATAAAACCAAAGACAGCAAGGATAAAGTGACTTAAGGCAATGGTTAAATGATCCGCCATAAACCCCTGTTCCATATCCATAATCAATAAAATACCAAGCCCGACCAGACCCAGCAGCGACAGCATGGCCGCCCAACAGTGGGTCATGATGGCCGCCATGCCCTTCACATTGCGGATATTGTCAGTAATCAGGCCACAGAATATCAATAATCCAATGCCGGTCAAACCGGCACCATACAGCATACCCACAGGCCAGTTCACATACATGGCACCGGTCAGCAGAATAAATCCCGGAATATAAATCCACGAAAGCAGACGGCAAATCCAGAAATGACTGAAAGCCCTGCGGGTTGCCACCGAAAGCAGCTGTAACGATGCCCCGATCACGGTCATGGTCAGCACCCCAAGGGTTGCCATATGGATCAGACCGAGTATGGGGCCACCCCCGATGACATAGCTGGTAATGTCATCGGCACTGACAAATAACGCCGCCCAGAACAGGGCATAACAAATGGCCGCCGCCGTAAAAAAACGAAACGGAATGGAAGCCGGTAAAAGCCGGCTGTTGGCCCCGGAAAGAAAATTTGCCCCGATCATGTGTCTTTATCCCTGATAATCCTGATCAACAGCCCGTCACTGTCCTGTCGGATCACTTCCGTATGCCATTGGCGTTCCACCAGTTCCGGATGCAGATAGATGGGGTCGCGGCTTAACCACACGGTGAATACAGGATTATTGTCACTCCACCCCCTGCCGCTTTCGATGACCTTGAGCACCGCCACCAACGGGTCCGGTGGCATAAGGCCGCGCAAATCCATTTCCAGAATACCATCCCGCCAGACCATGGGAAAATCCGGCAGATCAGGAAGATCAGGCAAGGGCGGCATATCCTGCTTCTTAAAAAATACCTGCCAGTGGCGCTCTGATATTTGTCTGCTGCGGCTGCCATATCCCCTGCCCGCCAGCAACCTGCGTAAAGGTACCGGATCAAAGGGGGCCTCAACACGTAGTATGGCATCTGGCGGCAATTCAGCCACATGGGCCAATATCTGTTCCAGTGGATCGGCTCCGCCCGCCAGAATGGGCCGCACATCCAGACCAATTATATTACCGGCATCAAAATCGGTTATATTTTCAATTATTTCATCAGTCACCAGAACGGCTTTCCATATTTGAAGGGGTTATAACAATATCTTGAAGCTAGCATAGTAAATTGGTATTGTAATGCGCAATTGAAAAATAAAAATCATGACATTGATCAGGGAACATAAAAAAACAATGACAAAGATTAATGAATTTCATCCTGAAACCGGCCTGACCATCCGCCATGCCGTGGCTGATGATCTGAGCAGGATCATTGAGCTGGACGAACAGAACGGCGGGATGAGCAAACCGGATTACTGGAAAGAATCCTTTCGCCGGTTTGGCGGTTTGCAGGAGGGGCGGTATTTTCTGGTGGCGGAAAAAGATCATCAACTGGTTGGCTTTATCATCGGGGAAATCCGGGCGTGGGAATTCGGTTCCCCACCCGGTGGCTGGGTATTTTCCCTGACTGTGGACCCCGACACACGCCTGGGCGGGGTGGCGACGCTGATGTTTGATACCATTTGTCACAGTTTCCGGCAGGCCGGAGTTGATAAGGTTCATACCATGATCGACCGCAATAATATCACTGTCATGTCTTTTTTCCGCAGTCAGGGCATGATGGCGGGCAATACAATCCCGTTGCAGATGGACCTGTCGGAAATATCAGAAATGGAAAGCTCATGAAGCTGCAAAGATCAAGCCGTCTGGCGCTCTATTCCGTTCTTGAACTGGCCTCACGGCCTGATGAACAATTGTCCGCATCGGATATTGCCGCCAAATTTGATGTGTCGCTCAACCATCTGGCAAAAGTATTGCGTGACCTGGGCAAGGCCCGACTGGTCGAGGCCGTGCGCGGGGCCGGTGGCGGATACCGTTTCTGCGGCAATATACGCCGGACCACGCTGAAAGATGTGGTTGAGATATTCGAGCCGATCACCCTTCATGACGCCGGGGGTTTTGAGCCGGGTGACAAGACCGAATTTGGTAATTCCCTTGCCGTAGTACTCGGTGAAATAGATGATATCGCCCTGGCCACGCTCGATTCCATCACCCTTGAAACCATGCTGAAACTAACCAGCCGGGTTCAGAGGCAATCAACAGCTGAATAACCGAGGATAATATTTATATGTCAGACAGGCTCACACTCATTGCCGGCTATATTGGTCTGGATGAAGGTTTAGCGGTTCATAATCCGGCAGACGGGCAGCATATTGCCACCGTCAGGGACTGGTCACCGGATGATGTCAGGGAGGCCATAACAAAGGCCGATGCCGCCTTTAAAATATGGTCAAAACATACGGCGAAGGAACGCGCCGCAATCCTGCAACGCTGGTATCAGCTGATCATGGACCATCAGGAGCAACTGGCCCTGATCGCCACCATGGAATGCGGCAAACCGCTTGCGGAATCCAGGGGAGAGGTCGCTTATGGTGCCTCATTCGTTGAATGGTTCGCCGAGGAAGGCAAACGCACATACGGCGACACCATCCCGACCCACAGCGCAGGAAAGCGCATCATGACCCTGAAACAACCCATCGGGGTTATTTCGGCGATCACCCCGTGGAATTTTCCCGTTGCCATGATCACCCGAAAAATCGCCCCGGCCCTTGCCGCCGGATGCACCGCCATTGTCAAACCCGCCGAAGCGACCCCCCTGTCGGCACTGGCGCTGGAGGTTCTGGCCAGAAAGGCCGGCGTGCCGGATGATGTCTTCACCGTGGTCACCACCCGCGACCCGGTAAAGGTCGGCAAAGTCCTGTCCACGGACCCGACCATACGCAAGCTTTCCTTCACCGGCTCCACCGCCGTGGGGAAAATCCTGATGCAGCAGGCGGCCACAACGGTCAAGAAAACATCCATGGAGCTAGGCGGTAACGCCCCCTTCATCGTGTTTGACGATGCGGATATTGATGCCGCCATTGCCGGGGCCATGGCGTCAAAATACCGCAATGCGGGCCAGACATGCGTCTGTACCAACCGCTTTTTCATACAGGACGGTATCTATGATGAATTTGTCAGCCGCTTCACAGCAGAGGTGGCCACCCTGAAAATTGGTGATGGCCGTGATGCCGCAACCCGGATTGGCCCCCTGATCAACGAAGCGGCGGTTCAGAAGGTCGAAAATATGGTATCCGCCTCAGTTGCGGCAGGAGCAGACTTGCTGCTGGGCGGATCACGTCATCCGGCGGGGGATAATTTCTATGCCCCGACCCTGCTGGGCAATGTCACCATGGATATGCCGGTTGCAAATGCGGAAATATTCGGACCCGTGGCTCCGATCATCCGCTTTAGCCATGAGGATGAGGTGATCAAGGCGGCAAATGATACACCCTACGGACTTGCCGCCTATGTCTATTCCCGTGACCTTGGTCGGGTCTGGCGGATGATGGAGGCCCTTGAATATGGCATGGTTGGTATTAACGAGGGCATTCTGTCCACCGAGGTTGCCCCCTTTGGCGGCATAAAACAATCAGGCATTGGCCGCGAGGGGGCCAGTTGCGGCATTGACGAATATATGGAAATCAAATATTGCCTGATCGGGGGCCTGGACAGGTAAGCTTCCCTGGAGTATCCGTGTTAATCAAGCGCGGCCAGACACGGGGGAATAATTCACCGGAAAAGCCATCACCGTCTTTAAGATTTATTTCCGGGATGCTGTATCAAGATATCCCCCGGTGCCATGGGCAAAACCCCACGCAGGATATGGGCATCGTCACGTTCATAAGCCACAATCTCTTCGGCGGTGATATTCCGGCTTAACCGGTCGGCCAATGACTTATACATGATAGCATCTCCTTGTTCCTGAAAAGATGTTTACCCCGCCGTCATCATGATCAGCCCGTGATTTTCCGCGTCAGGGCCCGGCCTATGAAACGCATTTTGGTGGCAAATTCAAAACGGTCAAGATTGGCCTTGAGCGCCCCCTTGGTAAAGCGGGTTTTCTTGTCATAATCAATATTAACCTCAACAATCACCGGCTGACCCCGTTCCGCCAGATCAATGGCCCGGCGCAGAGCCTTATCAACATCATCATTGCAGGCCATATTGACATAGGCGGCCCCGACCGATTCCGCGAAGGGGGCATATTTCAACGCGGGCAGAACCGTACAGACCTTGCGGCCATAGGGAATTTGCTGGGCCTGGGCAATCTGGCTTAATTCGCCGTCGGAAAAGACAAAATATATCACCCCCAGATCATCCGATGTGGCCGTCAATATCTCCATGGCGGTCATCAGAAAGGCCCCGTCACCTACGATACCGGCAACCTGCTTTTCCCGGTTTTCAAGTTTGGTGGCAATGGCGGCCGGCACACAATAGCCCATGCAATTAAAATCCGTCGGCGATATGAAATGACGCTCCGCCCTTATCGGCATCAATTCGGCGGCAAGGAAGGTATGATTGCCGTCATCGGTCAGGATGATCGCATCATCATTCAACGCCTTGTCCAGGCCTGAGAAAAATACCCCCGGATTAACTTTATCACCGGAATCATGCCCTAGCCATTCGGACAGATAATCCCGCTTTTTTCCGGCAATCAGGCCCGCCATATCATTGCTGTCCTGGCGCCCCTGTGACTTGGACAGAATATCCGCCAGAAGCGTCATGGCCGGCCCGGCATCGGCCTCGATACCGATTTCAGCCC
>UOEJ01000187.1_pt1 | contig 19247 bp, 16 predicted proteins | sample 1989191 | NCBI WGS metagenome assembly UOEJ01 (sample SAMEA4712195, study PRJEB27164) | hydrothermal vent metagenome | biome: marine basaltic hydrothermal vent biome; feature: marine hydrothermal vent; material: mineral | place: Pacific Ocean | collected 2011-06-14/2011-07-23 | depth 1719 m | reverse complement strand
TGATCCATGACAAGATCAAGGCCGGGTAACAGCACCAGCCCCTGTGGCAGGCGGGACACAACAGACAGCAGCCGGGCCGTGGCCGGAATTGATCCGGTCGATCCGGCCACAATAACCGGATGGGACGGGGGAGTTTGCGCCCACATATCGCTCAGACCATCCAGCAGGATATTACGGCGGACAGCCACATCGGAAAATCCGGTCGGGGACAGGATATCCGGCCAGTGTTCGGTCAGGATTTTAAGAAAATCCAGCGTCTGCTGCCAATGGACGGCATATTCCGATGGCACCAGTTTCTCCAGTTCCCTGAAGGTGAGCTGTTCGGTTTGTACATGATCCAGAAATTGACCGAGCGCACGGGCCAGCAAGGCGCATTGGGTCACCTCCGGCGCGGCTTCCCCCCGGCCACGGGTCCAGCGCCCGATAATATCCATCAGCAGCATCTGACGGATAAAGGGCGGAATCGGCGGGGCCAGATCAATATCCCATGTGGCCTGCGGCAGATTACCGGTCAGGAATAATTCATCCTCATCCACATCGCCGATGGGCTCAATACGCGGCAGGATCATTGATTTGCCGCCCGATGCCCGCAGAAAGGCATCCCGCAGGGACCGTACCGCCCGCCGGTTGGGCAGCAGGATGAGCAGGTCACCCAGACCAAGTGGGTCATCGCCGAAACGGGCGCGAATACCCCGCACCAGACCATCCACAAAAGAATGATGGGACGCAAGGCTGTATATTTCCGCCCGTTTTTTCAGCCGCTCCTGCATTTATTAATGATATCCTCCACCTTGTCACGCATCTGCGGCGTGCCCACATGGTACCATTCCCCGTCATGAACCATACCGGATAACCGTCCCCGCCTTTCAGCCTGATCAAACAGCCGGCGCAGGGAAAAGGGGCCATCCGGCGTATTTTTAAACAATTCCGGCTTCATGATCATAATACCGCCGTAAACAAAAGCGGCCCTGTCGGCTTTTCCACGGGCCGTGAGCCGCCCCATATTATCACCCCCCGCATCATCCAGATGATAATCCCCGGCGGCATCATAGCCCACGGCCCGGTCACGGGGAATCAGAAGCATCAGGATATCCATGTCATCCTGTCGCCAGAAATCCTGCATCCTGTGCAACATCCGGCGATCACCGTCCCGCCAGATCATATCGCTGTTCAGGACAAAAAATGGTGCATCCCCCAGATGCTCAAGGGCATGTTTCACCCCACCGCCGCTGTCCAGCAGTTCTGCCCGCTCATCGGACAGGGTAAGGGTCAGGCGATGATCATGATAACCATCGACAAAATGGCTCATCTGATCTGCCAGATAATGGGCATTTATCACGGCTTTACGCACCCCGGCAGCACTCAGGGCCGCCAGTGACCATGACAATAGCTCCTTTCCCGCAACCCTGATCAGGGGTTTGGGGCAATGGTCCGACAGGGGTCGCATACGCTTGCCCAGTCCCGCCGCCAATATCATCGCCCGGTCCGGCATAAAGGGTTTCGGAGTGAAAGGCTGCGACCTGATTTCGGGCGGGATATGAATATCCAGCCAGTCTTTTATGAGGCCGAGGGCCGGATGGTCAAGGTTACGTTCCAGCATGGCCCAGACGGCGGGAATCTTGTCCAGATAGCCATCCTTGCCGTCCCGCAGATACAGCCGGGTGAATATGCCGATAATCTTGGCAGCCCGCTGCGCCCCCAGAATGGCATAGTCGCGGGTGAAGGCCGTCCGGTCATAGCCGGAAACCTCCAGATAATAGCTGAGCATTTCCTGTTCCAGTTCAGGCGAAACATCCCGGCGGGCATCCTGCAGCAATGACATGAGGTCATAGGCCGGATGGCCGATCACCGCATCCTGAAAATCAAGCAGGCCAAGCCGCGCCAGCCCGGGCGGCCTGCCCTGATCATCTTTTCTGGCCTGATCATTATTTCCAGACCGGAGCATAAGATTTTCCGCATGATAATCCCGCAGGCACAGACAATTCAAATCGGCCACAACCGGAGTTAATATATCATGCCACAGGGTGAGAAATTCCTGCCGGGTGGCGGCGGACAGGGAAGTACCCCCCAGTGCCGGCAGATACCAGTCCGTAAAAAGCCCCAGTTCCTGCTGCAGCAGCCCCCTGTCATAGCGGGCTAGTGTATGGGACATGCCCCTGGCTATGGGGAGGGTCGCGGGCGGGCGGGACTTGTGCAATTCAATCAGCCCGTCAACGGCAAGGCGGTAGAGGTCATTTTCCTGCGCGGGATCACGGGACAATATTCCGGCAAACAGGTCATCGCCCATATCTTCCAGCAGTAAAAAGCCGTTTTTTATATCACAGGCCATAATTTCCGGTGCGGCCAGCCCCAGCCCCCGCAAATATTGCGCCACGGCCAGAAAGGGACGCACATCCTCAAACTCCGGCGGCGCATCCATAAACACGGCCCTGTCATCACCCGATATCAAACGTTCATAACGCCTGAATGAGGCATCATCAGCCAGATATTCGCGTTGTGCCTGTCCCTGACCGCGCGTCATCAGGAATATACGGGCCAGATCATTTCGGTCTGTAAGAGCAGGGTGGTCTGTAAGGGCAGGGGGAATATTCTCGGTCATGACATATATACTCCCTGCAACATTTTCTGTAATCTGCTCTTCCAGTCCCGGTCACCGATGACGGTCAGTTTGCGGGGCATATTTTCCGGATCGCCGTCCGAGATAATTTCCAGCCGCAGGGTAAGGAAACCCGGCGGCAGATAAGGCCCAAGCTTTGCCGGCCATTCAATCAGACTTACCGCACCATGGAAGGCCTCTTCCATACCAAGCTCAAAAGCCTCTTCCGGCTGATCCAGCCGGTAAAGGTCCATATGCCAGACCACGGGGGTGATCCGGTCATAGACCTGCACCAGATTAAATGTGGGACTTGGTACATCGCCACTCTCCCCCAGCCCGTGAATGATCGCCCGGCAAAGTTCGGTCTTTCCCGCGCCAAGCGCACCGTCAAGGGCCAGCACATCACCCACCTTCAGCAGGGGGGCAATCCGGTGGGCAAATTCTTTTACGGCGGCCACATCGGGCAGGGTAAATTCCGCCAAAATTTCCTGTTGCTCCATAATTTTCCCCTTTTATGCGTCTGCCAGACTTAATTGCGCCTTCATGCCGACTTTAACGGGCAGGGCGAGGGTGACTCTGGTCCCTTCGGTCAGGCTGGACTGGACGTCGACCTTGCCGCCATGCAATTCCACAAAATTTTTGACCAGAGACAGACCAAGCCCCGCACCCTGTTCATTGGGCACATTGCTGCCGGTGAAGAATTTTTCAAATATCCTGTCAACCTCTTCCGGTCTGATCCCGACACCACTGTCCTGAACAATGATATTGTAATTCAACCTGTCCTGACTGGCGGACAGGGTTATGATTCCCAGTGACGGGGTGAATTTTACCGCATTGCTCATCAGGTTATAGATGGTGTGCTGAATACGTTTGGCGTCCCCCCAGACCGGTTTCAGACCGGCGGGGCAATCCACAATCAGTTCGATATCCTTGACCCTGATTCTTTCCTGAAGCTGGCCCGCCACCTGATCCAGAACATGGGGCAGTTCAAACTGGTCAATGTCAAGGGTCAGGCCGCCGGCCTCGATAACCGACAGGTCAAGAATATCATTGAATAATTCAAGAAGCTGGCTGGATGCCGACAGGATATTGAACATATAATCATGCTGAACATCATTCAACGGTCCCTGATATTCCTTTTCCAGCAATTCGGCAAAACCGATGATGCTGTTCAGCGGGGTGCGTAATTCATAAGACATATGGGCCAGAAAATCCGTCTTGATTTTATCGGCCTGCTCCAGGGCCTGATTGCGCTCCCGCAGAACTTTTTCAATGGCAAAGCTGTCGGAAACATCAATGAAGGTGATCAATGTGGCCCCGTCAGGCAAGGGAACCACGGAATAGTCAAGCACGCTGCCATCGCGGCGTTTCAACTGACCGGAGACGACTTCCTTTTTTGCCTCACCGCCGACGATAAGGTTTTTCAACTCGCTTATCTGGTCGCTGTTGCCATAATTCCCGGCACAGGCGTCCATCACTTCCATGGTATGGGGATTGCTGTCCAGCATGTTGCGGGATAATTGCCAGATATCCACAAAGGCCTCATTATACAGCTGCAGACAGCCATCAATACCAAAAACCGCCAGACCCTCATGGAGGTTATTCAGGGTTTCACGCTGAACGGCGAACAGGGTATTATAGGATCGCTCAAGGGCAAAATGATCGGTGACATCCTCATAAAAAACCAGTAACCCACCCAGAGGATGGGGCTGGGTAACCACTCTGAGCGAGGTATTGTCCGGCAGATGCCACATTTCCTCAACCGGTTCCAGAAGCCGGGTATAGGAGGACAGCTGTTCCGCTTTCCATTCCGGAAAATTGGCCTGTTCCGGCAGGCGGCGGGCCTCACGCATGGCTTCCAGCACCTCCCCGTGGTGAGGATGGCTGAACAGCAGGCCTTCGGGCAAATGCCACAGGCGGCTGAAGGCACTGTTATAATATTCAAGTCGTTTGCCGGAAGTAAAGATCGCCACCGCCGTGGACAGTTTGTTCAGGGTTTCCGAATGGGATTCCGTGTGATGAATCAATTCATCTCTGGCTTTCTCAAGATCAGTAATATCCTGGGCATAACCCACGCACCCCATTTTATCCCTGGTAATCTGCACGGGAACATTATGAATATTTACCGCCCGCCGCTCACCCCGGATCACAACAAAATGTTTTTCATCATAACTTTCACTGATCTGTCGGGACCTGTCCGCAATATCCCGCACCGTTTTGCCAATGGCACTGGTCACCAGTTCCAGCCCTTCGGACAGGACCTGCTCGACCGATTGGCCGTCAACCGCATCCACATAGGCCTGATTAACCCATATGAGTTTCAGGCTTTCGTCCCGGACCCACATGGGAAAACGGATAAGGTTGCTGGTATTTTCAAAAAAACCAAGCCGGCTGTTGATACGGCGGGCCTCTTTCTCCTGAAAGGCCGCAATATTTTCGTCAATTGTGGCATCCCGGAACCAGACGATGAACCCTCTGGCATTATTTTCATCAACCAGCGGTTCACCCGTCACAACGATATTTCTTTTCTGGGGTCTGAGGTAAAATAATTTGCGAAAGCTCTCGCCATAAGTCAGCAGCCGGTCAATATGTTCCGTCAGCAGGACATATTGATCATCGGCAAATGCCTTGTCTTCGGACTTCAGGATATTCAGGTCCTGACCATCACCCGCAACCCCGAACCATTGACGAACCGCATCAAGGGAGGATATATGCCCCCGTTCGTCCCAGGCGACCGAAACCCCCTTTCGGGATTTCAGCAGCAGAGATTGTAAATAATTTTCCTTTCTTGCCTTCGTCAACCGGCCATGCAGTCTTTTCCGGTCCCTGAGCATCCAGAAAATCAGACAAAGACACAGGAAGAAAAACAAGGCCAGATACAGGACAAGACTGCTGCCGTCCCCACCGGCAAGCGGTGCGGCAACGGCGGACGATACCCCGACGGATAAGGCACAGAACAGGCCCGGCAACAACACCGCCGCCCTTCCTCGTAATGTTAACGGTCCCCTGACCATAAAAGCTTCCAAACAGATTATTTTACAGGGTTAATCATAACCGATCGGAATAAAAAGGGAAACCCTTCCTTAAGGGTCTTTAGTAACGGTAATGTTCCGGCTTGAAGGGGCCATCAACGCTCACATTGATATAGTCTGCCTGTTCGGGGGTAAGTTTGGTCAGCTTGACACCCAGCTTGTCCAGATGCAGCATGGCAACCTTTTCATCCAGATGTTTCGGCAGGACATAGACTTTATTGTCATAGTCTGCTGAATTATGCCACAATTCCATCTGGGCCATAACCTGATTGGTAAAGGAAGCACTCATGACAAAACTGGGGTGGCCCGTGGCACAGCCCAGATTGACCAGACGGCCCTTGGCCAGAACTATCAGACGTTTGCCGTCCGGGAAGACCACTTCATCTACCTGCGGCTTGACTTCTTCCCACTGGTAATTCTCCAGAGCGGCAATCTGAATTTCTGAATCAAAATGGCCAATATTGCAGACAATGGCCCGGTCCTTCATATCGCGCATATGGTCAATGGTGATGATATCCTTGTTACCGGTGGTTGTCACAAAGATATCACCGATTTTCGCGGCCTCATCCATGGTCACCACCTGATAGCCTTCCATGGCGGCCTGAAGCGCGCAGATGGGGTCAATTTCCGTGATCAGAACCCGCGCACCCTGATTGCGCAGGCTGGCGGCGGAACCCTTGCCCACATCGCCGTAACCGCCGATAACCGCGATCTTGCCCGCAACCATAACGTCCGTGGCGCGCTTGATGCCATCCACCAGACTTTCCCGGCAGCCATACAGATTATCGAATTTGGATTTGGTGACACTGTCATTGACATTGATGGCCGGAACCGTAAGGCTGCCGTCCTTTTCCATTTGATAGAGCCGCAGGACACCGGTGGTGGTTTCTTCGGAAATACCGCGAATATCTTCGAGCAGTTCGGGGAAATCGTCATAAATCATCGCCGTCAGGTCGCCGCCGTCATCCAGTATGAGGTTGGGACGCCAGCCATCGGGCCCGACGATGGTTTCCCGGATACACCAGAGAAATTCCTCTTCGGTCAGGCCCTTCCAGGCAAAGGTCGGAATAGCTGCAACCGCCATGGCCGCCGCCGCCTGATCCTGGGTGGAAAAGATATTGCAGCTTGACCAGCGAATTTCGGCCCCAAGGGCAATCAGGGTTTCCATCAGCACCGCCGTCTGAATGGTCATATGCAGACAACCGGCAATACGTGCGCCCTTCAGGGGCTGGGCGGCACCGAATTCTTCGCGCAACGCCATTAGACCCGGCATTTCGGTTTCGGCAATATTAATCTCCTTGCGGCCCCATTCGGCCAGGGAAATATCGGCAATTTTATAATCGGTAAAGTCGCTCATGACGTGTCTTTCTTCCTTGGAAATAAAAATATACGCAGCTTATAACAGCAGACCACCGCCGTCACAAGCATAAAGAAATGTTTATATTGTTATATCGTAGAGGAAAAACTTTAAGAAATCCCTAATCCTGTCCAATGCTGTCATCTTTCAGTCAGGGTCTGTTGATAATTGAAGATAAAGCAATGTCAGGCCCGTTCAATCTGTTTCTGCTCCAGTTTAAAGGATACCAGTCCATCTGCCGCGGCGATTAAAAAAATATTTTTTTCCTGTGATAAAATTGTTCCAGGCTCATATTTATGTTCTTGTCGCCAGAAAGAAACATCCGATACAAACTCAATCATACCATCAGGGTTGATAAATCTGTGCGCCCTCAAATATTTTTCCACTGTCTCTACGTCTTTATCATAGTCTACGATAAATCTTTCCGGGTGGGCCATGGGCCAGTAATCTCCGGGCTGGCGGGTTTGGGGAAAGGCGTTATCCCAGTATTCTTCCGGAGAGTTTAAAAAGTCTTGCAGTATTTTTGTGGCAAGGGTCTGGCTCTTGCACAATAAATCCTCCAGATTCTCATTACCGAGTAAAGGGAATTTTTCCTGCAGAATTATATCACCATCATCCCATTTCTGTGACAGCTTATGCAGGGTAACGCCCGTTTTTTTGAGCCCCTTGACAATGACAAAAGGAAAAGGCATGGGGCCGCCGCCCTCAGGAAGCAAGGAGGGGTGGATATTGATACCATAACGTATACATCCCCCGTGCCATGGAGGTATTTTATATCGGTATCCGGCAGAAAGAATCATATCACATCCCCTGCTGCGGAGTTTCTTTATATCACCATCTGCCGGTTTGGAACGTAATACAGGAATGCCATGCTTTTCTGCTTGGCTGCACACTTTTCTGGTAAGATCATATTCATCATCGGCAGGCACATCAGCAAACAGGGCAATAATTTCATGGCCGTTTTGTATGAGCAGTTCCATGCAGGCATGAAACATATCACCACCAAAATACGCAATCCGCATGATTATCTGCCTTCTTGTTTACGGTGTTGCCAAAATGAGAGCGTCCATGCCCAGACCATTAATCTTCACCGAATTTTTCATTGATCAGTTTTTCCAGCGCGTCCAGCGCAGGTTTTGCCAGCTGGCCGGCGGCTTTAAGGGTAATCCGCTCCCCCTTGGCGGCGGCAAGCATCATCAGGCCCATGATTGATGTTCCGACCACTTCCGTGCCGTCCTTGGACACCCGTATTATCGTATCAAATTGCCCCGCAACACTAACAAATTTGGCCGAGGCCCGCGCATGAAGACCCCGTTTATTCTGAATCTCCAGCTGGCGGATTTCTGTTTTCTGATCGTCGGTCAGGCTACTCTCATCATTCACGTAATATCACCTGACAAGACATGAGAGGCGATATTGATATATTTGCGGCCTGAATCCTGTGCGGCATTGATGGCCTCTTCCATGGTGCTGGCCATGCGGACACTGGCCAGCTTGATCAGCATGGGCAGGTTAATTCCGGCAATGACCTCCACATTGGCATTTTCCATGATGGAAATGGCAAGGTTGGACGGGGTGCCGCCAAACATATCGGTCAGCAGGATGACACCGGAACCCTGATCAACATCCTTGACCGCATTCATGATATCCTGTCTGCGTTGTTCCATATCATCATCGGGGCCAATACATATGGCGCGAACCGCCTTCTGTGGTCCCACCACATGTTCCATGGCGGAAATAAATTCCTCCGCCAGTCGCCCGTGGGTAACAACAACCATACCAATCATATTATTTTTCCATCCTGTTCATTCAACTTTGCGGCTTTGTCCCCAGTGGGGCGCCTTTATAATTCCCGGTGGCTGAGACTGGCCTTGAAACCATTTTCCTCTAGTATTTTTGCCATCTTCTCAGCCATACATACGGACCGGTGACGGCCGCCCGTACACCCAAAAGCAATATTCAGGTATGATTTCCCTTCCCTTTTATACTCAGGCAGGGCGAATAAGATCAAGTCACTTATTTTGTCGCAAAAATCAGCAAACCTGTCATCCTGCGCCACATAATCCTGTACGGCCCTGTCCTTTCCGGTCAGATGTTTCAGGTCATCCACATAATGGGGGTTGCGCAGGAAACGAACATCAAACACCAGGTCCGCATCCCTGGGCAAACCCCGCGGATAGGCGAATGAACTGATCATTATGTTTAAATCCTCACTCTGCTTTCTTTCGAATTTTTGCGTCAAGGTCTGCCGTAATTCCTGAATTCCCATACCGGAAGTATCAAAAATAAAATCTGCCTCGGCCCGGATGACATCCATCATCTCCCTCTCGCGGATGATGGCGGTCATGACCTGTTGTCCCCTGGCCAACGGGTGTTTGCGCCGGGTTTCGGTAAAGCGTTTTGCCAACACTTCGCTACTGCTGTCAAAATACAGAATCTTCAGGTTGATATTGTCATGATCCCTGATTTCAGCCAGATTTTTCAGAATCTCATCCTGTTGAAAATTCCGGGTCCGGGCATCAATGCCAATGGCCAGCGCCGCCCGGTCTTCACATTCATTATCAGCAAGCACCATATCAACCACATTGGAAAGCAGCGACACGGGCAGATTATCAATGGCTTCATAGCTCAGGTCTTCAAGAACTTTCAAGGCAGAGGATTTGCCCGCCCCCGAAAGGCCGGTAATCAGAAATAATTTCAACGCATCGCCATTATCAGGCGTGATATTGTTCACCGCTAATCCTTAAAAATTGCTCATTCTCCAAGTAAATGCCAAGAAAGCCGTAGAGTCAAGAATTCCCGGATAACATTGTCAGGGCCGCCCGAAGTTTTTCCGGCGCGGAGACCTCAAAGGCAAAAAGATCAAGACAGGGCAGCCGCACCCCGTCCAGAAGAGTGGTTTTCTTTTCCGGCAACCGTTCAAGACAGGCAACATCCCCGACCAGATTCACAACCATATCCACTGTGGCATCAGCACGAAAATCAACATTGACAATGCCCACACCCCGAACTTCCATCCTGCCGGCAATGGTATCGGAAGGCCGCATCATCACCCGGCCCTGCCCCGTGTGGGATAAGGTATGGGACAGGATGACATAATCATCGCCAACCAGTTCCGCCCCCAGGGCCATCAGCCGCAGGGCCAGGTCAGATTTGCCCGACCCGGACGGCCCGGTGATCAATATCCCCTTGCCGTCCATGAAAATTCCGCTGCCGTGAATTAACGTCATGGGGTCTGCTCCGGCTTGTGAGACATATGACGCAACTGGACCTTGAAACGGGCTCCTGTGGTTTTTTTACGGTTTTCAGCGACAATTATACCGCCGTGGGCCTCGACAATCTGCTTGCAGATACTCAGGCCCAGACCCGAATGTTTGCCAAAGGCTTCGGACTTGGGACGTTCCGTGTAAAAACGTTCAAAAATATCTTCCAGTTTGTCTTCCGGGATGCCCTGTCCCTCGTCCTCAACCACCACCTGCACCATATCTTTGGTCTGGCTGAGCCGAACCCGGATATTGCCATCCGGCCTTGAAAAAGAAATGGCATTATCAATCAAATTACGGAACAGCTGGCCCAGCTGGCCTTCCAGACCGCTGACACAGTAATCTTTGTCGAATTTTTTCCTGTTCTTATGACCGACAATATCAAAATGCACCGTCGGGCCATCATGCCCGTGAACGGACCCGTAAAGATCAACCAGCATTTCCAGCAGGGTTTTCAGGTTAACCTCGCCCATCTGGCTGCGGGACATTTCCGCATCCAGCCGGGAGGCATTGGAAATATCACTGATCAGACGGTCCAGACGCCCCACATCATCGGAAATAATACCCAGCAGTTTTTCCCGTGCGGCTGTATCTTTGGCAAGGGGCAGGGTTTCCAGCGCACTGCGCAGTGACGTCAGGGGGTTTTTCAGTTCGTGGGACACATCGGCGGCAAAGGCCGCCACCGCATCAATCTGCCGGGCCAGTGCCAGTGTCATGTCTTTCAGCGACCGGGACAGGTCCCCCACTTCATCATTACGGCCTGAATAATCGGGAATATCAGCCCCGGTATGGGTTCCGGCGCTGATCCGGTCCGCCGATCTGGCCAGACGTAAAATCGGCCGGACAATGGTCCGGGCAAGGAACATAGACAACAATAATGTCACCAGTAAAACCACCCCGAAAAATTTCAGGAAAGTCATTCGGGTCTGCTGAACAGCCTCATTGATATCACGGGTATCCGTTGACAGCAGCAAGGCCCCCAGCACCCGGCGGAACCTTTGAACCGGCGCGGCAACGGTAATAATCTCTGTCCGGTCGGATAACTGCCTGATCCGGTAACCAATGTCACCTTCCAGCGCCCCCATTACCTCAGGGTAATGTTCCGCCATCTGATTTTTATACTCACGGTATAATTCCAGGCTTTGCGGCCGGTGCATACTGTCCAGCAACAGGGTAATATTATCCACCAGACGATCCCGGAATGCCGCCATACCCCTGCTGGACGGCAGTTCATCAATAATCACCGCATGATCCACCGCCAGATCCCGGCTGTCCAGCAACAGGCGACCATCCAGCCCGAACAGACGGGTACGGTTATTGGTCACGCCAACCACCCGGACGATAATCTGTTCTGCGGGCTTCAGGCGTAATTCGGTCTTGTCCGTGGCGGCTGTTGCCGCTTCGCCCAGAGCCCCGGCCATGACCTCCGCATCCTTGATCAGGGTATCAACCCGCGCCTGAATCATGGTTTCCTGATATTGATCTATGTAAAGAATACCCCCGGCCAGAAACCCAAGGGCGATAAGGTTGACCACCAGAATCCGGAAAGTAAGCGGTGATATCCGGCGTTTCGGACGCAGCAGGCTGATCCCTGTATCCTCATCATCCGGCCCGGACAGCGTATCAGCTTTCACTATATCTGTATCCGACCCCATATAATGTCTCTATCCCGTCAAATTGCGGGTCCACCTTGCGAAATTTCTTGCGCAGTCTCTTGATATGACTGTCGATGGTTCTGTCATCCACATAGACATCATCATTATAGGCGATATCCATCAACTGATCCCGGCTTTTCACATGGCCGGGCCGGTGGCCCAATGCTTCAAGGATCAGGAATTCCGTTACCGTCAGCTTGACATCATGACCGGCCCATTCACAGATATGGCGCAGGGGGTCAAGTTTAAGCCGTCCGCGAATGAGAACACCATCCTCATCATCTCCGGCGGTGGCGGGTTTTCCCCTGGATTTCCGGACAGCATCAACCCGGCGCAGGATTGTCCTGATCCGTTCGATCAGCAGCCGTTGGGAAAAGGGTTTGGTGATATAGTCATCCGCGCCCATCTTCAGGCCCAGCATCTCGTCAATTTCATCATCTTTGGAGGTGAGGAAAATAACCGGAAAGTCATGCTTTTCCCGCAATCTGCGCAACAGTTCCATACCGTCCATTCTGGGCATTTTAATATCCAGCACCGCAAGGTCAGGCTGATCTTCGGCAAAGGCCGTCAGGGCCGCAGAACCATCGGGATGGGTTGTCACCTCAAAACCTTCGGCTTCCAGTGCCATACTGACCGAGGTCAGGATGTTCTGGTCATCATCAACCAATGTTATTTTCGAAGCCATTTATCCGTTCTTCCTCTCATTACATACGAATCCCCTGAAGGTTAGCATGATTTCTTTTCAATGATAAGCCATTCCCGAAAGATATATTATCCCATGGCTGAAAATATTATATATAGTTTTCAGTATGTTAACAATAGTCCTATCGTTTTTTCAAGATTGATACTTGATTTCGCCATCCATATGGGCGATTCCCTCAGAACATTTGATAATTACAATAATATTTTACTCAAGAATTTACTGTGCATATTTTCTGACTTATTCCAGACCTTATGAACCAACTAAGGCAGAATTGAGGAAATAGATTTTAAATAGTGACGGGTAAGGACGACGGCTAAAATGAATGATATCGGCAAATATATAAGCTCAACCGGACTTGACCGGCATAATATTTCCAGTGACGGAAATATTTTCTGGAATATGGGCGCAGAAATTCTCTATGAACATACCATCAAAAGTAACCTGGGTATTATGGGCAGGGGTGGTGCGCTTGTGGTTGAAACGGGGGTCCATACGGGTCGCTCCGCCAATGACAAATTCATGGTGAAAGAGGACAGCTCAAAAGACAATATCTGGTGGGGCAAGATCAATGTTGCCATCACACCGGAAAATTTTGATAAAATCCACCGGAAAATCCTGAATTATCTCAATGAGCGTGATCTTTACGTCCAGGATCTTTATGGCGGTACTGATCCGGCATACCGTATTTCGGTTCGGGCGATCAGCCCAAGCCCGTGGCACAGCCTGTTTATCCGCAATCTTCTGGTCCGGCCCGATGTTGCCGACCTTGCGGATTTTGCACCGGATTTCACCATTCTTCACGCGCCGGAACTGAAAATTGACCCCAAAGAGGTCGGCACCAACAGTGAAACCGTCATTACGCTTAATCTGGAAAAGAAACTGGTTCTGATTGCCGGAACCTCCTATGCCGGTGAAATGAAGAAATCGGTCTTTTCCATCCTGAATTACCTGCTGCCGGAAAAGGGCATCATGCCCATGCATTGTTCCGCAAATATTGGTAAAGACGGTGATACCGCCGTCTTTTTCGGCCTGTCCGGTACCGGCAAAACAACTCTGTCTGCGGACCCGGAACGTATGCTGATCGGCGATGATGAACATGGCTGGTCCGATACATCGGTATTTAATTTTGAAGGCGGCTGCTATGCCAAGGTGATCCGCCTGTCACAGGAGGCCGAGCCCGAAATCCATGCCACAACCGGCATGTTTGGCACGGTGCTGGAAAATGTGGTTGTTGACCCTGACACCCGCGAACTTGATCTGGATGATGCGACAAAGGCGGAAAATACCCGCGCGGCCTATCCGATCACCTCAATCCCCGGCACCACCGAAGGCGGGGTTGGCGACCATCCGAAAAATATCATTATGCTGACCGCCGATGCCTTTGGCGTAATGCCGCCCATCGCGCGGCTGACACCGGAACAGGCCATGTATCATTTCCTGTCGGGCTATACCGCAAAAGTGGCCGGCACGGAAAAGGGTCTGGGCAAGGAACCACAGGCGGTTTTTTCCACCTGTTTCGGCGCCCCGTTCATGCCGCGTCACCCTTCGGTTTACGGTAATCTGCTGCGGGAGAAAATCGCGCGGCACGAGGTGACCTGCTGGCTGGTCAATACCGGCTGGACCGGCGGTGTTTACGGCGTTGGCCACCGCATGCCGATCAAATATACCCGGGCATTATTGCATGGCGCACTGGACGGCACCCTGAATGACGGGGAATTCCGCATTGACCCCAATTTCGGCTTTGAAATTCCGTTAAGCTGCCCCGGCGTTGAAAGTGCCGTGCTTGACCCGCGCAGCACATGGGCGGACGGCAAAGCCTATGACGCCCAGGCCGCCCATCTGGTGGGGCTGTTCCGGGAAAATTTCAGGGAATATGAAGAACATGTGGACGACAGCGTAAAAGCAGCCGGACCAATTCTCTAGTTTTCTTGTTAATGTCTTTTGGGTATACTGGTAGCTTATTACAGGATTAATCAATAAACCAAGATACGGCGTATGAGAAAATCAAAGGCATCATCTTTCCCGCGGTGGAATGGTTACGAGACAGAGCGCGACCCGATACAGGTTCGCATCTGTGACCATGACGGCTGTGATAACAAGGGCGAATTCCCCGCGCCGAAATCCCCGGACAGCAAGGATAAATGGCAGTTCTGCGAGGCCCATATTGCCGAATTCAACCGCAACTGGAATTATTTCGAAGGCCTGAGCAAGGACGAGGCCTTCAAACGCGCACAGGAAGAAATGCGCACCGCCAGGGGCTATGCCTCAAGCGGGGCCTATGACATGGGGGGGAAGACAACATATGGCAAGGACCGCAGACGATCAGATGCGCTGATCATTCTTGATCTGGACGATGATGCCAGTGCCGCCGAAATCAAGACCGCCTATCGCCGCATGGCCAAGCTCTATCACCCCGACACCAACCTGAACGACAGCGACGCCGCCATAAAATTCCAGCAGATCATCACCGCCTATGAGGTGCTGACGGTGAAGTGAGGCTCACCCGCCCATGCGCTCTACCAAATCCTCATATTTGACAGCCCAGTTTTTGAAAGGGTTGATGGATAGGTTGGCGTTGGTGAATTTCTGGAAAGCGGTGACTTCGGGGCCGATCCAGCGGGGCAGGGTGAATTTTTCATCTTCGGCTGATAATTCCACCTCCGCAACGATTAATCCTTTATTGGCACCGGTGAAAAAATCCACCTCCCAGACATGGTTTCCAACAGGGTATATTTTCCGAATTTTCTCGATGGGCGGGTGGGTGCAGGCGGCGAATAAAACACCTGCTTCATCGGCATTTATTTTTGTTTCGATCTCGTAACGACCGATGCCTTTGGCCGGGGTTTTAACCGACAGGATATAGCTGTCATCCTGCTGCCTGACCCGCACCATATTGCCGCCTTCGCGGGCGACATAACCCTGCCGGATTTTATATATTTTCTCTGGTTTTTCAACAGGTTGTGACAGTATCAGAAATTTGCGCTCTATTTCCACATTCACTTTTTCCCCGGTGTTGAACAACCCCTTGATCATAGAATATCCTCCAGCGCGGAAAATAAATTTTCCACATCCTGCGCGTCATTATATATATGGGGAGCCACCCGGATACTGTCACCGCGAATGCTGACATATATTTTTCGTTGCGACAGCGAAATGGTTAGGTTTTCAGGCGCATTGCCCTCAAAATAAAGACCGATTAAATGTGGCGACCGATGCGCCTTGTCCGCGACCCTCAGCCCCAGGCCCCTTGCCCGTTCCGCGATCATATCCGTCAGTCCCGACAGGTAATCGGCGATGATCTCCACCCCCCAGCTATTCAGCATTTCCAATCCGTGAATGGCCATGGGGGTGAGCATGAAATTACTACGCTCCCCCATGTTAAACCGCCCGGCTCCCGGCAGATAATCGGGCTGATAATCCACCAGTCTGGCAAAATCCCCGGACCCCCTGCGCGTGATCCAGCCCTGCTCCAGCGGTTGCCCCGTCTGATGGCGGGGCGCCACATAGACAAAGGCATAACTATAGGGGCCAAGCAGCCATTTATAGCTGGCGGCAACCATAAAGTCCGGGTCCACATCAGACACCGAAAAGGGCATCACCCCCAGAGACTGGGTCAGGTCAAGCACCAGAGCCGCGCCATTTTCACGGCAAAACCGTCCGACCCGGATCAGGTCAATCTGGCTGCCGTCGGTCCAATGGCTGTGCGGGCAGGCGACAATGGCGGTATCCCGGTCAATTGTCTCGCAGAGGGGCGTTGTCCAGTCACCGGTCGCTGGGCGCGGAATGGTCACCAGTTCTGCCCCGTGGCTTTTGGCCATGTCCTGCCAGGGATAGACATTGGACGGGAACTGATCCGCCAGTACAAGTATTTTCTGCCCCGGTGACAGGGACAGGTTCCGCACCGCAATGGCCATGCCGTAAGACACCGACGGGATCAGGGCAATATCATCCGGACCCGCCCCGATCATATGGGCCATAAGGGCGCAGGCCCGGTCGGGAGGGTCAAAAAAATCCGGGATGCCAATATTCCACGGCTGCAATTTCTTCGCCACCGCCTGCTGCCCCAAAGCCGCCGCCTGTTTCAATATGGGCGACATATAAGCGGCATTGAGGTAGGTCACATCGGCCGGAATATCAAACAGATGTTTCTGACAGGTGAAACCGGATTGTGAATTCATAAATTTATCCACTTTAAATTTCTTTGACTGCAAGATTAGGTCGTAAAGCCATGAAAGCCAAATTAATTTACCTTTACCGGTTTTTTTTGTTAAGGTTGGCCCTCAGAGCAACCGGAGGATCAAAGATATGAGCGTTATTTTTCCCATGGGCCTGCTGGCCATTTTTACCCTGCTTTATTCATCTGTGCTGATCACCGGGCGGAAACGTGCCGTAGACAGCGGGGATATCAAACCCAGTTATTTCAAAGAGTATAATAATGACACCCCGCCGGGTTACATGCAGAAAGCCACAAGGCACTGGAGCAATCTATATGAGGTTCCAGTGCTGTTTTACGCGGTTTGCGCGGCGATCCTCGCCCTTGGTCTTGATGATATTATCTTCGTCTATATGGGCTATAGTTTTCTGGGATTCCGGCTGGTGCAGGCCTTCATTCATACCACCTATAACAATATCTACCACCGGCTGCTGATCTTCTCATGCGGCCTGGTCATTGTCCTGTCCATGTGGATAAGGCTGTTGCTGATGGTGTGAGAACTATAAATGCTTCCCAAGGAATTTTTCAACTTCGCGCAGGAACTTTATGCGGTTTTCCTCTTTTCTTAAATAATGGTCGCCGTCCTCCAGCGTAATAAACCTGAAGTCCTTGCGCCGTTTTTTCATCTCCCGGGCGAAATTCCTGCCATGTTTATAGGGAACCACACTGTCACGGGTGCCGTGGAGGACAAGTATCGGCAGATTGAATTTTTCCATATGGTTTACCGGTGATATTTCCCGTGCGCTGAGATCATCATTGCGGACATAAAATGCGCTTCGACGGTGGTCAAGAAAATTTTTATCATCAGCCAGCATGCGCAGAACATCGGTAACCGGCGCGAAGGCGACTGAACATTTATACAGGCTTTGATCCTTGACCACGGCCTGCAGGGCGGCATAACCGCCGTAACTGCCGCCCATGATACATATGCGCGCTGGATCGGCAAAGCCCTGTTCAATAGCCCATCTGGTGCCGTCATTAATATCTTCCAGCATCTTTCGGCCCCATTCATGATAACCGCGCTGCTCAAAGGACGCACCATAACCGGTCGAGCCGCGATAATTCATCTGTAACACGCCGTAGCCCCGCGTGGTCAGAAACTGAACCCAGTAATCATAGCCATAACCATCCCGCGCAAAGGGGCCGCCGTGGGGCATGATGACCATGGGCAGATTTTTGGCACTATCCATATCCAGCCCCTTGGGAAAAGATATATAAGCCGGAATCGTCAGGCCGTCACGGGCTTTATATCGGGTGATTTCCATGTTGGATAATTTTTCCCTGTCGATGGCAATATTGGTATTGGCAAATTTATACAGATCCCTGGTTAAAAGATTCAGGAAGTAAAGATCACCGGGCAGATCAGGACCGGATACCTTGAGGATAAATTTTCTCTCATCCCGGCTTTTGGTCAGGATTGTCACCAGATGGTCCGGGAAATTCTTTGTCAGCATGCGCTGCAGGGACTGGTAAAATTTGCTTTTATAAACCGTGGTCGGCAATTCATCCAGATATCTATATCCGGTTACCTCACCCTTTTTATTGATGATCAGACTTGAAATATCCACCTTGTCATGACCGGCAATTTTATCCAGAAATTCACCTGTTTCGGTATCGTAACGATAAAAGGCCTTGCGGCCCTGTTCATCCGGTTTGGACACATAGATAATATGGGCCACATCGCTGAATCCGGCCGGGTCAAAGGGGGTTTCATCTTCTCTCACATCATATTTGACCAATGTGCGCCATTTTTCACCTGCCGCTGTGCGGAAAATCAGGCGGTTCTGGTTTTTATGTTTGCCCAGCCCCAGACGGACCACGCCATTGCCATCGGCCATCCAGTTGCGGACCAGTGACCGGCTTTTCAAATGGCGGCGGATTTTACCATTGTAAACATTGATTTTATAGACATCAGGATGGTTCATAACCGTTTTATCCACTGCCATCAGAATATGATCGGGGTCATCCGGCAGCAGGCTTATCACCCGGTCATGAAATTGTGACCCCAAAGTCCTTTTCAGCAATTGTTTCTGATCGGTCTTGTCCCAATTCGTGGCCAACATCCGGGTCAGGCGAAAACGGGTGCCCATTTCGGTTTTGTCAGTACCGACACTTATGATAAGGCGGGTATTATTAACCCATTGGAACCAGTTGATATCTATGTCCTTAAAAGCAATGAGATACAGTTTTTGGTCATCAGCATCATCAAAACTCTGGGTCACCAGAACCATTTCACCCTTGAAGTTCTGCAGCGAGGCCACCCTTTTGCCATCCGGTGACATCTTTATCTGGCCGAAACTCGGCAATTGCCCAAAGGCCTCAGCCGAAATGGATGGTTTCACCTGCGCCAGAACGGGTGATATGGTGGCGAAAGTCATAAATATGGCTATAAAAATTCTGATCATTTTACAGGTTCTTTTCAAGAAAT
>UOEJ01000145.1_pt1 | contig 19256 bp, 22 predicted proteins | sample 1989191 | NCBI WGS metagenome assembly UOEJ01 (sample SAMEA4712195, study PRJEB27164) | hydrothermal vent metagenome | biome: marine basaltic hydrothermal vent biome; feature: marine hydrothermal vent; material: mineral | place: Pacific Ocean | collected 2011-06-14/2011-07-23 | depth 1719 m | reverse complement strand
GGCGCGGGCAATTTATTGGGTGAGGAACAATCGGGCCATATCAGGGAAGTGGGCATGGAGCTGTATCAGCATATGCTGGAAGAAGCCGTGGCCGAAGCCAAAGCGGGGATCACAGATGACGAAACGAGTGGTATCTGGTCACCGCAGATCAATGTGGGGGCGGCAGTCCTGATCCCGGAAACCTACGTGCCTGACCTGAACCTGCGTATGTCGCTATACCGTCGTCTGGCCGATCTGAAGGGGCGACAGGAAATCAATGGCTTTGGTGCAGAATTGATCGACCGTTTCGGGGACTTGCCGGAGGAGGTGGAGCATCTTCTGAAAATTATTCTGATCAAGCATTTCTGCCGTCTTGCCGGTATTGAGAAGATTGATACCGGACCCAAGGGGGCCATTGTCAGTTTTCGCGGATCAAAATTCGCCAACCCTGCGGGGCTGGTGGAATTTATCTCTGCCCAGTCAACCATCACCAGATTACGGTCGGATCATCGGCTGGTTTACGTGCGTAAATGGACAAAAATAGAAAATCGCCTCCAGGGATCGTTAAATCTCGCCCATGCCCTGGCCAAGGCTGCCGAAGTGAATTGATCAATCCTGAAATCTTTATCTTTTGTTAAGATAATATTAGAATTCGGCAGATATATTACACAGGAATCAAGGGTAGAATCATCAAAGAAGAACAGAATGTTCAAAGCCATACAAACCAGTGTATCAGGATTGATCGCATCCACAACCCGCCTGAATGTGGCGGCCAGTAATATCGCAGGCTCACAGGTCAAATCAACCCCTTCTGCGGATGGGACGGTTCCGGCAGGGCAGGTATTCAATGCGGGCTATACACCCCGGCGGGTCGAACAATCCACCACGGGTACTGGCGGTGTTCGCACCACTGTTGTTCCGGTTTCTCCGGCGAGCCTCACGGTATTTGACCCCGCCTCGCCGCTTTCCAATGGTGAGGGTTTTGTCAATATTCCCAATGTTTCCCTGCCCGCAGAAATCGGGGAACTGATCAAGGCCAGCCAGACCTACAAGGCAAATGCCAAGGTTCTCAAAACCCTTGATGACACTTTCAAATCCCTGTTGAAAATATAACCATCCTAGAGTCTTTCAGGTTACAAACCCCACCTCCCACTAGTTGAAGTTGTTGAATTTATTAACAAATTTAATAGTTTACACCAAATTAATCTATTGAAATATATTATTGCAAACAACCGGTGGGCAGTATAGCTTACCTTACCTTTAGGTAAAGAGCATTAGCGTAATATTATCGGGTTGATATGGCACCAAGTAACTCAGAAATAAACAAAGAAATATCCAACCTGCTGGCGCTGGCTCATACAAAAAATACCGGTGGTCGTTCGCAACTGTTCAGCAGCATCACCGAATTCCTTGAACGGCGACATTCTGAACTGTCAAAAACCGAACAGCTGTTGATGTCGGAGATTCTCAACAAGCTTCTGAAAAATGTTGAAATGACTGTCCGGAGAAAACTGGCCGATCGTCTTGCCGAAAATCCGGATGCCCCGCCTGACCTGATTATCATGCTGGCCAATGACCAGATCGAAGTAGCCTCCCCGGTACTCACGCTCAGTAAATTATTATCCGATGATGAATTGATCAAGGTTATCCGCCATAAAAGCGCACAACACCAGCTTAGCATCGCCGGCCGCAAGAAGTTATCTTCCAGTATATGCCGGGAACTGGTCACTGTTGGCAATACCGGCACGCTGGTCGTGCTGTTAAATAATCATGATGCCAATATCGACAATGACACATTGTCGGCCCTGGTTGAAAAGTCAAAAAATAATATCCCGATCCAGCCGCCGATTATTGAGCGACCAGATTTGCCCAGGGAACTGGCGGCAAAAATGTATCAATGGGTGTCCGATAGCCTCCGCCAGTCAATTCTGGACAATCTGGAGCTTGATGAAAAAGATATTGACGATCTTCTGAAAGAAGCCGTGGAGGAGGCCGACACCGGCGGGCTTGACAAGATCACCCGCGAGAGATCAGAGATCATTCTGGTAAACAAGCTGCATAAGGCCGATAAATTATCGCCGGCCTTTCTGATGAAATGTCTGAATCAGGGGCAATCATCGCTTTTTGAAATAGCCTTTTCCAAAATTATCAATGTGCCGCGAAAAATAATGCGCTCTTTCCTGTATGACAGAGGTGCAGAAGCCCTTGCGGTTTCCTGCTGTGCTGCGGGTATTGACCAGAGCGTTTTCCTGACCATTTATCAACTGACCCGGGCCGCCCAGAATCTTGACACCAGTATTTCTGATGATGAAACCGCAAGGGCTTTCGAGTTTTTCAAGAAACTTGATAAAAAACGCGCTCATATGACAATTCAGAAATGGGTTGCAGAAGCCACCGGCACCCCTATATTCTAAGCATCACAATATTATCAGCAATCGAACCAGTGGCAGGATGACCATGCCAGAAAGTTACAAACCAGACAGTTACAAGAAAATTGCCCTTGTTGCTTCCGAAACAGATGATGCGCAGGCGGCGGCCTCTGCCCTGAAGAAACATTATGAATTTGTATCCCTGCCGGAAGCGGATATCATTGTCGCCCTGGGGGGAGACGGGTTTATTCTGCATCTTATTCATGACATCATGCCCCACAAGGCATCCATATTCGGCATGAACCGGGGAACAGTCGGTTTCCTGCTTAATGATTTCCGGGAAGACGGGTTGATAGAACGCATAAAAACATCGACATCAATGACCCTTCACCCCCTGCAGATGACCGCAGAGACAAGTGACGGCAAACAGGTCAGGGCACTGGCCATCAATGAAGTTTCCCTGCTGCGCCAAACCCGGCAAACCGCCAAAATCAAAATCCTTGTGGATGGCAAGGTCAGGATGGAAGAACTGGTCTGCGATGGTATTCTGCTGTCAACCCCGGCCGGCAGTACGGCCTATAACCTGTCGGCCCATGGCCCGATCATCCCCATGAAGGCGGAAATTATGGCCATGACGCCCATCAGCGCCTTTCGCCCGCGACGCTGGAAAGGCGCTCTGCTGCCCCAGAATTCCCGGGTTACTTTCGAGATCATTGATCCCCCCAAACGTCCGGTAAGTGCCGTGGCCGACATAAAAGAAGTGCGTGACGTTATCAGGGTATCCATCGAACAGGACACATCCATCAAAATCAACCTGTTGTTTGACAGCCATCACACGCTGGAGGAAAGAATCCTGAACGAACAATTTATCTATTAGGATTTTTGACAAAGGTTAAAGGTCACGGTAAATTCCGAGCCTTCGTTCACCACGCTTTTCAGGGTGATATCGCCGCCCATCTGACGGGCAAGATGCCGGGAAATATGCAGGCCGAGGCCGGTGCCTTCTTCCTTGCGGGAATATATATTATCCGTGGCCTGATGAAATTTTTCAAAAACCAGTTCCTGTTGATCCTGGGGGATTCCAATGCCCGTATCCCATATCGTTACCGCGACAGTCGTTATATCCTTTCGCGATATCCTGAGGCCGATTTTACCGTAATCCGGGGTAAATTTCACCGAATTGCTCAACAGATTGACAAAAATCTGTATGGCGCGGCGTTCATCGGCGTGGATGCAGAAATCCTCCGGCACCTTTACCTCGCTGATATCCAGATGTTTCCGGTTGGCCCTGAGGATGATCAGGTTAAGGGCCTTGCTGACGATATCCTGCAGTGAGATATTATCAGGCTCAAGTTTGATATTGCCGCTTTCCAGTACCGCCACATCAAGCACATCATTGATCAGTTCCAGCAGATGTTTGCCCGCAGACATAATATCATTGCTGTAGGAGACATATTGCGGGTTAAGGTCGCCGAAAACTTCCATTTTCATGGCTTCGGCAAAACCGATAATGGCATTTAACGGTGTTCTCAGTTCGTGGCTCATGGCCGCAAGAAATTCACTTTTGGCCCCAAGGGCCGCTTCTGATTCTGCCGATGCCATATCCAGTTGAATATTTTTATTGGTAAGTTCTTCGAGGGTATTTTCCAGCGATTTCTGCACAGCCAGGGTTTCCTGTTGTGCCTTGTAACTTGCCGTGACATCCATTCCGGCCCCGCGATACCCCTGAAATTCCCCGGTCGAATGATCAAAAATCGGCACGCCGCTCAGATGATTATAGACAATTTCACCTTCGGCGTCACTGATCAGGAACAGCTGATCGCGAAAGGGCTTCATGGCATCAAGGAAATATTCGTTTTTACGGTTTTGTGTCTGGTTACCAAATTTCAATTCGCCGAAATCCTCAAAGGATTTTCCCTTCATCAATATTCCGGGTTTTCCGGTAATCGCCGTCAGGCGATCAGAAACAAAGGTAATATTATAATCACGGTCAATTTCCCAATACCAGTCAGACGTGGCACGGGCGAAATCCCTGAAACGCTGCTGCATCAGGCTTTCATGGCCCAATATCTGTACCTTGTCGGTACAATCCACATATGTGCCGCCAACGGCGATCACCTTGCCCGCAGCATCACAGACCGGAAAATGACGCGACCTGAACTGGCGGGGGACTCCCTTTAGTTTTATGATCTCCTCAACGGAAACATTCTGTCTGGTCAACTGAACTTCATTGAGAATGGCCATCAGGCTGGCTGGCAGGCGGCTGCTGGCCACTTCGCCACGCTTTTTGGAATTTTCAGCCTGCTCGCAGGAGGAGACAAGGTCTCTATAGCCATCATTCACATAGGCCAGTTCGCCGGAAATAGTCGATATATACAGGGGAACGGCCTCGTCAAAGCTCATATGGGCAATGAGCGCATGAATTTCATCAATAACGGCTGTTGATTTGGTTTTTCTGCTTTTACCTGTCCGGTTTGATATGCGCTGAACCAGTTCCAGCGGAATTATGGTCTGATGCTTCAGCCTGGCAACAGGTCTCTGCCCTGCCCTGTTACCCCCTGTCAAATATTGATCCGATCTGCCGAACATGAATTATACCGCATCCCTCATTGATAAAATGGCATTTTGATAACCAAAGTCACGTTGCCAGTGTCTTACCGCCACTTTTGCATTTTTTACTTTAATCTCATCATACAATGACAGGATGGAATTTACCAGCCCGGTTGTTCTGGCCTTTCCGCCTGATCTGGACTGGATGATCAATAAAAACAGCGATGCAAAACTGTCCCGGTCGATTTCGAGTGATTTCGCAATGATCGCCAGGCTTTCCCCGGTTCTTTCCCGGATGGAACGCCAGATAATCTTCACATCCAGACCGGTCATTTCCGACAGGCCGGCGACGAAGAGATTGATTTTTTCCTGGCGCAGAGATTGTCGCAAAAATTTAACGGTCAATTCATTCTTCCCGGCCAGTTCCCTGACCAACCTTAGGGCGGTACGCATAACACCATCCGTTGTTTCATGATGCTGGATGGCCGTTTTGGTCGCCATTTCGATAATATCATCAATCATGATATTATCCACATTGAATTCGGTGACAATTTTACGCCTGAGAGCCGCAGACACCCACCAGTACATACGGTAAGCCAGTTCAACAGGAAGATCCTGCCGGTTGAGGAGAGGTTCCTGAAACCGGTCAACATTCTTTGATTCCGCCACCAGATATTTTATGGAAAGTTCCGAAATTTCAGCATTTTCATTGCGGATCAGGGCTTCGATAATATCTTCGCCGGAATTCTCGATCAATTCCCCGCTAACCTCCTCGCTCACATGGGCGCGGATGGCGATGGCCATACGATGGGCCTCGGACCGATTGCGGACAATTTCAATTAATTGTTCGTCCTTCAGTACCCCGCTTCTGGTTAACATGGGTTCTGCAATATCTATGCTGTCATTGGCCAGCCGGGCGGCCAGCTCAGGGGCGACATCATCAACCGCAGACAGCCGCTTGCTTAATTCCTTCCTGACATTTTTTTCTATTGAGCCAACAAGTTTGAACAAAACGTCGTTCATCAGAGCACGTTCATGCTCATTCAGCCGTCCTTCGGGGGACAGAAACAAATCAGAAATATTTTCCACCAGTTCATTTCTGGCGGATACTGACTTCTCCTGCGCCAGATTTAATAAATCTTTGGAAGTTATCTTGGTGCCGAGCATCCCTAAATACGTCCAATCTACCCTTGGTTTTTATCTTTGTTTTTTTCTGTAGTCCCCAAGTCTTAATATTGAACCTGCCTTATATACTTAGTTTATTAACAAACACTGAAAAAAACCGTTAAATTGTCACTATAAAGCCTTAGGCTGATCCTTGAGCCCCCTGCACTTATATAAACAGAAAATATTACATATCCGGTATTATGGTTAACAGGAAGCAGTTCCCACAGCAAAAAATGTTTGAGTCCGAAAACAGCGCGTATTTTTTATATCTTCTGCTATCTTTGATCCAAATTCAGACAGGGATTAATTGTGGATAATGCAAGCTGCTACAGGGCGATACTGGCCCGCGACAAACGTTATGACGGCCGTTTTTTTACTGCCGTGATCACCACGGGCATATTCTGTCGGCCAATCTGCCCGGCAAACCCGCCCAAAAGGGAAAATTGCCGGTTTATGCCCTCTGCTGCGGCAGCACAGGCCCAGGGCTTCAGGCCATGCCTGCGGTGTCGGCCCGAATTATCACCCACACTTCCCGGATGGCACGGGACTTCCACGACCGTCACCAGGGCCCTCAGGTATATCGCGGCGGGTTTTCTTAACGACAATAACATTCCGCAACTGGCGGAAAAGTTAGGTCTGGGCGAACGTCACTTTCGCCGCCTGTTTCAGAAACATATGGGAACATCCCCGAAAAACGTTGCCCGGACACGACGGTTATTGATAGCAAAGCAGCTTTTGACCGAAAGCCGCATGCCCGTTACCCAGGTCGCCCTTGCCGCCGGTTTCACCAGTGTCCGCCGGTTTAATGATGTCCTGAAAAAAGATTTCAGATTAACGCCCCGCCAAATAAGAAAACATCATTCCGTCTGCCATGGCAACGACGCAGATTTAACGTTACAACTGGGCTATAACCCGCCCTATAACTGGAAGGGCATCATTGATTATCTTGGCCCCCGCATCATTCCCGGCGTCGAGGCGATAAACGACCAGAGCTATTCACGAACATTTCAGTTCGGGGGAAAGGCGGCAAGTCTGACCGTTACCCCTCACCCGGACAAGAATATCTTACTTGTGACGCTCCATGGCCCGGATGTCAGCCATATCCCGCAAATTCTGGCAAGGGTCAGGAATATTTTTGATCTCGACAGCAATATCAATGTTATTAACCATCATCTGTCAGCTCATGCGGACTTGAGCTGGCGTATCGCCAATAATCCCGGAATCCGTGTTATTGGTGCATGGGAACCTTTCGAGTTGACCATCCGGGCAATTTTGGGCCAGCAGGTCACTGTGGCGGCGGCAACCACATTGACGGGCCGGATTGTCGCCCGTTTTGGCGGGAAAGTCAGCAGCCCCTGTCCATCCCTGACACATATTTTCCCGACCCCCGAAATACTGGCGGATGCCGACCTGTCGGGACTTGGCATTACCGGCAGCCGCATAAAGGCCATACAGAATCTGGCACGGGTGCTGCGGGAGGATCCGGCATTTTTCCAGCTTCCGACCAGCCTGACCGGCTTTATCACCCGGATGTGTGAACTGCCGGGTATTGGGGCATGGACGGCAAATTATGTCGCCATGCGGGCCATGGGGGAAACTGATGCCTTTCCCGCTTCCGACCTTGCTTTGCTGAAACATATGCAGGGGGACGGCAAACTGCCAACGGCTAGGGAACTTGAAAAAATATCTGACGACTGGCGTCCGTGGCGGGCCTATGCCGCCATGTATATCTGGGCCAATAAGGCGGAAGGAAACAAAAAATGACCAGACAGCTGATCTTTGACCATATCACCACGGATGTGGGCACCATAATCACCGTCTTTGATCAGGGTATATTATGTGCGCTGGATTTCACTGACTGTGAAGAGCGTTGCTTTCGCATCCTGAGTAAATATTACCCCGGACATATTCTTGAACAACGCTCCGACCCCTTTGGTTTCAGGCTTTTGATGGACCGTTATATGGCCGGGGATTTTTCAGCTTTCAAGGATGTGGATGTGAGGCTGAAAGGCACCGAATTCCAGAAGAGCGTATGGCGGGCCCTGCGGGGAATTCCAGCGGGAAAGACGATAAGTTACGGCGATCTTGCCAAAAAAATAGGTCGCCCGAAAGCCGTACGCGCCCTGGGACATGCAAATTCACTGAACCCCGTCGCATTGGTGCTTCCCTGTCACCGTGTCATTGGCCGTGACGGATCACTCACCGGTTACGCTGGTGGACTTGACAGGAAAGAATGGCTTCTTGAACATGAAATCAATATTGATATTGCTGTCAATAGGGCGGGATCAGACCAGCCTGCAATGCGGTGAAGGCGGCCTCTGTCCTGTTGTTAACCTGTAAAATCTGGAAAATTGCCGAGATATGAACCCTGACCGTATTATCGGCAATTCCAAGAATAATGGCAATTTCCTTATTGGCCTTTCCCTGGGAAAGCAGTTCCAGTATTTCCTTTTGACGTCTGGTGAGAATGTTTTCTGAATGTTTCGGACTGTCCACAGTCTGTAAAATATTATCCGGCACATATATGCCACCATTAAGGATAAGCTGCAGGGCATGTATCATTATTTCACTGCCAAGGGTTTTCGGAATATATCCCATCACCCCCATCCCCAGCATCTTTCTGATCAGATTCTGGTCATCCGAGGCAGACAGGAATACGATTGGTGCGCATGGGTCAAGCCTGCGGAATTCCTGCAGCCCTTCCATGCCTGAGATACCCGGAAGATCCACATCCAGCAGGATCAGGTCAAACCCCTCACTCTCCCGCACGATCTGATAGGCATCATGGCAGTTGCCACATTCACTGATGTCCACATTATCGCCGATTCTCTCAATGACCAGTTTCAGCCCATCCCGGAATAATTCGTGGTCATCCACCAATAAAATCTTCAGCATTAAATTCCCTGATTTAAAATTCGAACCAACCAAATAACAGATTACCCGCCAACAAAACAGCAAAATTACATATAGCATAAATGTACTATATTAAAATTACATTTGTCGTATTTACGGGAAATATATAACTTTATATAATGGGCGGGCTTAAAACAGCCGCCCTTGCTCCAGATTCCAACGGCATGGAAGGCAAAATGGGGGAAATGGGGAAAAAGCATGAAGGGATGTTCCACGTAAATCTGTTGGGGGTCAGATTTGGTGAAACATCCCGTGCGCCCGGGCAAGCCCGAACAGGTTCATTATATAAAGATTCTGAATTGTTAAGCAACCCTTCTTTAGTATAATACCAAAAAAAAATTTGCAATGGTCAGGGTCGGTTATAATTACGGTTATTTTGAATTACGGTGAATTAATTATATTCTGTCAAATAACTATTTAATTTGGATACTGTCCCGGCAATTCAAATAATACTATACCGTCCCCAGTATTCACCTTAAACATCTCTATCCAGCAATTTAGATGAATCGCGGCACTAGCACGAATGTACTATTGTTGCCTGTATTGAGTGGGGTTATTATTTGGTTAATGCCAACCACAGGTGGTTTATCCATGGCATTGGTTTGGGAAAAAACGGGGAGTAAATGGGGCATATCAACGGAGCAGAAAAATCATCGGTATCGCGGGCTCAGACTTTTAAGGTCATGCAGCCCCCGTGGCCTGTGTTATATTTTGCGTTATATTCTGCATATCGGCCAGGGCCGGATTCAGTAACAGAAAAAATCAGACCAGGAAATAAGTTATGAGCAAGAAAAAATCTCCCCCTAAAGCCGGGGCAATCCCCCAAGGCCTCTATGCATCCGCTACGCCCCCGAGCTTTAGCTCTGCTAAAGCGGAGAATCCAAAAAGCCAAGGGGGAGCGGGTGATAGTTCCCCCCAACTAACTAACGAGGGGGGAGTGTCCCACGGACACGGGGGGAACTCAAGTAGCGAGCGGGTAGTGAGCGATAGTTCCCCCCAACTAACTAACAATGACATGACCGTGGCGCGGATGCTGGGAGAGATCGTGTGGATCATGACCCAGAGTGCCGGACATAAACATTTTGCCCTCTCTGATCTGGAATGGATGGTGATGCCTGCACTGTTGCTCGAACAATATCGCATATTCCGTAATGGGGATCAGCCCTTGGGCGTAGCGCTCTGGGCATACCTGTCACCGGAGGCCGAAGAAAAGCTCAAATCCGGTTCTGGACGCCTGCGGCCTGATGAATGGGCGGTTGGGATGAAGCTTGGGGTCGAAGATGGCGTCAGCACGGCTAAGGGAGGAGCCCTCTGGCTCGTCGACCTGATCTGCCCGTTCCACACCCCGGAAAACAAAATGGCCGACCAGATGTTGGCCGACCTGATCCAAGGCCCGTTCAAAGGCAAAAAGTTTAAATTCCACCATACTGATCCCGCCACGGGGGAGCGAAAGGTTATGGAGTTGGGGGGATGATAGGGCTGGCTTATTTGCTTATGTTTATTATTGTTTGGTTTGTAGTGAGCATCATAGCTGTTCGGTATTTACCCGGGAAAAGAAATAAATTTTTCATATTTGTTCTTATTTTTCTTTTGCCGTTCTCAGTGGACATTCTGATAAGCCTTTATATGAATATTACTATTAGTTTGTATTGTTCAGATAATTCGGGAGTGCTCAGAAAGGTAAATGATAAACCGTCATCTTTTTTGGTGAAGGCTGGCGCAATTAGCTATTTATATGAAAAAGATGTTCAGTTTGTAGAATGGCAGATAAATGATAGATATTCCCGTTCACGTAATATCTCTCCTGACTTGCCAGAAGGGCTATACAAAGCTTTTTTGAGACCAATGGGGGATGAGGGTTGCGAGTCAATGGCGGTTTTCTATCCTGATCCAGAAGTCCGCAAAAGAATATATCAATGGAATAGAATTAAGAGAAACCCATTGGATAAATGTGTTGTGATTGTAAAAATTGATCGCCTTATGGCAAAATATCAAGTTGGGAAAATTACTTATACGGAGAAGACACCTTATGGATATTCGGTTCGTGTAACTGATAAATATATTACAAATTTATTCACAGGTGAAAAAGAAGGTCTTAGTAGAAACGTAGGCACTTCAGCGTGGCTGCCGTTCATGAGGTTTATTTGGCGGGTTGCCAGAGATCGGGATGGGTCAAATTCTTACAGTTGTAGCAAAACGATGCAATTGAAGGGTTGGCAAGATTTATTTGAATATGAAAAAGGGGATGAATGATGGGAAATAATCCAACGCCACAAAACTGGTCTGATACGACGACAGATCAAAAGGTTAACATAAATAATGGGGTAATATTAAGCAAAGCAAGTTATTTTAATTTTGCTGCTTCAAAGTCGTATGTGGAAACGGCGCGCAGCGGTGGTCTTATAATTGATCCTGACATATTGAAGCAACGTTTTTATGAAGATTTAATAACAGGAGAATACGATCCCACTAACGGTTACTTTAAAAACGGCCTTACTGAAAAGGAGGCAGCGTACGTAGCTAATAACTATGTCTATCATGGGACAGGGTTGTCAGGGGAAGAAGATCAATTAACAATGCTTTCAAGCGTTGATGATCCCAATGAAAGATATGTGATATCTTCTGGGTCGAATAGTGTCGAAGAGAAATGGATTAATAATCCGAGGACTGTTGTTGGTAGCACCACTGGTGATTTAGGACAGGATATTAATGCTTTAACAGGTGATAATTCATCAATTACCTTTGGAAAAACCCTTGACCCTAATTATACGTATAATTTTGTTGGACATTCTAATGGAGGGGCGAGGTCAGTAGAAACAGCCCAGTGGTTTTTTGATAATGGGTTCACCATTGGTGAAATTTTGGCCTATAATTCACCCGGCACCCCTTATGGTCGTTGGGAAGACAGACCAAACCCTAACTCCAATTTTGGTGGGACTCACCGCGTATGGGTTTCTTTAGATCGGCCAATAGCTGATAAAATCACTTATATAACCAACGGGTAATCTGGGCGGTAATCTGGGGGTAATCTGGGGGGAGAAATCTGGGGACAGTATCCTGTTTTTTAATTACGGGGACAGTAACCTGATTAATTGTTTTTTGTAAAACAAATCAGTCATTGTGCCGTCATGCCAATAAACCGTAAGAAAGGTGGTGCGGACGGCGGGACTTGAACCCGCAAGCCCATAAGGGCGCAAGATTTTAAGTCTTGTGCGTATACCAATTTCGCCACGTCCGCACATTATTTTCTTACAGGAAAACAAGTGATAGGGGTATTGCATATTCTCCCGGTAAAATAAATAGTAAAATAAACACTCTACAGTTTTTCAGATTTATTCTATATTTCCGCCTCGCCGTCGAAATATTCCCGGCCTGTGGCGGCAATTTTCTGTTTCAGCATATCCATGGCCTGATCAATGTCGGCCGCGACCTGCGATCTTATGACAAAGCTCGCCCCGTATTTCCTGTTGCGAAAGAATGGATAGCTGCCAAGGGAAACATTGCTGAAGGCCTGTTCCACCTCCACCAGTATCCGGGCGAAAAAGCTTTCCCCTTCAAACACATGAATAGCTTTGGACAGCATTTTATCACCGCCGGAAATCCGGCTTTCCAGATCACGCAGCATACCCTGCATAACCACAGGTATCCCCGCCATGACAAAAACATTGCCCATCTGGAAACCGGGGGCGACACTGACCGGGTTTTTGATCAGGCTGGCCCCTTCGGGGATCATGGTCATGCGCAACCGGGCATCGGAAATACCACCACCATCCTTCGCACCGTAATGTTTTTCCAGCATCGCCAGGGCCTCTTTGCTCTGCACAAAAGACACCGCAAAAGCCCGTGCGACATTTTCCGCCGTAATATCATCATGGGTCGGGCCGATGCCGCCGGTGGTAAAGACGTAATCATAACATACGCGCAGGTCATTCACCGTATCCACAATCACCGGCCCCGCATCCGGGATCACCCGCACCTCCCGCAACTGAACCCCCATACGGTTCAGCCATAAGGACAGATGGGTCAGATTGGCGTCTCTGGTCCGGCCTGACAGGATTTCATCCCCGATGATAATCATGGCGGCAGTTACGGTCTTGGTCATTTTTTCGTGCTTCTTGTTTGATTCGCAGGTCTTTTGTAACTATACCCTGTCTTCATGAAATTTGAACATAAACTTATTCGCGGCATATTGATAAAACGTTACAAGCGTTTTCTGGCGGACATCCAGTTGGAAAACGGCGAGATTGTCACGGCCCACTGCGCCAATTCCGGTTCCATGATGGGCCTGATGGATGCCGGTAATACAGTCTGGCTGTCACCGGCAATAAATCCCAAGGCAAAGCTGGACTATAAGTGGGAACTGGTGGAGGTGGACGGCCATCTGGTCGGTATCAATACATCCCACCCCAACAGGCTGGTGCAGGAAGCCATAACAGACGGCACCATTAGCGAACTGGAAGGCTATCAGAACCTGCGCCGGGAAATGAAATATGGCGAGGGCAGCCGCATTGATATTTTCCTGTCCGGCTCGACCATTGGTGATCAGGATTGCTATGTCGAGGTCAAAAGCGTCACCCTGTCCCGACAACAGGGAATAGCCGAATTTCCCGATTCCGTGACCACACGCGGCACCAGACACCTGAATGAATTAACCCGGATGGTTGCGGACGGATACCGGGCCATGATGGTTTATCTGATACAGCGCAGTGACTGTACAGAATTCCGCCTTGCCGCAGATATTGACCCGGCCTATGCTGCGGCACTGGACAGTGCATTATATAACGGTGTCGAGGCCGTTTGTTACGGTTGTAATTTAAACAATAATGAGATTATAGTAAGCCAAAGAATCCCAATTCGCCTGTAGTGGATTGAGTGTAATGGACAGAAAATGAAATATATCAAGGCAAGTGACCCGGAGGCGGAAAAAAGCAACGCCATAAAATTATATGATGCCAGTGACTTTGACGGCATGCGAAAGGCAGGACGGCTCGCCGCAGAAACGCTGGACATGATCACGGAATATGTCCAGCCCGGTGTTACGACTGACGAGCTCGACCGTCTGTGTGCCGGTTTTGTCACGGAACGCGGTGCCGTCAGTGCCCCTCTCAACTACCGGGGGTTTCCCAAATCCATCTGCACCTCCATCAATCATGTGGTTTGTCATGGTATTCCGGGACCGAAAAAACTGAAAAAAGGCGATATTGTCAATATTGATGTCACGGTCATTCTGGATGGATGGTACGGCGACAGCAGCCGCATGTATTTTGCCGGAACCCCTTCTGTCAAGGCCCGGCGGCTTGTGGATATTACCTATGAATGTCTGATGCGGGGGATTGCGGCGGTCAGACCCGGGGCCACGGTGGGGGATATTGGCCATGCCATTCAGACATATGCCGAAAGTGAACGCTGCGGGGTGGTGGAAGTCTTCTGTGGTCATGGTCTTGGCCGCATTTTCCACGATGCCCCCAATATCATGCATTTTGGCCAGCCCGGCGAGGGAGCATTATTGAAAGAAGGCATGTTTTTCACCATCGAACCCATGATCAATCTGGGCAAGCCGGATGTGAAGGTACTCAGCGACGGATGGACCGCCGTCACCCGTGACAAATCCCTGTCGGCCCAATTTGAACACAGCATGGCTGTTACCGGTGACGGGGTTGAAATTTTCACCTCATCACCCAGAGGATATGACAAACCACCATACGGGTAATTAAACCAGAGAGCAGATGGCTTCAGAAAATCAAAAAGACAAGCCCCACTACAGTGGCCACAGACAACGTCTGAAAGACCGTTTCAGAAACGGCGGGGTGACGGCTGTTGCCGATTATGAACTGCTGGAACTGTTGCTCTATTCCGCCATTCCCCGGCGGGATGTAAAGCCGCTGGCCAAGGAACTGATCGGCCATTTCGGCAGCTTTTCAGAAGTAATCAGTGCCCCCGCTGAACGCCTGAAAGATATTTCCGGTATCGGGGACAATGTGGTCACGGCCCTGAAGCTGGTTGAGGCCGCCGCCCAGATGCTGGCGCGGGGCAAGATTATGGACCAGCCTGTCCTGTCCAACTGGCAGGCTCTGGTCGATTATTGCCAGATCCAGATGGGGCATTTGAAGAAAGAACAGTTCCGCATCCTGTTTCTGGACCGGAAAAACCGCCTGATTGCCGATGAAAAACAACAGGAAGGCACCATTGATCACACCCCGGTTTATCCCAGAGAGGTTATCAAACGGGCGCTGGAGTTACACGCCACGGCGATAATTCTGGTTCATAATCACCCAAGCGGCGACCCGACGCCAAGCCGGGACGATGTGGATATGACCAAACGCATTGAAGAAGCCGGACGGCAATTGGGCGTCCTGCTCCATGATCACCTGATCATATCAAAAAGTGGCCAGACCAGCCTGAAAACCATGGGATTAATTTAACCTGTCCCATTATGAGACATATTTCCCCCGTTTAAAGTATAATTCTGTTAAAATTGTCGGAAATTTTTACACAGGCTGCGTGTTAACCCCCTATGGTTAATATGCAGATACCAGGGAAACCGGCCCTTTCCTCTGAATTGGCATGACTATTGCTTATATCATGATACGAACTAAAGTATAAGGATATGTAAAATGCAATATTTATCATCTGGAAAATTTGCCGTTGGCATACTTACATTAATGACCGTTGGCATCGCCACAGGGCTTCTCAATCAGGACCCGCTGGTTGTCAATGAATTCCTGTATGACGTCGGCCTGTGGCAATATTTTAACTAGGATTTTTCTTCTCACGATAATTTGTCCCGAATATCAGGTCGCATATGGGATATGTAATATTAAAGTTATAGTCATTCATCAACTGCCGGTCATGATGCAGGGTATGATGTTTGCGCAACCTCTTCATAAAGGGTATTTTTGACGGCCAGGCATCCTCATCAATGTGAAAAATAAAATGCAGCAATTCATAATTCAGAAAATACAGCGTGGCGGTGAATACAAATAACCAGGCCACATTATGGCCAAACAGAAAATAGAATAATATTCCGATCGGGGCCGCGATCCCGCCAAAGAAAAATAACAGCATCACCGGCGGAAACAGAACCGCCGCATAATCCCTTTCCCCCTCAAAAGTCATATGTTCATGGGTGAAGAATGAATGATGTTCCACCGCATGACGTTGAAAAATCACCTCAAGAAACCGTCTTTTCCTGTGCATCGGGCCTTTATGCCCCAGATATTCCACCAGATTTGACAACAGAAACACCAGCGGGATGGTCAGCCATTCCAGTGGTTTGACATTTTCCAGATTGTTAAAACTGAAATATATCACAATGACCGTCACCAAAGTCGTCAGAAGCAAATGCCCCCGGCCACTGTAATTTTTGGATATATTCTGTTCGCGGTACTGCTGCCGGTATTTCCGGACGGCTTCCTCATTCATAATCTGATCTCTCTGTATTTTGTTCCCTGCCTGATATTCACCGGAAAATGACAAAAAGTCAAAAAACTGCGTTATTTTCTTCGCCCGCCATTCCTGTTAAAATGAATTATTACAGATTCCCCGGTCAGGAGCCATGATCCCGACGCCAGAATATAGGCCCGGCTGACGGCGACATGGCTTATGGCACCATTCCCGCCGGATTTGCGCTACAGGAAATTTTAGACCGGGTCTGGGCAGGATAGCTCTTGTTACCCGCGGCATTTCCTGTTAAATCCTGCCCATAGAAATCTTTGAAAACAGGTGTTGCCATGATTCCACGATATTCCCGCCCGGTAATGACTTCCATTTGGGAGCCACAATCAAAATTCCAGATCTGGTTCGAGATCGAGGCCCACGCCTGTGACGCCCTGGCGGAACTTGGTGTGATACCTGAGGCAAGTGCCAGAACCATCTGGGAAAAGGGCAATTTTGATATTGACCGCATTGACGAGATCGAACGCGAGGTCAAACATGACGTCATCGCCTTCCTGACCTCGCTCGCCGAATATATCGGCCCCGAAGCTCGTTTTGTTCATCAGGGCATGACATCCTCTGATGTGTTGGACACCTGTTTCAATGTCCAGCTTGTCAAGGCCGCCGACATATTGATCGACGATGTGGAAAAATTGCTCGCTGTCCTCAAACGCCGGGCGTACGAACATAAGCTGGATGTCTGTATCGGCCGCAGCCACGCCATTCATGCGGAGCCGGTGACTTTCGGCCTTAAAATGGCCGGGGCCTATGCGGAATTTGACCGTAATCTGGAACGACTGAAAAATGCCCGCAAGGAAATAGCCACCTGCGCCATATCCGGGGCGGTGGGTACATTCGCCAATATTGACCCGCGCGTCGAAGAACATGTGGCAAAGGCACTGGGCCTTGAAGTAGAGCCGATCTCAACCCAGGTCATCCCCCGTGACCGCCACGCCATGTTCTTTGCCACGCTCGGCGTTGTGGCAAGTTCCATTGAGCGGGTCGCCACGGAAATCCGCCATCTGCAACGGACCGAAGTTCTGGAAGTTGAGGAATTTTTCTCCAAGGGGCAGAAAGGCTCCTCCGCCATGCCCCACAAACGCAATCCGATCCTGACCGAGAATCTGACCGGCCTAGCCCGTCTGGTGCGCGGCATGGCCCTGCCCGCCATGGAAAATGTGGCACTCTGGCATGAACGGGATATTTCCCACAGTTCAGTTGAACGGATGATCGGCCCCGACGCCACGGTGACCCTTGATTTCGCCCTTGCCCGGCTCACCGGTGTTATGGACAGGCTTGTGGTCTATCCTGAAAATATGCAGGCCAATATGGACAAGCTGGGCGGACTTCATAATTCGCAGCGCATATTGCTCGCGCTCACCCAGGCCGGGGTCAGCCGCGAAGACAGCTACCGTCTTGTCCAACGCAATGCCATGAAGGTATGGGAGGAAGGTGCTGACTTTGCCGCCGAACTGAAAGCCGACCCGGAAGTATCCGCAAAACTCACCGACGCCGAAATCGACGATAAATTCGACATGGATTATCACACCAAACATGTGGATGTTATTTTTAAACGAGTGTTTAAAGAATAGGATTTTGTTGGGGGGGATTTTTTATTTAGGGGGGGATGCTCCCCCGCCCCGTGGGGGCTCCCCCTCCTGCGCTAAAGCTCCGGGCGGCCAGTCGGCCTTGCCTCAGCCCTGGTCGGGCTTCGGTTGCCGAGTTCCTACCGGATAGAACTCCTCCAAGGGGGGAGATCGCCACGCGATCGGGGGGAACTCAAGTAGTGAGCGAGTAGCGAACGATAGTTCCCCCCACTAGACAAAAAAGACAATAAATCCCCTTTACGATTTATTGACCTGTTGCGCTGTATGATTTTTGACGATATGAATGGCGCAAATTTATTATTAACCAAAAAAACCGGCCCGGCTGACACATGGATCATCAGATATGATTGTCAGCTTCGGGATGTTTTTATTATTTGAAAGAACTTGAAAATGGCTGACAATCTGTTGCATCTGGTATTTGGTGGCAAGGTATCCGACCCACAGAAACTGGACTTTATCGATACGGACAATCTGGATGTTGTGGGCATTTTTCCCAATTATAAAAAAGCCTATGAAGCCTGGAAAGGCGCAAGCCATGCCAATGTGGATGATGCCCTGACCAAATATGTTGTGGTCCATCTGCACCGCTTTATGGAACCGGACGCGTAAAACAATGTGAATTTTATTGAATGAAAAGGACTTATCCAGAACGTCCCGTTGTCGCGGTGGGGGTTGTCGTGATAAAGGACGACAGAATTCTGCTGGTCAAACGGTCCAAACCGCCAAAATCCGCCGAATGGAGCATTCCGGGCGGGGCGCAGGAACTGGGTGAAACCGCAGTGGATGCGGCAATTCGCGAAGTTTATGAAGAAACCGCCATCACCATCGGGAAACCGCATTTTCTGGAAGTTGTCGATTATATTGACCGGGATGATGACGGGTCGGTGAGGCATCATTATACCCTCATTGACTATGCGGCAAACTATCACAGCGGCACGCTAAGTGCCGGTGATGATGCCGAGGATGCGAAATGGGTTCCCCTTGCCCGGCTTTCAGAATATAATCTCTGGGCGGAAACCGAGAAAATCATATATAACGCCGTAAGGAAAATAAAAAAGATACCCCATGCCCCATAAGAAACCCGCCCCGTCAAATCGATTGCCCGGCATTATTAAGGGACATTTTCGGGCGGCTGTGATTGCCCTGATTTTCGGCATGACGGCTTACGGGCTTATCCATATTCTGATCTGGATAATTCGGACCATTGAAAATTTATAGGAATGAGTAAATAATAATG
>UOEJ01000072.1_pt1 | contig 19317 bp, 16 predicted proteins | sample 1989191 | NCBI WGS metagenome assembly UOEJ01 (sample SAMEA4712195, study PRJEB27164) | hydrothermal vent metagenome | biome: marine basaltic hydrothermal vent biome; feature: marine hydrothermal vent; material: mineral | place: Pacific Ocean | collected 2011-06-14/2011-07-23 | depth 1719 m | reverse complement strand
CATCCGGGGGATGTGGGCAATTGTGCCGAGGCGGGAATATTGGGTGCGGTGGCCGGGGTTCTCGGCACCATGCAGGCGGTTGAAATATTGAAGGAACTGCTGGACCTGGGGGACAGCCTTGCGGGCAGGCTCGTGCTTTATGACGCACTCAGCGCCACCAGCCGCACCATCAGACTGCCCAAGGACCCGGGCTGTCCGGCCTGCAACGGGATATGATTATACCCAGTCTTCCAATACCCGGTCGGGCGGATTGTGACCATCGGCAAAGGTTTTGATATTGATCAGCACTTTTTCGCCCATGTCATTGCGGCCTTCGGTGGTTGCCGATCCCATATGGGGCAGGGCGACCACATTGGGCATTTCCAGTAATTTCGGATTGACCGCCGGCTCATTTTCAAATACATCCAGCCCCGCCCCGGCCAGTTCCCCGGCTATGAGCATTCTGATCAGGGCATTCTCGTCAATCACCTCGCCCCGTGATGTGTTGATGACAAAGGCCTGTTTCTGCATCAGTTTCAGACGGCGCGCCGACAAAAGATGAAAAGTGGCCGGTGTATGGGGGCAGTTGACGGAAATTATATCCATACGTGCCAGCATCTGATCCAGGCTTTCCCAATAGGTGGCTTCCAGTTCTTCTTCGATATCCGCACTTAACCTGTGGCGGTTATGATAATGTATGGACAGGCCAAACGCCCTGGCCCGGCGGGCAACAGCCTGCCCGATACGGCCCATGCCGATGATGCCCAGCCGCTTGCCCCAGATGCGTGAGCCCCTGAGGCTGGTCGGGGACCAGCCGGACCATTCGCCGCTTTGCAGCAATCGTTCGCCTTCGATCAGGCGGCGCGGCACGGCCAGCAGCAACGCCATGGTCATGTCGGCGGTATCCTCCGTCAGAACGCCCGGTGTATTGGTGACCGTGATGGCACGCTGACGGGCAGAGGCCAGATCGATATGATCAACCCCGGCACCATAATTGGCAACCAGTTTCATATTGGGGCCGGCCTGGGCCAATATTCTGCCGTCCAGCCGATCGGTTACCGTTGGCACCAGAATATCGGCTTCCTTCACCGCATCGGCCATTTCGGCGGCACTGAAGGCATGATCATCCAGATTAAGGCGGACATTAAACAGTTCCATCATCCGCGTTTCAATGATGTCAGGCAGTTTTCTTGTGACGATTACCAGTGGCTTTTTGGAAGTCATTGAGAACTCCGGTTATTATTTACATTGGATATAAAAAAGGCTTGTGGTCACCTTCCCATTCATTATCATGTCTAGCAGAATTAAAAACCAGTTTCAAACATCTCTATCAATATTCAGGACTATTTGGTGATAAAACGGACAGGAATTGAAATGACCAGAGCATTCTGTGTAATGATCATGTTGCTAATGATGGCTGGTTCCGGCTTATCTGCCATTGCCCGGGAAAAAACCGTGCGCGGTGACTCCGGCTATCTGGTGCCGCGCTTTGTATCACTGGCCAAAAATACCGTCAATGTCCGAACCGGTCCGGATGAAAAATACCCCATCATCTGGGTCTATAAAAAAGCCGGCCTGCCGGTCAAGGTCATCGCAGAATACAAAGACTGGCGCAAAATAGTGGATTCGGAAGGGGCCACCGGCTGGGTCTGGGAAGCTCTGCTCTCCAGCAAACGCAACGGCCTGATCATTGCCGAACGCCAAAATCTTCTGAAAGGGCCATCTGACAACAAGCCGGTTGCGGTCATTGCCGAGGCCGGGGTCATCGGTAAAATCAGAGAATGTGACAATGGCTGGTGCCAGTTGAATGTCAATGGTTTTAAAGGCTGGCTGAAACAGGAAAATTTCTGGGGAACACTGGACGGCGAAAGTCTGGATTAACCATCATCCGATACATGAATAACCAGATTTAATCTGGAAAATTTCTTGCCCATGGGGGCATCGCACAGCAGATCAATATTGACCGCATCATCCGGTACATCTTCCAGACGGCCTTCTGCGGCCATGAAATAATGGTGATGTTCGGTGACATTGGTATCAAAATATGTCCGGCCCGCCGCCACCACCACTTCGCGCAAAAGCCCCATATCGGTAAATTGATGCAGGCTGTTATATATGGTTGCCAGGGAAATTGCGATATTGGCCTGTTCCGTTTCGCCATGAAGGCTTTCCGCCGTTACATGGCGGTTTGGCCCGTCAAACAACAATTTTGCCAAAGCCAGCCGCTGGCGTGTGGGGCGAAGGCCCGCCTGCCTTAATTTCTGAACAAGGTGTGCGTATGGTCTTTCCATCTTTGATCCTGCAGATTTACCGGATGAACTATGCCGGATAAGCCATAATAGGTTATTTTTTCCGGATAATAAACAGTCTTTCGTGATCACTGACCTAATCAATGGCCTAATCAATGGCCTAATCACCAGTCAGAATACGGTCGATCATTTCCTTTACCGTGGGGATAAAGCCGTTGCTGAAAAAGGGATCGGTGGAAAAATTAAAGGCCGAATGACCGGCAAACATCAGGTTTTTTTCCAAAGCCCCGCCATGGGCAATATCCATCAGGGTCTTCTGAATACAGAAACTTCGCGGGTCGGCACCCCGCCCGGTGGAATATTTTGTGTCCGGGTTTTGCGACCAGTCGGAAAATTTACACTGGCTGAGACAGCCCATACAGTCTTTCTGGTTCTGACGGATTTCCTGACATTCTTTCGCCGTGGTAAAAACCAATGTACCGTCCGGCGTTTTCATGGCCGTGCCATACCCGGCCATAATCCAGCCGTCAACTTTTGGTTTATCTTCGGGGCGGAAGAAATATTTTTTCTTACCCGCCTGAATCTGAACGGAAAATTCCTCTGACTGTTTTGGGCTGAAATCCGCCTGACGGTCCGAACGGTCTTCCAGATTACGCAAAAAAAGATTGCGCACCGCAGAAGAATAAAATCCGGTCGGGCTGAAACGATGCAAGGCAATATCACCCTCTTTCAGTTTGGTCAGGGCATCTTTCCATATCCGGGGAATCGGGCTTTCTTTGGTAAGCAGGGGCCGGGTGCCAAATTGAAAGGCCACCGGTCCGATTTCCGGATTATTGATCCAGTCTTTCCAGTCCCTGAGATACCAGACACCGCCAGCCATGATGATGGGAACACTGTCAAGGCCGAATTTATTCATCACAGCCCGAAGAGCCGCAACACGGGGATAGGGGTCCTGCGGTTCGCGGGGGTCTTCCGCATTGGTCAGGCCATTATGACCGCCCGCCAGCCACGGGTCTTCATAAACCACGCTGCCCAGCCAATTGCCATATTTCCGGTAAGCCCGTTTCCACAGGATACCAAAGGCCCGCGCGGAAGAAATAATCGGATGGTAGAAAACTTCATGTTTTGCGGCAATTTCACTGAGTTTATAGGGCATACCCGCCCCGCAGGTAACACCGTGGACAAGCCCCTTTGCCTTGGCCAGAACCCCTTCCAATATGGTTTCTGCCCCGCCCATTTCCCAGAGAACATTGATATGGATACGGCCCTTGCCACCGGCCACGTCGTGGGCCTGCCTCACCTGGGTCACGCCGCCCCGAATGGCATAATCGATTAATTCCTGATGACGTTCAATTCTTGTTTTGCCGTGATAAATCTGAGGAATGATATTGCCCTCATCATCAAAGCTGTCCGCATTGACACAGCTGACGGTTCCGACGCCACCTGCGGCGGCCCATGCCCCGGCACTGATCCCATTTGTCGCGGAAATCCCCTTGCCACCCTCAACCAGCGGAAGAACTTTTTTCCCTGACATCATTAATGGTTCAAGTAAACTCATAACTGTCTAACCCTACGTAACAGCCGAACCCCTTTCCGGCATTTGTTTGATATTGGGCCGGATGACCGTCTTTCCTATATGGGAATTATATTGCCCGATACAAGAAAGCACGCTCACCCGGCCCCGATAATCCGGACGCAGGAAATTATTCCCCGTCGTCTTGTTTGTCCTGAACCTCTTCGCCGGTTTCCTGATCGACCACCCGGCGGCTGAGGCGAACCTTGCCCCGGTCATCAACGGCCAGAACCTTGACCTTGATCATATCGCCTTCATTGACAACATCGGTGACCTGTTTAACCCGGTGGTTTTCCAGTTCACTGATATGTACCAGACCATCCCGGCTGCCGAGGAAGTTGACAAAGGCACCGAAATCAACGGTTTTAACCACTTTACCTTCGTAAATCTTGCCGACTTCCGGCTCGGCCACAATGCCTTCAATCCATTTCAGGGCGGCTTCAATAGCGGACAGGTCCGATGAGGATACCTTGATGGTGCCGTCATCTTCGATGTCAACCTTGGCGCCGGTCACTTCACAGATTTCCCGGATAACCTTACCGCCGGTTCCGATTACTTCGCGGATTTTCTCGCGGTTGATCTGAATGGTTTCAATGCGCGGGGCATGCTCGCTCATTTCTTCACGGGCGCCGGACAGGGCCTTTTCCATTTCATCCAGAATATAGGCGCGTCCATCGGCGGCCTGTTTCAGGGCGACATCCATGATTTCCCGGGTAATGCCGGTAATCTTGATATCCATCTGAAGCGAGGTCAGCCCTTCTGAAGTTCCCGCGACTTTAAAGTCCATATCGCCCAGGTGATCTTCATCCCCCAGAATATCGGACAGCACCGCATAGTCATCACCTTCCTTGATCAGGCCCATGGCAATACCGGAAACCGGACGTTTCAGCGGAACACCCGCATCCATAAGAGCCAGTGAACCGCCACAGACAGACGCCATGGAAGACGAGCCGTTGGATTCGGTAATCTCGGACACCACACGAATGGTATAGGGAAATTCGTCATGGTCAGGCAAAACCGCCCGCAGCGCACGCCAGGCCAGTTTGCCATGTCCGGTTTCCCGGCGGCTGGTGCCCATCATGCGGCCAACTTCACCCACAGAATAGGGCGGGAAGTTATAATGCAGCATAAAGCGTTCTTTATAAGTGCCGGTCAGGGCGTCAATGAACTGCTCGTCATCACCGGTCCCCAGGGTGGTGACAACGGTCGCCTGTGTCTCACCACGGGTAAAGAGTGCCGACCCATGGGTGCGGGGCAGGATATTAACCTGGGATGAAATTTCCCGGACCTTGTCCAGATCACGGCCATCAATGCGTTTGCGGGTTTTGATGATATCGCCGCGAACAATTTTCTGTTCCAGTTTTTTGAGCAAATCACCAACAACCCCGCCCATAGCCAGATCATCTTCGTCCACCAGTTCCGCCTTGACGCGGGCCTTGATGGCAGAAAGCTCTGTGGCGCGAACCTGTTTTACGGTTTCACCGTATGCGGCCCGAAGGTCGGCCTCGGCAAGGTCAGCAACCTTTGCGGCCAGTTCGGAATGATCTTCCTCTTCCGGCATTTCTATGGGGTCTTTTGCGGCAACTTCTGCCAGTTCGATAATGGCGTCAATAACCACCTGCATCTGTTCGTGACCAAACATGACCGCGCCCAGCATAACATCCTCGGAAAGCTCGTTGGCTTCTGATTCCACCATCAGGACAGCGTCCCTTGTACCGGCAACCACCAGATCAAGATCCGATGTTTCCAGCTGTTCAATGGTCGGGTTCAGGATATATTCCCCGTCTATGTAACCGACACGCGCCGCACCGATGGGGCCCATGAAGGGCAGACCGGAAATGGTCAGGGCCGCACTTGTGCCGACCAATGCGGTAATATCCGGGTTATTTTCCAGGTCATGGGACATAACCGTACAAACAACCTGGGTTTCATTCTTGAAGCCCTTGACAAACAGAGGGCGGATTGGCCGGTCGATCAGGCGACAGGTCAATGTCTCTGCTTCGCCCGGTCGGCCTTCGCGCTTGAAAAACCCGCCGGGTATTTTACCGGCGGAATAAGCACGTTCCTGATAATTCACGGTGAGCGGGAAAAAATCGATCCCGACCCTTGCTGTCTTGGCCGCCGTAACCGCCGTCAGACAGGATGTTTCGCCGTAAGTGACCATAACGGCACCATTTGCCTGACGGGCCACACGACCGGTTTCCAGAACCAATGTCCGGCCACCCCAATTAATTTCTTTTTTATGTATTTCAAACATATATCTTACCTTAACCTATGGCTTTCGATCCCTGATCCGGGCCCATCCCGGACCAGAGTTTTCCGAAAAGCCTTTTGCATAACCCCTATGGTCATGCCTTGTGTTTCTATTATTTACGCTATTGTTGTTATTTACGCAGGCCGAGACGCTTGATCAGTGACTGATAGCGTGCGTCGTCCTTTGATTTCAGATAACTCAGCAAACCGCGACGTTTGTTGACAAGCATCAACAGACCGCGACGTGAATGGTTATCTTTTTTATGAGATTTAAAATGTTCCGTCAGATTGACAATTCTTGTTGTCAGAATGGCAACCTGTACTTCCGGGGAACCGGTATCGCCATCAACTGTGGCATATTCCTTGATCAGTTCCTGTTTTCTTTCTACTGTAATCGACATCGAATACTCCTTGATAAAAATTAAATATTAAACACCCGCACCGGTTTGATGATCATATTTTCAGGGGTGATTTCAACCTCGCACAACGCCACAAGACGTGTGCCTGTCATCACCCTGATGATCCCCTGCGGTAGCGGAGCCGGAATTTCAAGCCTTTGTCTATGGAGTAAAAGTCTCTGTCCATGGGATAAAAGCCCGGCTTCTTCTTCTGTAACGGCCAATGCCAAGATGTCGTCCAGCACGGTCACTACGGGAAGAATCCATTCTTCCGGCGGCGCACTATGGCCCATATCCTCTAACTTTTCCAGCGAAATCGACGCTTTCAAATCAAATGGTCCAACCCGGGTTCTGCGCAGGGCGGAAACATAGCCCACAGTGCCCAGATTTTCCGCCAGATCACGGGCCAGAGAACGCACATAAGTCCCCTTTCCGCAGACAAGTTTCAGGCTGGCCTGACCCGCGTCACAGGATAATAAATCCAGTGAAAAAACATCCACTTCGCGGGATTTTATCACCACCTCTTCCCCGGCCCGTGCCAGATCATAAGCCCGCCGGCCATCAATTTTGACCGCACTGTAGATCGGTGGCACCTGACGGATGCGGCCAATAAAACCGGGCAGAGCCGCCAGAATATCCTGTTCCGATGGCCGGTGGTCACTGGTGGCAATGATTTTGCCCTCCGCATCACCGGTATCCCGTGCCTCACCAAAACTTACAGTGAATTCATAGGTTTTCCGTGCGTCCATGATGAAGGGAATGGTTTTTGTCGCCTCGCCAAAGGCAATGGGCAAAATCCCTGTAGCCAGAGGGTCGAGCGTGCCGCCATGACCGGCCTTCCGGGCTTTGGTCAGCCAGCGGCATTTTCCGACCACCTGGGTTGACGTCATGCCAAGCGGCTTGTCAATGACCAGCCAGCCATCAAGCTTGATCCCCTTGCGCCTTCTTGCCTTTGAATCACGGGTTGAATTATTGGTTGAATCGCTTGTTGAATCGCTTGTTAAATCTTTGGCCAAAAAATTCAGTCGTCCCTGTTCAGGTCTTGGGCCACATGGGGACTGTGGAGCAATTGTTCGATATGATCCGCCTCGCCAAAGCTGCCGTCACTGGTGAATGTTAATTGGGGCAGGTATTTCATGGATACCATGCGTGAAAGCTGACCGCGAATATATTTGCGGTTCCGGTTCAGTCCGTCAACAACATCCTTTTCATTTACCCCGCCAAGGGGCATGACAAAGATGGTGGCATTGCGAAGGTCCGGGCTGCACCGGACCTCGGTCACAGTGACAGACACCCCGTCAAGGGCCGGGTCGCGGATTTCCCCGCGTGCGAAGATTTCGGACAGGGCATGGCGGATATTTTCACCGACCCTGAGCAGCCGGTGGCCGGTCCCCCGGTCGTCATTTCCTTCACCTTGATGAGATCTGGACATGTTATATCCTGTTTTTTAGTTTCAATTCTGTCATCCTGCCTCTGATCACTGTCACCCAGAACTTGTTTCAGGGGCCATGTCCGACATATCCTGAATGTTGACAAATGGATGCTGAAACAAATTCAGCATGACAGCGGGTAGCACAATATACCCTAATCCAGAGATCGCTCTATTTCCTCGACCTCGTAACATTCAATGATGTCGCCTTTTTTCAGGTCGTTATAGCTGGCAAAATTCATACCGCATTCGGTGCCGGAGGTGACCTCTTCCACATCGTCCTTGAAACGGCGCAGTGATCCAAGACCGCCTTCAAAAATCACCACATCATCCCTGAGCAGGCGGGCCTTGGCCCCTTTACGCATAACGCCGTCCAATACCAGACAGCCCGCCGCCTTGCCGGTTTTGCCGGCAGAGAAAATATCGAGAATTTCCGCAGACCCCAGAATGGTTTCCCGCAGCTCCGGTGCCAGTTTGCCGGACATTACCTTTTTGATATCATCCACAAGATCATAGATGACCGAATAATAGCGAATTTCAACACCTTCCTGACGGGCAAGGTCAGCAGCCTTGCGGCTGGCACGAACATTAAAGCCCAGAATCGGTGCGCTGGAGGCAATAGCCAGCATCACGTCGGATTCGGAAATACCGCCCACCGCCGAATGCAGGATTTTCGCCCGAACCTCATCGGTATTCATGCTTTCCAATGCCCCGACAATGGCCTCGGAAGACCCCTGTACATCGGCCTTGATAACCAGCGGGACAACCTCGGCCTGTTTGGTGGTTAATTTTTCAAACATGGCTTCGAGGGTGGCTTTCGGGGTGGCTTCTTTCAGGGCCTTTTCCCGGCCCTTGCGGAATTCGGATACTTCACGGGCCTTTGCCTCGCTGTCAACCACGATGAAACTGTCCCCGGACCTTGGCAGGCCGTTCAGGCCCAGAACTTCCACCGGAACCGATGGTTCCGCCTTTTTCACATTGCGACCATGGTCATTCAGCATGGCCCGAACCCGGCCCCATTCGTTACCACAGACGAAAATATCGCCGACCTTCAATGTGCCGCGCTGAACCAGTATGGTCGCCACGGAACCCTGCCCCTTGTCAAGGCGGGCTTCCACCACGATACCATCCGCATTGCGGTTTTTATTGACTTTCAGGTCAAGCAGTTCCGCCTGAAGCTGAATGGCTTCCGCCAGTTTATCCAGATTGGTGCCTTTCAGGGCGGATACCTCCACATCCAGCACCTCACCACCCATGCTTTCCACAAAAACTTCATGCTGCAGCAGGTCCTGACGAACCTTGTCCGGGTTGGCCCCCGGTGTATCGATTTTATTAATCGCCACAATGATCGGCACTTCCGCCGCCTTGGCGTGGCTGATGGCCTCTATGGTCTGGGGCATGATGCTGTCATCGGCAGCCACCACAAGTATCACGATATCCGTGGCACTGGCCCCGCGTGAGCGCATGGCGGAAAAGGCCGCATGGCCCGGCGTATCCAGAAAAGTGACCTTGTCACCACTGGCCATCCGAACCTGATAGGCCCCGATATGCTGGGTAATGCCCCCGGCTTCACCGGTCACCACCTTGGTTTTCCGAAAAGCATCAAGGATGGAGGTTTTACCATGGTCAACATGACCCATAACGGTCACAACCGGCGCCCGCAAGGTCATATCTGATTCTGTATCCTCAGGCCCGGAAAGGTCAATTTCCACGTCAGAGGCACTGACACGCTTCACCTTATGGCCAAATTCCTCAACGATCAGTTCCGCCGTATCCTGATCAATTTCCTGGGCGGCCGTGGCCATAACATCCATTTTCATGAGGGCGCGGATCACATCAACGGTTTTTTCCGTCATCCGGCTGGCCAGTTCCGCCACGGTAATCATATCAGGAATGATAACTTCCCGGAAAAGCTTCTGTTGCGGGTTTTGACCGCCTTTACGTTTTTCCTTGGCCCGGGCGCGCTTCAGGGCGGCAAAACTGCGTTGACGTTCCTGCGCCCCGCCTGACAGGGCCTGGGTGACTGTCAAACGTCCTGTGCGGCGGGCCGGCTCGCCCCGACCCCGGGACGGTTTTACACTTGGCCGGTTTTCCGCAGCCGGTTTTGCCGGATCTGCTGATTTTTTTGCCGCAGTCTTTGATTTGCCTTTGGCGGATGCCGCGTCCTGTTGGGCTTTTTCTTCCTGTTCTGCCTTGGCCTTCAATTCGGCCTCGATTTTCTTTTTAACCTCTATGTCAGCCTGGAATTTGGCTTCATCCTTGGCCGCCTTTTTGGCTTCCTTGGCATTTGTGGCCGCTTTTTCCTTGTCCTGCTCGGAACGGGTGGCTTCCTCCACAGCCTTTCTTCTGGCGACTTCGGCTTCTTGTTTGGCGCGTTTTTCTGTCTCTATCTTGGCCAGTTCCAAAGCGTGGGCGCGGGCTTTCAGCTCACCTTCGGTAAGCTGACGACCGGGGGCGGATGGTTTTTTCTCTGACGGGCCGGATGCCAGTATTTTCTTTTTTGGCGGGGCCACAGCCGGTTTTGCCACTTCACCTGCCGTCGGAGCTGCTGTTTCGCCAGGCTTTAACATCAGTTTTTTCTTGCGCTGGACCACCACGCCGCCGGGCGAACGCGCAACAGCGGGAGAAGCCGACCCCGGCTTCAACTGCAACGTTTTCCTGCCGGAAACCGACCCGGAAACCGACAATGGTTTTTTTGTGTCCTTATCGTCACTCATTCTATATTCGCCTTCAGCTCACTCAAAACAAAGAAATCATCTGCTAGTGTGATCATAACTTCACAATATCTTCATACCGGGAAAACTCCTTCAGAAAGCTTTCCGTCATTTTGCCCGACAGTAATGCCACATGCACCCCGTTGGATAACCCCAATGTCTGTCCCAACTCTTCGCGGGTGAACATATCAATCATCCGCAATTTTTCAAGAACATTCCCCAGACCGGAGCATATTTTACTTCGCCCGCCCGCTGCGGCATCCTGCGCCGTGATCAAAGCCCGGCATTTACCGGCCTTTAATGCCGCACGTACCTTTTCAAACCCTGACACCAAAAGTCCGGCCCGATTGACCAGACCCAGATAATTCAGACATCTCTGCCTGAGCAGTCGTTCCACCAGATCCGGTAGATTATCATCCACCCTGACCGTGGGCTTTTCACCCTTTTCCGCCGCCAGAACCCGGTGTCCAAAGCGGACAAAAATCTTTTTCTTCATGGCCGTCTGCAATGTCTTGCCATCTGCCAGAATCCAGCCGCCCCGTCCCGGAAGCCTGGCCGTAACATCCGGTATGACATTGCCATCCGGGTCCAGCACGAAACGGATCAACCTGCTCACCGGATATGTCTCGCCACTCACCAGACATTTTCTTTCCCGGTCTGCCCTGGCGCGGCTTGTGGTCTTCCTGCTTTTGCGGGGGCGAATGTTATCTGACATCCTGTTCCACTCGCTCCTGAATTTATTATTGCTTCTGTTCTTCAGTATCCGCCTCTGTTACAGCCTCTTCCACGTCGCCGGTTTCTTCATCATCAAACCAATGAGCGCGGGCGGCCATGATAATATCATTAGCCTGCTCCTCACTCAAGCCGGCATCGCGCAGGATGCCGTCTTCCCGGCTGATTAATTCATCGGCTGACAAATCACCAAGATCATCCAGCGCTTTAATGCCGGCTTCACCCAATGTCACCATCATGGTGGGGGTCAATCCCTCAATCGCGGCAATTTCATCGGAAACACCCAGTTCAACGCGGGATATTTCAGATTGGGCGGCCTGACGTTCCAGAGCCTCACGGGCGCGGTTTTGCAGTTCTTCCACCAGATCACTGTCAAAGCCTTCAATCCCGGCAAATTCCTCCGGCGCAACGTAAGCCACCTCTTCCATATTGCGGAAGCCTTCGGCCACCAGCAACAGAGCCAATGTCTCATCCACGTCCAGCTGTGCGACAAATAACTCTGTCCGTTCCTTGTATTCCGCCTGACGTTTTTCAGATTCGGCGGCTTCGGTCATGATGTCCACCTGCCATTCGCTCAACTGGGACGCCAGACGTACATTCTGTCCCCGGCGACCAATGGCAAGGCTCAACTGATCTTCCGGCACCACCACGTCAATGCGTTTTCTGTCTTCGTCCAGAACCACCTTTGTCACATCGGCCGGGGCCAGTGCGCTGATGATGAATGTGGCGGGGTCCGGGGACCACTGAATAATATCAATTTTTTCACCGGCAAGTTCATTGACCACCGCCTGAACCCGACTGCCGCGCATACCGACACAGGCACCAACCGGATCAATGGAGCCATCAGAACTGCTGACTGCAATTTTCGCCCGGCTGCCCGGATCACGGGCCACACCGACAATTTCAATGATGCCGTCATAGATTTCAGGCACTTCCTGGGTGAAAAGCTTGGCCATAAAATCAGGGTGCGAGCGGGACAGAAAAATCTGCGGGCCACGGGGTTCACGGCGCACGTCAGCAATATAGGCTCTGATCCGGTCACCGTTACGCATATGTTCACGGGGGATCATCTGATCCCGGCGAATGATCCCTTCGGCCTGCCCCACATCCACGATTACATTGCCATATTCAACCCGTTTGACCACGCCGTTAATAATCTCGCCAACCCGTTCCTGATATTCGTCAAACTGACGCTGGCGTTCCGCGTCACGGACTTTTTGTACGATCACCTGCTTGGCGGTCTGGGCGGCAACCCGGCCAAAATCAATTGGCGGCAATTCATCGGCCAGAAGGTCACCGATCTCGGCACCTTTTTTTAATTTTTCGGCTTCCTTCAGGGTCAGTTCGGTCGCATGATTTTCCACATGTTCCACGACTTCCAGAACCCGGTACAGCTTTATATCACCGGTTTTGCGTTCGATATGGGCCTTGATTTCATTTTCTGCGCCGTAACGGGACCGGGCCGCCTTTTGAATGGCTTCTTCCAAAGCCTCAAGGACGATCTCCTTGTCAATATTTTTTTCCCGCGCAACCGCATCAGCAATTTGCAATAATTCAATCCTGTTCGCACTAACTGCCGTTGTCATACCTTGAACTCCATTCATGCCCTGTGTGAGCATTCCATCCTTAATATCCGCCTGTTGACGCCATTGGGGCCTTATCCCGATGCCGCCGCCAGTAATTCATCCGTTAACACAAGTTTTGAACGGTTAATATTCGTGAAATCCACGTCAAAAACCTCACCGTCCACCTCTATCTTTATCACATCACCCGAAATACCCAATAATTTTCCCCGGTAACGCCGACGATCCGCCACAGGAACCGACAATTCGATCTTGGCGTCATATCCGGCATATTTTGCAAAATCCTTGCGCCGGGTCAGGGGACGATCGACCCCCGGTGTGCTGACTTCCAGAACATATTCCACCGTGATGGGGTCTTCAACATCCAGTATCACGGATATTTCCCGGCTCAGGCGCGCACAATCCTCTATCAGCATGGTGCCATCAGGGCGTTCGGCCATAATCTGTAACGTCACCGGTCCACCGCGAGCGGAATTCTGCAGGGCAATACGAACAATTTCATAGCCCATGCCATCCGCAACAGGGTCGATAATTTCATGCAGCTGGCTTATCTGTGACGACACTCAAATTTCCAATTTATCTTCACCAAATAAAAAAGCAGGCCAGTGAAACACTTGCCCGCACTCTAAATATTTCTTAAGTGATTCGGTTGGTTATATATATAGTCGAAAAGCTGAGAACTGCAAGTGAATATTAGGGTCAATGAGCCTATGTGCTGCGTGATCTGCGGATAAAGCTCAAATAACTGCTTTTTCGTCCCTGCGCCAGTGACTTTTTTTCATAGCGGGTGGCGGGCCAACCGGCCGGACGACATCGCCAGTTGGCCGGATCGTCACATATCCAGTCAAAGTCCGGATTTGCCAGCATATGGGCCATGATCCAACGACAATATTCCATATGATCCGTGGCGATCCGAAGCTCGGCCCCGTCTTTCAGAATGCGGGACAGTACGGTGATATTTCCCGCACTGACAATGCGGCGTTTATGATGGCGCGCCTTGGGCCAGGGGTCGGGGAATAAAATAAAGGCCCGACCAATGGAGCAATCCGGCAAGCTGTCCATCAGCAACCGGGCATCATCCCTGAATATCCTCACATTGGTCAAATCCGCCTGATCAACCAGATCAACCAGACCCGACACACCATTGAGAAAAGGTTCGCTGCCGATCATGCCAATATCAGGATGGGACTTTGCCTGTTCAGCCAGATGTTCCCCCTTGCCAAAGCCGATTTCCAGCCAGTGGTCCCGCATTCTGTCCTTGAAATATTTTTCAGGCGGTATCAATGTCGCCATGTCCGGGCCGGGCAGGGTTATGTCAATTTTTGGTAGCCAGTGATCAAGTCGCCGCTGTCGGGCCGGTGACAGGGCCGCCGCCTGACGGCGACCATAAACCCGGCTGCCTTTGATATTTTCAAGATCACGCATAGGGATCATATAGAGCGCGTAACGCCTGAATGCAATACCCTCCTAAAACTGGCCCTTTAAGGTCTCGATCAGGTCCAGTTTTTCCCATGAAAAACCACCGTCTTCTTCTGGCGTGCGGCCAAAATGGCCATATGCTGCCGTCCGTTCGTAAATGGGCCGGTTCAGATTCAGATGTTCACGAATGCCGCGCGGGCTTAAATCCATTACCTCGAACAGGATTTTCTCAAGGGCTGTGGGATCAACTTTTCCCGTATCATGAAAATCCACATATAACGACAGGGGATGTGATACCCCGATGGCATAGGACAGCTGAATTGTGCAACGGCTGGCCAGTCCGGCCGCCACCACATTCTTGGCCAGATAGCGCGACGCATAGGCCGCCGAACGATCCACCTTTGTCGGATCCTTGCCGGAAAAAGCCCCGCCACCGTGGGGGGCCGCACCGCCATAGGTATCCACAATGATTTTGCGTCCGGTCAGGCCCGCATCACCGTCCGGGCCACCAATGACAAAATTTCCTGTGGGATTGATATAAAGTTTATCCTCCGGACACATCCAGCCCGATGGCAGATTTTTTTCAATATGCCCCATAACAATTTCCCGAACCTGTTCCTGGGTGACATCCGCGCTATGTTGGGTCGAGACCACAACAGACGCCGCCCCGACCGGAATGCCGTCTTCATATTTCAGGGTGACCTGACTTTTGGAATCCGGTCCCAGTTCAGAAATTCCCCCGTGGCGTGCTTCGGCAAGGGATTTCAGTATTTTATGGGAATAATGTATCGGGGCCGGCATATATACATCAGTTTCATTGGTGGCATAGCCAAACATAATACCCTGATCACCCGCGCCTTCGTCTTTATTGTCACCCCCGTCGACACCCATGGCAATATCCGCAGACTGTTCGTGAACATGAACCTCAACAGACATATCCTTCCAGTGAAAACCTTCCTGCTCATATCCTATTTCACGCACTACCCGGCGGGCCTCCGCCTCCATGGCATCCGCATCAATGGATGCCGGTCCGCGAACCTCACCCGCCAGAACAACGCGATTTGTCGTGGTCAGGGTTTCAACCGCCACACGGGCTTCGGGCTCCTGCGCGAGAAACAGGTCAACAATGGCGTCGGAAATACAATCCGATACCTTGTCCGGATGACCTTCCGATACGGACTCACTGGTGAACAAATAATTCTTTCTGGACATGCATAATTCTCCGGCATTGAAATTCAAATATTTGATTCGAAACATAACATATCTTTTATATAAAGAAACCTTTATGTTTTGGTTAATATAAAAATAAAGCCCAAGATCAGTAATCTCGGGCCTTGTGATTCCAAATTCAGAACCGGAATATATTGAAGACGGTATAGAGTCTTTCTATTCAGAAGGGGGGGTGTTTGCCGGGATTTCCGAATTGGCCCATTCGGGCATGGTCACATGATTTTCTGCGGATACACCACGGCGACTGAGGACAATCGGAATGGTCCGGAGCAAAATTTTCACATCTGTGAACAGGCTGCAATTATCCACATACCAGATATCCAGAATAAATTTCTGATTCCAGCTGATGGAATTGCGGCCCATGATTTGCGCCCATCCGCTAATACCCGGGCGGACCTCATGACGGCGCATCTGTTCGGATGTATAGCGTGAACCATATTCGGCAATGAAAGGGCGCGGGCCAATCAGACTCATATCCCCAACCAGAACATTCCACAATTGCGGCAATTCATCAATGCTGCAATCCCGGAGCAATTTACCAAATCCTGTTAATCGATATTCATCGGGCAGAAAAGCGCCATTCTCATCCACACAATTGGTCATACTGCGGAATTTCCAGATGGTAAAGGGCTTGCCATTCAGGCCCAGCCTTTCCTGGGTGAAAAATATCGGACTGCCCAATTTAACACGCACCAATACAGCGGCCACAAGCAATATCGGGGACAGCATAAGAATAATGCAAAAAGAGCCGATTATATCCAGAAATCTCTTCCAGACTATTTTATACGTTATGCCTCTCATTTTTTACTTCCTCAAAGTCGTCTTGCAATCCTGTATTAAACATTCAAGGTTAATGCAGGATTAATACGCTGGGAAATGTTATAAAAACTCGAAACATTTCCCTATAACGACCCCCCAAAAGCAACATTGCAATAATTGTATAACAGAACTTGATATACAATTTCGGGCCGTGAAAAACTTTACTTCCTACAATGGAATTAACATCTTGTATTAACCATTGCAAGTAAAAAAGCCATGTAGTCTTAATGGACTAGACAAACTTATTCGCGAATGCAAAATGTTTTTCAAGTTTTTGTTCGCAGGCGCACAATGATTGATATCTTAATTAATTTTCCGCCAGTATCCTGCGAATAAGGTCAATGGTTTTTTGTCGGCCGTAAAGAGCGATGAAAGATCCCATGCGCGGCCCCTGATTCTGGCCGAGAAGAATTTCATATAACGCTCCGAACCAGTCCCGCAGGTTTTGATAGCCCTGCTGATTTCCCACGGCGAAAACCACATTCTGATAATCGGCGGCCGGCAAATGATCATCCAGCTCATCCAGTGACGCGATCAAATTCTCAAGTCCGGTTTTTTCATCATCTGTCGGAGCGCGGTAATTTTTATGAGGTTTGACAAAATTCTCGTAGTAGACCAGGGCATAGCCCACCAGTTGATCCAGAAGAGGGTGTTCTTCCGGGCTGGTGCCGGGGGCATAATTGCTGATATATCCCCACAGGGTTGCTTTGTCATGGGCATTGCTGGCACTGACCAGGTTTAACAGCAGCGCAAAGGTTACCGGCACATCCTGCCTCGGCGGGCTGCCGTCATGCACATGCCAGACCGGATTGGTTAATTTCAACTTGTCATCCTGCTCGTGAAATCTGGCCAGATGACTGATATATTCATCGACGGTCTTGGGGATGATATCAAAATAAAGCTTTTTCGCCTTGCGCGGCGACTGGAACATATATAGTGACAGACTTTCCGGTGTCCCGTATTTCAGCCAGTCTTCCATGGTCAGACCATTGCCTCTGGATTTGGAGATTTTTTCACCATTCTCATCAAGAAACAATTCATAACTGAAGCCTTCCGGCGGCACTGCCCCCAGAATTCGGGTGATGGCACCGGATAATTTTACCGATTCCATTAAATCCTTGCCAGCCATTTCATAATCAACACCCAGCCCGACCCAGCGCATGGCCCAGTCCGCTTTCCATTGCATTTTGCAATGGCCGCCCGTGACAGGAACCTCCACCAGCTTTGATGTTTCCTCATCCCGGTAGGTTATGGTCCCCGCCTCTATATCGCGCTCAATGACCGGCACCTGCAACACAACACCGGTACGCGGACATATGGGCAGAAACGGGCTGTAGGTCGCCTGGCGTGCCTCACCCAATGTGGGCAAGATCACTTTCATAATTCTGTCATAGGCCCCTAGCATCCTCAACAGGGTTTCATCCATCTCCCCGCTGCCATAACTTTCCGAGGCACTTTTGAATTCATAATCAAAGCCAAAACCATCCAGAAAATCACAAAGCCGGGCATTATTATGATGGGCAAAGCTTTCATGGGTGCCAAAGGGGTCCGGAACCCGGCTCAGGGGCAATCCCAGATGTTGGGCCAGCATTTCCTGATTTGGCAGGTTGGTCGGCACCTTGCGAAAACCGTCCATATCATCGGAAAAGGCAATTAATCTGGTTGGTATATCACTGAGCCGCTGAAAGGCCTGACGCACCATGGTGGTCCGCACCACCTCGCCAAAGGTACCCATATGGGGCAGGCCGCTTGGCCCGTAACCGGTTTCAAACAGGACATAGCCCTTGTCATTGGCTGACCGCTCCAGCCGCCTCAGAAGGTTGCGGGCTTCCTGAAAGGGCCAGGCCTTGCTGTCCATGGCGAGTTGGGTCATTTCCGGGGATAAAGACATGGGCTTTACTTTCTTTTAAAATTCACGTCTTGATAAATCCCTTTGCCCGTCACGTCAACTCTTGGCTTTCGGGCAAGGGGAGAATATAGTCATTTTTTATGTTACAATTTTTGAGCCTGGGCATTAATGACCGAACCACTTGTTACCTTTCCCGACCCGTTTGAGGTTCTGTCACGGCTGCCGGCGCTCGTTGTCGGGCCGGGTCATGGCATCATTCTGACCCCGGACGGCGAGGTTGGGGAATATGACATCAGAGAGCTGAAAAAGGCCGTTCGGGATCAGGCTTTTATAATCTGCAATAGCGTGGTGACGTCACGGCGTCTGGGCAATGTTTCGTATCGGGCTTTTGATATATTGGAGCTTTTTGCCTTTATCCGGCCCGCAGAATTCTGTCTTCCCCTGCCTTTTGGTCTGACACAGGCGCTTGGGTTTTCAGGCAGGGAGGAGGGCCCGGAAGCAGAAGCCCTGATTATTCTGCAATCGGCCCAAAGGCTGTTTCAGCAATTTATATCACCGGACTATGCTTACGGCGAAGGGGCAATGGCGGGAGCGCAGGCCATGGCCGAGGCCGGATGGCCATGGGGACCACTGATATTGGGGGCCATGGGGCATGAGCAGAAAGGCCCAGATTATCATGTCTGGAATCATCTGCCTGAATGGCAGGAAACGGCACCCCCGCCCCCGCCCGGCATAGAACCGGTAACCGAACCGGAAAGCCTTGCCCGTCTTGATGACCTGTTGGGCCCAAATGCCGAAGAACGGCAGAATCAGAAACTTTATACCTGCCTGACCACCAAAGCCTTCACCCCGCCGGAAAGCCCTGATGAACCAAGGCTTATCCTTGCCGAGGCCGGAACCGGCATTGGCAAGACCCTGGGCTATATCGCCCCTGCCAGCCTGTGGGCGGAAAAGAATGGCGGAACGGTCTGGATTTCCACCTATACCAAAAACCTGCAACGGCAGCTGGATCAGGAATTAAGCCGGCTATATCCCGACCCGAAACACAAGCAACAACGGGTGGTGATCCGCAAGGGACGGGAAAATTACC
>UOEJ01000112.1_pt1 | contig 19614 bp, 17 predicted proteins | sample 1989191 | NCBI WGS metagenome assembly UOEJ01 (sample SAMEA4712195, study PRJEB27164) | hydrothermal vent metagenome | biome: marine basaltic hydrothermal vent biome; feature: marine hydrothermal vent; material: mineral | place: Pacific Ocean | collected 2011-06-14/2011-07-23 | depth 1719 m | reverse complement strand
GTCCCGTAATTCTGTCCCGGAATGGTCATAAAACACCACCAATACAGAAAACCGTCAAATCAACCTCACCACCACCGGAAAAAACCGAAACCATACGCCGTAAAATTCCACTGTCACTGCCGCCAAGGAAAAAGAAAAGAACGATAGTGATACAAGCACCCCCTGTTCAGAAAGAGATTCAGGGGGCAAAAACGCCTGTTACCCCCGACTGGCGTCATGCCGCCAATTCAGGATATAAAGCATACGACAGGGCAGATTATAAACAGGCCATTGCCTATTTTGAGCAGGCACTAAAGCGATCCCCCCATAACCCGGAATTACACCTGCAACTGGCCTATGCCTACAAGATTTCGGGTCAGAATACCAAAGCTGTCAGGCATTTCAAAATTGTCCTTGATCAACATGATGGGGCAAACTTTCCGCTCAGGAGGGAAATAGAGCAGATGGAAAACCGTCTTGATGTCAATGGCTATGTCATTTACCGGAATGAGCCCTCGGCAAACAGACAATTGACCGGTCCCGACCTCACCCGGTCACAGGCGGGGGTCGAAGTCAGTTATCAACCGGAAAAAATCTCTTTCCGGAATGGTAAAAAATTTCAAATCTATGGCCGGTTGCTGTCCGCCATGAAAGAAGGGCGGCTTGAAATGGACCCGGACAGTTATCAGGCCGGGGTGGGTATGCGCATAAAACCCCTGTCCCGTCATAATCTGGTGCTTTCCGCCGAACGGTTGCTTAAAGCGGGAAAATTTGCCCGTAATGACTGGATGATCCGGGCCGGATATTCATATGATCACAATAGCGATTACCGGGAGGATAAAAAACACTGGTGGAGCCATAGCCTGTATCTTGATGCAGCCCTTATAGATTTTAACAGCCCGGATATTTTCCTGACCGCGCAAACCACAGGCGGCTATAATATCACTCTGGGCCGGGGTCTGGTCGTACAGCCCCGGATGACCGGGCTGGTCAACTGGCAAAAGGACAGTTTCCGGCAGGCCAGCCTGATCGAAGCCGGACCGGGATTGAATTTAAGGTATTATTTCAACGACACGAAATATCAGGCCTATCGCGCCTATCTTGACCTGACCGTGGAATATCGTCTGAAAATATCCGGCAGCAGCATTAACCATTCCGGCCCTGTCATCGGCCTGATGTTACATTTTTAGCCAGGGGCAGTTGATAAGGTTTACCCTTTTCTTTCAACCTTTTTGCAAATGTTGTGAGTGTGGGGTCATGATTTGAATTTACAATTGCTAATTTTCCTTGTTGGCATTAATGGCATCGACAATTTTCTGGGTCCGGGCATCAGACCGCGCACCGTGAACCACGATAACGGCATGAATGACCGTGACGGCCCAGAGAATAAAGCCGCCAAAGAGCAAAAATACGAAGCCCAATATCCAGAACAGGGCGTTGATTATCGCCTGAAAGATTTTCCCCTGTATCAACAGGGCCAGCGGGGGGACGATAATGGCCAGTAAATAAATCATAATTGCAACCTCTCCAGTTTTTTACTGGGGACAGTGTGGCAAATCTGATGATAAATTTAAAGGGCTTTCGGCAATTTAAAGTGATTTAAAGCGGCTATAACGAGCATTATGAATCACATAGGACGCGTGGGAGGCAGCAGCAAACCACAGTAAAAACCCTGCCAAACCGGGCGTGACGATCGCATAGGCCCATAATAACGCATTAAGTGCCGCATAGATTATCTTGCCATACATCAATATACCAAGGGGCGGTATTATGATCCCAACTAAATATAACAGCATCTTTTCCGGCCTTTCCCGACAGTATATATAAAGAACACAGGCCAATGTTAACGGTCAAAGCTCCAGAATTGGTAAATTAATGTGATAAATTTATCTAATATTCTCATCAAGACCAAACTCTGCAACCTTGCGGTAGAGTGTCGAACGGCCAACGCCGAGGCGGCGGGCGACTTCCGACATACGTCCGTCATATTTATTCATGGAATAGCTGATCATATCCTTTTCCACGTCCTGAATGGCACGAATATCACCCATCTCGTCAAGGACAGACAGAATATTGTCTGCCATGACAATATCATCGCTGCCATGATCATGGGTTTTATCACCTTTGCGCCGTCTGAGCTGTTTATCAGCCGCCGCCTGACGCATGATATTTGAACGAATTTGTGGAAAATCGGCACTTGTTATACTCACGCCGTCCGAAAGAATAACCGCTCTGAACAGGGCATTTTCCAACTGCCGGATATTTCCCGGCCAATCATATGAAGTCAGTAAACCCATAGCATCCGGAGAGAGTTTTTTTATGGGACAGCCTTCTGAAATGCTGATATTCTGGGTAAAGTAAGGCACCAGATGTTCAATATCACCTTTTCGATGCCTTAAAGGCGGTAAACTGATAGGAAAAATATTAAGCCGATAGAAAAGGTCTTCCCTAAAATCCCCCTGCTCAACCATATCCTTGAGCCGCCGGTTGGTGGCGGAGATCACCCGGACATCCACCTTGATCACCTGGCTGCTGCCAATGGGGTCCACTTCCCCTTCCTGTAACACCCTGAGCAGTTTAACCTGTAAATCCAGAGGCAATTCACCAATTTCATCAAGGAAGATAGTACCACCGTCAGCATCGGCAAATTTACCCGTATGGCGTTCTTCTGCTCCGGTAAAGGCACCTTTTTCATGGCCAAACAGGATGGATTCCACAAGGTTGCCGGGAATGGCCCCGCAATTGACCACCACGAAAGGCTTGCCGCTTCGCTCGCTTTCTCCCTGTATGGCTCTGGCGAAAACCTCCTTGCCAACCCCGCTTTCACCTTCGAGCAGGATAGGAATATTTGATCCGGCGGCTTTTTTTGCCATGGTGACCACTTTTTTCATGGCCCGACTGGTGCCAACCAAATCATCAAAACCCAATTGGCCGGACCATTTGCGGTTTAATCTGGATATTTCACCGGAAAGCTTGTTCAGGCGCAGGGCATTTTCAATGGAAACCCTCAGACGGTCCACCTGCACCGGTTTGGAAATAAAATCAACCGCCCCGCCCCGCATGGCCGCCACCGCATTGTTAACACTGCTTTGACCGGTAAGGACAATGACCGGCAGACCGGGCAATGTGTCCTGAGCAAACTTAAGAACATCCTTGCCGGTTATCTCCCCGATCATCATATCAAGCAATATCAGGTCAAACTGCCGCGCCATATCACCGGACAGAATTCCCAGTGCCTCATGACCGCTTGAGGCCTCCTCCACAGTATAACCGGTCTGATTCAGGGCATATTTCAGCATCTCTCTCTGACTGGGGTCATCTTCAACAATAAGGATTAATTTTGTCATTGCACTTCATCGGTTTATTCATAATACTAGCACCGGAATACAGGACCGGAATTTCGGGGGCTGTTATATTTGAAGCTTTACAGAAAAAGATAAAAAAATTACTAATTCTGTGTCATTTTGATACAAATCACCAGGTTAAGGCAAATATGACCCATCAAACCTCTCTGGATATTTCACCTCTGCCACTGTGGGACCTTTCCGATCTGTATTCTGCCATGGACTGTCCCGAACTGAAACAAGACATGATCAGGCTGGAAAAGCTTGGCAATGAATTTTCCCGTGATTTCAAAGGCAGGTTATCAACATTAAACGCCGGAGAAATACTTGATTCCGTTACCCGTTACGAGGTGATGGAGGAAATTACCGGACGCATCATGAGCTATGCCGGCCTGCTTCATGCCGGGGACGTCAATGACAGTGATATTTCCAGATTTTACCAATCCTGCCACGAGGAAATAACCCGGATCAGCACAAAAACCCTGTTCTATACACTGGAAATAAACCGGCTGGAGCAGGAACAGATTGATCAATGGCTGGACAGTTCCATAAAACTGGCCCGTTACCGCCCGTGGTTCGAAAAAATCCGGGAATACCGGCCCCATCAACTGGCCGGGCGGCTGGAAGAACTGTTACTGGAAAAATCTGTTTCCGGGCGGGCCGCCTGGGTCCGTTTGTTTGATGAAACCATGGCAAATATGAAATTTGACTTTCGTGATCCCGAAAGTGATGAGACAACATCCATTGGCACGGAACAGGCGCTGGATTATTTATCCGACCCGCAACAGGACAGGAGAAAAGCCGCCGCAGACTGCCTGTCCGACAGTTTCAAGGCCAATATCCGGCTGTTCACCCATATCACCAACACATTGGCCAAGGACAAGGAGATCGAGGACCGCTGGCGGCAGTTTGAAGACCCCGCCTCATCGCGCCATTTGTCAAACCAGCTGGAAAAACATGTGGTTGATGCCCTGGTCACGGCGGTGAAGGACGCCTGTCCCCGCCTGTCACATCGTTACTACAGGCTCAAGGCCCGGTGGTTTGGCAAGGACCGGCTGGACTGGTGGGACCGCAATGCCCCCCTGCCCGATATGGATAACAGGATTTATCAATGGTCCGATGCCCGTAATATTGTCTTGCAGGCCTACGGGGATTTTTCCCCTGAAATGGCTGAAATTGGCCAAAAATTCTTTGATAACAACTGGATTGACGCCCCGGTTCGCGAGGGCAAGTCACCGGGGGCCTTTGCCCACCCGACGGTGCCTGATGTTCATCCCTATCTGTTGCTGAATTATCTGGGAAAAAGCCGTGACGTTATGACACTGGCCCATGAACTGGGTCATGGTGTCCATCAGATTATGGCCGGACCGCAAGGGGCGTTGCTGTCTGATACGCCCCTGACCCTCGCCGAAACCGCCAGTGTTTTTGGCGAGATGCTCACCTTCCAGTCATTGTTATCCCATGAGAAAGATGCCCGCAAACGCAAAATCATGATGGCTTCAAAGGTGGAGGACATGCTGGCCACTGTTGTGCGTCAGGTCGCCTTTTATGACTTTGAGGAGAAAGTCCACACTGCACGGAAGAATGGCGAACTGTCCGCAGACGATCTGGGCGATATCTGGATGGCGACACAGCGGGAAAGTCTGGGGGATGCCATCCACCTTGATGATAATTACCGCACTTTCTGGTGTTATATCCCCCATTTCATCCATTCGCCCTTTTATGTTTATGCCTATGCCTTTGGCGACTGTCTGGTGAATTCTCTTTACGCCAGTTACCGGAGTAATCCGGATGGTTTTCAGGAAAAATATTTCACCATGCTGCGGGCCGGTGGAAGTATGCGTCACAAGGCACTTTTACGTCCCTTCGGGCTTGATGCCGGAAATCCAGATTTCTGGCAGACCGGATTGAGTGTGATCAGTGATTTGATTGATGAAATAGAAAAAACATAGGAAATAAATATTTATTTTTCCCGGCAAATGTTTACCATGCGCATTAGCTGATCTCTGAAAATTCACGCAGGAAGGAAACCATATGAAACTTGCTATTCCCAAAGAACGCCGCGCCCATGAGCGGCGTGTTGCGGCAACCCCGGATACTGTAAAAAAACTGATCTTGCTGGGTCTTGACGTGGTTGTTGAAAAGGATGCCGGTCTGATGAGCAGCATCCCCGACAGTGAATATACGGCTGCTGGTGCAACAATAGCTGTCGATGCCGCTGAAACATATAAAGACGCTGATATTATTTTCAAGGTTCAGCGTCCGCTCCATGCGGCGGAAGGTGACATTGATGAAATATCACTGATTAAGGCCGGGACAATTTTAATCGCGATCCTGTCCCCCTTTACCGACGGTGCTTCGGTTGATGCCTATGCCAAGGGCAACATCACATCCTTTGCCATGGAATTCATGCCGCGCATTACCCGCGCCCAAAGTATGGATGTTCTGTCCTCCCAGTCCAATCTGGCGGGGTATCAGGCGGTGATTGATGCGGCGGCGGAATTCTCCCGCGCCTTTCCCATGATGATGACGGCGGCGGGAACCGTTGCCCCGGCCAAGGTGATGATCATGGGCTGCGGGGTTGCGGGGCTTCAGGCCATTGCCACTGCCAAACGACTGGGTGCGGTTGTATCGGCAACGGACGTGCGGGCGGCTGCCAAGGAACAGGTGGAAAGTCTGGGCGGAAAATTCGTCATGGTTGAAAGTGACGAAACCGGTGAAACCGAAGCCGGCTATGCCAGAGAAATGAGCGACGATTATAAAACAAAGCAGGCGGCCCTGATTGCCGAGACCCTGGCCAAACAGGATATCGCCATAACAACCGCCCTGATACCGGGCCGTCCGGCCCCTGTCCTGATTACCAGGGAAATGGTCCAGAGCATGAAACCGGGGTCTGTAATTATCGACCTTGCCGTGGAAAGCGGCGGTAACTGTGAATTATCGCAGGCCGGAAAAACCATTCTGGAAAGCGGGGTCAAGATCATCGGTCATTATAATGTCCCCAGCCGGGTTGCCACCGATGCCAGCGCACTTTATTCCAGAAACCTGTTGAATTTTATCACCCCGCTTATGGACAGCGAAAGCAAGACACTCAACATCGACTGGGAAGATGAAATTATCACAGGGACGCTGTTAACCAAAGATGGTGTTATCACTCACGAACGCCTAACAAAAGGAGGAAATTAACATGGATATGCCCCAACAAATTGCCGATACCGCCCTGCAGGCGGCGGCCGTCAGCCCGTTCCTGTCTCAAATGTCCCTGTTCGTTCTTGCCATATTTGTCGGATATTACGTGGTTTGGAGCGTAACACCGGCCCTGCATACCCCCCTGATGGCGGTCACTAATGCCATTTCATCGGTGATCATCGTTGGTGCTCTTATCGCGGCGGGACCGGCAGATATGACCCTGGCCAAAATTCTTGGCATTATCGCCATTGGCCTTGCGGCAGTGAATATCTTTGGTGGTTTTGCCGTCACCCAGCGCATGCTGGCCATGTATAAGAAAAAGAAATAGGGAGGGCATGATATGTCTGTACAGAATATAACTGATTTAACCGCCCTCGCCTATCTGGTTGCCGGGGTATTATTTATCATGGCCCTGCGCGGCCTGTCATCGCCGGAAAGCTCCCTCAAGGGCAATATGTACGGCATGGTGGGTATGGTTATCGCCGTGGTGACCACCTTGATCAACCCTGCCGTAGTATCCTATGAATGGATTGCCATTGCCGTGGCCATTGGTGGTGGTATCGGCATTATGATCGCCCTGCGTATTCCCATGACATCCATGCCGCAGCTGGTCGCGGCCTTTCATTCACTGGTGGGGCTTGCCGCCGTGCTGGTGGCCGCCGCCGCCTTTCTTGAACCGGCGGGTTACGGCATTACCAATGCCATGGGAGAAATCTTTGCCGCCAGTATGGTTGAAATGAGCCTGGGCGCCGCCATCGGTGCCATTACCTTTTCCGGCTCTGTTATCGCCTTTGCCAAGCTGAACGGCAATATGTCCGGCGCACCGATTATGCTGCCGGGCCGTCATATTATTAATGCTGCCCTTGCGATTGCCATTATAGGCATGATTGTGGTGCTTTCTCTTGGAATCATAACTGATTTGGGGGGATATAGTGTGATGTGGTGGATCATCGGCCTCAGTTTCCTGATCGGGTTTCTGATTATCATCCCCATTGGCGGGGCCGATATGCCGGTTGTGGTCAGCATGTTAAACAGCTATTCCGGCTGGGCGGCGGCAGGCATTGGTTTTACCCTGCAGAATAACGCCCTGATTATTACCGGCGCCCTTGTAGGGTCATCCGGTGCCATCCTCAGTTATATCATGTGCAAAGCCATGAACCGGTCTTTCATCAGTGTGATCCTTGGCGGATTTGGTGGTGAGGACGCCGTGGCCGGCAGCGGCGAAGTTGAAACGCGGCCTGTCAAACAAGGATCGGCTGAGGATGCGGCCTTCATCATGAAGAACGCCGGATCGGTGATCATTGTTCCGGGATACGGTATGGCGGTCGCGCAGGCCCAGCATGCCCTGAGAGAAATGGTTGATATCCTTAAAAGTGAAGGTGTCAAGGTATCCTATGCCATTCATCCGGTGGCGGGGCGCATGCCCGGTCATATGAATGTCCTGCTGGCCGAGGCCAATGTCCCTTATGACGAGGTATTTGAACTGGAAGACATTAATAATGAATTCGCCCAGGCCGATGTCGCCTTTGTCATCGGGGCCAATGATGTGACAAACCCGTCGGCAAAAACCGACAAGGCCAGCCCCATTTACGGCATGCCGATACTTGATGTGGAAAAGGCCGGCACGGTATTATTTGTCAAACGTGGCATGGCATCGGGCTATGCCGGTGTGCAGAACGAGCTGTTTTTCCGGGATAATACCATGATGCTGTTTTCCGATGCCAAGAAAATGGTCGATAATATTATCAAGGCGCTTTAAAAGCTGACTATCATTATGAGGGGCGGTCCATAAATCCGGGCCGCCTTTTATCACTATTTGGTTCAAAAAAATAGAAGATATGGACTATATCATCCTTTCGGTTTTTCGATTATCATGGCACATTAATGATAAAGGATATCCGGGGGCTGAATAATGGGACAAGCAATGGCAATGGATGACGAGGCAGCCCTGCCCCTGTCACATCGAATATTGGCCGAACAATTAAATCTGATCTCTCAACAGATCAAGGTAATTCTGGTCATCGTTCTTGTCTTGTCGCTCCTCACGGCCTTTACCCTGCGGTCCGTTGTCCCCCATGAAAAGTTATATATCTGGCTCATTCTGGTCAATTTTCCCTCCCTGATGCGGCTTGTTCTTTTTTATACTCAGGCTAATTTCAAGATCGAACTCAAACTTCTTGCCATATTGAATATCATGCTGGCGGCATGGTCCGGAACGGCCTGGGGAGCGGTCGGCTATTTCTTTCCGCTTTACGATAATGGCACCGTTATGATCTTTATCTCGGTGGTTTTATTTGGTGTTACTGCCGGATCGGTGCCGGGGCTTTCGTCATTTGTGCCCTGTTATTTTGCCTTTTCCATTCCGGTCATGTCGGGACTGGCTTTGCGATACTTCAGCTTTGAAGATGAAATGAATATATCTGCCGGTATTTTCTGTCTGATCTTTTTATTCATAAATCTGGCTTTCAGTATTATTATTCAGAAATCACTTTTGCAGTCGATCAGGCTGCGTTTTGAGAATTCTGACCTTGTTCGAAATCTGAGAATGGAAAAAGACAAGGCCATATCGGCAAGCAGTGCCAAATCCACCTTCCTGGCCGCCGCCAGCCATGACCTGCGTCAACCCCTGCACGCCATGGGTTTTTTTATAGAATCATTAAAAAAACATCTGGGCACAGAAACGCAGTCGCTCCTGCTTCAGAAAATTGAAAAAACCTCCGACAATCTGAGGGGGCAGCTGAATGCCCTGCTTGATATATCAAAAATTGATGCCGGGATCATCAAGCCCCATGTGGTCCCCCTGTCACTGGGAGATATTTTCAAAAAACTCAAAAGTGAATTCTCCCCGCTGGCCCAGGAAAGAGAGATCAGCCTTCGTGTGCTGCCGGCTTCCTGGATTATTGAAAGTGATCTTCATATGATCGACCGGATTCTCAATAATCTGGTCAGCAATGCGATCCGCTATACAGACAGGGGCGGAAAAATTCTTCTGGGAAGTCGCAAAAAAGGCGACTGCCTGAATATTGAAATACTGGACAGCGGTATCGGCATTCCCGCCCATCTGACAGACCATATTTTTGCGGAATATTACCAGATCAATAACCCGGAACGGGATCAAAGCAAGGGTCTGGGGCTTGGGCTTTCCATTGTGAGGGGCATGTGCGACCTTCTGCATCACAAGATTGAGGTAACCTCCACAGTTGGGGCCGGTACGCGTTTTCGCATAACGGTCCCGCTTTCCAATCGACTGCCGTTATCGGTCAATGACTTGCTGCACCAGTTTGATATCAATTCAAAAACCGGAAATATTATCCTGATTGATGATGAGAGTGATACCCTTGATGCCATGTCGCATCTGATTGAAAAATGGGGTCATACGGTGCTGTCTTTCGAGGCAGAAAAAGACGCACTTGGTTATCTGAAACGTCATAATTTCACTCCGGATATTATTATTACCGATTTCAGGTTACGGGAAAAACGTACCGGTACACAGGCCATTAATTCCATTAATAATCATTACAAGAAAAATATACCTGCCATCATCATAACAGGTGATACGGCCAAGGACCGCATGGTGCAGGCGCAGGAAAGCGGTCATATCCTGTTGCATAAACCAATTCTGCCGGCAAAGCTCAGAACCGTGATAAACAACACATTACAAAAACCGCATTAGAAAATTTTCTAACTATGCAGGGCTGCGGTTAATCGTTCGTTTTGCGGGGCAGTGTCAGCGATAATGCAGGCTTCCGGAAAAGTCAGGTAAACTGTTGTCCCCACACCCCAATCGCTGTCCAGTGATATTCGCCCGCCATGCAGTTCCATAAAGGCCTTGACCAACGCCAGTCCCAGCCCGGTGCCCTCCTGCTCCCTGGTGAAGCTGTCATCGACCTGGCTGAATGGGGCAATTATCTTTTCGATCTGATCTTCTTCTATGCCAATACCATTATCGGAAACCGTAATACAAAATCCATTGTCTTCCTGCAAAGTGGCATTCATGACGATATTTCCCCCGTCAGGTGTGAATTTAACCGCATTGGACAGGATATTAATCAATATCTGATGCAGCATTCTTTCATCAACAAGCAAAAGAGGCAGATCATCAGAAATATGATTATCTATGGAAATGGCTTTTTCCCTGGCGGCACCCTGTATTAATTTGACTGATTTTTCGGCAATATCCTGTATCACCACTTGATCTGTGGACAAGATCATATTGCCGGCTTCGATTTTTGACAGGTCAAGGATATCATTAATAATATTCAGAAGATGAATACCACTGTCACGAATATCCTGGGCATATTCCCGGTATTTATCCTCAAGGTTACTGGCCAGATAATCACAGGTCATAATCTCGGAAAAACCGATTATGGCATTTAACGGTGTTCTGAGTTCATGAGACATATTGGTTAAAAATTCAGATTTGGCCATATTGGAAACATCAGCCTCTTTTCGGGCAATGATCAGTTCATTATTCAACCGGTTCCGGTCTTCCTCATAAGCAACAATTTTTTCAAGCTGCTCCCGGACAATTGACAGTTCATCACTCCGCGCCTTTGGCAAACGCACATTGGTTTTACCCTGAACGATTTTTGCCATGGTTTCGGATATTTCACGAATTCTGCTGAACATGGTATTGTTAAAAACAAATGAAACAATGTAAAGCGAGATTAAAAGCCCCGATATGGCCGACAGGATACTGAAGGATTTTAATTTACCCATCTGGTCCACGCCAGCCATATTGTCATATTGCGCCACAATATTAAGAAAAGGCTCGCCATCATTGATGGAAATGGGAATTTCCTTGGTTGTGAAGCTGGATTTTCTCTCTCCTGAGGCGTCAGTATCCTGTGAAATTGTCTCACCATACAGATTATGGACCTCTATACGCGCATCAATGACATCGCCAATGCCTTTCAGGCTGGCCAACGGCGATGTAATGAAAACCAGATGTCCATAGTTATTCACCCCCCCAATGGGCGAGATCAGTATATGAACAGGGTTGCCATTTTCAGAATGAGAAAAAGAGCTATAGTATTTCAGTTGATCATCGGGGGATATATTTTCATGTTTCCCGATAATTTTTTCCAACAGAATTGGCGCATCAACCTCTGAACGCCAACTTCCCATTATCTGATGATTTGAATTCAACGCATGCAGTTCAAGAATACCAAGATCACGCATAAACATATTGGTTTTGGCAACAGCATCGGCCAGTTGCCGTCTTATTTCCTGCTTGTCTTCCGTCACAAATAAATTGCGGAACAGCGGGTCTTCCGCCATCTTTTCCATGGCGTATCTGGCATCGGGATAATGATGGGAAATGAGCCGTTCCTGAACCAGAGCTTTAATCACACCGGACTTTAAACTGGTGCTGCTATCATTGATAAAACTGGAATAATTGGTAATTGTGTAAAGCTGAACCCCAAGAAAAATCAACCCCATCAACAACATCATACTATATAATATTGTTTTTAACTTAACGTTGTATAAAAGCCTGTGCAGGGTTTTTTTGGAAATAATACTTGTCATTTTCTCTTAACTGATAACTGGTTTTTCCCCTTTTACGGGAAAGATTCAAATTACCCCATACCGCCAATCCATCATTTAACAAGAGTATTTCCGCCATTGATGTGGTTATTATAGCTACAGAAAAAATATATTAAAACTCATAATGAAATGTTAATATTTCCGAAGATAAAGGGACTGACAGCCTGAAAGGCCGTTATCAACTGAGCAGATCCAGAATATTGCCGGATGGTTTCTCAGTATTTGCGGAAAATGACCCCGTCTCATATGACGCAAGTGCTGACAGGGTGAAAGAATTCGGCTTTTCATCTTCCTGATTGTCATTACCGGATAATTTATCGCGACTTTGTGCTGTCAGTTCCGCCTGTGCTTCCGTGCGCAGCGAAGCGGCCTGGGCGGCCACACGGCGGTCCTGACCGGAAGGTTCCGCAGGGGCCAGGGCGGCGGCGGAAATGACGGTCATCTTGGTAATTGTCGCCTGCGGGTCGCCGTCCACGGGGGCAATATCAATGGGAACCTCCCCACTTACTGCATATCGTCTGCCGTCCGGCCCGACCTGATAGCCAAAAGAGGCTGATCCGGCATATCTGCCACCGGCATTTTTATGGGCCTGCTCGTGGGCGCGGACTTCCTGATCGATTTTTTTAAGCTTTTCGACCTGCGTCTTTTCTTCCGGGGTCAATTGCCCGGCAGAACGGGAATTTCCGGCCTTTGCGTCATTATTTTCCACCTGCACAGAAGTCTTTTCCGCCCGTTGACTGGAGGGGGATTTAAGGGGCTGCGCGTATGAGGCCGTTGTGGCAGAAATCATCAAATTTCCAATATCACAGGATCAATATTCAAATGATAGGATAAAAAAACTGAAAAGTCGTTAATTTTCCGTATATCGTCTCATCCCCATATCACTCAACGGTCCCCGGCCTGATTCAATCTTTCCCGGTTGGCGGAATGCTCCATCCATTTTTCTTCCATCTTTTTACGGTGATTAAAGGCTTTTTTGCCCTTGCGGAGAGTATGGCGGCGGCTTTCATAATCCATTTCCATGAGCATCTTTATGACTATTTCATTTATGGCAGTCTGTAATTGCTCGTTATTATCCTGATATTTACGGAAAACCTGTCTCAATTGTTGTTCATCCACCTCATTGGCCGAAAGAATGGATAATATTTCTCTCTGGTTTCCAAAAATATTCCTTTTAACGGACTTCAGTTTTTCACGTTTTTCCATCATCAGTTGTCTGAATTCCTGTTTTTTTGCCTTGGGGAAATAATCAACAATTCTGACTTCCGGCCTTTTATGAATCATTTTGTTTTTATGCAGCGGTGACAGCATTTTGGTATCCGACACCAGATAACCGGCAATGAAAAAATTGAGTGCCAATGAAAAAAACAAAACCACATTCACCCATTTATTTTTTTTAAGCTGTTCAGTCATTATTCAACACCCTCGTCATCCGTATATTCCCCATCAAAATTATCAGAAAGTAAAAGCTGGGCCTGATCATACATATAAAATTCCTCGTCGATGGGGGTCATGACCACTTCCATTGATGACAGCCCGATATATATCCCCAGAAAACAGGTCAATGCCCAACCCACAGCCATGGGCATCATATGTTCAAACCAGCCCCAGGGGTTTATTTTCCATGGCAAAAAGCCTTCTGATAATAGGGGGCCATTGACTGCCATATCCGGCACCGCAAGGATATTATTGACAATTTTCCGGGACGGGATGCGGTCTGTTTCCGCCGCAAAGGCCCGAAAGAAATCATCCAGTTTCTGATCGCTCATCATATTATCTCCCTGAGAAGCTCGTCCTTTTGCTCCTCCAGTAATTCTGCCATTTTTGCCCGCCCCCTGACCAACAGGGATTCAACGGCTCCGATAGTAATATCCATCACCTCTGCGGCCTCTTTGTTGCCCATTCCCTGCAGATAACACAGGGTCAGAGCCATCTTCTGCCTTTGCGGTATATCTGCCAGAACCGCCGCCAGCCTTGAGGCCATCTGCCTGTCACTTAAGCGGGCATCCGGCAGCGCATCCGCCGATTTCACGTCAAAGGCTTCCGAAAGTGCCGAGGTCGGTTTTTTCTTTCTCTTCAAATCAATACATAAATTCATAACAATCCGGTAAAACCAGGTCGTATAGCGCGTATTGCGGGCCTGATCCCATTTGGCGGCATATTTCCAGACCCGCACGAAGGCTTCCTGCATAATATCCTCGGCTTCCGAGAAATCACCTGTCATGCGGGTGGCAAAGGCAAGAAAAGACCTCAGGTGCCGGTCCACCAGCATCTTGTATGCCGTTCTGTCCCCATCACCGATGCGGATCATCAACGTCTCATCCGAAATGATATCCGGGGTATATTCTGCCCTTTTCAGCTTCATCAGGCCCTTTTTTATTACTGCTTCACTTCATTATACGGCGATAGACCCGAATTCCTGCATAAAAAAATGCGCCGGCGTAACCCGGCGCATCAAATAATTCAAAAGCTGTTGGCTGAAATTTATTCCACGGTCCATGTCCGGCCCTTGCGCAGCAGGGCATTCAGATCAGCTTTTTTTGCTTTTTTTGCCTGCTCGACCTGATTTTGCACGGCCTGATCATAACTTTCCGCCGGGTTGCAATAGATCACCCCGCAGATGGCCGGAAAGTCCGGGGCCTCAAGCTCGCATAACATAAAGGCCATATGACGGCTGGTTTCATCATGAACCAGAATATCATCCTCGGTAATGCCGTCTTTGCCAATGGTGACAACCTCAAGGATGAATTTTTCCCCGTTAAAGCTGATCCCCTTCTTCACATCCTTGCCGAAAATCATCTTTTCCCCGTGCCGGACGTAAAGCTGGGTGTCCTTTGCGGTTTTTTTCTCCGTGAAATGGCCGTAGACATTATCATTATAAACAATACAATTCTGGTATATTTCAACAAAGGACGCGCCCTTGTGTTCCTTGGCCCGGACCAATATTCCCGGCAGTTCTTTCAGGGAGGTATCAATGCCCCGCGCAATGAACCGCGCCCCGGCACCAAGGGCAAACAGACAGGGTGACAATGGCGCGTCAATGGACCCCATCGGGGTTGACGGCGTTATCAGGCCCGGCTGGGATGTGGGGGAATATTGCCCCTTGGTCAGGCCATATATCTCATTATTGAACAGCATAATCTGCATGTCCACATTACGGCGCAACACATGGAGCATATGATTGCCGCCGATGCTGAGGCCGTCGCCATCCCCGGTAACCAGCCAGACATCAAGTTCGGGATTGGTTAATTTAATCCCCGTGGCAAACCCCGGCGCCCGGCCATGAATGGTGTGAAAACCGTAAGTGGATACATAATATGGAAAACGGGATGAACAGCCAATTCCCGATACAAAAACCGTATTTTCCGGCCTGGACCCTGTATTGGCCAAGGCCATCTGAACCCCCTTGAGAATGGCATAGTCACCGCAGCCCGGACACCAACGAACCTCCTGATCGGTTTCAAAATCTTTCGGGGATATTTTTTTTATGTCAACCTGCCTGTTCATGTGATGTCTCCCAGGTTTTTAACAATGGCCTGATATATTTCCGTAATCTTGAACGGTTGGCCGGATACTTTCGATAACAGCACCGTATCAAGCAGATATTGACTGCGCAGCAATGTGTTCAGCTGCCCGACGTTCATTTCAGCAATAATCACCTGACCGTAGGATTTTAACAATTCATCCAGATTTTCCGGCAGGGGCCAGATATGGCGCAAATGAATATGGGATACGTCCATGCCCTCTTTCCGGGCCTTCTTGACCGCCTGATGAATGGCGCCATATGTGGACCCCCAGCCGACAACGGCCAGCGCACCGCCCTCACTGCCCTGACAGACATCCTGACGGGGAATGTCACCCGCGATATTATCGATCTTGGCCTTGCGAACATCGGTCATTTTCTGATGATTGTCCGCATCATAGGAAATATGACCGCTGTTATAATCTTTTTCAATGCCGCCGATACGGTGCATCAGGCCGGGTGTTCCGGGTTTGGCCCATACCCGCGCCAGTGTTTCAGGATCACGCAGGGAAGGATGAAAGCCTTCCGGGTCCTGATGAAATTTAACCGGAAAGGGTTCATAATCATTGATATCCGGTATTTTCCAGGGTTCAGAAGCATTGGCAATATAGCCATCGGACAGGATCATCACCGGCGTCATATATTTCGTGGCAAGCCGCACGGCCTCAATGCCCACATCGAAACCATCGGTGGAATTGGACAGGGACAGCACCACAATGGGCGCATCACCATTGCGGCCCCATACGGCCTGATACAGATCGGACTGTTCGGTTTTGGTCGGCAGGCCGGTGGATGGTCCGGCACGCTGAATATTGACAATGATAAGCGGTAGTTCGGTACTGATGGCCAGTCCCAGTGCCTCGGTCTTGAGCGCAATACCGGGACCGGAGCTGGTGGTCACTCCCAGTGCGCCGGCAAAAGACGCCCCGATGGCACTGCAGATGGCGGCAATCTCGTCTTCCGCCTGAAAGGTGATAACCCCGAATTCCTTCAGGCCCGACAACATATGCAGCAGGGGCGATGCCGGGGTGATGGGATATGACCCCAGAACAAGCTGGAGATCGGCCAGCCGGGAACCCGCAAGAATACCCCATGTCAGGGACTGATTGCCGTTAACCGTCCGGTAAGTTCCCGGCTCCTCTTCGTATTTATCAATATGGTAGCGGCGCAGGTTACTTGCCATTTCGGCGGTTTCACCAAAGGCATGACCCGCGTTAAGGGCGGCAATATTGGCCTGTGCCACATCGGGCTTTTTAATGAATTTCTGTTCCAGTGTATCGATAATCGGCTGTCTCTTGTGACCAAACATCCACAGGAGCAATCCCAATGTCCACATATTCTTGCAGCGCAGGGAATCCTTGTTGCCAAGGCCGTATTCCTTCACGGCCTCAACGGTCATCTTTGTGATGTCCCAGCGTTTCACATCATAATGTGACAGGCTGTTATCTTCCAGCGGATTGGTTTCATAACCGGCTTTTTTAAGGTTTTTTGCGCTGAATGCCCCCTCGTCCAAAATGATCATCCCGCCTTTTCTCAAATTGGCCAGATTAACCTTCAGGGCGGCAGGATTCATGATCACCAGAATATCCGGCTCATCCCCGGCGGTTGATACCTCGACAGAGCCAAAATTGATCTGAAATGCCGACACCCCGAATGTGGTGCCAACGGGGGCGCGGATTTCTGCGGGAAAATCAGGAAAGGTTGACAGGTCGCTTCCCTCCAGTGCCGTCGCCACGGAAAATTGTGTTCCGGTAAGCTGCATTCCGTCCCCTGAATCACCGGCGAAACGGACAACGACCGAATCCAGTTCTGTTATGCCGTTATGATCCCCGTCCTTCGACAATTGCCCAGTCATTTTATTTCCTAGCTTCTGACAAAAAAACTTTTATTTACACCAAATTACACGAATACAATAAATACATTTATATAATGTATTATAAGCATATTGCCTAATTTATCTTTATGTTTTTTTATCAGCTATTGCAAGATAATATGCGTAATATATCCCACAGACTGTATGATGAAAAACCAATTGCCTGATCCGGAAGTTTATATGTTTATTATTTTTGTATATATCACCCCCTGGCACAAGATGGATTCATGACAGAAAAAACATATTCCAGCCGAATGTGGCAGATTGCCATTCCGGCCATAATTACCAATATATCCATCCCCCTGCTCGGCCTTGCCGATGCCTTTATCATGGGTCATTTACCCGACCCGCGTTACCTTGGTGCCATTGCCCTTGGGGCCATGATCATCAGCATCCTGTATAACAGCGTCAATTTCCTGCGTATGGCAACAACCGGTTTTACCGCCCAGGCGGACGGGGGGAATGATGCCGCCTCAATACCTAAAATCTATCTTCGGGCAAGTCTTATGGCCGTGGTCATCGGGATCATATTTATTCTTCTGAAACAGCCGGTGGCCGCCATTACCTTTTCCCTGACCGGGGCCGCACAGGAGGTCGAGGCCCTCGCCCGGGAATATTTCCTGATCCGGATTTGGGGGGCACCCTTCGCGCTGTTGAACTTTGTCGCTGTGGGCTGGTTGCTTGGCCTTCATCAGGCCAGATTGGCCCTGTGGATTCAACTGACCATGAATATCTGCAATATTCTGTTGAATATCCTGTTTGTTTACGGTCTGGGCATGGATGTTGACGGGGTGGCACTTGGGACTATTCTGTCCGAGGGGATGGCGGGGCTTCTGGCATTTCTGTTGGTCGCCCGTCATTATGGCAAAATATCCGACCATGGGATATGGAGCAGAAAAGCCCGGGCCGGACTGTTCAACCGCACAGCCTTTGGCAGGCTTTTCGCCCTAAACCGCGATATATTCATCAGGACCGTCTGCCTGACCGGCTCCATGGCCAGCTTTACCATTCTAGGGGCAAATATGAGCACCGAGATACTGGCCGCCAATGCCATCCTGATGAATTTGCAAATGGTCACATCTTACGGCCTTGACGGTTTTGCCCAGGCGGCCGAAGTTCTTGTGGGCAAGGAAGTTGGCCGAAAATCCCGAAAAGGGTTGCACAAAGCCGTACTCATATCCGGCAAATGGGCCCTGATCACGGCAATTCTGTTCACGCTGACCTACTTCATCTTCGGGGATATGTTCATTCGCGGCCTGACCAATATTACAGCCGTTCAGACTGTCGCCGGTCAATATCTGATCTGGGTGATTATTCTGCCGCTGGTCTCTGTCTGGTCCTTCCATTTCGATGGTATTTTCATCGGGGCCACCGCAGGAAAATATATGCGCAACGGCATGGTAATATCGACCATTATATATATTGGATCATTGATGATCTTTATGCCCATATGGCAAAACCATGGTTTATGGCTCAGTTACGCCATATTTCTGGCAGCAAGGGGCATGACCCTTGCCGTTGAATATCCAAAAATAGCAAGGTTCCGGCCCTAAAGCTGCCATTTGCGCAAATGGTCCGGTTTGTCCAGGTCACGCCACATGGCCTTGACATCGGCAATCAGGCCGCCAGGCTCCAGCAGGCGTTCCAGATCATCACCTGTGATCGACTTATAGGCATCATGGGACACAACCCCCATAACAGCCGCATAATCGTGATCCTTCAAATCATCCAGTGAGGGTACCAGATCAATATTATAGAATTTTTTGGCTTCCAGCGGGTCTGCGGCGGCATCATGAACATCAACCGTAAAACCGCGACGACGCAGGCCCTGTATCAGGTCAGTCACCTTTGTATTACGCAAATCAGGGCAGTTTTCCTTGAAAGTCAGTCCAAGCACCAGAATTTTTCCCTCGCCGGATAATTGGGCGCATACCCGTTCGGCGATAAAATCAGCCATGCTGTCATTGATCGCCCGGCCGGCCAGGATAATGCGCGGATCATGATTAATCTGCCGCGCCCGTTCCGCCAGATAAAAGGGGTCCACACCGATACAATGGCCCCCGACCAGTCCCGGTGTAAAATTCAGGAAATTCCATTTGGTGGCGGCAGCTTCCAGCACATCATAGACGGAAATACCCAGTTTCTGAAAGATCATGGTA
>UOEJ01000179.1_pt1 | contig 20073 bp, 17 predicted proteins | sample 1989191 | NCBI WGS metagenome assembly UOEJ01 (sample SAMEA4712195, study PRJEB27164) | hydrothermal vent metagenome | biome: marine basaltic hydrothermal vent biome; feature: marine hydrothermal vent; material: mineral | place: Pacific Ocean | collected 2011-06-14/2011-07-23 | depth 1719 m | reverse complement strand
TAACCTCCCATCCGGCCATGCTGCTTTACCTTGATAATTTTCAATCCATCGGCCCCAATTCCAAAGGCGGCAAACGCCGCAACAGGGGCCTGAATGAAAATCTGGCCCGGGAAATTCTGGAACTGCACACCCTGGGTGTTAACGGCGGTTATGGTCAGGCCGATGTGGTGGCCTTTGCCAAAGTCCTGACCGGCTGGACTTTGTCCCTGCCCCAACATAAAAAGGGGACTGTGGGTGAATTTATTTTCGCAAAACGCCTGCATGAACCGGGCAGCCATCAGATCATGGGAAAAAAATATCCTGACCGTGGTGTCAGGCAGGGGATTGCGGTTCTGAAAGACCTTGCCCGTCATCCTTCCACCGCCCGGCATATTGCCACCAGGCTCGCCCGGCATTTCATTTCCGACAACCCGCCGGACAGGGTCATCGATATTCTGACACAGGAATTCCTGAATAGCGGGGGTGATCTGGCAAAGATCATGAAAAGGATGATTTCCCTGGACGAGGTCTGGCAGCCCCGTCCCGGCAATATCAAAACATCGGAAGAATATGTGATCTCGGCCCTGCGCGGCCTGAATGTAACCCAGTTCACCCCGAGAGAGATCATCGAGAGCCTGTATGAAATGGGTCAAAGACCGTTCGAGGCCCCCTCACCCGCCGGTTGGCCCTATGAGGATCAGCATTGGGCCGGCCCGGATATGATCATGAAACGCATTGAATGGGCCCAGGCGGTAGCGGAAAGAAGCAGGCTCACCATGGCACCAATGGCATTGGCCACCGCCCTGCTCGGCGATAACCTCGGCCCACAGACGCTGATCTCCGTCCAGCGGGCCGACAGCGCACGTCAGGCCGTCACCCTTCTGCTGGCCAGCCCCGAATTCCAGAGGAGATAGATATGATCAAACGACGTCAATTCCTTAAAAATGTCACTGCTGCCGGTCTGGGTCTTCAATTTCTGCCCCGCTTGAGCTTTGCCGCCACCGCAGGGGCCGGTGACCGGAAATTTATTTTGATCATTCTGCGCGGTGGTATGGACGGCCTTGGCGCGGTGCCGGCCCACGCAGACCCCGGCTATGCCGCTTTGCGCGGCGAACTTGCCTTCGGGACGAATGAAACCCTGAAGCTTGACGGCCTGTTTTCCCTCAACCCGGCTCTGAAAAACCTGCATGGCATGTTCCGGGCGGGCCAGGCCAGTATCATTCACGCGGTGGCCAGCCCCTATCGCTCGCGCTCCCATTTTGATGGTCAGGACGTACTTGAAAGCGGCCATAATACGGCATTGGCCGGTCAGACCGGCTGGCTGGGCCGGCTGCTGTCGGAAGCCGGGGAGCAGGAGCAGACCGCCATTGCCCTGTCCCACGGCATACCGCTGGTTCTGCGCGGCAGCCAAAATGGCACAAGCTGGGCACCGTCCCGTCTTCCCGGTGTGGATGATGATCTGATCATGCGGCTGAAATATCTCTATCAAAATGATGAGATGCTCAAACACAGTCTTGAACAGGCGGTCATGGCCGACAAGATCGCCTCATCGGCCATGATGGGGAATAAAAAACGCAACTTCCGCCAGAATATTGCCATTTCCGCCGGACATGCGGTGAAATTTCTGAAGGCCGACAGCAGGCTCAATATTGCCATTCTGGAAAGCTATGGCTGGGACACCCATGTGCGTCAGGGGACCCTGAAAGGGCCTCTTGCCAATGGCCTGAGGGACCTTGACAGGGGTCTTGGCCTGATCAAATCCGGTCTTGGGCAGGACTGGGGCAATACCGTCATCGCCGTTGTCACCGAATTTGGCCGCACCGTCTGGGTCAATGGCAACGGGGGCAGTGACCATGGTACTGCCGGTGTTGCCTTCCTTGCGGGTGGTGCCATCAATGGCGGGCGGATCATTGCCGACTGGCCGGGGCTTGGGAAACAAAATCTCTATCAGGAAAGAGACCTTTACCCCACCACGGATATTCGTGCCGTCTTCAAGGGAATTCTGCATGATCATCTGCGGGTCAGCCCCGATGTCATTGAAAGAAAATTATTTCAGGACAGCACGAAAATAAGGGCCATGGACGGATTAATCAAAAAACGCCCGGCATAAAATATCAAGTTTGACCTTTAAATTTTACCTGATTTATTCATATAATAAAATTCATGAGGACAAAATTGTAAGAAACCATATATGCCAACAGATTTTTCTCTTTCACCGGAAAAGATCAAACTGCAGCTTGACGCTATTCTGGCCAGCGAGACATTTAAGAACAAGAACCGCATCATACGGTTCCTTGAATATGTGGTGCAGGAATCTCTGAAGGGCCGCGCCCATCTGATCAAGGGCTATACATTGGGGCTGGAAGTTTTTGACAAGGACGAGACTTTCAATCCACAGGCCGATGCCATCGTGCGGGTGGAAGCCGGACGGCTCAGACGGCTGCTTGAACATTATTATATGGAAGAAGGCCGGAACGACCGGGTCAGCATCTCCCTGCCCAAGGGAACCTATGCCCCGCAAATAACATTGTCCGAACCATCGCCCGCCGCACCGGAAAAAGACCCGGTTTTCTCCGCCGCCGCCGCGCCGCCAACGGGGCCGGCCATCGCGGTTCTGCCTTTTGAGAATTTAAGCGGTGAAGACAGTCAGGAACTTTTCTGTGACGGCATCACCGAGGAAATCATCAATCATCTGTCACTGAGCCCGTCGCTTTATGTCATTTCCCGTCGCACGACATCCCGCTACAAGGGCAGGGAAATTGACATCAGGGCATTAAGCGCGGAACTGGAAGCCCATTATATTCTGGAAGGCAGCATTCGCCTGGCCGGGGATCATTTGCGGGTTTCCGCCCGCTTGCTCAATGCCACAAATGCCGCTGTGATCTGGTCGGAAAATTACGACCGGAAACTGAAACCGGAAAATCTGATCCAGGTTCAGGATGAAATTGCCACCCATGTAGCCGCCACAATAGGCGACACATACGGGGCCGTCATGCGCACCAGTGCCATTGATATGAAGCGCAGCAGCACCGAATATATGGAAGCCTATGAAAGCATGTTGCTGCTCCATGACTATCTGTTTGAGCTGTCACCAGAAACCCACCTCAAAGCAAGGGACAGTCTGGAAAAGGCCATCAAAATTGACCCCCATTATCCGGACGCCTGGGCGGGTCTTGCCTTTCTTGCCCTTGACGAATATCGTTTCAGCTTTAACGTTCGCGGCGATGATCCGCTGGAACAAGCGCGCAAATATGCCGAAAAATCCATTGGCCTAAGTTCCAAATATTCCATCGCCTGGTATGCCATGACCATTATTAATTTTCACAAGGGCGATATTGAAAAATTCGAGGATAATATCCGTCTGGGCCTGAGCATCGCACCCAACAGCCCGGCAATTCTCGCCGACAGCGGGGTATATCTGTGCCTGCTGGGTAAGCTGGACCAGGGACTGTCACTGGTCAGGAAGGCCATGGAGCTGAACCCCCAGCACCCCGGATGGTGCCGCTTTGCCCTGTGCCATGATCATTTTATTCGGGGCGAATATACCCGCGCTATTGAACAGGTGCGCCATATAGAAACCCCTGACTGGTTCTGGCCCCACGCGCTTCAGGCCATCCTCTATGCGGCACTCGAAAATAAAAAAGGGGTGAAGGACTCCAGGGCAAATGTGCTCAGGCTTTATCCCGATTTTCCGGAAAATGCCGAAAAAGAATGCCGGAAATGGTTCAGACGGGAAGAGGACCTGATGAAATATCTGGATGGCCTGAAAGAAGCAAACCTTGCATAAAATCCATATTATCTGACCGAAACATCCGTTAATAATTCATCAAGGAACAGGGCAAGTAATTCGTGGCAGCCCTTTACCCCGGCTTTGCGATAGATGGCATTGCTTTGTGCTTTTACGGTGCCTTCCCGGGCATTGCGGACGGCGGCGATTTCTGAAAAGCTCATGCCCTTGATCAGGAAAAGTGCCACGTCTCTTTCGGCGGGGGTTAATTTCCATTCATCAAACAACCCCCCGATCACCTGGGCAAATTCGCCGGACGCCACCCGCATCTGATCATCCATTTTATGGTGACGTTTGAAAAAACGGTTCAGTTCGCGAAAATGAAAGACAAAGGCCCCCAGAGATAATATCACAACCATAAGTTCCAATATATGATGGGTGTTTTTGGTGGGAAACTCCCGCCCCAGAACCATATCGCCGAAAACATCCAGCGCAAAAAACAGCGTACATACCGTGGATAATATCATCCCGATCCACAGTATGGTTATTCTTCGGGACTTTTTATGCGATCGTAATGGTGATAAAAATTTAGCCATGATCATCCGATTGAGCCAGTGGAAATTTCTTTATGCCAGTAAACATGGCGGAAATCAAATTCACCCCGGACCGGAAAGATTCCCACACCACCCCCGCCACGTGAAGGGCGACACTGAACAGAAGATAACTGGCAAAAAATTCATGGGTCTCTTCAACCCACTCAACCCCCCAGAAACGGTCAGTGATGGACAGGTAACCCGTTAAGCTCACCAGCAGCAGCGTCAGATACAGGTTGAAAATCATCAGAGAACCAAGGGGATTATGACCAATATACAATGTCATTTTATCCCCTTGATGCTCCTGCAGGTAACGGCTTATTTTACCCGGACTGGGCAAAAAATTCTTAAAACGGGCATATTCTGGCCCGATAAAACCCCAGATGAAACGCAAGATCAGAAGCCCGATCAGAATATAGCCCAGCATGTCATGAACCGGACCCTCGTCAAAAACTGTAAAATTAACCAGGATGATTAAAACCACTGACCAGTGGAATATCCGGATAAATATATCCCAGACCTTGACTATTCCCATTATCTGTCTCCTATCTGATAAGCTCTGACCTGCTTGAAAAACATGGGTTATTTTTCCTTTGTTTTGACCACGGTACCCGTTGTCGGATTGACGTATATTTCGTATTTCCTGCCGTCTTTCATGGCATAAACCTCGTAACAGCCATCTTCCACTTCAACTTTTCTGACTTTATAGCCTTGCGCCTTGAGGGAATGGGTAATAGTCTCTTTGGGCATCCATTCCGATTTTGGCCCGGCATTGCATTCATCATCTGATGCCTGCGCGGAAATGGACAGGGAACATGTCATGATTACGGCGGCGATGGTTTTTGGTATTATAGTCATTTCAGAACCTCATAATTTATTTGAAAATAATCACAATTGATGATTCGTAAAATAGCTGCCAGTAACAAAAAAGCCATAAACCACAGGCATAAACTAAATATATATATCTAAAGTTTATGCCAGAAAGGGCCAGGAAGAGCCAGAGAGAGAAAGAATGGATTTAAAGGATTTCAGGAAAAACGCCCATAAATTTGTCGACTGGATGGCGGATTATATGGAAAATGTTGAAAGCTATCCGGTAAAGTCACCGGCAGCCCCGGGGGAAATACTGGCGCAGCTGCCGGAAAAGCCACCGATGGATCCGGAAGATATGGCTGACATATTTCAGGATTTTCAGGATATTATCATGCCCGGCATGACCCATTGGCAGCATCCGGGTTTTATGGCTTATTTTCCGGCCAATGCCAGCCCGCCGTCTGTTCTGGCCGAGATGTTAACCTCTGCCCTTGCCGCCCAATGTATGAGCTGGCAGACCTCCCCCGCCGCAACAGAGCTTGAAGAACGGGTCATGGTCTGGTTGAGGGATACCATTGGCCTGCCCGCGAATTTCCACGGGGTGATTCAGGATACGGCATCAACGGCCATGTTTGTCGCCTTCCTCACCGCGCGCGAACGGCTCAATGATTTCAAAACCAACCATACCGGACTGAGCGGCACAGGACGACATTGCTGTTATGCCTCGGCCGAGGTGCATAGTTCCACTGACAAGGCCATTCGCATGGCGGGTCTGGGGTCGGACAACCTGCGAAAAATCCCCCTGGACGAGAATTTCTCCATGATCGCCTCAGAGCTGGAAAAGGCCATCTCTGCGGATATTGCCGCCGGTCACAAACCGACCTGCGTTGTCGCCACATTGGGCAGCACCAGCCTGTCGGCCATTGACCCCCTGCAGGAAATCGGCGAAATCTGTAAAAAATACCGGGTCTGGCTCCATGTGGATGCGGCATGGGCGGGCAGCGCGCTGGTCCTGCCGGAATATCAATGGATGATCAGGGGTATCGAAAATGTCGACAGCTTTGTCTTTAACCCCCATAAATGGCTGCTGACACAATTTGACTGTTCGGCCTTTTACGTGAAAGACAAGGCAGCACTGATCCGGACCTTTGAAATCCTGCCGGAATATCTGAAAACCCGCGAGGGGGACCGGGTCAATAATTACCGGGACTGGGGACCGCAACTGGGTCGGCGTTTCCGGGCACTGAAACTGTGGTTTGTCATGCGCTCATATGGCATTACCGGACTTCGGGATCATATCCGGCGGCATATTGACATGACCCAAAGCCTGGCTGAGCAAGTGGATAAAGAACCGGATTTCGAATTGCTGGCCCCGGCTCCACTGGCATTATTCTGTTTTCGTTACCATCCGGAAAACATGGCCGAAGACCAGCTTGATGCCCTGAATGAAAGGATATTCGAAGCCATCAATGACAGCGGTGAAATTTACCTGACCCAAACGCGAATAAATGGCAAATACGCCATCCGCTTTGTCAGCGGTGCCCCGGCCACCGAACAAAGACATATTGACAGGGCATGGCAAATCATCAAAAAAACCGCCCTTGAGACAAAATAATTACCTTGCCGGATTGTTGCCGCAAATGGCTGTCATATTGTATAGTGATATATAAAGTTCGAAGGTCGTAAAAATGACAAAAAAAGCCCTCCTGATTACCGGTCAGGAATCTGAAACCATCAGCACATTGGCCCGAAACCTGATCCATGCCGGCGGGATGAGCATTTTCGCCCGTCAGATGAAACAGATGAAAGCCATTGGCGTCGATGAAATGCATCTGGTGACCGACTGGTTCGCCCGGGATTTTGAAAAGGAAATTCTGGGCTGTCGCGACCGGCCGGAAAAGATTTTCATCCATAATACCAAAAATGCCCCGCTCAGACTTCTGGAACATAATGTTGATGGCAATGTCTGGTTCCTGATCGAGGAAGGCGTGATCATTGATGACCGTATCATTGAACAGGTCGACATCCACCCGTCACCAACGGTGATCAGCCTGATCGGCCACAATGATTTTCTGCAGGAACGTACCGCCAATGCTATCGCCCTTCAGCTTGACGAACAGGGCGGCTATTTCGGCTCCATAGCCAAATTATCGAGCCAGACCCTGTCGGCCAATGTCCGCAAACTCAATTCACTGGACGGCCTGCCAAATGCCCTGAAGGCCATCATGCGGGCCGGGGACTGCATCATTCTGAATGTAACCGGAATTCCCCTGTTCCTCGACCGCGAGAGCCAGGATGTGGATCTGGTCTGGTATCCGGTCATCCGCCGCGAGGATGGTGATGTGGCCACCGGTATACTGCTTGAATTCAGCCAGAAAGCCTTTCTGGACTGGCCAGCCCGCTTCATTCACCGGCCTGTGGAAAATCTTGTTATCAGATATCTTTGCAAGTTACCTGTATCGCCAAATATGGTCACCCTGACAAATGCCGTACTGGGCTTTTACGTGATGTATCTTTTTGCCAGCAACCATATGTTACCCGCCCTGCTCGGCGCGTATATTTTCGGGATATTGAGCGGTGTGGACGGAAAACTCGCCCGAATAAAAATATCACAGACCAAAATTGGCAGTTATGAATATCTGCTCACCGGATTTGTGGAATATGGCTGGTATTTCGCCATTGCGATATCTTTGGGTGAGGTGTTTGGCCTTGCACCCTATGTCATGGCCACAAGCCTTGTCCTGTTTCAACTGGCCGATAACATTCAGAAAAGATTTTTCCGCCAGATAACCGGTATGCCCCTATTCGCCATGGAGCCATTCGACCGGAAATTCCGGCTGATAGCCGGCGGGCGTAACAACCATATGTGGGCTTTACTGCCATTTGCCCTGTTTGATCAATGGTTTGCCGGTTTGGGTTTTATTTGTATTTTTGCTGTAATAACTTTCTTTGTACATCAGGCAAGACTTGTGTATCATCTCAAAAACACCGTAAAGCTGACTGTCAGCAAACCCCGATAACCAGTAGAAAAACAAACCATGCCGGATTCAGTAAAGCGTACCAATGAAATAGAAGAATTCACCAATCTGTATTTCATTCACCCCGTCAGTGGCTGGCTGGTGCCAAAATTTGCCGCCCGCAAGATCACCCCGAATATGGTATCTCTGGGCGGGATGATATTTGGTATCCTCGCCGGAGTTGCCTATTATCATTATCAAAATCCCTATATGGCCGCTGCCGGGTTTTTCGGCATGATTATGTGGCATATTATGGACGGTGCGGACGGGCAACTGGCACGGCTGACCAAAAGCTATTCCGAGGTTGGTAAAATCCTCGACGGGATTTGTGATTATGTGACCTTCATCAGCGTTTATCTGGGAATTGGCCTTGTGCTGTCCCGGCAAATCGGGCCTGATATCTGGTATATTATCCTGTTTGCGGGGATTTTTCACGCCATCCAGTCCAGTGCCTATGAACTTCAGCGCAGTGAATATGATTACTGGGGGCATGGCAAGGAAAACAGTGGTCTGCCGGAAGTAAAACAGATGATTGGCGAACTTGAGGGCAAATCCTTTCTCCCTTTCATCATGAGCCAGTTTCACATCGGTTATATCAGGATGCAGCGGCGAACATCCGGCATTGATTCCGGATTCCGTCAATTATTGAGGGAAACACTGGAAGCCAACCCGCAAAAGCAGGATGACATCAGGGCATTATACCGTGAGGTTTTCGCCCCCGCCGTCCGCACCTGGTCGGTCATGTGCGCCAATTACCGGACCATAGCCGTCTTTATTTTCTCTGTCGCGGGCCAGCCGGTCTATTTCTTCTGGTTTGAAATTGCCATCCTGACCCCGATACTGATATTACTGGTCCAAAAGCAGCGACTGTTAAACCAGCTGTTCACATCACGGCTGAAAGAAATTATTCCAAACCCGCAACAACCAAATCAGGAAGACCATTGACCAAAGAAGACGACTTGAAACGAGAACAGCAGAATGAGATTTTGACATCCTACCGGGACAGTATCGACAATATTGATGCGGCACTGATCCATATCCTCGCGGAACGTTTTAAAATCACCAAAAAGGTCGGCGAATTCAAGGCCAGATACGGCCTTGCGCCAGCGGATAAAGACCGGGAACAGAAACAGATAGACCGGCTCAGAATCCTGTCGGAAAAAGCCCGACTCGATCCTGATTTTTCTGAAAAATTCCTCCATTTCATCATAACCGAAGTCATCCGGCATCACGAACAATTCCGTGATGACAGTTAGGCTCAGAACCTATGAAAAACTATGATGTCATAATAATCGGGGCAGGAATCGCGGGGCTTTCGGCCGCTTATGAAATCAGCAAATCAGCCAGAGTTCTGGTTCTTGAACAGGAGACCCAGCCCGGTTATCATTCCACCGGTCGCTCGGCGGCGGTATATGCCGCCGCATATGGCAGCGAAAATACCGTACTTTATTCACTGGTCCGGGCCAGCTGGGATTTCTTCAAAAACCCGCCAGATGGTTTCAGCGAATATCCGCTTTATCATGACAGGGGCATATTATTTGTCAGCGACAGGAAACACCTGCCCGATTTAAAGCAGCATTACCTGGACATGAAAGAAAGAAATCCCGATGCCCGGTGGGTTGACCACACTTTCATCAATGGTAAATTTCCCCCGTTAACAGATGATTATTCCGAAGCCGCAATCTATGACCCCAATGTCTATGATCTGGATGTCAGCGCCTTGCAGGAAGGTTATCTGCGGGCGATCCGCAAGGCGGGCAGCCATATCAAAACCGGCTTTCAGGTCACGGAAATCAGTAAATCATCTGACCTGTGGACCGTGAGCAACGGGAATGAGGAATATTCGGCCCCCTGCCTTGTCAATGCCGCCGGGGCCTGGGTTGATAAAGTTGCGGATATGGCCGCCACCCGCAGGATTAATATCCAGCCCCTGCGCCGGACAGCGATACTTGTGGACGGGCCGGACGGCAAGGTTCCTGCTGACTGGTCAATGGTCGTTGAATTCAGGGAAGAGTTTTTTTTCAAGCCCGATGCGGGCAAGCTTCTGGTTTCTCCCGCCAATGAGGATCCCTCGGAACCCTGTGATGCCCGGCCAGAGGAACTGGATATTGCCTATGCGGTGCATTACGCCACAGAAGCACTTAATCTGACCGTTAAAAAGGTTGATCATTCCTGGGCGGGCCTGCGGAATTTCGTAGAGGACAGAGGCCCGGTAATCGGATTTGACCCTGATGCCGGGGGCTTCTTCTGGATCGCGGGACAGGGCGGCTTTGGCATCCAGACCGCCCCCGCCGCAGGCCGGCTTGCCGCCGCGCTGATTTCGGGCCAGAACGTCCCGCAGGATATACAGGCCTTTGGACTTAGGGAAGAAATGTTGTCCCCGGCCCGTCAGACACTTGAGAGCACACCCTGACGAGAATAGGCCCTGATACGACGACAGCCTGATACGACAATAGAAAGCATGGGCAAATATTACCCGCGAAATCTATTTTTTATCAAAAATAAACTTTAATATGATGGTGGCATGAAGCTCGCCGGAGGTGGTAACGCTGGTTAATATTCCCTCCTCGATGAAATGTCCGGTGACGCCTTCAAATTCTTCTGATCCGCCGATAATACGGCCAAATCCACCCTCCAGAGGGCCTGTGGTATTTTTCGAGAATAAATTCCCCTCCCAGGATTTATTGTGAAGTTTCGGATAGGCGAATGCCTCGGCAACCTGATCCGTCAGATGTTCATATTGAAAGGCGATGATTGACCCCCTGCCCGGCAATGTTATGGTCCAGACCGTCGCCCAGTTTTTTTCTTTTGGTTTTTCCTGGACATTCTCAGGGGCGGGTGGAAAATCTTCCAACTCACTGGCAAATCCAATGCGCTTGCCCGCCGCATCCCTGACATAACTCACCAGAGCCAGTGATCCATGTCTTGTGTCCGGCTTCAGGGCTTGAATGCCTTCGGGGAACAGGCCAAGCGGTACGGCCTTGGAATGGGTTATGGCAATGATATCTGTGGCGGTTTCAATGCTCAGGATTAAATTTTCCCGGGCATAGGCCATATTCGCCGTTATGATAAAAAAAACTGCCAGCCCAAAACATGAAGTCTTTAATATAAATTGTGTTTTCATTTGCCTGATATTCATCATATCTTCCCTTGTTATAGTTGAATGGGGAAAGTTTACGGGCAATTTCACGCGGTGACTATGACGTAAAATACTTAATAATTGGCCTGTGACAGCATATAGGTAAGACTTGTACGGTTTTTCACTTTGGTTTTGGAATATATGGCCCGAAGGTGATTTTCAACAGTACGCATGCTTATCCCCAGTTTTTCGGCAATCTGGATATTGGTAAGCCCAAAAGTGACCTGACAGGCAATATCTTTTTCCCGGCGTGTCAAATGGTAATATTCCATAAGACCTTCACTTGGGGAAGGGGCTGTGGCCTCATTGCTGTAAATTATAAACCTGAGGCCATTGGTCGGGCTTTCCGTTTTGCAAACCGTAATATTGAAACTGATTTTATGATCTGCAGAATGGCATTCTTTACGAACATACGACACATCCCCGCCCGTTCGGGTTAATTTATGTTTTATCCTTTGGCAGATATGAATAATATTTTCCGGCAAGGATGTAACAGGCAGGGAATTTTGCCCGATATGCGTCTGAAAAGAGCTCGAAACATAAAGCACATCCATAGTATCGTTCAGGATTAAAAGACCGGTTTTCTCCATACCATGCGCCAGACGGTCAATGATCACCTGACGTTCTTCGAGCAGATCATGGGCAATCAGGCTATACATGGCACCCGCAATGGTCGGGATGATCATCTCAGCTTTTTGCAGATGTTCCGGTGAAAAACTTTCCTTGGTCTTGGGCCGGTGCATACCGATCAATATGGCACTGTCTTCTTCCGGGCGCATCATGATTTTAATTAACATCAAATGATGAATATGAAGCGGACGTAAAAAGGTATTATAAAAGAAACCGCCGGTAAAATTATAATAATCCATATGTTGTTCAAGTAATATCACATCACTGGCAATAGCATCCTGGGCAAATGGTCGCCCGCCGAAAACTATATCCACGGCAGGATCATCCTTGAAAAAGCCATCAACATATTCCTGATGCATCTTTTCAGAAATTCCATAAGCACAATTAAAACCTACCGCGACTTTATCTCTTTTGAAGAAGGTCAGAAAAGCACTTGTTTCCGCGCCCAGAAAGCGGGTGAGGTCTTCCAGAATATCTTCTTTAAACATGCTCAGATCACGGCAGGCCACCATACGGGTGCCAATATCCACCGCATTCTCAATATCCTGAGACTGAAGCATGTTAAATTTCTTCAATTAATATTCCCGGTATAATGATTTGTTTTTTTATGCTCTCACTTCTTGAATGATCGCCCTATGTGGGCTGACTATACCCCAAAATAGCTGAAATGCCAATAAATGCCTTATAAGTGTTTCCCGCTATATAAACTTCCGGGAAGTAATGGAATAATATGCTGACACTTATAACGCAAACTTTAGGGAGAAAAAAATGAGTAACAACGGGAACAGAGATAATACTGCAATTAATTATTTTCACAAAAAAGCACTTTACCTGAGCACAATTTCCATATTGGCCCTTTCATCTTCACCTGTCTTTGCGGCTGAAGACGCGGACGATAACAGTTTCGCGCTGGAAGAAGTCGTTGTGACAGCCCGCAAAATGGAAGAAAGCCTGCAATATTCCCCGATCGCCATTACCGCCTTCAGCGCACAGGACATGGAAAACCGCAGTCTGACCAACCTTATGGAACTGGGGAGTTATACCCCCAACGTCACCATGACCTTTACCACCGGCGGTGACGGCGGGGGCAGCAATTCCATGATCTTCATCCGCGGGGTCGGGCAAACAGACTTTCTTTTTACCACTGATCCGGGTGTGGGAACCTATATTGACGGCGTTTATTTCGCCCGTGCCGTGGGCGGGGTCTTTGATCTCCTTGATCTGGAACAGGTGGAAATATTACGCGGACCCCAGGGAACATTATTCGGCAAGAATACCATTGGCGGCGCAATCAATATGATTTCCAAAAAACCCACCGGTGAATTTGGCGGCAAGATGTCAGTTACCATGGGTCGTTTCAACCGTGTTGATGCCCGTGGGTCAATGGATTTTGCCCTGAAGGAAGATACGCTTTTTGCCAAGGTATCCTTTTCCAGCAAAAACCGCGATGGATATGGCCAGCGGCTCGACTATGATACGAAAAAAGTTGTAGATACAACGGGTGATGAAAACTCGACGTCGGCCCGCCTTGCCCTGCGCTGGATCGCCAGCGAAAAAATGGAAGTTAATTTTATCGCCGATTATTCCCGCGAACGGGAAAAGTCAACCGTAAGAACATTGGCATTTTTTGATCCGGGAACACCGCTAGCCGGATTATGGAATGCTTTTGTCGGCGGCCCTGCCGGCACCCCCATGACCACGGATTTTATCACCGGCGACCCCTTCACAAATTATGGAACAGGTCCGAACCGCAATGATTATGATGTCTGGGGCCTGAATCTGACAATCGATTATGATTTTGATGACAATCTTTCCCTGAAATCCATCACGGCCTATCGTGAAATGGAAGCCATATTTGGCCGGGATGGCGACAGTACACCATTGACCTATGTTCATACCGAGGATACCCAGACACAACAACAGTTCAGTCAGGAATTTCAACTGTCCGGCGTGAGTGCGGACGATAAATTAAACTGGATTTTCGGCCTGTTCTATTTCAGTGAACAGGGTACGGACCAGAATAATGTGTTCCTCGCATCCGGTCTGTATGATGCGCTGGAAGGCCTGCCTGGTACGTTGAATGGTTCACCGTTAAGCGCACCGACGGCACCGGGCGGACCCGGCAACCCCATTAATATCGGGCTGGATCTGGATTTTAATATTAATAATGCCATCGATATTGAAAGCTATGCCGCCTTTGCCCAGGTTGCCTATGACATTACCGACAAGTTATCCCTGGCCGTTGGCGCACGTTATTCATATGAAAAGAAAGACTATACACTTGAACATCTGCGGGTGAACAGTGGTGCGGCCATCGTGCCTCTCAGCACGATAAGCAATGACTGGAATTCCTTCTCTCCCAAGGCAAGTCTTGATTACCAGTGGACAGAAGATTTCATGACTTACGCCTCGGTCTCCAAAGGCTTCAAGAGTGGTGGTTTTAACGGCCGTCCGACAACTATCTCGTCCGTGGAATCCTTCAACCCGGAAACCGTGCTGGCCTATGAGGTTGGTTTTAAATCACAATGGCTGGAGAACCGGGTCAGATTTAATGTTGCCGCCTTCTTTAACGATTACACCGATATCCAGCTTGGCAGTGTCAGTGCCGATGATACCGGCAACCTGATCCTGATCGTACAAAACGCCGGACAGGCCGAGGTCAAGGGCTTTGAGGCTGAACTCCAGGCCCTGATAACACCGGAATTCGCCATCAACGGATCGTTGGGCTATACGGATTTCACCTTTACCAAGCTTAATGACGGTGTTCAGGATGTAACGCTGGATACCCAGCAGCCCAATACACCGGAATGGTCAACAAGTCTTGATATGACCTATACGATCCCGCTGGCCAATGACGGTTCCCTGAGCATACGCGGTGACTGGACCTATTCCAGTGCGGTTTACCGGGATGTCCCCAATACGGCACAAATACATCAGGATGGCTACAGCCTGTTTAACGCCCGCATGACCTATTATTCTGCGGACAACTGGCGTCTGTCTGTTTTTGGTACCAACCTGTCTAACAAGGAATATATTGCTGCCGGGCTTTCCGCACTGGCCAGTTTTGGTACAGTGGAAGCTGTCTATGGCCGGCCACGGGAATGGGGTATTGAGCTGGCTGTCGATTTCTAGAACCGAAAAGGAGCAGACAGTAATGGACCGTGTAAAAGGCAAGACAGCCATTGTCACAGGCGGCGCAACCGGGCTTGGCTTTGCCATCGCCCGCCGCCTGGAACAGGAGGGGGCAAAGGTCATCATTACTGATGTTGATGTCACCAGAGGAAAAGAGGCCGCCGGGGAAATCGGCGGCCTCTTCAAACAACAGGATGTGGCCTCGGAAAATCAATGGATTTCATTGATCGAACAGGTCAGGGGCGAATTCGGCAAGCTGGATATTCTGGTCAATAACGCCGGAATAAGCGGCCCGGTGCAAAATGCCGACCCGGAAAGTACCAGCACCGATGACTGGGAGAGAATTCACAAGGTCAACGGCCTTGGTGTTTTTCTCGGCTGCAAGCATGCCATTGACCTGATGCGCCAATCAGGCGGCGGCTCCATCATCAATATGTCGTCCATCGCCGCCCTTGTGGCGACCCCCTTTATCACGGCTTATGGTTCCAGCAAGGCCGGCGTGGCACAATTCACCCGGTCTGTTGCCTTGTATTGCGCCCAATCCGGCAGTAAGATAAGATGCAACAGCGTCCACCCCGGACAAATCAGGACGGAAATGCATGATTCCCTTCTTGACGAAACGGCAGAATTAATGGGGGCAAGCCGGGATGATGTGGAAAATGACTTCAAATCCCGTATTCCCATGGGCTATTTCGGCGAACCGGTGGAAATTGCCAATATGGTTCTGTTCCTTGCCTCTGACGAAGCCCGGTATATCACCGGCGGCAAATTTATCGTTGATGGCGGTATGGAGCTGGGTGGTTAAAATATAACGAAACAGAAGGAGTTAACATGCCGCAAACTGCCGATGAGCAAACCCGTGGACTGCTTGATATGATGGCAGCCAATCCCGGTCCGAAACTCTATGAGCTTCCCATTGAGGTAGCACGGGAAATGCTGGATCAGGTGGCAAAATCCCTGGATATTGAACCCACAGAGGTCGGTAACGTTGAGGATATCACCATCACCGGCGATGAGGGCAGCTTTACCGTCAGAATATACAGCCCGGATGGAGCAGGCACCGGCCCCCTGCCGGCACTTGTCATGTTTCATGGCGGCGGTTTTTCCATGGGCTCAATTGACGGTCATGACAATATCGCCCGCTATATTTGTGCAAAAAGCGGGCGGAAAGTCGTGAGTGTGGATTACAGACTGGCTCCGGAGCATCCCTTCCCGACCGGACTGTATGATTGCAACCGGGCCGTCGAATGGCTGTTTGAAAATGCCGCCGGATTAAATGTTGATACGGATAAAATCTCCCTGATCGGCGACAGTGCCGGGGCCAATCTATGCGCCGGTGTGGCACAGATAAGCAACAGGAACTTTCAGTCCCTCATTCTGCTTTATCCCTGTTGCGATCTGTCCCTTGAAAGTTCCTATGCCTCCCGCGATCTTTATGGCGGCGGGGATCATTTTCTGTCCATGGAAGATGTAAAATGGATCATGGCCAATTATGCGCCCCATGAAGACCCGGAAAACAACAGTCTGCTTTCCCCCCTGAAATGCACTGATTTATCAGGCTGGCCCGCCACGCTGGTGATCACGGCCGGAATGGACCTGTTACGGGATGAGGCACTTGAATTCTCGGAAAAACTAACGGCAGCAGGCGTGGATTGCCGCTATAGCTCATACGAAGGCACAATCCACGGCTTCGTCTCCTTCGCCGGACATATCGATCAGGGCAAACAATGCCTTGACCAGATATGCCAATATCTGACAGACTAAACCCCTGACCACGATCAAGCAATTAAGTATACTGTCCCTGGAAAGGGCAAAAGGAAGCCTGTTTGCCCTCTACCGATTATACTCCAATCCGAACCCGACTAGGGTGAGGCAAGGCCCGCAATAAATTTTTGGCATGGCCGCCCGAGCTAATGCGAGGAGGGGGAGCGCCCACGGCGCGGGGGGAACCCCCTAAACAAAAATGAAAAGCCGTAAGTTCCGGCCATAACCCCATAATACTCAGGTCAGGTCTTTAGCCAGCCACGCGTTCCGTCGTTATCTTTTTTACTGTTCCAAACTGTGCGAGACATGTATTTGAGGGGACTATTTATTCTTTCAGTCGGACGCCGGGATCGCCAGCGTCCAAGGAAACGGAAGACTAATAAAAATAGCATACTGTCCCCAATTTTCGCCAATTTTCGTATACTGTCCCCAATTTTCAGATTTCCGTAACCGGCAAAATGAGCCAATGCGACAGTAAATATGCCTAAAAAAGCATCATATGCCCTGAAATAATAGAAAATAAGGACTTTTTCAGCAACCTGCTGGAGTTCTGTGAAAGAGTAGCATGCCAGGGCTTTGTAACATTGATAATAAAAAACTTAATTGACTCATCTGATCGATTAACTTAAGATTGCAACCATTGGTAAAAATATTTTTTCTATGGGGACCAGCGCGTGAATGTTACTACCCTCAAAACAGCTGTCAAAACCCACACTCTGGCTTTAATATTTTTCAATTCATTCTTTTTTTCCAATATAACTTTTGCGTCAACGCCTCCCCTACTTTATGGCCGATGCAATATAATTGATACCTTCGACTACGGGAATCATCATAATTTTACATATTTGGAAGAAGCCATTGCCAAACCATATATTGATCGTGGAAATAAATTTGATCTATTGGGGTTTATCAGTAACGATATTGAATATTCATTTATGGTAAGTGATAAAGACAGAATTTTGCAAAACATCAGGTACTTGCGAGCGTACAAGAATGATATTTCAAGTGAATTTAAGAACTATGAGTATGAACAAACTTTATTTCAAAATACGCTAAGTAAAGCATATGGATTACTTGCGAGATTGACCCAAAACCCGAAAGACAGTAAACGAGCGAAAGAAATATATACCAATAGCCAACTCCAGAAGAAAGAAAAACATCCTTCGCCTATTACTCCGTCCTTGAGGTTAAAAAAGAAAAAAATAGACATACGATCCATCGTGACTATTGCATATGCCGATGCGTTCATTCGGTGGAGAAACCAGGTAACTTTTGATCTTATTAGTAAAGATGTTGACGGGCTGAAAGAACATCAAAAATATTATGAGAATTTAATCGTAACATTAAAAACCCATCAACAGAGCCTACGATCCAATCCTAGTCTGAAGTATAATATACCGAACGGCCTGCGGTGGATGTTCCAATTGGAAGATCTGGAATTAAACCAATATCTCATTAGTAAGTCATCTGAATTTCTTGCAATGATCAATTATCATCTCGGTAAAAATACCAAAGATATTTCCACTGTTCAAATGGCGTTGAAGCTTACAGATAAGGCTTTGCAAAGTTTAGATGTTTCTTGTCTTCCTATATCCAACGGGCGAAACAGATTATTAAAAAGTCAAATCAGACTTTATCTTCATGAAGTATATAAAACGGATGTTAATCTCAAAAAAGAGTTCGAGAATATCAGACAAGCTCTAACCTTGTTGAATAAAAATCAGAACCCTCTCTATTGGCAACGCGGTATAACCCTCCTGAACTATACGGCGGTTTTAATGGGGGAGAGAGTTCAGGAAGAGACAGAACTATCCGATATATCGGTTTGGGATTTACTTTGGAAATAAAGAAAAAATAGGGGTCAGAAATGCCTGTCTTAGAAGAAATAGTTGTAACGGCTGAATATATTCCAGAAAACCTGGGGACAGTATACTATTTATTTATTATTGACAGATGCAGCTGAGTCGCGTCTCGTTTGTTTGCTCTTTAAATTGTTCAATATCTTCTCTTTACAACCCTTTTTGATCGCAACGACTGTCAGATATAATCTGAACTGATATAAATAATGGTTGCCATATCCGTCCCCGGATACGCCAGAGGGTATGGACTTTGAAAGCTGTAGCTGTAATTATGGTGGCATGGTCCATTTCCTGATTATGTGAGCGGTTTTAGTTTGAAAGCCTGAACGCCCAGCAGGAGAAATACCGCCAGAATACCGACAACCAGTCCGATCCATGGCTCGAAAAAGACCAGGAAAAAAGCGGTAAGAAGCATGATGCCCCTTTCTTCCTTGCCCCTGGGCATGGAAAGCGCCACAAAGGCACAGGCAAAACCGGTCAGGATCAGGGTAAGCACCAGCGCAATCGGCATGAAGGGCCGTAAAAAAGTCACCACAGGCAGAAATAACAGCAACACAGGCAAACCATATAAATAATAGGCACTGATCCCGCCGATCAGCGACTGCATATGTTCCCGCCCCTCTTTCCACCTCTGGACCACCACCACATGAACCCCGGTCCATAAGCAACCCTGGGTCGGAAAGAACGGCGCGAATATGCCCATGACGGCATTTCTGATGGCAATGGCAATATGGGACCGGCTGACATCAATATCAATTTTATCGTCCGGCCGGGCACTTTCTGCATCACGGATGATGGCAATACCGGTCAGCAAATCCCCGAACAGAATGATATAGGTGATCAGAACAAGCGGAATGGCCTCGATAAAATAACCGAGCGGCGGCCAGCCAATGGAAAAGGGCGATACCTTGTCCATCAGGTCACCAACCGGCGGCACCATAATTCCCCATTCGATCTGAAAAGTTATCTCCCCCAGAAAGCTCCCGACAATTCCGGCAACGATAAAACCCGGTAACAGCCCAAGGCTCGCAATTATCGCAAGAGCCCTGTTACTTTGCTTCATCTTCTGAAACGGGAGGGAAAAGGAAACGACAAGGCAGGTGACAAGGGCAAGGGTCATGGAAACGGGCATGGCTTCAATGGTTTTGAAATCATCGACAAAAACCCGTTTGAAGGCGGAAAAGGCCGCCCCCAGAATAATCCCTGCCTTTATGGCCGTGGGAATATGCAGTATCAGCTTTTTACCAAGCCCCGTAACACCCAGAAACAACAGCAGAACAGCCATACTAATCGATAATGCGGTCATCATCTGGAACCGCTCCACAGGCGTGTCATACCCCCCCAGAACAAAGGCCAGAGACAAGGGCAAGGCGGGTGTCACCCAGCCCGGCGCGAATGGTTCACCAAAAAGAACCACGTG
>UOEJ01000154.1_pt1 | contig 20167 bp, 15 predicted proteins | sample 1989191 | NCBI WGS metagenome assembly UOEJ01 (sample SAMEA4712195, study PRJEB27164) | hydrothermal vent metagenome | biome: marine basaltic hydrothermal vent biome; feature: marine hydrothermal vent; material: mineral | place: Pacific Ocean | collected 2011-06-14/2011-07-23 | depth 1719 m | reverse complement strand
AAAACCGGAATTCCGCAGCAGAATTGCCAAAGCCTGCCTGATGGTGAAGTTGCCCGCAAGGCCGGGGGAATTGGGGGCAGACCCCTCATCCGCCACATAGATCAGCTGAATGCCGGATTGTTTCGAGAAATCAATCAGCGCAGAACGCAGGGGCTGGGCTTTGATGGAAAAAGAGATATTTTCGGCTTTATTGCCATAGCTATCCAAATTACCCGACTGGTTATCCGATTGGCCGAGGGCGGGAAAAGAGAACATCAGAATAGAGCATACAGCCCAGAAAAGGGCCATATGTCGTCTTACAGCGGGCAGGTGCATGCTGCTGGTTGACATTCATTCCTCGCTGATTAGCGGTCTTGAGAAACCGTCTAGTTTTTATTATGACCGGAAAATTTACGGCCTGATACTATGTAAATACTACTCAGTTTTTTTCAATAGTAATATAGCATTATGCCCGCTGTCGAGGACTTTTATAGGATAGGCGACAGACAGGCCGCGCAGCCAGTTGTCAATGCCGTCGTTTAATACGGTTCCGGTAAACCTGATATTGTTAAGGGCTGCATCACCGATGATGATTTCACGGGCGGAATATCGGTTGACATCTTCGATTACATTGGCCAGCGGGACATCCACCCTGACCAGAAGGCCCTTTTCCCATGAGACGGCGGCCTCAACATTTGTGTCTGTAACTTCCGATATATATCCGTTGACCTGATAGGTCACGGCCTTGCCCGCGCTTACCCTTGGCAATGGGGCATGGTCGGGGGTGTTATTTTCAGAATAGGGGTTAACCTCGACAATACCCTCCAGAACGGTGACGACAACATCCTGATCATTCGAATGAATATTAAATTTTGTGCCGATGGCGGTAACAGTTCCATTACCGGTTTTCACGACGAAGGGCCGTAACGTGTCCCTGACAACGTTAAAGACGGCCTCCCCGCGAACCAGGGTGATGTGGCGGCGCATATCACTGTAATTCACGTTGATGATTGACCGGGCGCCAAGATTGATTTGTGAACCATCATCAAGCCTGACGGTTTTATGTTCAGCGCGTGCGGTCTGATAGCTGGTGGTTTCCAGTGACGGCGTAATGTCCTTTTGAAGAAACAGGGCGACCAGCAGGGTTGCCGCGATACCGGCGGCAACGGGCATGATACGCCTGAAATAATTTTTGGTCATAAGGGTAGGGCCGGCATTGACCCGTGGCAGGTCTTTAATATCATCAAGTGCATCCCAGCAGTCCTCTGCCCCGGCAAAGGCACGGGCATGGTCATCACTTTCGGCAATCCATTCCTGCCATTCCAGATAATCCGTTCTGGACAGGTCATCATCCCGTAGCTTCAGGAACCATTCGGCGGCCTCATTGGCAAGGTCATCTGCGAATTTTATATTATCGTTTTTTTTCATTTTCTTAATTCTTAATATTTATATCTTCAAAATCGGTCTATTGGTTCATTTGCCGAATGCAAAAGGCAAGGCCACGGGCAATATATTTTCTCACTGAACTTACGGAAAGTCCCATTTCTCTGGCAATTTCCCCATGTTCCATATTCCTGAACTTGTACAACATAAACGCCTTGCGACATTTCGGGGGCAGTTCTTCCAGTGCCTTTTTCAGTTCGGCAAGTGTCTGCCGACCGTCCAGGGAACGTTCCGGCGTAATTTCGTCAATGTGACCAAAAAGCATTTTGCTGCCGGCAAAGTTTTTGGCCTGTCGTGTCCGTTGTCTTTGCAGATCAATGGATATGTTGGTTGCGGTCCTGAATAAAAAAGACTGGAAACAGTCAATTTCGGCCAGGTTTTTCCTTCTGATCAGCCGTATATAGGCTTCCTGCGCAACTTCGACAGCATCCTGTTTGCTGCGCAGTCTTATGGCAAGGTAACGTACAAGGGTGTCATTATATTCCTGATAAAGCGCGGTAATTTTCTTGTGATAATATTCTTCTTCGCCGGTCAGACTGTCCCCCGACGGCCAATCTGCCCGCGTATCATCCTTGTTGACGGGTGATTTCCTGCCCTCAACACTTACCAGTTTCAGCCTTCGCTTCATTATATTATATCTACCTCACTAGACGGTAAAGACGAACTACACTTGAAAAAGTGGAAAAATATTTAAAAAAACCGACCCTGTAACCAACAATATCGGGTTTCTGAAATTTTCCTTAAGTAAAGATTAACATTTTTGAAATATTTCTTCCACAATTTCTGTCTGCTGTCGTCTTTACGGGATAGTGGCAGGAAAAGCAGGGTTTTTTGATCCTGCTGCTATTATATACACCAGACCTATTCATAATATATACATTAGGGAGAGATAGATGTCTCAGACTAGATTATTTTCAAGCCCGCAGATTAAGTTCATGGGCACAACAGCCATATGCTCCACGCTGCTTCTGGCCGCTTCCGTCGTACCGACGATGGCCGCAGAAGAAGGACAGGACGATATGGTAATGGAAGAAGTGGTGACACTTGGTTCCAGAAGTAACAAGCCACGTTCGGCGACCGATTCACCCGTGCCGATTGATGTGATTTCCGCTGATCAGTTTAATGCCGGCGGTAATACTGCCGATATCACCGATAACCTGAAATCACTGGTACCCTCCTTTACCGCAACGCCCGCGACCGGTGACGGCAGCGCGTTCGTTCGCCCCACATCCATGCGCGGCATGGCCCCGGACCAGACATTGATTCTGGTTAACGGCAAACGCCGTCACCGTTCTGCACTGGTGCAATTCTTCGCCCCTGCTGCTGGTAATGGTGCCCATGGTGTCGACATTGGCATGATCCCGAGCATTGCCCTGAAACGGGTTGAAGTGCTGCGCGACGGTGCGGCGGCCCAGTATGGTTCCGACGCCATCGCCGGTGTGATCAACTTTGAAATGAGAGACGCCTCCGAAGGCGGCGAGGTCATGGCCCAGTATGGTCAGTTCTATGAAGGCGAAGAAAGTTATAAAATCGCAGCCAATGCCGGTTTTGCCCTGGGTGAGAACGGCTTTGTCAATATCAGTGCCGAATATGTTGACAATCAGGCCCTGTCACGGGGCATTCAACGTCCGGTGGCACAGGATCTTATTGATGCCGGTGTTCAGGGTGTCGGTGAAGACAGCCCGTTTGGCGATGCACCTTTTGTGCAGACCTGGGGTCGTCCTCAAACCGAAGCCAAGCGTTTCTTCATCAATTCCGGTGTTGATCTGAGCGACAATGCCCAGCTTTATTTCCATGGTAACTATGCGGATACGGACGGCAGATATCGTTTCTTCTATCGTAATCCTACCCATTCCACCATTACTGCCCTGAAAAATGATTTTGGCGTGGATGCCGGTTTCCTGCCAGCGGGCTTTACACCATATCTTGATGGCGCACAGACAGACATCAGTCTGGTTGGTGGTGTCAAGGGTGAGTTCGACAATGAAATGACTTATGATTTCAGCGTTGCCTATGGTAAAAACTCACTGGATTATTTCCTCAATAACACCCTTAACGGTCAGTTGGACCCTCAGGGTGGTGCACCACAACGCGACTTTGATGTGGGTGGTTATGAGCAGAAAGAAATCAACCTGAATGCCGATTTCTCCTATCCGCTCAGTGATACCCTTAACCTTGCCTTTGGTGGTGAATGGCGTCAGGAGACATTCTCAACCAAGGTTGGCGAGCCTAATTCCAGAGTCGGCGGCGGTTCCAGTGGTTTTGCCGGGATTAATCAGGACGGATCATTCGACCGTGACAACTATGCGGTCTATGTCGATGTTGAACATGATATCTCTGATGAGTTCATGGTACAATATGCGGCGCGCTATGAAAACTTCTCTGACTTTGGCGGCACGATCAATGGTAAAATAGCCGCGCGTTACAATGTCTCTGATGCGGTGACCTTGCGTGCAGCCATTTCCACCGGCTTCCATGCGCCGACACCGGGTCAATCCAACATCACCTCAACCATCACAACATTTGATGGCCCGGGCGGTGGACAGGTTGAAGAAGGCCTGCTGGCACCCGATAACCCCGTTGCCATCGCCAATGGTGCGGTTCCCCTGACCGAAGAGAAATCCATCAACTATAGTGTTGGTTTCTCCACCGATCTGGGTGAAAGCACAACATTGACCGTGGATTTCTACCGGATTGATGTTGATGACCGGATTTACCGTATTGGTAACCTCGCGCCTTCTCCTGGGGTATCCATCTCTTACTATACCAATGCGCTGGATACGACATCTCAGGGTGTTGACGTTGTTCTGACGTCCAACTTTGAATGGGGCAATTCCGAAACAAGCACGGACCTCTCCTTTGCTTTCAGTTACAATGACTTTGAAGCGACAAGTAAAAACGCAGGCGTGATCAATGACGCCACAATCGAAGATATTGAAAACAACTATCCAAGCACACGTTTCGTTGTCACTGCCAATACCTTCTTTGGTGAAAACTGGAACTTCATGGCGCGGGCCAACTATTATGGCTCACATTATGACGAGCGCGGTACCATCGGTGCGGCCACTAACCCCAGTGCTGAAATCGGTGCAACAATCTATTTCGACGTGGAACTGGGTTACCAGGTCACCGAGAATTTCAGACTTGCTGCCGGTGCGGTCAATGTGTTTGACAGCTATGTTGACGAGGTTGGACCACCAAACGCAAACCGTCTGAGCGTTGGCCTGCAATACCCACGAAGGTCTGCAGCCAACTATGAAGGTGGCTCATGGTATGTGAAAGGTACTTTCACTTTCTAATACTATTCTACCAAACTTAACCTTCTGAATATGAGGGAACGAAGGCTGATCGGCGTATTCCGGTCAGCCTTTTTTTTTATGAAAACAGGTTTCTGATGTCGTCCGCTTTGGCAATTGGGCGGTTTTCTGCGGTTGCCGTATCCGCGCAGAATTTGATCATTTCAGCATTATTCAGAAGCTGTTCGCCATCCTTGCGCCAGATATTATTTTCAAAACCGACCCGGATATGGCCGGCATTTTGCGCCGCGTGGATAACGGCGTCAGATTCATTAATACCAAAGCCACAAACCGCCCACGGGAAAGCCGCCTGCCGGGTCCGCAGTTTTAGCCGGTCCACGTCTTTTTCCGGGGTATCATTGCGGTAACTGCCCAGTACAAACAGCGTGAAAGGACGATCATTATCAAAAACCCCGCGCTTGCGGTAATTGTCAAAACGCTGATAATCTGTTTCATCATAGAGGATATATTGTGGGAAGATATTTTCCTGCGCCATCCATTTGGCAAAGTCGGCCATTTCATTCACATCATCTTCACCGGGGCATAACTCGCGCAGGGCGAGGGAGACGGCTTCGGGTCTCAGTTCCCGGACCATGGCCATCTGCTCCAGACGGGAATAACTGCCTACGGCTTCCGAGGTCGCCTGAATGATCATGTCATCCCCCACAGCATCCCGAATGGCGGCGATGGCGGCCCGGTAGCGGTCTGTGTTCAGGGAATGCCCGCCCTGATCATCCCGCACATGCAGGTGAATGATGCTGGCCCCGGCATCACTGATTTCTTCGGCGCAACGTGCCAGTTCATCAGGGGATATCGGGATATTGATGTGGTCGGATTTCTGCCGCCGCGCCCCGTTGGGGGCCGACATGATGATAAAGGGATCAGGCATTAAAAACATCCGAAAATATCGCCCGTAATTTTTTGATCAAAAGTTCAATATGCTCCGCCTGAACAATAAACGGCGGGGCCAGCAGAATATGGCTGCCCAGATTATCCTGATATGACCCGCCACCCGGATAACAGATCAGGCCATGTTTCATGGTGGCCTGTTTCAGGCGTTTTGTGATCTGCCGCCCATCGGGGAAGGGAGCTTTGGTTTGCCGGTCAGCAACAATTTCAATGCCCCGGAATAATCCTCTGCCCCTTATATCACCTACATGGGGATGATTTCCAAAGGCCGCTTCCAGTTGTTTTTGCAGGAATGCACCCTGAATATTGACATTTTCCAGCAGATTTTCCTGATCAATAACCTTGAGCGTGGCACAGCCCGCCGCACAGGCAGCGGCATGGCCCACATAGGTATGACCATGGTCAAACCCCCTGCCGCTGGTGACAAATGTCTCATGGATATGAGCGCGGGTCAGGGTGGCGGCCAGGGGTTGATAACCGCCGGCAATCCCCTTGGCAAGGGTGATGATATCGGGCAGGAAATCTTCCTGCTCATGGGCGAAAAACGTACCCGTACGTCCGGTGCCACACATGATTTCATCGGCAATCAGCAGAATGTCATGGGCTTTGCAGATCTCAGCTATGCGCCTGAAATAACCGGATACAGCAGGGACCACCCCAAGGGAGGCCCCGACAACAGGTTCCGCAATAAAGGCGGCTATGTTGTCGGCCCCTTCGCGCAGGATCGTCTCCTCCAGCCTGTTGGCGGCCCGCAGGCCGTATTCTTCTGCCGTTTCGCCCTCATTCTGATCGCGATAGGCATAACAGGGATCGATGCGTGGCCAGTCCATCAATAATTCCCCCATGACCCGGCGGCGGGGCAGGTTGCCGCTGATGGACAGGGCAGCATATGTATTGCCGTGATAGCTGTGGATGCGGCTGATAATTTTCTGCTTTGCGGGCCGGTCTTTGGCACGCCAATATTGCCAGACCAGTTTGAAGGCGGTTTCATTGGCTTCCGATCCGCCGGAGGTGAAATAAACCTTTGCCCCCGGTTCGCTGAATTTCGCGGCCAGAATCCCGGCCAGCTGTTCCTGTGGCCCGTTGGAAAAAAAAGCGGTATGGGCAAAGCTCATGCTCTTGATCTGATCACATAGTGCCGCGACCACTTCCGGATGCTGATGACCGACACAGGACACTGCCGCCCCGCCGCTCATATCCAGATATTCTTTACCATCCTCATCATAGATATACATGCCCCCGGAATGTGCCGCCCTCGGGTAGCTTGCCGTAACGCCCCGATAAAATACTGCTGTCATAGCAGAGCTCTTCCTTCATATTTGTGGATTATATCCATCGGCGGACCCTGGCCTTATAGGCGATGAATTCATCCTTGAAGGCTGCCAGCATCCGTTCTTCTTCATAGGGGATATGATACCAGTTTGCGACACAGAAATAGGCCAGGGCAAAAATAAAGCCAAGGGCCGTACCATACAGGACAGCCACGCCAAGCAGCACCAGCAGCATCCCCAGATACATGGGATTGCGGGAAAAGCCGAAAGGGCCGGTGGTGACAATATTGTCCGGGTCATTATAGGGCATGATATTGGTTTTATGGCGCCGGAACAGATGCGCCCCCCAGACCGGTAGGAAAATACCAAGGAATATCATGAGATAACCGGCATTTTTTTCGGGGCCGGTGAATAAAACACTTTCGGCAATGCCATAATAGTTAACCGCAACAATGCCAATCAGGCATAGGGCAAGCATCACCGGCGGCAGCAGAATTCTTCGCATGGTTATCTCCTTCATGATCAATATTAATTGTCCTGACCCTAGGCCCAATATCAGCCCGGCGTCAATCCCAAAAGAGGATGCTTTACCTATTAACTTGCATTAATTGTCTCAGAACATCTAAGATAGCCAAACAGGAGGATGATATGGATATTATATCCCGCATTGGAATAGCTTCACTGGCCGGGCTGTTAACCCTGCCATTGCCGGCAAGAGCGGATATGGAACAGGGCAGGAAAATCTATCAGGAATATTGTGCCACCTGCCACGGTGAAAAACTGGAGGGTGGTCTGGGCAGCAGCTTCACCGATCATATCTGGAATTATGGTGCTCAGGCGGAACAGATCAGCCGGAATGTCAAATTCGGTCTCCCCGATCTGGAAATGCCCCCGTGGAAGGATAATCTGACCGATGATGACATAAAATCTGTTGTCGGATATATCATGTCACAGGAAAAAAAGTCAAAACTGTCAAAACCCGAAATAGCCAGCCATATCACCACGGAATTATATAACCTTCGGGTAGATATCCTTGATCAAAGTCTGGTTGACCCATGGGCCATTGCCTTTATCAGTGAAAATAAAGCCCTGGTGACCGACAGGCCGGGGAAAATATATCTGATGCTCAACGGGGTTATTCAGAAAGACGCCGTCAAGGACACCCCGGATGACATTGCCTACGGCGGGCAGGGAGGATTGCTTGATCTGGTGCTTGATCCGGATTACGGGGATAATGGCTGGATTTATCTTTCCTACAGTCATGCCCTTGGGCGGGGTTCCCTGTTCCGCACGAAATCCATGACCCGTATTGTGCGCGGGCGGATAAAGGATGGTCACTGGGTGGATCAGCAGGTGCTGTTTCAGGCCCCGGAAGAATATTATACCACCTCCGGGCGTCATTTCGGTTCGCGGATTACTTTTGATGACAGGGGGAGACTGTATTTTTCCGTCGGGGACCGGGGGGACAGGGATCAGGCACAGGATCTGTCCCGCCCCAACGGCAAAATTCACCGCATCAACCGGGATGGCACCATTCCGGATGACAACCCCTTTGTGGGTCAGGACGGTGCCATGGCGTCAATCTTCAGCTATGGCAACCGTAATCCGCAAGGGCTGGCCACCCATCCCGTCACCGGTGAAATATGGGCGGCAGAACATGGGCCGAGGGGCGGTGATGAATTAAACCATATCCGGGCGGGCCGGAATTATGGCTGGCCGGTAATTACCTTCGGAATTAATTACATCGGCACGACCATTTCCGAATATACCGAAAAACCCGGCATGGAACAGCCGGTCATTCACTGGACCCCGTCCATTGCGGTGGCCGATATTGATTTTCAAGGCGGAAAAATGTTTCCCGAATGGCAAAACAACCTGCTGGTGACGTCATTGAAATACCGGGATTTCAGACGTCTGGTCATCGAAGGGGACAAGGTTACTCATCAGGAAATACTGCTGAAAGACATGGGGCGGGTCCGCAGTATCACGGTATCCCCCGCCGGGGCGTTGTATCTGCTGATGGTTGATCCGTCCCTGATCCTGCGACTGACACCGAAACAATAATTTATTTCTCAGGGCCAAGTCTTTTCAGTATATCCCGCGCACAGAGGCTGTCTGCCTTGCCGTCCGGTCCGTCAAAAACCACCAGCCCGGCAACCTGGTATAAATCGCCGAGCAGTTCCGATAAATCATTATTTCCCACGACCTGCGCCCTTTCCAGGGCCAGGACAAGCCCGTCCAGCAGTAATTCTCCGTTATCTTTCGCCATAATATTTCCCGCAATAGTGATCAATTCACACAGGAAATGAATTAATCCCCTGTGAGCGCAATGTCAACAGCCCTGATATTGCTCTAATTTTTCATCAACAGGACGTTTAAAGCCTGACCATCCTCATCGGCAAGGGCCGCCTTTTGAAGGGCGGCAAGTTTTTGTGCCGTCATATGGACCTCGTCACAGTCGACCATTGCCATCAGCAAAAGAAAATTATCCATGCCGCGCCTGTGGGTTTCGCCGTATCCCTTGATCAGTCTTTGACAGCGGATAATCTCCACGGCCAGTTTATAATCCGTTGCCATGGTGCGTTTGACCCGGTTCAGCCATACGGTGATTTCCCTATGTTCCATGGCATAGCGCAGGCTTTTGCGTCTTATGGATTTGAGGGACGCCAGAAAATAAAGCATCAGGAATGAGGATATTTTGGTGGTGTCCGACAGACGCGGGCCGGTGAATTTTCTGAAAAACCAGATAAGCAAGGGCGATTTCTGCACCAGATTTGCCATGCCGACGGGCATGGTGCCGATAATTTCCTCAATCCGGGGGTGCATATATTCCACCATATGAACAATCTGACCTTCTTTGGCGCGGACCTCGGCACGGTATTTGGTCACCCTGCCTGAACGGGTTTTAATATCCGCCACCCTGATCACATCGTCAAAAGCCATCCACAGGGCCAGATAGCGGGCCAGTTCGCGGGTCAGTTTATGGGGTTCCCTGTCCTGTGCCGCGAAACTTTCAAGCGTTGTGACATAGTCCGCCGCATAATTCATATCCTGATAATCCAGCAGTTTTCTGGCCCCCGCATAGGCGAATTGCCGCGCGGTTTCAGGCAGGGCGTTGATCCGTTCAATCAGGGCTGTGCCTTCCGGCGTATTGGCCTTGGCCGTAATCAGGCTGTCGGGGGATGGTGGCGTTGTCGGCCCGCATGGCATTTGCGCCGCCCTATAGCCCGCATCGAACCCCCTCAGGTTGGCCTCGACCATCTTGCCTTCGGCGCGGATGGCATTTTTGAAGTCTTCCGGTGAAAAGGGCAGGACATCGGCCCCGGCAATGGCCCCCAGCATGACCGAACTGATCACACAGTCTGTATCCGCCGCAAGCTGCTCCATGTCAAAGGCAATAAATTTTCTGGCGGCCTGCCGGGCGGTGGACAATACGGCTTCACTGTCACCCCTGCCATCGCCCAATGCCATTTTCTCGGATATGGAATAGACCCGGTGGGAGGAGGTGATCAGGGTGGTCTTGTCGGGTGTGATGAATTGCCGTTGTATGGCCCGACCCGCCTCCATTAATTCTGCGGCGACCACAATATCCACATCGTGCGGCATGGGCATCAGTGCCATCACCGGCATTTTGTCATCGGCGGCTTTCGGGGATATTTCCAGATAATATATGGTGGCACCGGTGCGCTGTGCCACGCCGGGAACCGAGGTGGCCTGGGCATAATAACCGCAATTTTCCGCCAGACTGACCAGCCAGTTGGTCAATACCCCGCCGCCCTGACCGCCAAGGGCCGAAATGGCAATGGTGATGGGGCGTTTCATGGTCATAGGGTCACCCTCGCTCTTTTCCGGTCGGCGCGCCGTTGCAGAAAAGTGATGACCCCTTGCCGTACAGAATGTTTAAAGTGGTCCCAAATGGTCGGATTGAAAATCAGTTCCGCCTTGGAAAAGGACGGGCATAACACGGCGGCATGGACATTGTCGCCGCAAGTGCCGCAACCGACACAGCTGTTATCAACGTAAGCCACAGGGTCTTCGCGCAATATATCCTCAGCCGGCTTTATGGTCAGGGACGGGCAGCCGGACAGGCGGATACAGGCGTGATCGCCGGTGCAGGTTTCGCTCTCCACATAAAAGCGGGTGGCGACCTCGCGCTGGCCGGATTTGATATTTTGGGCCTTGACGGGCTTTTCCCGGCGTTGGCGGTTGAGCATACATTCGCCCTCAATCACAATGACCTTGGGGCCGTAATAATCTGACGTCATGGCGTCATGGACCAGGGCTTTGACATCGGCAATATCATAGGAGTTCATGGTCCGCAGCCATTTGACCCCGACCCCCTGCACTGCATCCTGAATACGGGCTTTCTGCTCATCCTGTTTCAGGGTCCGGGTTGACGAGGGGATATACTGCCCGCCGGTGGCCGCCGCATAGCCGTTATCGACGATGATAAAGACATTATCGCTGTTGTTATAAACCGCGCTGGCAATACCGCTGGTCAGGCCGTTATGCCAGAATCCGCCGTCACCCATAATTGAAATCGCCCGCTTGCCACGCACCGAACTGAAGGCCGAGGAACTGGCCCCGCCAAGGCCATACCCCATGATGGTATTGCCAATCCGGAACGGCGGCAGGGTGCCGAATGAATTACAGCCGATGTCTGCCGAGACATGTATCTCGCCATAGTCTTTTTCCAGCATCTTCATGGCGGCGAAAAACGGTCGTTCCGGGCATCCACTGCATAACCCCGGCGGGCGCGGCGGGATGGTCAGGTCATATGTCGCTCCGGTTTTGGCGGATGGTACGTTATCCTGTCTGATCAGGCCGGGTTTATATTGTGCAAGGAAGTTTGCAATTCCGTCCCTGACCACTTGCCCGCTATATTCGCCGGCAGGGGGCAGATGGTCCTTGCCGGAAATTTTACAGGTCAGCTCTGCATTATTGAAAATCTTGTTCAGGGCCTGCTCGATATAGTCGGGCTGGCCTTCCTCAACCATCAGGACGGCCTTTTTCGTGCGGGCGAAATCCGTCAGTTCACTGTCCACCAGCGGATAGGTCACATTCATCACATAAAGCGGAATGTGGCTGTGGCCCATATTGTCCGCCAGCCCCAGATTTTGCAGGGCGCGGATCACCACATTGTATAATCCGCCCTCAAGGATAATGCCGATGTCCTTTGCATTATCGGTCCCGGGACCGTCAAAGACCTCATTCAGGCCATTGTCAGTGATGAATTTCACGGCGGCGGGCCAGCGTTGTTCCAGTTTCTGCTTTTCATGAAGAAAGGTAAAGGGCGGCAGGATAATTTTGTCTGCTTCCCGCCTGGGGTTTGCCAGGGCATCAGCCACCGTAAAGCGGGGCCGGATATTGTCCTTGGCCTCAAACTGCCCCTGCAGGTGACAGGCCCGGATACGCATCTGGAAAAACAGCGGCGTGTTGCTCGCCTCCGACAGTTGAAAGCTCATCTCCAGCATATCAACCATTTTCGTAAGGTTGGGGCGCGGGTTGATCAGCCACATCTGGGATTTCATGGCGAAAGCGTGGGAGCGTTCCTGCATGATGCTGGCGCCTTCGCCGTAATCCTCGCCGATGATGATTACTGTGCCGCCAATAACGCCGGCGGAGGCCAGATTGGACAGGGCGTCGGACGCCACATTGGTGCCGACCGTGGATTTCCAGGTCACCGCCGCACGCAGGGGGTAGCTGATGGAGGCCGACAGCATGGCGGCCGCCGAAGCCTCACTGCCGTTGGCCTCAAAATGAACGCCAAGTTCCTCAAGGATTTCCTGGCTGTCGGCCAATACATCCATCAGGTGGGACACCGGTGATCCCTGATAACCGCCCACATAAGCCACCCCGGACTGGAGCAATCCTTTGGTCACGGCCAGAATACCCTCGCCGTGAAATATCTCGCCTGCGCCAAGGCGCAGCTTTCCGACTTCCTGAACGAAGGAACGTTCCGCCATGGTTATGCGGTTAAAGCGATTACGCGCAGGGGACTGCCGGAGCCGTTAACGATCTTCAGGGGCGGCGTTATGATCACGGCACCCTTGGCCGGCAACTGATCCAGATTGGTCAGGGACGCCAGCCCGAATTTATTATTGCCGTGCATCAGATGATGGGCCGGAAAGGCCGGATCAAAGGCAAAGGCCTGTCCCGCGTCGGTGCCGACGGTTTCCACGCCAAAGCCCAATATATCCCGCTCATTGGCCAGAAACTCCATACATTCCACCGATGGTCCGGGGGTATGGGGGCCGTCCTCGGCATAATTAAGGAAATCATCGCCGGACCTTTTGCTCCAGTCGGTGCGCATCAGAACCCATGTGCCCGGCTCAATCCTGCCATGGTCCGCTTCCCATTCCTTCAGCTTGTCAGAGGTCAGCAGATAATCGGGGTCTGCGGCGGATTCCGCGCTCACATCAATGACATTGGCCGGGGCAACCAGCTTGCCCGGCGGGATGGTGTCGGTACAGCCATCGGTATAATCCTTGCCATTGATCCAGTGGCCGGGGGCGTCAAAATGGGTTCCGGTATGTTCGCCGCAGGAAAAGCTGTTCCAGTACCAGGCCGGCCCCCTGTCATCAAACTGCGAGATTTGTTCCAGTTTGAAGGCCGGGGATTGTTCGAATTCCGGCGGCAGGCCGATAACCGGGGTATTTTCACTAAGCGGCACCGTCAGGTCCACGACCCGAATGGCCCCATTTGCCATTTCACTTACAAGACTGGTCAATGTTGCATTTGTCATTTTTGAAACCTTTGATTTTACGGATTTAAAATCATATTTGGTAATTTTTAAATATAAATTACTTATAAAAATATACTATAGGATATTCCGGGGATATTTACCACAGGAAAATCTTTGTTAAAGCGTAATATTAATAATGGGGGGTCGGGGGGAGGAGTCAAACGGGAATGGCCAAACATGTCTGAAACCCCTTGAAAAGTCGCATAAAATAGACAGGTTTTGCATTATCTGAATAGTGGGGCTTTAACCTGAAATAAACCGGCTTATCTTTTCAGGGTTTCTGACGGAGATTCCCCATATACCTTTTTATAGGATACCGAAAAACGGCCAAGCTGGCTGAAACCCCATTTAACGGCAATGTCTGTTACGGTCCGGTCCGGTCCGGCGTTCAGCAATTCTTCGCGGGCCTTCTCAAGACGCAGCTGAAGCACATATTTCATGGGGGTGGTGCCGCGAAAGCTTCGGAAGCTTTCAAATATGGACCTTTGACTGACCCCGGTGACCTCGACCAGATCATCAATGGACAGCGGGTCTTTCAGATGTTCGAAAATATATTCCTCGGCCTGACGAACATGTTTCGGGGCCACCTGGACTTCCTGTGCCAGAAGCATATCCATATAATTATGATTGAAGGAATATAACAGGTGGGTCAGCAGGTTGCGTTCCATATCCTCCAGAATATGACGGGATCGCCACGGGTCCATACCATTGTCAAGGTCGCTGACGATATGACCGACCTGTCGCCACCAGTTGCGGGCCAGATCATTGTCTCTGGTGATACATTGATCAAACAGAATCGGCTTGTCAATGGGCCGCATCAGCAGCCGGGACAGGCGCATTTCCATTGCCTCTGCCTGAATTTGGACCAGCAGTTTCTTGCAGTCCTTGTTCCAGTGCATTTTGGTATATTCGCTGGGATTTATCGCCGATGACATGCCAACCGTGGTGGTAAATTCCTTGTTGTTGGTGGTGATATGGGCCGCCCCCACCACCGGAAGCTGGAACAGGAAAAACCTGCCCAGAAAACCGGGTTCGACCTTTATATCCGTACCATACTGCATGTAATTGATTGACACAGCCGACAGCCGCGCCCGGTTATGACACGCATTAAGCGGCCCGGCGTGGCTTGGCTTCAGGGTATGATCACAATAAACCTTGCTGACAATTTCCCTCGCCTCGTCTGCGTCACTGGTTTGAAACAGACTATATTTTTCTAGCGGCTTGTTCATATCATACTCACAATCAACAGGGGGAGACTGTAGCATATATTTACCTCTTTCGCGAATCTGAAAGGATTTTAGAAATTAAAGCGTGCGGTTACATACCATTGACGTCCCCTGTCATAGAGTCCTTCATAGGATTGGAAGGCGTCGCCGATAATGCCGGTATGCAGATATTTCTCATCCGTTATGTTTTTTACACCAAATACCATGGCGATATTTTCTTCCGAATTCTCCCAGGTTATATTGGCGTTAAGAAGATGATAACCCGTCTGATAAATTTGCGGGGTATTGAAGGCGTCATTGTCAAATTCCGACCGGTATGCCCAGTCCAGGCGCGGCACCAGCGTCCCATTATTGCCAAGGGCAATTTCCTTTGATACGGCGGCACTGAATGTCCAGTCCGACACCCGGTCAAGCCGGTTGGCCTTGTTAACAAAGGTGGTGGCCAGATCAATTTCATCATAGCCCGCGTCAAGATAACCAACGGCGGCCTCAATGAACCAGCCATCTGCCGGGGTCATCTGCAGGTCCAGTTCAAAGCCCTTGATGGTGGCTTTACCGGCATTTTTGGTGATCGGGGCCACACTGGTAAAGACCTGTACCTGCATGTCGGTATAATCGGTATAGAAGGCGGCACCGTTCAGCCGCATCCTGCCGTCCATGCCGGAAAGTTTGAAACCAAGTTCATAGGTCTGGACAAATTCCGGCAGAAAGGTCGGAATCAGATCAAGATCAGGTGTGCCGGGCGGTGCCGTGAAGGGGGCAATGATCGGCGGGAACACCCGCTGGGAAAAACCACCCGACTTGAAGCCCTCGGAATAGCTGGCATAGACCATTAAATCATCGGTCGCATCAAAGGACAGATTGAGATAAGGATCGAAATTGTCATAGCTGAGTTCCTTTTCCAGAAATGGCAGAACCCGGCCACCGGCCTGCATGAAAGGGGCATCCAGCTGGGGATGGCCCGATCCGGCAAAATAATTCTCGTGAATGACCTGGTCCGGTTTGAATTTTTTCCTCTCATCGGTATAACGCACCCCGGCGGTGATATGGAACCGGTCGGTGGCGTCATAAGTGCCCTGGGCAAAGGCGGCCATGCTGCGATTGTCAAAGGTACCGCCACTGCGGAAGCGTGATACGGTGAAATCCAGTTCATTGACGTTATTGCCGCTTTCCTTGAAATAATACAAGCCGACAATCCAGTTGAGCCTGTCCTGCATGGCGGTGCCGAGAAGCTGGATTTCCTGAGTGAATTGTTTCTGTTCCAGCAGGTCATTGAACTGGGAAACCCGGAAGGGTGAATGGTCGCCGTCGCGGGCAAAGGTGGCATCCAGATCGCGGTAGGCGGTGATCGAACGGATGGCAACATTATCACTGAATGACCAGTCGATATTCAGGTTGGCCGCCCAGAAATCCGTGTTGGAAAATGCCGGTGCCGTACCGGATGAACGTTCCCCCCCCGGATAGACATACCGGTCATCATAACAGCCCGGAACCGCAAGGTTAAGCGGGGCAGGGGGGATGGCGCAAGGGATAGGCGGACCGCCGGCAGCCAGATTGGCCCCCACATTATGAATGGTCGCCATGGGCGGGGTATCCGGGTCGATGGGATTGCCGTAATTGATCCCGATCAGGGTCAGTGCCGGGCCGTTTTCCCGGTCGCGGCTGCCTTCAAAGGAAATATTAATTTCAAGGTCTTCGTTGGGGAGCAGCAGAAAGGATGCCCGACCGGACAGGGTATCATCATCACCAAGGTCAATACCGTCATCACGCATGACATAACCGTCCTGCTTCAGATAGGCTATGGAAAATTTACCGAAGAAATTCTCGGTAATCGGCAGATTGACAGTTCCCTTGAGGTTGATACGGTCATCGGAGCCATAGGTGGCGGAAAGCTTGCCTTCAAGCTCGGAATGGGGTTTCTTGGTGGTGATGCTGATCGCCCCGCCAATGGTGTTACGGCCAAACAGGGTACCCTGCGGGCCTTTCAGAACCTCGATCCGTTCCACATCCATAAGGTCCAGAATGCCGCCAACGGAACGGGCGATATAAACCCCGTCAACATAAAGCCCGACCCCCGGATCAACGGTGGGCAGGAATTCCTTCTGCCCGATCCCGCGAATATAAATGGCGGCTGAATTGCTGGCCCCGCCAAAGCTCGGGTTATTCTGGAACGACAGGTTCGGGGTAAACTGGGCAATTTCCCCCACGTTGGTTACACCGCGATATTCAAGGCTGTCACCGGAAAAAGCCGAAATGGCGATGGGTGTGCTTTGCAGGCCTTCTTCCCTTTTACGGGCTGTCACCGTGATTTCTTCCAGCAGCCAGCCGGTTCTGTTGTCTGCGGTATCTTCCTGGGCTGATACGACGGACGGACTGGCAAGCATCAAGGACGATAAAATAGTGCCGTATAAAAGATGTGCGGCAGTATTTCTCTCTTTGGACGACGTAAATTTCCTTTGCATTATGACCTCCACTAAAGGGTTATATCATTATTTATTTTTTGATTTGTTTAACATATCAAACAAGATGATTTTTATTCATTTTTTAATGAGTATTTTTATAATATCTTTAAAGCTAGTATTTTCCTAAAGTGGATTTGGGGCTATTCAGATAATGCAGTCACTATTTATTTTGTGCGTCTTTTCGATCTATTTCTGTCTGTGAGAGCCCTGCCGGCCGGATAATGATCTGCGCTGTGAAATCTGATGCAGAATCTAAATAGCTGCCGCACCATATGAATAGACCGATAGGACATATATCTTCAATGTGACTGGAAATAGCAGGAGGATGTTGTAATGACCAGTCGTGTAATGCGGGATTTTGATCTATTGCTGCCGGAATCAGTTCCGGATGTTTTGGCGTTATTGGCCAGCCACAAAAATAACTGTGCCATACTTGCCGGGGGAACCGATCTGCTGGTTGCCCTGAAATTTGACTATGCCGTTGACAATGTCATATCGCTGGCTCTTGTGCCGGGGCTGGACGGGCTGACTTTTGATGCACAGGCCGGCCTGACCATCGGGGCCGGGGTGACCATCGCCCAAATTCTGAAATCAGCGGATGTGAAAGAAAAATATCCGGCACTCTGGCAGGCGGCAAAGGTTTTTGCCACCCCCCAGTTGCGCAATACGGCGACAGTTCTTGGCAATATCCTCAGGGCGTCTCCGGCGGGGGATTGCAGTCTGGCCCTATATGCCCTTGGTGGAAAATTGCTGCTGGAAAACCAGTCCGGTCGGCGTGAGGTTGACCTGGATGATTTCTGGCTTTCTTATGGCAAAACGGCGCGGCGCGATGATGAACTGGCTGTTTCCCTGCAGGTGCCGCCACCTGTTGCGGGACAGAAAAGTGCCTTTCGGCGCATGACCCGCACCACCGAGGATCTGTCCAAGATCAATGCTGCCGTCTGTTTGCAGATGGAAGGCGACAACTGCCGGGCCGCGCGGGTTGCCATGGGTTGTGTCGGCCCCACACTGGTCCGCCTGCCCAAGGTGGAAACTATGCTGGAGGGGGCAGAGATAACAGATGATCTGCTGCAGGAAATATCCGCTGCCGTGGCCTCTGAAATAAATCCCATTGATGACATAAGGTCTTCGGCGGAATATCGCCTGAAGGTTGCAGGTGTTCTGGTCAGACGGGTTATCGTCCAGGCATTGAATGAAGGAGACGACCAATGAAAAAGCATGCCATTACATTGACGGTAAACGGGGAAGAGCGTGATCTGATTGTCCCTTCCAACCGTACATTGCTTGATGCCTTGCGGGATGATCTGGGGTTCACAGATACCAAATACGGCTGCGGGACGGGTGAATGCGGTGCCTGCACGGTTCTGGTGGACGGAACCACCAGTATTAATGGCTGCCTGACACTGGCGGCGACCATGGACGGCAAGTCGATTACAACGGCGGCGGGTCTTGCGCAGGGTGATGTTCTGCATCCCGTACAGGAAGCTTTTATAGAAAATGATGCGGTTCAATGCGGGTTTTGCACGCCGGGAATGATATTGAAAACCATAAGTCTGCTGGATGAAAACCCGACCCCGACAGAGACGGAAATCCGTCATGGCCTTGAGGGCAATATCTGTCGCTGCACCGGATATACCAAAATTGTCGAGGCGGTTCAGGACGCCAGCAACCGGATGACAGGGGTGGGAGAATAATCATGACAGACCTTAAAGTAGTCGGCAAAAGAGTTGAGCGAGTGGATGTTCGGGCCAAGGTTACCGGTCGCGCCGTCTATGCCGCCGATGTGCAGCTGGCCGGAATGCTGTATGGCAAGATCGTCCGCTGTTATGATTATGCCCATGCGCGGGTGACGGGCCTTGATCTGTCCGAAGCCGCAAAATGCAAGGGTGTGATCCGGGTGCTTGGGCCCAAGGATGTGACGCAGAAGGAATATAACGCCTCGGTCCTTGATATGATGGTGTCTTCTGATATGCGCGGCATTCTGGGTGATATTGATGACCAGAGTATCTTCACCGATCATGTGAAACATTACGGTGATGCCATTGCGGCGGTGATTGCCACTTCCGAAGAGGCCGCAGAACGGGCCGCCGAAAAAATCAGGGTCACCTATGAGGAGCTTCCGGTTTATCTGACCGCAGAGGCCTCCAAACAGCCGGATGCTCTGCAGTTCCGGCCGGAAAAGCCGGGTAATCTGGCCTTTCAGCTGCCGGAAGTGGCCTTTCCCGACAATGCCTATGCCTGGGGCGCGGTGGACGACAGCTTCAAGGAGGCTGACATCATTGTGGAGGACAGCTTCTATGTGCCCAAGCAGAAACAATGTCAGATGGAACCGGGCAGCTATATTGCCCTGTATGATGATCAGAGGCGGCTCAACTGCTGGACTTCGACCCAGATGCCGAAACTGGTGCAGAAAAAACTGGCCAACCTGTTTGAACTGCCCATGACGCGGGTCAGGATAAATACCCCTGTTATCGGTGGTGGTTTCGGGGCCAGACTTGGTATGGTGCTGGAGCCTGAAACCTGCGCCCTTGCCATGGCGGTGCCGGGTCGTCCGGTCAAGGTTCTGTCCACGCGGGAAGAGGACTGGGTTACGTCACCTTCGCGTCATCCGGGTAAATACTGGATGAAAATGGGGTTCAAAAAAGACGGCACCCCGGTGGCTTGCGATGCCCGGTTTGAAAATTACAAGGGGGCCTATTATGTGGATGCGTCGGGCACGGCCTTTACCACGGGGGCCTGGCTGGGCGGCATGTATAAATTCGACAGCCTGCGCTACCGGGGCCTGTCCTATTACACCAATCAGAGCATCTGCGGGGCCTTTCGCGGGTATGGTAAT
>UOEJ01000242.1_pt1 | contig 20177 bp, 20 predicted proteins | sample 1989191 | NCBI WGS metagenome assembly UOEJ01 (sample SAMEA4712195, study PRJEB27164) | hydrothermal vent metagenome | biome: marine basaltic hydrothermal vent biome; feature: marine hydrothermal vent; material: mineral | place: Pacific Ocean | collected 2011-06-14/2011-07-23 | depth 1719 m | reverse complement strand
AACCCGGATAACGGCGCTGCATATATTGCATGTCAGCGATGATGTAACCAAAATGCTCGGTATGGCGACCCTGTGACTTGCTGCCTGTCTGGAACCAGTCACTTTCCGGGACCGTAAGGGTTGCCTGCCCGAAAACCTGGGTGATGATCTGATCCCAGTCCGCTTTCAGAGCCGTAACATCAACGGAAATACCGTCCTTAAGCAACAGGTTTTCAGCCTCTGTCATGGTGAATAATTCACCGGTATAGGCCCAGAGATCATCGACGGATTGCTGAACCCGCCGGTGGCTTTCTTCAGTGCCGTCCCCCAGTCGGATCAGCCATTCACCGCTGAAACGCAGGTGATAGGTGACCTCTTTCAGGGATTTCGCACCAATGGCGGCAAGCTCGGCGTCCGTGGAACCGGCAAGGGCGGTAAAGAATAATTTGTTATAGGCGCTCATGAAAAACAGCCGGACAATGGTATCGCCCCAATGGCCATTGGGCATTTCCGTCAACAGTGCATTGCGGAAATCCTGTTCATCCCTGAGATAGGCAAAATCATCTTCGGTCTTTTCCTTATCCTCGACCCTGGCCGCATAGCTGTATAGCTCGCGGGCCTGTCCGATCAGGTCAAGGGCGGAATTCATCAGGGCCATTTCCATTTCAATGGACGGGGCGCGGAAACACCATTCGGACATGCGGTGTCCGATAATCAGGCCATTGTCGCCAATCTGTGCGGCATAGCGAACCAGGGCCTCTTGTCTGGATAGATCTGCCATTACATTTTCCCCGCGCCTTTTGGAATGTCATAGAAGGTGGGATGGCGATATATTTTATCGTCAGCCGGTTCAAACAGGCTTTCCTTGTCTTCCGGTTTGGAGGCGGTGATGGCGTTGGAGGGCACCACCCAGATGCTGATACCCTCGCTGCGGCGGGTATAGACATCGCGGGCGGATTCCAGAGCCATTTCAGCATCGCTGGCATGGACGCTGCCACAATGTTTATGATCCAGTCCCGCCTTGCTGCGGATGAATACTTCCCACAGGGGCCAGTCCTCATTTGTGGTTTTTTCTTTGGTCATTTTTAAATCCTTTTATTTCTCGCCTGGGCTCAGGCGGTATGTTTATCCTGTTGTTTTTCGGCATAGGCGGCGGCGGCTTCGCGAACCCAGGCACCCTCCTCATGGGCCTTGATATGATTGGCCAGGCGTTGTTTGTTGCAGGGGCCGTTGCCCCGGATAACATTGCCGAACTCCTCCCAGTCGATGTCGCCATAATCATAATGGCCGCGTTCCTCATTCCATTTCAGGTCGGGGTCGGGCAGGGTGATGCCAAGGAAATCCGCCTGCGGTACGGTGGCGTCAACAAATTCCTGACGCAGTTGATCATTGGATTTCCGCTTGATTTTCCATTTCATGGACTGGGCGGAATGGGGGGAATCTGCATCATTCGGGCCAAACATCATCAGCGATGGCCACCAGAAACGATTGACCGATTCCTGCAGCATTTCTTTCTGCTCGTCCGTACCTCTGGACAGGGCCAGCAACAGTTCATAACCCTGACGCTGGTGAAAGCTTTCCTCTTTGCAGATGCGGATCATGGCCCGTGAATAGGGGCCGTAGGAACAGCGTGACAGCGCCACCTGATTGGTGATGGCCGCCCCGTCCACCAGCCAGCCGATGGTGCCCATATCCGCCCAGGTTAATGCCGGGTAGTTGAAGATGGAGGAATATTTGGCCTTGCCGCTTTGAAGCTGTTCGATCATTTCCGCCCGCGAGGTGCCAAGGGTTTCCGCCGAAGAATAAATATAAAGCCCGTGACCGCCTTCGTCCTGAATTTTTGCCAGCAGAATAACCTTGCGGCGCAGGCTTGGCGCGCGGGTCAGCCAGTTGCCTTCCGGCTGCATGCCGATTACCTCGGAATGGGCATGCTGTGACATCTGACGCACCAATGTTTTGCGATAGGCGTCCGGCATCCATTCCTGCGGTTCGATTTTAATGTCATCGTCAATTTTCTGCTGGAAGATTTCTTCCAGTCTGGCTTGCTCTTCTGACGTTGGTTCCGCAATTTCCATCGGCTTTTGTATCGATGTATCTCCGTACATGGGGGACCTTTCTCATTAAATGGGAATTATTTCCCGACCCGGCAACCGTAATTACCGGGCAAAAAATTATTTAACATCTGTAATAAATCGCAATATGTAACAAAAAAAATATGAAATCAACAGAAAATGTATCATGTTGTGATATTTTTTTTATCTATTATCCTGCCCGGCAGGTGAAAACAGCATGAATATATTTTTATTTCTGCTCCAAGTTGCCAAACCGCCGGAAAAATTCCGGGTCCGGCGGCGGCAGATGACCTTCTTCGGTTTCCATCATTGTGCTGAGGCAATATTCCGATTTTTTCAGCAATAATTGATAAATATTCCGGCAGAGCTGATAGGCACTATTGCCTTCCCAATGGGTCGGCATCAACATATCAGGCAATCGTGGATCCCGTAACAGGATTTTGCGGTATTCATGGACCATCAGGGTACGAATTAACAGAAAATCCAGCGCAGCCGGGTTGTCCTGCGTCATATCCACCTGGGTCATATCCATATGGGATAATGTCTCATATACCGGGCGGTATCTGTCCAGAAATTTCCGGTATTTCCCGCTGAGCTCTTCCAGATTCCAGCAGCCCTTGACCATGGCATCCAATGCGGTGGAGGAGGTCATCTCATGGGACGCCTGATCAAGGATAATCACGTCATTTCGAATGCCCAGATCATCCAGCGTCCGTTCCAGAGACAACATATCCGGCATGGGGTGGGCCAGAATAGCCTTGGTGATTTTACCAAAGCCGAGCCAGCCCAGTTCCTTGATGGTGCTGTCCCTGTTGATAATTTTACTGTCGGGCAGGATGACCAGCGTCCAGCGCGCGTTCCAGTCACTGCGCGGGCCGGCATAGATTTGCGGTGTAGCATTCTGAAAACGTCGTCTGCCGGAATCTGTCAGACTGTAATAGCTTTTCCGGCCCACCTGACGGGGGCTGATCCAGTTGTCCTTGTTCAAGCGGGAGGTGGCGGTGCGCACATGACGGGCATTGATGCCCAGCGGCTCCAGCAGGTTAATAACACTGCCCAGCCAGACGACCCCGCCCCTGAGGGCCAGCAAATCGCCGTAAACTGTGATGATCAAAGAGCCCACCCGAAGCGGTTGCTGGCTCTGAAAATCCTCAATCAGTTTATGGAGATGTTGTGCAATCATCATGATATTTCTAATATTTTACAAGTAATATTGTATATATTAGCTATTTATGTATCATTTTGAAAGCTTTATTACCCTGCCGGCATTTCAGCTGTGCATGCCGACAGGGCACGGGGTTTTATTTGATGTGGATATTGCCGGTCTTTTCATCCACCAGCGCGGTGGCAACTGTCTGGGTGCGATTTTTGATGGTGACGCGCCATTTGTCACCAATCTTTTTTGTGGCCCTTGCTCTGAAATTGTTGCCGCCATATTCACGTTTCAAAAGAGCATTTACCAGATTCTTGGCGTTGGTTTTTGAAATGTTGATCTGTTTTTGGGCGACATCTGTTTTATTTGTTGTGTCATGGGCGAATGCCGCCCCGCTGATAGAGGTTGCAACGGCGATAACAGCTGTCAGGGTGATGGCTTTTAATGTTGTGGCTTTGGTCATGGTTTTCTTCTCTTGTTCGTGTTTCAGGGGGGTGGATAATTATTTTATACAGCCTGAAATCCACGTGCAAAAGTTGAATGCGACAAGATAAAAGAAGTTTGCGGCAGGTGGTAAAATACTGTGACGAAAGGATATTTTTTTGCGATAAGTGGTATTGAGACGTGAATTATTTTTATAAATTATGGGCCTGTTCCGCAGGGAAAGTGATGAATACGCTTGTGCCGTTGCCTATTTCGCTTTTGATGGCAATCTTTCCGCCATGAAGTTTTATAAGGGATTTCACCAGAGGCAACCCCAGCCCGGTCCCTTCATATCCCCGGCTCAGGCTGCTGTCGGCCTGCCTGAAGGGTTCCATCATGGCCTCAATATCGGATGATGCCATGCCAATTCCGGTATCTTTAACCTCTATTGTGGTTTCACCCTTTTCATTTACGCTATGGGAAATGGTCAGGCTTCCGCCACCGGGGGTGAATTTTACCGCATTTGACAAAAGATTGACCATGATCTGTTTAAACATTCTTCGGTCGGCAAGGATCGTGGCATCCGTATCCTCGATCTCGTTAAATATGGTTATCTCTGCCTCGGCAGCGCGGAGTTCAAGAAACCTGACGCTTTCTCTTATGCTTTCCCCCAGATGGATTGATTCAAGTTCAAGGTCGGCCATTCCGGCTTCGATTTTCGACAGATCAAGTATATCATTGATGATCTGCAGCAGGTGACGGCCACTCACAAAAATATCGTTGCTGTATTCCTTTACCTTGTCCGGGGCGGATTCGATGAATTCCCTGTTGGTCATTATCTCGGAAAATCCGATGATGGCATTCAGGGGAGTTCTGAGTTCGTGGGACATATTGGCCAGAAAATCGGTTTTTGCCTTATTGGCATGCTGGGCTTCCGACAGGGCGCGCTGGCTGTCTTTTTCCGCCTTTATTCTTTCGGTAATTTCACTGTAAAAGATAATTATCTCGTCATCTTTTGTATGGTTCTGAAAATACTCATAAACGCGGCCATTGGGTGCGGCATTTTGTCCCCGTGTGGTTTTCAGATGTTCCAGTTCCTGCATTCGTTTTTGAACCAGTTCACGGGGGTCTCCGGGGCCATAATCCCCGCGTATTGCCCGAAATTCAAAGACCTGTTCAATATGTCCCCCCAAATGACAGATGGTTTCGGGCAATTCGAATTTCCTTTGCAGACCCTTGGAAAGCACCTTGAAGCGTCTTTCCTGATCAAGAAGATACAGGCCGCCGGACATGTGGTTGATGGCGATCTGGAACCATCCTTCCCTTTTTGTCATATCCCATTTGATTTGTTTCTGGTCATCAATAATGATCGCAAGAACCAGAACAGTAAAATTCAGGGCAATCAGCCCCACATTCATTTCAGTGTTCTGCTGGTAAGAGGAAACCCCGACAGTACCAAAGGGAATAAAGCCCAGTGAGGCCAGATATTTGGCGAAAAGACTGGTGATAACCAGGCAACTGACTGTATTTCGAATGGAAAAACGCACAGCCGACCAGACCAGCAGCGGGAAACTCATATAGGGAAAGATATAATGCACAGAGGTCTGGTTATTCAGGTTGACAAGGGTGATGACAATAATCAGAAACAGGCCGCCCCACATCAGGCTTAATTCCACACGTTCTTTGGGGGATAATGTCATCAGAGAGGGGCGGGGCAGGACAATATAATATAATATTGCCGTCAGGAAAAGCACCTGCCCCAGATAGGCACAGGCGAAAATTCTGATGCTTGACTTGAAAAATTCAATATCCGGGTATCCGGCCGAGAATAAGAAAACTGATAGAACGGCCGTGGCCGTTATCACAAGTGCCGCCGCCCATATGCTGGTTATAACAATGGTTCTCAGTTTTCTTCTGGTGGGGCTTGTGCCGGTAATTTTTCGCAAGACCGCCGCCAGAAGAAAAATCTCGAATATATTTATCGCTGTCAGAAAAAGGTATAATTTTACATCATAGTCTTTGGTCGGCAGGCCGCTGGCCATCAGTCCAATGGCACAGAACAGTAGTATTACCGGCCATTTTTTGGTTCGGTTAAACAACAATATGGCAATGGGGAAGGCATTAACCGACCATAAAACAGGCGCATCGCTGACGGGAAAAATAAATATGGTCGAGAGATATACCAGAAAGCCATACAGCAGCCCTGTCAGTAATCCCTTTACGACTATACTTGCTGCTGTAAAGTGAAAATATCTGATCGTATAATCAATGCTGTTCAATCATTGCCTCCTGATGCCTCACACAAGGCATTCTCCTGAATAGTATATAATCAAAAATTAATGATTTAAATAATTTTCAGAAAAAAATAAAAAAATGATTGTCTGTTACCGGCCGTATTCTGATATTCAGGTTTTTTTGGAGAAGTTTTTCTCCCGGAGAGCTTCTTTTTCAATGGCCGGTTGCTGCACCGGCCTGCTGGCGCACCCGTTCACTTTTGCCAATATCACTGCCGGTGGCATAAATCTGTTTTTCAGCCTCAATGATCAACAGCCCGGCAAGATTTCGCCACCATCTTTGCCCGGTGCCTTCCAATGTGGTTATCAGGGACAGCAGAGAACGGCTTTTAAAGGGCGGCATATGCAGGGCGGATGCGGTTCTGAGCGGGGTCAGCATATTGTCACTCAACAATTGTCTGAGCTGTAATGCGGAATAGGGCGTACCATGGCCAAAGGGGGTGCGGTCCGTTCGCGCCCAGAAACCAAGGCGGTTTGGCACGACGATAATCACCCGTCCTCCCGGGGCCAGCGTGCGCCATATCTCCCGCAGGGTATGATGGCTGTTATCGGTATGTTCCAGGGCGTGAATCATAAGCAGACGGTCGATAGCGGCGTCTTTCACCGGCAGGTTTCCCTCGCGGGCCAATGCGGTCAGGTTGCCTGCCCGTTCCGGCCAGCGCAACACCCCCTGTGCGGCGGGCATAATATTGATCACATGATTTGCCCGACAGCGCAACACATCCAGATAGGGGCAGGCAAAACCAAGCCCCATGACATCCATAGCACTCACATCGGGCCATAATGCCGTGATCTGCTGCCGCACCAGCCGCGAAGTGACCCGCCCCAGAGGTGTCTTGTAAAAGCTGCGTAGTTCAACCACATCCTGATACATAAAAGCTGCCTTAACATTATTTTATGGCAACAGGATAGCGGATTTTCCGGCTAATTTAAATCATATATTGTCCGCCGTTGATGGTCAGGGTGGTGCCGGTGATGAAATTGGCCTTGTCGGATACCAGATAGGTGACGGCATCGGCAATTTCCTCAGCCTCGCCCAGACGGCGCAGCGGAATATCCTTGATGATTTTGGCGACAATTTCTTCCGGTACCGCCATGACCATTTCTGTGGCGATATAGCCCGGAGATACGGCATTGACCGTAATGCCAAAACGCGCCCCCTCCTGAGCCAGTGCCTTGACAAAGCCAAATGTTCCGGCCTTGGCGGCGGAATAATTGACCTGTCCCATCTGGCCCTTCTGACCGTTGATGGAACTGATGCAGACAATCCGGCCATAACCCCTTGACTTCATGCCGTCAAATATCGCCTTGCACATATTGAAGTTGGAGGTGAGGTTGGTATTCATAACTGCATCCCACATGTCTTTTGTCATGCGGCCGAAACTGGTATCGCGGGTGATGCCGGCATTATTGATCAGGATTTCAACCGCGCCCAGTTCCTGTTCGATCTGCGCGACACCATCGGCGCAGGCGTCAAAATCACCCACATCCCACTTAAAGACCTGAATGCCGTGGGCGTCCCTGAATTCTGCGGCGGCGGTGTCATTACCGGCATATGTGGCGGCAACCGTATAACCGGCGTTCTTCAGGCTGAGCGAAATGGCGGCGCCGATACCACGGGTTCCGCCGGTGACGAGTGCGATTTTAGACATGATTTTATTTCCTCAAAAAAATATTGTTTTAATTCAGGGTCGTTCGACACACATGGCGACACCCATGCCGCCACCGATACATAAAGTGGCAAGCCCCTTATGGGCGTTGCGTCGTTTCATTTCATGGAGCAATGTGGTCAGCACACGGGCGCCACTGGCGCCCAGCGGATGACCAATGGCAATGGCACCGCCGTTGACATTCAATTTGTCTGCGGGAATGGCAAGCTCCTGACCCACGGCACAGGCCTGTGCCGCAAAGGCTTCGTTGGCTTCGACCAGATCAATATCATCCATGGTCCATCCGGCCTTTTCCAGTGCCATATTGCTGGCCGGGACCGGGCCAATGCCCATGATGGACGGATCAACACCCGCCGTGGCCCATGACTTGATAATGGCAAGGGGGTTCAGGCCACGTCTGGCGGCTTCTTCCACTGTCATCAGCATCACGGCGGCGGCACCGTCATTAATGCCACTGGCATTGGCCGCTGTTACCGTTCCGTCCTTTTTAAAGGCCGGACGCATGCCGGACAGGCCCTCTGCGGTGACGCCGGTACGGATATATTCATCTTCGGATACTTCCACATCACCGCGACGGTTCCTAATGGTCACAGTGACGATTTCATCCTCGAATTTGCCGGCGGCCCTTGCGGCTTCGGCCTTGTTTTGTGAACCGGCGGCGAACTGGTCCTGAGCCTCCCGGCTGATTTGCCATTGTTCGGCAATATTCTCGGCGGTAATGCCCATATGGGTATCATTGAAAACATCGGTCAGGGCGTCCCAGATCATGGTATCCCTGAATTCAGCCGAACCCATTTTAATGCCGCCGCGCAGATGGGCGGTATGCTGGGCCTGGCTCATGCTTTCCTGTCCGCCTGCGATCACAATATCCGCATCACCGCACATAATGGCCTGATAACCCAGTGCCACGGCCCGCAGGCCGGAACCGCATAACTGGTTGATGCCATATGCCGTACATTCAATGGGCAGCCCGGCATTAATCGACGCCTGACGGGCGGGATTCTGTCCGGCACCGGCGGTGAGTATCTGGCCCAGAATTACTTCACTGATGTCTTCTGGCGACACACCGGTTTCCGCCAGCAGGCCCCTGATCACCACTTCACCCAGATAATGGGCCGGGACTTTGCTTAATGATCCGTTGAAAGATCCAACCGGGGTGCGAAGGGCGGCGATAATGGCAACTTCTGTCATGGTTTTTTTCCTTGAATTTTCACATTTACTATATGGGTTCTTTTGTCGGGGATGGTCATATCCGTTTCGGGAGACCATACCCTCAAATCCTGCCTATTATCGCACTGCAGCATAAAAAAGCAAATTAAAGTTTCTGACAATTTCATGACCGGAATTATCGCCTGTATCACAATTCACAAAATATATAGGATATTTACATTATTTTTGCAATAGTTACTTTAAATACAAAATTATTGAAATATTATTTTAAGCATGAAGTTATTTTCTGCCATAAAATTTCTTTATTATTTTCGGCGGCGATCATGGTCACATGGCCTCCCCTGGCATTGGTATGAGTAAAATGTGGCAGTTTTTCCTGTAATGCCTTCGCAGATGCGGGAGGAACGATGCGGTCCCGGCGCGGGGTGATGATATGGCCGGGCATTCTGATCCGGGCCGGATCAATGACCTGTTCGCCAATTTTCCATTGTCCTTTTTGGGGCTGATTCTGCTGATACCAGTTAATCAGACAGTCTTTTGCCAGCTTTGGTGACAGGGGTGCACCATCATTGGCCCAATCCTCGATAGCAATAAAATTCCGGGTTTGGTCGTCATCGGGCGCATATCGGGAGAATTTCCGGAATTTCCGGTCAGATAATGTGGGGTCCAGACTGAAAAAAAACAGTTGCAGGATATTCATGGGTATGGCGGTTCTGTTTTGATCTGGACCGGTCATTTTCAGAAAATATTCGGTCAGGGCCGGAAGATGCGGCGACTGACCGGCATGAAAGTCCCATGGTGTGGCAATCAGGGTCAGGCTTTCAATGATCTCCTCACCCTGCAGAATTTGTGCTGCTGCGAGCGCCAGATTCCCTCCCATGCAATAGCCCAGAAGGTGAATTTTCCTGTTATGATGGTGGTGAACCATGCGGATCAGGGGGATCAGTCGCTTCAGAATATAATCTTCCAGGCCAAAGCCCAGTTCCTCGCCCCCCGGTGCGGTCCAGTCCAGCAGATAAGGGCGCACCCCCCCCGCGCCCAATGCGTGCATAAAGCTGTGACCTTCCCGCAGGTCAAGGATATAGGCCGGATTGACCAGCGACGGTATCGCAATGACCAGGGGTGAATCCTGCGGCATGTCCATGCCATAATCCCTGATTTCACTGGTGCCGATGCGGGCAAAAAGAGGCCTGTCCGGTACTTGTCGCCGGTAGGCATGATGCTGATAGGCCGTGATTCCGGCCAGGGTTTCCGACAGTCGCGCCTGTGCCTGTTTCATGATCATGATATGCAGTTCCTGCAGGTCATATTGTGCCATGTCCTGTCGCAGATCATCCGCCGCCTGTTTCAGGTCCGGGTGTATCTGCATCCCCCCAAGGTGGAACAGGGGAAAAGCCGCTGCCGCCCCGGCCCAGTTCTGTGTGGCACTGGCCACATGCAGCCCCAAAGGATGCGGCCCCATTCTGTTTTTTTCCGTCTCATCGTCTGCCATATACATAATTATAGGGGGCAATAATTATAGGGAAAGCACTTTCTGGAAACAAAATCAATTTTCCTTTATGGGGATGACGACAAAATCAAGAACACCGGCATCCCGCACCCTGTCCACAACTTTCATCATGGTGTTATTTTTTGAATTGGGGTGGGTATGAATAATTACCGACGGGTTATCCAGCACAGACATTTTCCGTTTTAAATTGGCGCCGATGGCCCGGATATCTATGCGGCGCGGGCCAAATAATATTTCATTTGTTTCGCTGATCTGAATTGTCAGGCTGATTTTTTCCGGGTTGGGGGTGCTGTTGCTTTCAGGGATAATCAGTGGCAGACCGCGTTCTTTCAGGAATGATGTGGTCACGATAAAGAAAATCAGCATGATAAAGACAATGTCCAGCATCGGTGTCATATCAATTTTTGTGTCTTCTTCCAATGTGTGAAATGAACGGTTACGCATGATATTCTCCTTTGGTTAACTTTGGCTGTTTTCCAGTTTGAAGCTGATTTTCTCCATTACATCGGTAACCTGAACGGTAACACCGTCAATGACGCGGGGCTTGTATTTATATTTCGCCACAGCCCGCAGGGAATTTTTATTAAAAGCGGCATTGGTGGATTCGACGATGACAATATTTTCCACTGCCCCCATCTTGTTGACGGTGAATTTCACAATCACATAGCCCTCAACCCCCCTGGTAATCATTATGCGCGGATAGGCCGGGGCAAATTTACGCAGGGGCTGTATATCGCCATTGGCCAGACCAAAACCACGGGGAAATTTTTCTGCGGTGGGTTCTGGTAATGTCGGGATACCGCCATGATTACCGGGTTTTTCGGACTTTGTTGTGGTTGGCGGTAGTGACGTTGTAATTATTTCAGGCCTTTCAGGCTTTACCGGCGGCTTGATTTTCTCGCGCGTATCGGCAACTTTGCTGATGGTGCCAATGACAATGGGCGGATAATTTTTTTCTTCCGGCTTTTCAGCATTTTTGGCCGCAACCAGATAATTCATCCCCAGAAAAAGCGAAAAAGTAATGGCAATGGCCCCTGTGGCCGCAGTGAAGTATCTTTTTATCATAACGATCTCCTTAGTTTAATGTTATAACATTGCATATATACAATGTTGTTATACCCCGCTTTGAAAGTCCTCAGGGGCGATTCTGGTCAAACCAGTGCCGCGCTGGTGGTTGGCAATATGCCCTAAACCCTGAAAGGGTATTTTACGTTACGGCAAAAGAAATATTACGGGCAGAATTCTACAGGATTAAAGAACCATGATTGCCCGCTTTGACGGGCAATGAAAAAACAGACATTGTGGCTTTTTGATTATCTTTAAACATGAAACACTACCCCTATATGTAATGTAATAATATTACATTATTAAAGCCGCCATTCATTGTCAAGGGAATATGCAATAATCACTGTTAAAACAGCTCTCAGGAACAAGTAACAGATATTGTTAATCATCTCTTTTCTTCACCCTGTCCGGGTCGCGGGTCCAGTGGCGCAGGTTGTCCTGCCACAGGTCGAGATAGCGTGCGGCGATGGTTTCCATGTCTTTTGTAACCGGATCATCAGGCGGAATACTGGAACCTGTCACATTGTTATGGTGGTCTTTATTTTTGGTCATGGTAAAAATATAGCCCTTTTTAAGCATATTTGAAGCAAAAATGCCCTTTGGCGCATTTTTTATTGTTGCGCAGCATTTTTTCTTGCGCTCTGCAGCATTTTAGAGCAATGTGCGCCTGTATGGAACGATAAAAAGGCAGTGCAGCGTGGCAAAGAGAAGAAGACAGGACGGCGAACAGATCATCATTAAAAAATATGCCAACCGGCGGTTATATAATACCGACAGCAGTTGTTATGTCACCCTTGATGATCTGGCGCGTATGGTTAAGGACGATGATGATTTTATCGTTATTGATGCCAAAAGTGGCGATGATATTACCCATTCCGTTCTGACCCAGATTATTTTCGAGGAAGAAAGCAAGGGTGAGACCCTGCTGCCGATAAATTTCCTGCGTCAGTTGATTGCTTTTTATGGTGACGGGTTGCAAAAATTTGTGCCGGACTATCTGGAAAGCAGCATGTCGGCCTTTGCCCAGAATCAGGATAAATTCCGCAGTTTTCTTGAGAACAACATGACAAAAGCTGCCATGCCCCTGCCCACCATGAAACCTTTCGAGGAAATGGCCAAACAGAATATGGCAATCTTCGAACAGACCATGTCCATGTTCACTCCCTTTGGCACAGCCAGCAGGGGCGCGGCATCACAGACAAATCAACCTGACGACAATTCGAACGAGCGATCCGGCCAGAGCCCGTCTGCCGGGACGGATAATGATCAGTTGAGCGAGCTTCAGGCCCAATTGGCCGCCATGCAGGAACAGATCAACAAACTGCAAAAATAGCCAGGGTCAGGGCCCTAAATTTATTTCCCTTTTATCAATTTCCTGATCATGAATCTGCCCGGATGCAGGCTTTGACAGATAGCTTCGGGCAGGGGCGGCGGGGTGCCTGAAATCAGGGCGGACAGCATATCGCCCAGCAGGGGGGCCGAGAGGAAACCCCGCGCGCCCAGACCGGACAATATATACAGGTTCGGCTGATAGGGGGCGTTGATGTAATCCTGATGCTTTGGCCCGTGTTTTAACATTTCATAGGCGGCATGATATTTCGGAAAATCCGGCAACGGGCCACAGACCGGCATATGATCCGGGCTATAGGCGCGAATGGCACATCGCCCGCCGGTAATGGCCCTGCTGGTTATTTCCGGCCATAATTTTCCGGCATTTGCCAGATTTTCCCGGTGATCCTCAGGCCGAAGCGACCGGTCACGGTCATTGCGCTGGAAACTGGCCCCGGTGACAATGGTCATCCGGCCGTCCAGCCTGACAGGCGGAATGATATAGCCCTTGCCACAAAGAACCCCGGTGGGGGTATTCACCCCGCCATCCAGCCCCCCACCATCCAGTAAGGTGATCTGGCCCCGCACCGGATCAAGGGGGATATCCGCAAAGCTGATTGAATCCGCACCGCAACATATTATGACGGCGTCCGCAACCGCACATTCTGTTTCATCGTTATAGAGATGCCATTTCTGATGATGCCTGATACGGGTGATGGCCTTTCCATTCCTGATGGATAATTGTCCGGCAAGAATTTCCCTGATCCGGGGCGGCGATATGGCGCCGAGCTGCGGGAAATGAAGGATGCCGTCCGGGGAAATACTCATAAATTCCGGTGGCAGGTGATTTTGCTGGTGGAATTTGACGAACCGTTGTTGTTCAGACGCCCTGGCGGGATATCCGGTTAAGCCTTTCACCAGCAGAATATCCGGGTCCAGCGAGTGATAATAATCAAGGGCATGGAACAGGGCTGCGTGGTAGAACACATTTTCAGGACTTTTACCAAGACTGATATGGGGGTCCAGAATCCCCGCCGGATTGCCCGACGCCCCGTTCATGGGCCTTTCATCGCGGTTGAATATGGTCACCTGGTAACCATTTTTTTGCAGGGCCAGTGCCGTGACAAGCCCGGCAATGCCGGCACCAATGATGGCAATATGGCGGTCTTTGCCAAGGGGCGGTGGTGGCTGGAACCATGGTTTGGACGGGGCTGTCCGGTCATTTTTTCGATATATATTCTTATTGGCCATTTTCTGCCATCATTTTCTGCTATTGAGTTCAAACACTAAAGGTCTTAAGCTATTCCCGTTATAAAGGAAAAACTATTGAAAAATATTTTGTTATTCACTTTTTTTCTCGGACTGATCGGGGCGATCATACCACCGGCAATGGCACGGGATAAAGAACGGCCTGTCATTCCCTGCGCCCATCCCATGTTCCGGGCTCTGGATTTCTGGGTTGGCGACTGGAAAGTATATCACCGGGAGAGTGGTGTTCTGGCCGGTTTTGACCGGGTGGGACGTATATTGAAGGGTTGCGCCATACAGCAGAGCTGGATATCACTGGATGATCATTTCTCGTCACCCATGGTGCCTTTCCGCATGAACGGCAAAAGCCTGACCGCCTTTAACGGTGAGCAATGGACCCAGTTCTGGGTTGATAATCAGGCCGGCTCACAGGTCATCCGGGGCGGCTTTGAAAATGATATGCTGGTCCTGAAATCCGACAGCCCGGTTATGGGCCATATATACAAGCTCACATGGCAGAAACAAAAGGACGGCACGGTGCAGCATACCGCCCGGCGCCGCAAAGCAGATCAGGATGACTGGCAAATCTTATTTGACTTTATTTATCGTCGCAATGTCAGTAACATCGCGCCGCCCGAAAAAGAATAAAAAGAATAATGAAAATAATCAACTGTGGATAATTTTATGAATATTAGTTTGATAAAACTGGCTGCCCCCCTGTTTGGCTGCCTGCTTCTGGCATCCTGCGGGTCGTCGCCTTCGGGCAGTGGGGGTCAGGGCAATGTGACACCACCACCGCCACCACCGCCGCCAGTGACAAATTATGATACCCGGGAATATCGTAATAATTATGGTCTGGACCTGATCAAGGCGATTGCAGCTTATGATAAAGACGCCTCGGGACAGGGGATTACCGTTGCGGTGATAGATTCCGGTATTGATATTGATAATTCACAGATCATGGCCAACATCCACCCTGACAGCACAAATATCGCCACGGGCCAGAAATCGGACCTGAATGATGTTGATGGTCATGGTACCGGGGTTGCCGGTGTGATTGCATCCATTCGTGACCCGTTAAATAATACCAATGTCAATACCCATGGTATCGCGTTTAATGCACAGATCATGGCCCTCAATGCGGCCAGTGCCGGAAGCTGCGGCTCTGTGGATGGCTGTACATTTTCGGACCCGCATATTGCCCAGGCCCTTGATTATGCAAGGCTGCGCGGGGTGAAAATCGTTAATATCAGTCTGGGGGGCGATGGATTTAATTCTCCCTCTCTGGTTGCCGCATATCAGCGGGCGGTGGATGCGGGTATGGTTATCATCCTTGCGGCGGGAAACCGGGACGACGGGGATACGGACCTTATTCTGTCCCAGCCGGAAAATTCTGCTGCCGTGGCATGGTCCGACTGGGCCAACGGACAGATTATTCTGGCCGGCGGTGTTGATGCGACGTCAAGCTTCTGGGACGGCAGCCACAAGGCGGGTGAAATTGGCAAGAATGTATTTCTGGTTGCCGGCGCCGAAGATATCCTGTCCATCGGTCTTCCCGACGACAATGGTGACGAGCAGTTTTTTTTATGGAGCGGAACATCATTTGCCGCCCCCCATATTGCCGGGTCCGCCGCCCTGTTGATGGAGGCCTTCCCCAATCTGACCGGAAAGCAGGTGGCCGACCTGTTGTTTGATACGGCGACCGATCTTGGTGACGTGGGCCCTGATGTGATTTATGGCCGGGGTCTGGTTAATCTGGAAGAGGCCTTCGCCCCGCAGGGGACGTCTTCCATTGCGGTAAAAACCGCCGCAGGGGACAGCAGGATTGTCGCTATGGACAGCAGTATTCTGCTGGGCGGCGGCGCATTCGGCAGCTTTGGCGGCCTTTCTGTGGCGGTGGAGGACAGCTTGATGCTGGACGGTTATAACCGTTCTTACCGGGTTGATCTGGGTCAGCGGGTTTATGGCCGGGGGGAGAATATCTCTCTGGACTCCATGATAGCTTCACGGCGCGGCAGCCGGTCGTCATCGCTGCAACTGGATCAGTCCGTCAAGGTGAAATTATCCTGGCAGGAAGACCGGCGTTTTTCCGAGGTCAATGAACAATATTTCGCCCATCAGAATGCGGTTAAAAATCAAACCCGTGACTTGCGTATGAAACTTGAAATGTCACTGGATGCGGGCCGGAATATGACATTTGCCCAGGGGCTTTCCCTGAAAGAAGCCATGGAGGATTATGATCAGGACGAATTTTTAACCATTGGCAAAGAGGATTTTATCGCGCTGATAGGCCGCAATAAAAGCCAGAGCATCATATTCGGTCAAAAGCTGAATGGTAAAACCCGTCTGGATCTGGTGGCGGGCCACGGCAGGCAGCAATGGCAGCAATATAATCTGAAAGCGGACAGCACTATCATGATGGCGCGGTTGGGTCACCATTTGTCCCCTGTCATAAAACTGGGTTTCGACCTTGGGGTGATGAGCGAGACGGGCAGCATATTGGGCAGCCTGTCCGACGGGGCGGTTTCTTTGGGCAAGGGGGCGTCAACCCTGTTTGCCGGTGCGCGATTTGACTGGGGCTTTGCCGATAATATGAATTTCTTCACCAGGGCATCATTTGGTCTGACCAATGTCAGGGCGGCGGATTTAAGTCTGGTGCAAGGGATTGGCAGTCTGCAATCGGCCAGCCTTTCCATTGGTATGACCGGAAATTCCCTGCTGCAGAGGGGCGACCGGTTGAGTTTTGCCATAAGTCAGCCTTTGCGGGTGGTCGGCGGCTATGCGGATATATCCTATGTCTCCGCCAGGGATTATCAGAATGACAGCCTGTCTTTCATGAGCAACCGGGTGTCATTATCACCGGACGGGCGGGAAATTGATTTTGAACTGGCTTACCGTGCGGCGAATATTCTTGGTGCGCAGGTGGATTTCAATATCCTGCATCAGGTCAACCCGGGCCATAACAGCCAAAGCCCGGACAATACCGGTTTTATGGTTCGCTTTGGTTCAGAATTTTAGAGGCCTGCCATATGATCGGCGACCCATTGTTCAAATTCATGGGCCGGAACGGGTTTGCTGAAGAAATAACCCTGCAGAACATCGCAGCCCTTCTGACGTAAAATCTGGGCCTGTTCCATGGTTTCCACTCCTTCGGCGACAACCTGAAGCCCAAGGCTGTGGCCAAGGCGGATCACCGCGTCCGTTATGGCCGCATCATCGTGGTCTTCGGTAATGTCGTTGATGAAGGACCGGTCGATTTTCAACTGATGCACGGGAAAGCGTTTCAGATAGGCCAGCGAGGAATATCCCGTACCAAAATCATCAATGGCCAGTGAAATGCCCAGTCCCGCAAGAATTTCCAGCTTGCGCGCCACGGCGTCCGTGTCCCCGATCACCATTCCCTCGGTAATCTCCAGCTCGAGTTTATTGGGGTTGAGTTGTGCCTTCTTCAAGGCCCCCTTTACCGTATCGACAAAATCCTTTGACTGAAACTGCCGTGCCGATATATTAACGCAGACCCGAAATTCGGGCATATTCATATCCTGCCATATTTTGGCCTGCTCACAGGCCATTTCCAGAATTTTCTGTCCCAGGGTCAGCATCAGGTCGGAATTTTCCGCAATGGGAATGAAGGCAAAGGGCGGAATCATGCCCTTTTCCGGATGTTGCCAGCGTATGAGGGCCTCGGCACCGGTAATGCTGTCATCAATGGTGCTGAGCAGGGGTTGGTAATGCAACAATAATTCGTCGTTGCGGATCGCCTTTTCCAGATCAATTTCGATTTGTTTGTCTTTTTTTGATTTGGCGTCCATTTCCGGGTTATATAACCGGAAGTCGTTCTTGCCGCTGTATTTGGCCTGATACAGGGCCACATCGGCCATTCTGAATAATTCATCCGGGTCTCTGGAATCCAGGGGATAGAAACTTATCCCGATACTGGTGCCGATCTGATGGGAATTGCCTTCTATGATAATAGGCTCCCTGACGGAATCCAGAACCCTTTGTGCGGCCTTTGTCACATCCTGTTCTCTATTGATGTTGGTGGATATGATGGCAAATTCATCGCCGCCGATCCTTGCAACGGTGTCTGTTTCCCGTGCGCTTTTTTCCAGCCGGTTTGCCACAATACGCAATAATTTATCGCCGGTGGCATGGCCATACATGTCATTGACCGGTTTAAATCCATCCAGATCAAGGAACATGACGGATATCTTTTTCTTCATGCGGGCGGCCATACGCATGGCCTCATCCAGCCTCTGCTGCAAAAGATTCCTGTTTGCCAGTCCCGTCAAACTGTCATGAAGAGCCATTTTGCGGATCAGTATTTCGGCCTCCTGACGTTCGGTGACGTCGGAGATGACAATGGTGAATTGTTTTTCACCACTGACATTCACCTCGCGGATATTCAGTTCAACCGGAAATTCCGTGCTGCATTTCTTGTGGCCCGATCCGCTGTGTTTTTTAAGCTGGTCTTCTTGCTTGAGGTCGGTTATGAAATTCTCAATATCGGATTGAGATGTTATATGTATGATATTCAACAGGAATAACAGGTTTTTTCCGATGGTCTCGTCGGGGGAATAGCCAAACATATTCTCGACAGCGTGATTACAGGTCAGGATATTTCCCTTGATATCCATCGTGATAAGAACATCGGAAATGGCATTCAATATGGCCTCGATATGTCGGGCGGAATTTTCTGCAATTTCGCGGGTAATGGCCAGGTCCTCGGCCATCTGAACGGCCTTCGCGGCTTCTTTCTCCATCATTTCACGGTCTGATTGCGCGTCCAGAATAAGTTGATTGTCCGTTTCATAGACGTGAGCGTCCTGCGGGGCAGGGGTCGATTGAAGGTAATAATTGGGGTTTGTACGCAGCGAAATATCAGAGAAGGTCAGCACCAGCCCGGAACTGGGCATGACGTTGCCCTTGATTTCAAGGTTATTTTCCTCATTTATGCGATATTCATAACTGAAGGGAAATAAATCATCGGATGTTCTGGCTTTTGAAAGTTCAGAAAGTATTTTGGCAGCGAAATTGTTTCTCTGGTCATTCTTCTGGCTGTTCCAGTTGATATGTAAAATATCGTCCATGGTCCTTTCGGCATCAAAAAAACATGTCTCAAGGCCAAGAAACTCAATAAGTTTCCTGTTCCAGTTCTGCAGGATAAGCTGTTGATCAAACAGGGCAACACCATGGGGCAGGCTGTCTAATATTTCCTGTAACTTGTTCAACCCGTTATCATTTTGTTTCTGGAATACGTTTATTACTTCACCATTCATTACAGAAAACTCATTTTTATTTACTAAATCAGCGGATAGTGTAGCCTTGCAGCCCTTAATAGTGAGTTAATGGGGCAAGAGTTTCTGGAACTGGATAAGTTGTAGCCATTCTTTACCAGGCACGTTTTAAGAGTGGAGTATTTAATAAGTTAAGTATTTTATCAAGGGGATAAAAATATATGGCCACCATTTCGGAACAACTGGACGTTACGGGGCATAAATGTCCGATACCTATATTGCGCGTTCGTCGTATCCTTGAAAGGATGCCTGGGGGAGCTATATTAAGGGTGTTGGCCACTGACCCGATGACCAGGGTTGATTTTCCCCATTTCTGTCAGGAAAGCGGCCATGAACTGCTGGAAATGACGGAAGAGGATGGTATCTTTGTTTTTCTGATCATTAAAACTGGCGAATGACAGAATAAGGGGGTATCAAGGGCACAGTCCATATAAGTTATGATCAAAAGTGTGTAAAGAATGCGTGAAACCATTAATGATGTCATCGAAACCTTTGAATTTCTGGAAGACTGGGAAGACAGGTACAAATATATTATCGACCTTGGCCGTGGTCTGCCTGAATTTAATGACAAGGATATGACCGATGATAACCGGGTTCATGGTTGTACAAGCCGGGTATGGCTGGTCCATGAACTCATCGACGACAAGGTGATATTCAGGGGCGAAAGTGATGCCCATATCGTACGCGGGCTGGTTGCGCTGATCCTGATGATCTATTCCGGCAAGTCGCCTGCGGAGATACTGGAAATTGAGGCAAGGGATATATTGGACCAGTTGGGACTTGAAAAACATCTTTCCCCCATGCGCACCAACGGGCTTTTTTCCATGGTCGGGAGAATAAAATCCATTGCGGCGGCTTATCAGGGGACGGCGGCCTGATTTTCCGGCGACAGGTTAAGGATATGAGCTATTTCCTATAAAGGCATAAAATTAAATGAACTGGTATTTCTGATCCCCCATGCCCGGCG
>UOEJ01000010.1_pt1 | contig 20494 bp, 19 predicted proteins | sample 1989191 | NCBI WGS metagenome assembly UOEJ01 (sample SAMEA4712195, study PRJEB27164) | hydrothermal vent metagenome | biome: marine basaltic hydrothermal vent biome; feature: marine hydrothermal vent; material: mineral | place: Pacific Ocean | collected 2011-06-14/2011-07-23 | depth 1719 m | reverse complement strand
TCGCGGCGACAAAGAGCACCAACAGGCTTGAAAAGCTGGTTGACAAGGCGACCGAACTGGCCAGCCAGAAAAAACCAAAACCGGTCAGCTATTACACCCGTTTCCTGTCCCGTGCCATACTGCTGGAGGAAATCGGTCCCCCACAGGCGATTATCACCACGGTCGGGGTTATTTCCCTGTTCCTGTTTGGCATGATTACCTGGGCGGCGGTGACCACATTGGATGAAACCAGTGTTGCCACCGGTCAAATCCGTCCGGCCTCAAGCGTGAAACCCGTACAGCATCTGGAAGGCGGGATTGTATCCAGCGTACTGGTTAATGAGGGTGAAGAAGTCAGGCAGGGCCAGACCATCCTGACCATGGCACCGACGGCGGCCCTTTCCGATCTGGATCGGATCAAGGCACGTCATATTGCCCTCACCCTTCAGATTATCCGGCTCAAGGCCTTTGCCAGAGGGGAAAAGGGTGACTTTTCAGCCTATGAAAAAGATTACCCGATTCTGGTTCAGGATCAGAGGGACGTACTGGCCCAGCAGGATAAATCCCGCACGGCCCAACAGAATGTGATCCAGTCGCAGATCACCGAGAAAGAAAATGAGCTGGTGTTATTGGACCGGCAGGAGACAACGGAAATCCGGAATTTGGCCATCATAGCCGAAGAGATGTCCATGCGTCAGGAATTAACCGATAAGGGCCTTGGGTCGAAAATCAAGCTGCTGGAAGTTCAGCGGGCCCATAACAAGGCCCAGGGCGACCTCAACAGAACCCAGTTAAGCAAATCCAGTGTCCGGGCCAATATCTCGCAGGTCAAAGGCAATCTGGTTGCCCTCAATGAGAAATTCCGCAATGAAAGCCTGATACAGGTGGACAGCTTAAGCAGTGAACGGGCGCAGGTCTCTGCCCAGCTCACCCAGTTGAATGACCGGGTCAGACGGCTTGCGGTACTGGCCCCGGCGGATGGCATCGTCAAGGGTCTGAAATATCGCACCGTCGGCAGTATCATTCCGCCCGGCGATGTTGTGGCGGAGATTGTTCCCATATCCGACAGCCTCATAGCTGAAGTGCGGATTTCGCCCCGTGATATCGGCCATGTGGATCTGGGGACCGAGGTGCTGGTTAAAATTGATACCTATAATTTTGCCCGCTACGGCAGCATTACCAGCAGCCTTGATCATATATCGGCCTCCTCATTCATGGATGAAGAGGGCAACAGCTATTTCAAGGGGCTGATCGCACTGCCGCAGAATTATATTGGCACCGATCCAAAGTCAAACCGTATCACTTCCGGCATGACGGTAGTTGCCGATATCAGGACAGGCAAGAAAACCCTGCTGCAATATCTGGTAAAACCCATCAATAACGCCCTGAATACATCATTCCGGGAAAGATAAGGCCCCTGCGTTTACAGGGCGATTTCGATACCGGTATAAAAAAACCGGGGCATGCCAGGGCGTGGCCCGTGAGGCTGACGCGATACCGAATATTTCCCGTCCAGCAGATTTTGCACACCGCCAAACAGTTTCACCGTCTCACCCAGACGGTAATATAGGGAAAAGTCAGCCACAAAATAGCTGTCGATCCTGCCAAAGCGGGCATCCGGCACGCCATTGCCGTTAAGCTGACCGGTCACGTTGCTGGCACTGGAAAAACTCGCGCCCACATAGTTGCCCGATATGAATGCCCCCCAGCTTTCCGATTCAATACCTGTGCCAACTGCGACCTGCAGCGAAGGAATATAGGGCAGCCTGTTTCCCTTCCTGCCAAAGCTGAATATGGACTGGGCATCGGTGGACAGCGCATCATTTTTCTGTTGGGCATTGGTATAGGTCAGATTAATGAACCACGGATTGCCCAGCGACCAGTCATTGGCCGCGCCCGCGTCAAATTGTAGTGAAAATTCAAGACCGTAAGCCACCGCCTCACCAAAATTCTCATCGTCACCGGTTCCGGCACCGCCAATATTGTCAATAACGATCAAATCCCTGAAGGCGGTATAGAATAGTGCCGTCTCCGCGCTTAGTGATTTATCCGGACTGGAATAGCGCAAACCGGCTTCAAGGGATGTGCTGATTTCCGCCGTCAGGCCGCTTATGGCCCCCTTTGGACTGGGCGGCGAGAACCCCCGATGTATGCCGCCGAAAGCCGTCAATGCGTCATTAAATCCATAAGAAAGCCCCAGACCGCCGGCAAACAGGGTCATCCGGTTGGTGCCTTTAAGGCTTCCCTTCGGGCTTTCATATCTCTGGTCCAGAAATTCATAACGAATGCCCGGTGTGAAAGTCCAGGCCCCGCTTTCAATGGTGTCCTGTATAAACAAAGCCACGGCACCGGTTTTCTGCAGACGGTCACCGGCACCACCGGGGATACCGGCAATTCTGTCGGAAATGGTGCCATTGGCCGCCTGAATATAATCATCGTCCCATTGGAAACGACGCACCTGATCCCGGTGAAGCCGCACACCGGCGGTAATTTCATGGTCAACCCCGGCCGAGCCAAAGTGGTATTGAGCAACAGTTTCAACGCCTTTGGCCTTATATTCGCGATTATTGGCCCGCACCCGCAAAGTACACGCCAGATCCCCTTTCAGACAATCCAGCCCTTCCCCGTTTTGCAATCCGGCCAGTGCGGATGAAAGGCTGATTTTATTGCCATTCACATTTCGGATGTCTTTAAGTTTATACCAGTTACGTTTGAAGCTGTTAAAATACAGTGTGGTGGTGATATCCAGATTTTCTGTCGGGCTGATCAGGTAACGCAGATGGCTGCGGTTCTGCTCCGTGGTGATATTATCAAAACGTGATGCCCCGTAACGCCGCAGGGGGGACGTGCTGAAATCAGCCTCGCTCAGGCCCAGATAGGTCTCATTGGCGTCCAGATCAGTCCGGCCGTATTTGAATTCCAGACGCTGATAGATTTCACTGTCCGGTTCCCATGACAGCTGGACCATTGGTTCAAATTTGCCAAAGCCCGTGTCATCACCGTCCCGGAAATCCGCACTCTCGTCTATTCTCTTGAAACCGTCACTTTTGCGGCCATAACCCTCGATCAAAAATCCAAAACGTCCCGCAGCGGTATCAATGGTATTGCCCACATAGGCATGAGTGCGCAGCTCGCCAAAACTGCCGATCAGTGATTTGAGGTAATAGGTTTCCTCAAGCGGTATCGGCGTTGACAGGTAATTGATCACCCCCCCTGTGATATGAGGGCCATATTTGATCTGGCTTGACCCTTTGAGTACTTCAAGGCCGCTCATGCGTCCCATGGTGGGTGAATAATAGGCGGACGGTGCGGAATAGGGTGCCGGAGCCATTAAAACACCGTCCTCCATAACGGTTACCTTGGCGCTGCGGGATGTATCCACCCCCCTCATGCTGACACTTGGGAACAGGCCGAAGCCATCTTCCTCGCGGATATAGACCCCCGGTACTTTGCGCAAAATACGGTTCACATCATCGTAACTCTGCTGGCGGATTTCCTCCTTGCCGATAAACTGGGCCGAACCCGGCATTTTTTCAATATTTTCCGCACTGCCAATAACCATTATACTTTCCAATATTCCAGCATGGTCCTCAGAATGCGGTTTCTCATCGGCAATAGCGGAAGACATTCCCGCCACCAGCAAAGAAGTGATCATAACAGAATGATTCAAACCATTGTTTTTATTCACTTTAAATTCTTCCTCAATATTATTATGGACAAATGAAAATCTTGAATGAATTCAGAAACAAGAGCCGTATTTTGTCCGTTATCCGCCCATTGATCCAACCTGAAAGATGAATCAAACGACCGCCTGAAAGAATTTATAAAAGAAAAAGCAACAGCTGTAAATAATAATCATTCGCATTTTCATTATTAATTTATTAAGATGTTTAATAATGTGAAAATTGACTTGGATAACGATGATCTATAATATTCTGATGAATTATTCGGGTAGATATAAAAATGAAGCTATTGATTTTAATTGGTTTATTCACTGGTTTTCACATCCCCCTTCACCCGGCAACGGCTGATGAGAAAAAAAACTATAGCAATAAAGTCGAAATCCGTATCGGAGGCTACCTTGGCAGCCGCGATACCGACTTCGCGCTATCTGTCAGTGACGGCACCGCGAATGCAACAATAAATATTGAAGATGATCTTGGGATAAAGTCGGACATGAAGGTTTTTCGTGCCGAAGCAATCTACAGGCTTGCCCCTAAACACCGCCTGAAGCTCGGCTACTTCAGAATATCCCGTTCAGGTCTGCGCATAATTGATGAAACGCTGAATATTGGTGATGAAACCTTCGATATTAACCTGAAAGTACAATCAAAATTTTCCGACAGTATTATCAGCTTTGGCTATACTTACTTATTTGTTTATAATCCAGCGTGGGAATTCGGTGCCTCGATCGGCGTACATTTACAAAAAAACGCTGCAGAGATCAGTGCGGTGGATATCGTGAAACTGGTGTCGGACAGTGTGACATTACCTCTGCCCCTGCTTGGGGTGAATGGCCAGTGGAATATCTCCCCAAGATTTCGTTTGCTGGCGTCCGGCGAGGTTTTCTTCCTTAAAATAGATAATTATAAAGGCTCACTCTATGACATCAGTCTGGGAGTGGAATATGACATTACAAAACATTTTGGTCTGGGACTTGGTTTCAATATGATAGAAATCGATGTTAATTCCCGTGGAAATGATTTTGAATGGGATTATAAATGGCGCACCACAGGCGCATATGGCTACCTGAAATACGGCTTTTAAAACCTGAATAATTCATTCCCGGAAAAATAATCTCAAGATCAGCCAACAGCCCTGTTTGTCAAAGGCATCATATTTAGAGCCCCCTGCACTTATATTCGGCCATTTGATGGAGCCAAAATAAATCATCAGCCAGGCGCATTGAGCCGGGAGATGTGGGTCATCTGTCAAGCAATGCAACGACGCAGATGGTTTATTTTGGCCCACCAAAGGCCGGGTTCTTTTACGCCATGGCCACGCTGGTTTCTTTATCCGATGCGCCGCATCGCATTGCAAAACCCACCTTGCCATGACGTAAAATAATCCCGGTCAAATGGCCGAATATAAGTGCAGGGGGCTCTAAAACCGCTTTTCAATGGCATCCCATAGCAGTGCGGCGATGTTGGTGCCGTCGAAGCGTTGGATTTCCTGTATGCCGGTGGGGGATGTGACGTTGATTTCTGTCAGATAATCACCGATCACGTCAATACCGACGAATAACAGGCCCTGTTCATGCAATGTGGGGCCTATGGCCTCACAGATATGTCTTTCCCGGTCGGTTAGTCCGGTCTTGCGGGCCTCTCCCCCCACATGCATGTTGGAACGGACCTCGCCGGGCAGTGGCACGCGGTTGATGGCCCCGACGGCCTGCCCGTCAACCAGAATGATCCGTTTGTCACCTTCTGTCACTTCGGGCAGGAATTTCTGGATGATAAAGGCTTCGGGGTTGCTTTCCTGAAACATCTCGATCAGGCTGTTAAGATTTTGATCATCCTCGCGAATACGAAAAACCCCGGCCCCGCCATTGCCGTATAGCGGCTTGACGATGATATCCTTGTGCTCTGCGCGGAACAGCTCCACATCGCGCCGGTTTCGTGTGATCATGGTCGGCGGCATAAGGTCCGGGAAACGGGTCAGAAATATTTTCTCCGGCGCATTGCGTACCGAGGCCGGGTCATTAACCACCAGTGTTTCCGGGTGAATATGCTCCAGAATATGGGTGGCGGTGATATAGCCCATGTGGAACGGCGGATCCTGTCGCATCAGGATCACGTCGATATCCTCAGCCAGATCAATTTTACGCTCCTCACCAAAGGAAAAATGGTCCCCCATTTGCCGCCGCAGGGTCACGGGCCGGGCATAGGCCGTCACCCTGCCATCCTGAAAAGAAAGATCATTGACATCATAATGATATAATTTATGGCCCCTCTTTTCCGCCTCAAGCCCCAGGGCAAAGCTGCTGTCACCATCGATATCAACGGATTCCAGGGGGTCCATCTGCAGGGCTACGGCTAGGGTCATGATATTTTCCTGTATATTCTTATCGATCAATTTCGGGTAATTTCAGAATATTGGCGGCCTGATTTTCCAGGTCCTGCTGGTCAAGCTGCTGTAATAAATTGATAACCTGCTGTTTAATCAGGTCATTCTGGTCGATATCTTCAATATGGTCCAGACAATATTGCAATCTTTCCCGCGCCGGGCCGGTCTGTTTCACATGGGCCAGCATCATACCCAGTTCATAATGATGCTGTATATTCTGCGGGGCAATCAACACCAGTCGCGACATGACATTGATCGCCTGTCCCAGATCACTGACTTTCAGGCATCTGATCTTGATATTATCCAGCAGCCGAACCAGAATATTCCGGTCTGATGCGGCTTCAAAATATTCCGGTTTCAATTCCGGGTCCATATCAGAAAATTTGCCGATCATTTCCCGCAAATCCTTGACGTCCAGTATCCTGCCGCCGTTGAAGGGGTCAATGATCACCTGCCCGTCCCGCGCAGAAGACGCCCCGTAAAGCCGGATCAGGAAATGTCTCGGAAAACGCAGACCTTCGATATGCCAGCCCTGACTGCGGGCCAGATGAATATACAGAATGCCCAAAGTTATCGGCAAACCTTTTCGGGTGTCAATCACCGACATCAGGTTGGCATTCTGCAAATCATCATAATAATCCACATTTCCGGAATATTCATGGCGTTCATGTAAAATGGCGGACAGGGCCCTGGCCCGGTGGCTGGCGGAATCAGAAGTGATATTCAATCCCATCAGATCAAGGTCCAGAATTTTCAAATGATGTTGATATTTCTGAAATGACACGCCGGGCCGGTCCAGAGAGGCCAGTATCAGCGCAATATGGGCAATGTCGGCAATGGTGCCATCACCCTGCCCCACTGCCATCAAATCGGCCCTGTATTCTTCGCTGGTTTCAATCATAACTTTATTTCCATCTGCCACGCGTCCTTAACATGGGTTGGCAGGCGCCACGGTTCAACCGCCATCAAATCAAAACGGCAAAAATAATCATCCTGTTCAATATTCTTATTATAGATGTTTTTGGCCCAATACCATTCCGCCGCCCTGATTATACGCTGTTTCTGTTTATTGGACAGGGCATATAACGCATCATGGCGGTTCTTTCGGGCCTTGACCTCCATAAAACAGATTATTTTTCCTTTTCGGGCAATCAGATCAATTTCACCGGATTTACATTTAAATCTTCGCGCCAGAATCCGGTAGCCCTTCAGGACAAGAAATATAATACACAGCCACTCCGCCCCCTGGCCCCACAGATAAGCCTTGCGCCTTTTATCTGCCACCGGACCGGTCACCCCTTACCGGAAATATTCAGGGCACGGGCATAAACCTGCTTTCGTTTAAGGCCCAGCGTATAAGTGACCGAGGCCACCGCCTCTTTCACCGATAGATGCGCCAACGCATGGCTCAGGGCCTCATCCAGTTGATCAGCTGTGACCTCCACCTCTTCCGGCGGGCCGATAACAACGACAATTTCACCCTTTGGCCGGTCGGCCTGATCATAATGCGCTACAAGTCCGGCCAGACTTCCCCGGCGGATTTCCTCGAAAAGCTTGGTCAGTTCCCGGCAGACCGCCGCCTGCCGGTCACCCAGTATATCAAGGATGTCACGCAAGCTGTCTTTCAGCCGTTTGGCGGATTCGTAAAAGACCAATGTGGTCTTAACCCCGGACAGTTCTTTCAGTATTTTCTGCCTTGCCTGTGTTTTGCCGGGCAGAAATCCGGCAAACATAAAACGGTCGGTGGGCAGCCCGGCGGTGGCCAGCGCGGCGAGGATGGCACTGGCACCGGGAATGGGGCAGACCATATGACCGGCGTCTGCGGCCTCTTTCACCAGCCGGTAGCCCGGATCGGATATCAGGGGGGTTCCCGCATCACTGACCAGGGCAACGATCTGTCCTTCCGCCAGCCGGTCCAGTAATTGTGGCAGGACTTTTTGTTCGTTGTGATCATGGTATGAAATTGTCGGGCTTTTGATCTGAAAACGGGCCAGTAATTTGCCGGTAACCCTGGTATCTTCACAAGCGATAATATCCGCCTGTTCCAGAATTTCCCGCCCCCGAATGGTCATATCCCCCAGATTGCCAATCGGGGTGGAGACGATATATAATCCGCCGGCAATTTTTTTTCTGTTTTGTTCCAGATGATCTTTTTTGTTAAATTTAGTTGGCATTTCCATACCCTTGCCATATTTCTATAGTATTCCGATATTGTTATAAAGCCTATGCGGAAAAAAAGACAAAGGAAACTGGAAAGCATTTTGAAATTACGATTGGTGAAATATTTCGGCATATTTTTTATCGCCCTCGCCCTGTCCGGATGCGGGGGTGAAAATGTCCCCATGATGCGGGATATGTCTTCCATACCGCCGTCCCCGACAGCTGATATAACGCAGGACATAACCGCCGACATCCCCGGCAAGGCGCGTCAGGAAATCCGCCTTGGGCTTTTGTTGCCCCTGACCGGGTCCGATGCGGCCATTGGCAAGGCTCTGCTTAATGCCGCCACATTGGCCCTGTTTGATTCCCGCGATAAAAGACTGGTTTTATTGCCCTTTGACACCCGTGGGACCGCCGACGGGGCGATCAAGGCCATGAGCCATCTTCTGGAACAGGGGCCGGACCTGATTATCGGGCCGCTTTTTTCCCATTCCATAGCAGCCGTCAGGCCCTTAGCCCGGCAGGCGGGGATCAATGTCATTGGCTTTTCCAGCGACCACAGCGTTGCCGGGGATGGTATTTTCCTGCTCAACTTTCCCATGGAAGAACAGATCGAACGGGTCATCCGCTTCGCTTCCGACCGGGGATATGCCAAATATGCCGCCCTGATGCCCGAAAGCCCGTATGGCACCCGCGCTCTGGAAATTTTCGGGAAGGTGGTAACCAGGCAGGAGCGCGAGTTGATATCTGTGGAATTTTATCCGCCCGACAGCAGCAAACTGGTGGCACCGGTCAAGAATATCGCCAAATATGACGCCCGGCGCAACAGATATGACCGGGAGATTGATTTCCTTGAAAAGCTCGGTGAAGATGACGATCTGGCGCAGGAAATGCTGGATGAGTTGAAGAATATCGAAACTCTGGGCGAGGTTGAATTTGATGCCATCCTGCTGCCCGAAGGCGGGGCGATGCTGACCACCCTCGCCGCCTGGGTATCCTATTATGAAATTGACCCGGCCAGAATTAAAATCCTTGGCACCGGGCTTTGGGATGATGAAATGCTGTTCTTTGAACCGCAGCTTTATGGCGGCTGGTTCGCGGCCCCCGATCATCAGGCCTCACAAAAATTCCGGCAGCGTTATCAGAATGTCTATGGTCAGGCAGGCCCGCGCCTGATCACGCTGGCCTATGATGCGGTGGCCATGGCGGCAACCCTTGTACGCCACGAAAAAATTCCCGACTTTTCCGCTGAACAGATCACAAATGCCAACGGATTTTACGGTATTGAGGGGCTGTTCCGCTTCGCCCCGTCCGGAGTGATTGAACGGGGGCTGGTAATTTATGAGGTGGGACCGAAAGAATTCACCATCATTGATCCGGCCCCGAAAAACTTTATCGACCGGGACATGCCGGACCCGTTGCAGGTTAGCGATGCGCCAGAATTTGAGCCAGAAGACCATTCAGAAGCGGCAGACCTTGCGGTGTTGCCCGTAAATGATGGTCGTCCATTTCCATATAACCCAGTTCAAAAAGACGTTGCAGACGAGGTTGATCAATAAAATTATCCACCTTCCGGCCCACGCGACTTTCAAAAGACGCAAGCTCCAGACCTTTTGTCAGCCGTAATCCCGTCATGATCATTTCTTCGGCCATTGCCTGAACTGTCAGGGGCTGTTTCTGATCGGTGGCATGGCCGGATTTCGTAACATTTTTCAGCCATTTTTCCGGGTTTCTGTCCTGGCTGAAACCAAAATGCGTCCCGTCAATATTCAACCGCCCGTGGGCGCCGGGACCAATGCCAATATAGTCGGCATATGTCCAGTAGGCCAGATTATGACGGCTTTCCTGTCCCGGCACTGCATAGTTGGAAATTTCATAGCCCGGCAGGCCATGGTCCGCACATATCTGCCCGGTCAGCTCATACATATCTGCGGCCATATCATCATCCGGCAGAATGATGCGGCCTTTGGCACGGGCACCGTAAAAGGCCGTCCCCCGTTCAATGGTCAGTTGATAAAGCGATAAATGCCCCGTGGCCATGGTCAATGCCTGACGTAATTCACGGGCCCAGTCCTCCGGGCTTTGCCCCATACGGGCATAGATCAGATCAAAACTGGTGCGGGCAAAATATTTCTGCGACAGATCAATGGCCCCATGAGCCTCTTTCACATTATGTTCCCGCCCCAGTGCCTTGAGGTCGGCATCATTCAAGGCCTGTATGCCAAGGGACAGACGGTTGATACCGGCAGATGAAAAATCCCTGAATTTTCCGGCCTCCACACTGGTCGGATTGGCTTCCAGTGTGATTTCAATATCTGGTGCCATTGCCCATTTCTGTGAAATTCTGTCAAGCAGCCGCCGGATAGTGGCGGGCGTCATCAATGACGGCGTACCGCCACCGAAAAACACACTTGTAATGGTGCGCGGGCCTGACAGTTCCCGGTAATGGTCAAGTTCCCGGATCAGGGCATCCGCCCATGCCTTATGATCAATCCGGTCCCGCACATGGCTGTTGAAATCGCAGTAGGGGCATTTGGACAGGCAAAAGGGCCAGTGGATATAAATGGCCAGATTTTCAGGAGAAACAGGCATGGATCAATTTTTTAAAGGCATTGGCCCGATGGCTGATATCATGCTTTTTCACCGCATCCATTTCGCCAAAGGTCATATCATGGCCATCCGCCTGAAACATGGGGTCATAGCCGAAACCCCTGTCGCCCCGTGTCGGCCATACCAGCGTGCCGTAAACCCGGCCCTCGAAAGATTCCACATGATCATCAGGCCAGGCCAATGATAACACACAGATAAAATATGCCGCCCTGTCACTTGTCCCCAGTGCGTCCTCGAGTTTTTTCATACCATAGGTAAAATCCCGCTGGCCGGTTTCGGGGTTTATCGCCCAGCGTGCGGAATGGATGCCGGGTTCGCCGCCAAGAGCCGGCACCACAAGGCCACTGTCATCGGCAAGTGCGACAAGTCCTGACCGGTTCGCTGCACTGCGGGCCTTTAATTCCGCATTGGCTGCAAAACTGTCGCCATCCTCCACCGGTTCAGGCAAATTCAGGTCCGCCGCAGATATGGTTTCCACCCCGAAGGGCAGCATAAGCGCACTGATTTCCCGAACCTTGCCCGCATTATGGCTGGCGACCACCAACCTGTCAGCGTCAAATTTCCGCATCAGAATCCCCCATTATAACCCCAGGGCCTTGTTCTGTAATTTCACCAGTTGATCCACCCCGATCCGGGCCAGACGCATCAGACGCAGGAATTCTTCCTCGGTAAAAGGATGTTCTTCGGCTGTGCCCTGAATTTCAACGATTTTATTATCACCGGTCAGGACAAAATTGGCGTCGGTTTCTGCCGCGCTGTCTTCGTCATAATCAAGGTCCAGAACCGGCATACCCTTATAGATTCCGCAGGATACCGCCGCAACCGGCACCTTGACAGGCAGGCTGTCCAGTTTACCGTCCGCAATCATTTTCTGGAAACATTGTACCATGGCCACATAGGCCCCGGTTATGGCCGCCGTGCGGGTGCCGCCATCGGCCTGTATCACATCGCAGTCCAGACGAATCTGACGTTCGCCGAGCTTTTCCATATCAACCACCGCCCTGAGTGACCGCCCGATCAGCCGTTGAATTTCCTGTGTCCGGCCCGATTGTTTGCCCCGCGCCGCTTCGCGGCCCATACGGCTGTGGGTGGAGCGCGGCAACATGCCATATTCGGCTGTAACCCATCCCTTGCCCGTATCACGCAGGAATGGCGGTGCCTTGTTTTCCAGTGTGGCAGTGCATAACACATGGGTATCGCCAAATTTAATCAGGCATGATCCTTCCGCATGTTTTGCAAAGCCCGTTTCCATGGTTACGGTGCGAAGCTGGTCATTGGTACGGCCTGATGGGCGCATATACTGTCTCCTGAGAAAGCTGTTTTTATCTGTATTCCTTCTACAGGCTGGAAGTGTTTAAGGAAAGAAAATTTCCTCTATTCTTTTATCAAACAGGCTGGCCATGCTGAAGGCCAGCGGCAGACTGGGGTCATATTTGCCATTTTCAATGGTGTTTATGGTTTGTCGCGACACGCCAAGCTGTTCGGCCAGGTCCGCCTGTGACATTTTCCGTTCGGCGCGCAGAACACGTAATCTGTTTTCCATCATAGTTTCTCCTGCACCCTAATATATCCCGCACCCATCTATGCCATACCGGCGACGCAGGACGGCAAAGACTATAAAATAAAGCGGACAGATAATTGAAGCCGCCACGAAAATATCTGGCTGGGGCAATCCCACATTCATCAATAACCCGTAGGTAAAGCCTGAGAAAATAACAATCAACAACGTAATTACCGCGCTTTCGCCATATAATTTCCGCATCAGTTCATCACTTCTCTTAGCGAAATTTACAACGGATCGAATGATAAAATATATCGGGATCAAGGGGCCAATGGCCAATGGGTAGGCCCAGATTGTATCCTTTAAGTCTTTTAGGAAATATACAGACCCGAAGATCATTACCATATAGATCACCGCTATCGGGATGATCTCTCTCATATATTTCTTGTGGCTCTGTCTTTCTTTTTCGGTTAATTTGGTCATGATTACTCTCCTATGTCCGATACCTGAAATTAGCAAATAACCAGCATATGAAAATCACAGCATTGATGGCCACTGTCCAGACCCAACCGGGCTGTGGGGACAAATCAAACCTGTATTCCAGCATGCTGTATATATACGTCCCGCCGATAATAATACTAATCGCCCAAAATCCCATGAGCTGGCTCTTTCTGGCTTCAAACTCATCAAAATAATGTTTGAAATAACGCCAGCTAAAGGCCGCCATCGTCACAATGAACGATATGGCCAATATATCCACGGTCAGCTGCAGATTTGGATTCTCTGACCAGAATTGCGGGGTATCCGTTATCTTTTCCCAGTTGGATCCAAAGATATATCCTAAAACGCCACTGATTATGGCCGCCGTTGCGATCATAACCTGTATGTATTTATCGCCTAAAAAAGGAAATAAATATGTCATCATGTTCTCTTTCATATTTCTTCTCCTGAATAAAACAAACTTCAATATGTCAACTTTCCTTTACATAAACAGGCAAAATATCAATGTCAAGTTTATTTGACATTTTGTCGTATCATCCTGACAATTTCACTATTTTCCAGCGTTACATTGAATTTCCCGTCCATAGCCCCTACATTTGAATTTGAGAAAAAAATGTTGATCGAAGATTTAAACCAGCGGTCCCGGACCATATTCCGGCAGATTGTGGACAGCTATATCCTGACGGGTGAGCCAGTGGGTTCGCGCACCCTGAGCCAAAAGCTGGACAGCCCCCTGTCCCCGGCCAGCATACGCAACGTCATGGCCGATCTGGAGGATAGCGGTCTGATATTCTCCCCCCATAAATCCGCAGGCCGCATCCCGACCAATGTGGGCTTGAGGTTATTTGTCGACGGCATGCTGGAGATGGGCAACCTGTCCAGCGCGGAACGCACCACCATCCGCCTGGAATGTCAGGAAAGCGGACAGAATGTGGAAGATGTTCTGACCCGCGCCACGACCATGCTGTCGGGCCTGTCTCAATGTGCCAGTCTTGTTATTGCGCCAAAGAATGACCTGCCCCTGAAACATATGGAATTTATCTACCTCAGCCCCGGACAGGCCCTTGTGGTTATGGTCAGCGAGGGCGATGACGTGGAAAACCGCCTGATTAGAATCCCGCTTGGCCTGACCCCGGCGGCCCTGACACAGGCCGGGAATTACCTTAATGCCCGGCTGGTGGGCCGTACCTTTGCCGAGGCGAAAAACCATATTATACAGGAACTGAAAAACCAGCAGGCCGAACTGGACAGCCTGACACAATCCGTGGTGGAACAGGGTCTGGCGGTCTGGGCAGGCAATCAGACATCGGGCAACGGCAGATCGCAGGATAATCTGATCATCCGGGGACAGGCAAATCTTCTGGAGAATCTGGAGGCCGTAAGCAACCTTGAACGCATACGTCGCCTGTTCAGTGATCTGGAAAGCAAACGCGACCTGATCGAGCTGCTGGAAAGCGCCCGCGAGGCCGATGGGGTCAGAATTTTTATCGGTTCGGAAAATAATCTCTTTTCCCTGTCCGATTCTTCTGTTATCGCTTCCCCCTATATGGATGGCAAGAATAATATCCTTGGCGTGATCGGGGTTATTGGTCCCACACGGCTTGATTATGCCCGAATTATCCCGCTTGTGGATTATACCGCCAAGGTAATTGGCAAAATATTGTAAATAACCGAGATGTTAAAATGACCGACGACAGTGAAAATATTGAAAATAATGATGTGTCTCCCGAATCAGAAACACCGCAAACCCCGGAACAGGATTGCCCCGTTGAAGAGCAACAGGATGACAAGCTCGCCAAGGCTGCAGCGGAAATAGCCGACCTGAAGGACAGGCTGCTGCGGGCCGTGGCAGAGACGGAAAATCTGCGCCGGCGTTCAGACCGGGAAAAAGCCGATGCCGCCAATTATGCCATGACCGCCTTTGCCCGTGATCTGCTGGGCGTCGGGGATAATCTGCGCCGGGCACTGGACAGCATCCCCGAAGATACCGATCTTGGCGACAATGCCAAAACCCTGGTCGAGGGCATTGAAATGACTGAACGGGAACTGCTTAATATGCTGGAACGTCACAACATCAGGAAAATCGACCCCATGGGCGAAAAATTCAGCCATGACCTGCATCAGGCCCTGTTTGAAATCCCCGATACCGGCGAAGAGGACGGCACCATCATTCAGGTCATGCAGGTCGGCTATAAAATCAAGGACCGCCTGCTCCGCCCCGCCATGGTCGGTGTCGCCAAGGGAGGCAAACAAACTCCGGTTGAGCATGTGGATACCAAGGTATAAATAGACACATAAAGCCTTTAATGCTTCATTTTGCTGTGGTCCATGTGGTTATGGCCCGTTTTTGGGGCTTTTTTCATGACTTTGGCTGTGGTCCGGATTTCTCCGGCATATTTGAATGTCAAGGTCAGGGGAAGCTCATCACCAATGGCGAGCTTCTTCTTCAGGCCAAACAGCATCAGGTGATAGCCACCCGGCTCTATGGTCGTTGTACCGTGGGCCGGGGCGGGAATATTTTCCACCTGTTCCATTTTCATCACACCGCCTTCATGCCTGTGCACATGAAGTTCAATACGGTCCGCAAGTGGTGACGATACCCTGATCAGCTGATCATCGGTATGGCTGTCATTTTTAATGGTGAAATAAGCGGCCGACGGACGGCCTTCGATGATTACGGGCCTGGCCCAGGGATCAATGACCGACAGTTTGCCTTCCCCGGCAAAAGAAAACTGCATCACGCCCGTTAACATTAGGACAGAGCATAAAAAAATCATAATTTTTTTCATTTTATATCACCTAAATTACTTTTTTAAAGAATCTTGAAAAAGCCATACCGAATTTGCACTCTATATCCTTGCCATCATCACAGTCATATAATGAAATGACAACGACTTCGGCCCGACCAATGAGGTTTTCCACCGGAATATATCCTGTTGCATTCAAGATACGGCTGTCACCGGAATTATCGCGGTTATCCCCCATGGCAAAGACATGTCCGGGCGGCACCCGGTAGCCAACCGTATTGTCAAGACGTCCGAAATCAGTTCGCTCGGCGATATGATAACGGCGGCCCTCCGGGTTTTCCTCGCTGAATTCACGAACTGAAACCATATGGCCCGCCGGTTCCCGGTAACTGTAGCTTTTTTCATAGTGACGCGGCAATATATGGCCATTGAGGAACAGACGCCCCCGGATGAGCTGTATCTCGTCACCGGGCAGGCCGATTATCCGCTTGATCATGGTTCTGCCGGTATCTTTCGGATCGGCGAAAACCACCACATCCCCCCGTTCAGGCAATTTGCCCATAATCCGGCCATCAAATCCGCCCATACCGAAAGGCAGGCTGTGGCGGGAATAACCATAGGCATATTTATTGACGATAATCCGGTCACCGATTTCCAGGGTCGGCACCATGCTCTCCGACGGCCATATTTCATATTGGGCATAGGCAAAGCTGTGAACCCCTAAAAACACCATGATCACAATCACGGGTTCCCTGATAAAATTCCATATTTTTCCAGCATATGAAATTTCCAGCTTATCGTCTGACATTGCTGATTTTCTCCTTGTTTTTCACATGATATTCAGAGGTTATATCAAGAGTAAAGTCTTTTTAAGGCAGCATGTGGATAAAAAATCAGAAAACTTGGCATTTACCCTTGCAGAGCAGGAAAATGGCCTTATATAAGCTCCATGAACACTGAATATTAATTAGCGGATCACTGCGGTCAGGCCATAATGGCTGATCCGGGTCCACAGGAAAATAGAGGATAGTATGGGTAAAGTAATCGGAATTGACCTGGGTACGACAAATTCGTGTATCTCAATCATGGACGGCTCGAAGCCAAAAGTTATCGAAAATGCCGAAGGCGGCAGAACAACCCCTTCCATGGTCGCCTTTTTATCAGACGGTGAAAGACTGGTCGGACAGCCGGCCAAGCGTCAGGCTGTGACCAACTCGGAAAATACGCTTTTTGCCATCAAGCGGCTGATTGGCCGGACATTTGATGACAAGGCCACGCAAAAAGACATCGAAATGGTGCCTTACAAGATTATCAAGGCCGACAATGGCGATGCCTGGGTCGAAGCACAGGGCAAGGAATACAGCCCCAGTCAGGTTTCCGCCTTCATTCTGCAGAAAATGAAAGAAACCGCAGAAGAATACCTGGGCGAAAGCGTGGACCAGGCCGTGATTACCGTCCCCGCCTATTTTAATGATGCCCAGCGTCAGGCCACCAAGGACGCCGGTAAAATTGCCGGTCTGGAAGTTCTGCGCATTATCAACGAGCCGACTGCGGCCGCCCTTGCCTACGGCATGGATAAGGAAGATGGCAAAACCATTGCTGTATTTGACCTTGGCGGCGGGACGTTCGATGTATCCATCCTTGAAATCGGTGACGGCGTATTCGAGGTTAAATCCACCAACGGCGACACCTTCCTCGGCGGTGAAGATTTTGACATGCGTCTGGTGGAATATCTTGCCGATGAATTCAAAAAGGAAAACGGCATTGACCTGAAAGCCGACAATATGGCCCTGCAACGGTTGAAAGAAGCCGCTGAAAAAGCCAAGATCGAGCTTTCCAGTGCCCAGCAGACCGAAATCAACCTGCCGTTTATTACCGCAGATGCTTCCGGGCCAAAACATCTGACCCTGAAACTGACCCGCGCCAAGTTCGAGGAACTGGTCAAGGATTTCATCCAGCGGACCATTGCGCCCTGCAAGGCCGCGCTGAAAGACGCTGGCCTGACCGCTGGTGAAATTGACGAGGTTGTTATGGTTGGCGGCATGACCCGTATGCCGAAAATTACCGAAGTGGTGAAAGACTTCTTTGGCCGCGAGCCTCACAAGGGAGTGAACCCGGACGAGGTTGTCGCCATGGGTGCCGCCATTCAGGCCGGTGTGCTGCAGGGTGATGTCAAGGACGTTCTTCTGCTTGACGTGACACCATTGTCACTGGGTATTGAGACATTGGGCGGTGTGTTTACCCGGCTGATTGACCGCAATACAACAATTCCGACCAAAAAGTCCCAGACCTTCTCCACCGCCGAAGACAACCAGTCTGCGGTAACCATCCGCGTCTTCCAGGGCGAACGTGAAATGGCGGCAGATAACAAGATGCTCGGCCAGTTTGATCTGGTGGGTATTCCGGCTGCCCCGCGCGGTGTGCCGCAGGTGGAAGTCACCTTTGACATTGATGCCAACGGTATCGTCAATGTGTCTGCCAAGGACAAAGGCACCGGCAAGGAACAGCAGATCCGCATTCAGGCATCTGGTGGTCTCAGCGATGATGACATTGAAAAAATGGTCAAGGACGCCGAAGCCAACGCCGAAGAGGACAAAAAACGCCGCGAGTTGGTCGAGACCCGCAATCAGGCCGAGGGTGCCGCCCATTCTGCGGAAAGCCAGTTGAAAGAGCATGGCGATAAAATTGATGCGGCTGATAAAACCGCCATCGAGGATGCCGTCAAGGCCGTTAAAACCGCTGCCGAGGGCGAAGATACCGACGCCATCAAGGCGGCACTGGAAACATTGCAGCAGGCCTCCATGAAGCTTGGCGAGGCGATCTATAAGGATCAGGCCGACGGGGCGTCTGCACAGGGACCGGACGGTGAGGCCGAGGCATCCACCGGTGCTGATGATGATGTGGTCGATGCCGACTTTGAAGAAGTTGACGAAGACAAGAAATAACCTGATCCGATGATTAAGCTTGTAATTAATCTTGTGATTAAATTATATATTCATCTAATAGTGATATGACTTGCTGCCGCCCTGCCTGACCGCAGGGCGGCATGTGCATAATGGCTGGAATAGCGGAATTTTCATGGCAAAAATCTGTTTTTATGAAATACTCGAAGTTGAACGCGGTGCATCTGCGGGCGACCTGAAAAAATCATACCGTAAAAAAGCCATGCAATATCACCCGGACCGTAATCCCGGCGATACTGCTGCCGAAGCCAAATTCAAGGAAATCAGCGAAGCCTATGACATTCTGAAAGATGATCAGAAGCGGGCGGCCTATGATCAATATGGCCATGCAGCCTTTGAAAATGGCGGTATGGGCAGCGGCATGGGCGGCGGCGGTTTCGACAATGCCTTTTCCGATATTTTCGAAGACCTGTTTGGTATGGGCGGCGGTCGCGCAAGACACAATAACGGCCCAAGCCGGGGCGCCGATCTGCGCTATAACCTGACCATCACTCTGGAAGATGCCTATAGCGGCAAGGAAGAAAAAATCACCATCCCGACAGCCAGCCCCTGCGGGGGCTGTGACGGTACCGGGGCCATGGCCGGATCAAAACCGGAACCTTGTGGTGGCTGCAATGGTATTGGCAAGGTCAGAACCCAACAGGGGTTTTTCACCGTTGAACGCACCTGCCCCAGATGTCAGGGACAGGGCATGGTCATTGCCAACCCTTGTGATGAATGTCACGGAACCGGCCAGAAACAGAAAAATAAATCCCTGTCCGTTAAAATACCGGCCGGGGTTGAGGACGGCACCCGTATCCGCCTTCAGGGCGAAGGCGAGACAGGCGCAAGAAACGGCCCGAGCGGCGATCTTTATATTTTCATTTCCATCGAATATCACCCCATTTTCCAGCGGGACGGCGCGAACATCTTCTGTGAAGTGCCCATCGCGCTGACCACGGCGGCTTTGGGCGGTGAAATAAATGTCCCCACCGTCAATGGTAAAAAAGCCAGGGTGAAGATCAGTGCCGGAAATCAGACCGGCAAACAATACCGCCTGCGTGGCAAGGGCATGCCGGTCCTCCATTCCACACAGTTTGGTGATATGGTCATTCAGACCACGGTCGAAACCCCGGTGAATATGACCAGAAAGCAAAAAGAACTGCTGCGCGCCTTTGCCGATGAATGCGGCGACAATGTCAGCCCGCAATCATCAGGGTTCTTTGACAAGGTCAAGGAATTATGGGACGACCTTACCTGATTGTCAGTTGGGTAGCGCGAACCAAAAAAGGCGGCCCGAAGGCCGCCTGTTTGATGTTATTTTTAAAATAGATCAGCTGCGACGTCTGCGCATCAGACCAAAACCAACCAGAGCAAGACCGAACAATGCGCCCATTGCCGGCTCGGGAATTGCGGCACGGTTGTTTGTCATGCTGACTTCTTCCTGACCATTCAATCTGACTGAAAATATATATTGCTCTTCGACCTTGCGCCAGTTATTCATATCACTGGCCAGCTCTTCCGGTGTATTGTCATTATAGGCACCCCACCAGGCCATTCCCGCTGTACCAATGACACCCCCCATGTAATCTTCCCATCTGGTCGGGGTAACCCATGTATTTCCATACCAGGTATCATACATGTCCCACACATCACCGTCCCAGATATTGACCAGGCTTATTTCAAATATACCGTCCAGATCATTCACAGTGGTATTGGGGATCCAGTAAATCCAGGTCAGACGTTTGCCAAGATCGCCGAAGCTATAGACAACTTCATCTTCAATCTCAAAATCAGTGGTTCCAACATTTGCCGGATTAATGCCATTGGACATATTGACGAAAGTCCCGGCCTGCACTGCGGCATAAGTGGCATCTTTCCAGGGGTCATAATCAGGTGATCCATATACGTTCGGTGCGGCATCAACATAGATCGATACATCCGAAATGACAACGGCTCTGGCAACACCGGTAATGGCAAACAGACAC
>UOEJ01000089.1_pt1 | contig 21092 bp, 11 predicted proteins | sample 1989191 | NCBI WGS metagenome assembly UOEJ01 (sample SAMEA4712195, study PRJEB27164) | hydrothermal vent metagenome | biome: marine basaltic hydrothermal vent biome; feature: marine hydrothermal vent; material: mineral | place: Pacific Ocean | collected 2011-06-14/2011-07-23 | depth 1719 m | reverse complement strand
GCATCGAACAAGGGCTTATGACATTTGCCGCATTTGGGAATCTCCGTCAGGCGTGCCTTTGGTATCCGGTTAACGGCATCACATTTTGGACAAACAATATGAAGGGATTCAGGCATAGTATTTCTTCTCTCAGCAATATTCTTTTCATTCACGTTCAATGCAGGATTTTAGCATATTGTACAGATAAAAGAATGTATTAAGTCAAAGATATTATCTTTGTATTCACATAATCAGCTGTCACGCAAGTGGAACGCATTTCAAGCATAATACACTGGTTCCCTGCATACTCAAGTCCACGAATGCGTACCAATGCAGACTCAAATCATTGAAATTACTCTTCTTCAACTTCGTTGGCATTGAAGAGGTTGTATCGCTTCGTGGTTTTTTGATAAGATGGAAAAATAAAGCCTCTGGTGCATGATAATGATGAAGAAGCCGCCAATCCGGGAATCGCGCACTTCACATTGATGTCGCTCTTTTTTCTTCAAGAGGACAGCGGCTTCCATATTTTTGATGGAATTATCTGACAGTCTGAGATGCAAAACCACACTCCCGTGTTTTAAAAGCCTTAAGAAACCGGTCTTTAAAAACAGCAATTATGTAGGTTTTATGTAGGTTTTCTCAAGGTAAGTGGACGTTTTCGAACGTCAACCTTGCGCCAGCCTGCAGTTTGACCTGACAGATTAACCTGAGTGTTTACAATGCTATAGGGCGTAAGTGCTTGAAAAGAGATGGCTCCCCGAGCAGGACTCGAACCTGCGACAAATAGATTAACAGTCTACTGCTCTACCAACTGAGCTATCGGGGATCAGGTAGATCATTCGGGTGGCAGAGGCGACCCGACGTGGCACCTTATACATTCAGTTTTTTATCCTGCCAACAGAAAAATCAAAAAAAATGACAAAGCGGGAAATCCCTGCAGAATTCCTTTGGGGGACAGGGCAGGGAATGATAGTTTGACAGTGGAAAAAACAGAAAATTAAGGGGATATGGTGGATAAGTCGCCCTATGATATATTATTCGAACCGATAAAGATTGGTCCCAAGACCGCCAAAAACAGATTTTATCAGGTGCCCCACTGTAATGGTATGGGGCATCGCTGGCCCCGGTCCATGGCCAGAATGCGTGAGGTCAAGGCCGAGGGCGGCTGGGCTGTGGTCTGCACCGAAGAATGCGAAATTCATCCGTCAAGCGACCTGTCCGGCGGCGCGCTCATGCGGCTGTGGGACGACAGCGATATTCCAACCCATGCCCGCATGGTGGAAGGGATACAGCGTCACGGGGCGCTTGCCGGAATACAGCTTGTCCATAATGGCCATGCAACCAGCAACCGTTTCAGCCGTATCGCCCCCATGGCCCCGACGGCGCGGGCGGTGCGTTATGATGACCCGCTGCAGGCCCGTGGCATGGACAGGCAGGACATTAGAAATCTGCGTCAGTGGCACGCCCGGGCGACCCGTCGGGCCATCACCGCCGGATATGATATTATCTATGTTTATGCGGGACATAACCTGACATTGTTAATGCATTTTCTCAGCCCGCGTTATAACCAGCGCAGTGATGAATATGGCGGCTGCCTGGAAAACCGGCTGCGTCTGATCCGGGAAATACTGGAAGAGACAAAGGAAATTGCCGGTGACCGGGCGGCGGTGGCCTTTCGTTTTGCGGTTGATGAGTTGATCGGGCCGGACGGCATTCGCTGTGACGGGGAGGGGCGGGAAGTGGTCGAATTGCTCGCCGACCTGCCTGACCTGTGGGATGTCAATATTTCCGATTGGAGCAATGACAGCATAACATCCCGTTTCGGGGATGAGGGCCATCAGGAACCCTATATTGATTTTGTCAAAAAAGTCACCAATAAGCCGGTGGTGGGTGTGGGCCGTTTTACCAGCCCTGACGCCATGGTGTCACAAATCCGGCGCGGGGTGCTGGATATGATCGGGGCGGCGCGGCCTTCCATTGCCGACCCGTTCCTGCCCAATAAAATCAGGCAGGGCCGCATGGATGAAATCCGCGAATGTATCGGCTGCAATATCTGCACCAGCGGTGATATGCTGAGCGTCCCCATAAGATGCAGCCAGAATCCGACCATGGGCGAAGAATGGCGCAAGGGCTGGCATCCGGAAAATATTGAGCCAAAGGGCAGCGATGACAGCGTCCTGATCGTGGGCAGCGGCCCGGCGGGACTCGAAGCGGCCCTGGCCCTGTCAAACCGTGGTTATGAGGTGGTGGTGGCGGAAAAAGATAACAAAACCGGCGGGCGACTGAACCGGGAATGCCTGTTACCCGGTTTCGCCGCATGGCGTCGGGTCATCGACTATCGCAGCTATATGTTAAGCCAGAAGGACAATGTGAATATCTATCTGAACAGTGAGCTTGGCACATCGGAAATACTGGATTTCGGCTTTGGCCATGTGGTGATTGCCACCGGGTCGGCCTGGCGTATTGATGGTGTGGGGCGGGGGAATGATTTTCCGATCCCTGTTGGCGGTGTTGAAATTTTCAGCCCCGAACAGATTATTGACGGGACGGTGCCATCGGGGCGGCTGGTGATTTTTGATGATGATCATTATTATATGGCCAGTGCGCTGGCGGAATGGCTCCATGAACTGGGCGTCGAGGTAATTTTTGTCACCCCGTCCAGCAGGGTGGCGTCATGGACTGAAAACACCCTTGAGCAACAGAAAATTCAGGCCGGCCTGATCAGACGCGGTATCCCCATTATCTGTAACCGCATTGTGACCGGGGCAACCGAGGGGGAATTTACCCTGAAATGTACATATACCGGCACAGAAGAGGTGATCCGGGCCACAGGTTTCCTGCCCGTTACATCCCGCCTGCCCAATGATATTTTATATCATCAACTTATGACGGAGAAGGACAGGTTCGGGGAATGTGGCATAAAATCCATTACCCGCATTGGCGACTGCCATAATCCCTCCACCATAGCCGCCGCTGTCTATCATGGTCATCTCCATGCCCGTGGACTGGACAGTCCAAAAGATCACTGGCCAAAAGATCAATGGCCAAAAGATCAATGGACAGATTTCAGACGGGAGAATATCCAGATATAAAAAGGAATCTGCTGACAATTATCCGAAAGAAAAATCACTTTTTACTTGACGTGGGAAAAAATCACACATATAAGAATTAGAACGTGGGAAAAAATCCCTCTTTATTTCAGGAGGAATTTTTGGGGCCAAACCTAACGGTATAATTTCAGGAGTAATGATATGAAATATGAAAAGAATATAGTTGCCGCTCTTGGCTTCATGGCCATGAGCAGCTTTTTTATGGTAAATGTCCAGGCGCAGGAAGCTAGCGCGGCGCGGCCGGATGTGGTTGTCGACAGACCCGGTACTTCTGGGCCTGATGCTTCAAGGCCTGATATCCCTAATCCGGCAGATATTGAAGTCACCCGGGAAAATTATGACCGTGTGGTGTCGATGTTGGCGGGCAAGGGGCTTAATCGTGAACAGATCAAACGCTGGATTAACGCCAGCCTTGGTGCTCACAATGGGCGGCCCGATATTCCCAATCCGGCAGATTTTGAGGTCACACGGGAAAATTATGACCGTGTGGTGTCAATGCTGGCGGGCAAGGGGTTAAACCGCAAACAGATCCAACGCTGGATCAATGCCAGCCTTGGTGCTCATGCGGACCGCCCGGACCGCCCCATGCCCACAGCGCGTGTAAAAGTCGCCAAAAATGATGTGCGGGCTGCATTGACGGATCGCAGGACACGCCCTGAGCCTGTGGTAAGAACAGTCCGGCAGGTCAGGCCGGTACGGGTAACAACACGGCCTGTCCAGCGCGTTCAGCGCCCGGTTAAACGTCCGGTCAGGCCCCAGACGCGACGCACCGGCGGTTGATACAGAGCCGGAAAAACCAATCAACAGGTCCGGGGTTTCACTCCGGGCCTTTTTAATTGTGGGCCTGTTTTTGAACTTGCAGACCGGCTTTTTAACTTGTGGGATTGTTTTACACGCAGAAGGCATGATATATTAAAAACATACCGTTTTTTTTGAAGAGAATATAATGGCTGATGGCCCCATAAACAACAACCCGACCACCCCGCCGGACTTTCTGCTCCGGGCGGTAAGCCGTCTTTTGCGGCCATTGATCCGTACGCTGATTGCTTATGGTGTGACCTTTCCCATGTTGGCAGAGCTTCTGAAACGGCTTTATGTGACGGTTGCCGCCGAGGAACTTTCAAATGAAGGATCAGTGTCCGACAGCCGTATCAGTCTGGCCACCCGCGTTCACCGCAAGGATGTCAAAAGACTGCGGGAAGAGGGGGGGGACATGCCGCTTCCACCCACCATGGCAACCCTTGGCGCCCAGATTGTCGGCCATTGGCTGGCCGCCCCGGAATATACAGCCGCGGACGGCAGCCCCCTTGTTCTGCCCCGACAGGCCGAGGCGGGGCAGCCTTCCTTTGATATGATGGTCACCAGCCTGAGCAAGGATGTGCGACCCCGTGCGGTTCTGGATGAACTGCTGCATCAGGAAGTGGTCAGCATGACGGCGGATAAACAGATAAAGCTTAACCTGCGGGCCTTTATCCCGCGCCGGGATTTTGAGGATATGGCCTATTATTTTGGTCGTAACCTTCATGATCATATGGCGGCAGGCAGTCATAACCTGACGGGAGACAGCCCCGCCCTGCTTGAGCGTTCGGTATGTTACAACGGTCTTACGCCGGCATCGGTTGGTAAGCTCGCCCGCATATCGGAAGAAATCGGCATGGCGGCCCTGGTCGAGGTTAACCGGCAGGCCCATGAATTGTCCCAACAGGATAAAGACCGCAAAGATGCCACCGAACGGATGAATTTCGGGCTGTATTTTTATCAGGAAGACCAGGGGGAGCCACAGGATGAATAGCTTTGGTCTTTCACGACATTTGGCACGCAATATGGTTTTTCTAAGCGGGGTAATCCTGCTGCTGTTACTGGCCCTTATGATGTTGAGAAACCCCGGCGGCATTGGTGGCACCGGTATTGGCGGCGGGGATGAAGGCGGTATCGGCGGCACCGGCATCTGGGGCACCATTGACCGTTTCGGCAGCATCCATGTCAATGGCCTTATCATTGATTATTCACCGGACCAGAAAGTGAATTTTGCCGATCGTGAAGCCACGGCAGATGACCTTCGCCTGGGTCAGGTGGTTCTGGTCAGTGCGGAGCGCAGGGATGACCGGCTTCTGGCCCGGAAGATTTCAGTACGTCACGAGGTCGTCGGACCGGTTGAGGCCATTGATGAAAGGGCAGGAACCATCACGGTGCTGGGCCAGACGGTGAATTTGGCCGCGCTCGGCATCCCGATGCCTGAAATGGGGGCAGTAATGGCGGTCAGCGGTTATTTCGACAGCCGGGGTGTGATAGAGGCCACGCGACTGGACAAGGCATTGCCCGATGCGCGTTTCTATGTGCGCAGTCGTATTGGCCGGGGCGTTGATCATATCACCATAGGCAGCCTTGAACTGGATATCAAGGCCACAGAGCAGGATATCCGGGCCATGCTTTATGTGACGGCGCAGGCGGGAAACTGGGTAGTGGAAGAAATGCGGGTGCTGCCGGAATTTCCTTTCGCCGCCACAACCCGTGAATTATCCCTGCAGGGATACCGGCGATCCGTGAAAGGTGAAAAACTTGTTCTGGGTGATATGCGCCTTGAGGTTCGGGCTGCGGGAACGGCGTCAAAAATCCTGCTTCTGGCCAACAGGGACGAGACGGGCAGGGTTCATATTGAAAAGCTGACCCCGCAAGCTGTGATGAACAGGACGGTGAAGCCTGTGGCGGTGGAAAAAACAGTCAGGCCGGAAAAAATTCAGCAACGTCCAAAGCCTCGGGCCGCAACTCCGGCCCCGGCCCCGGGTCCGGTAAGAGTGGAAAGACCGGCAGAGCCACGCACCACATCCGAAACCACGACCGTCCCCCTTGTTCGGCCAACGGTGGATGTTGCGCCCATAGAGGTTCCTGTTGATGAAAAACGCGAGGTGATATCGGCCCCTGTGGAAATACGCCGTCCGGTTGTTACCGAACCGGAACCCGTCAGGCGTCCTGAGACAAGACCAGAAAATACCGACAGGCCGGCGGCACAACGCCCGGTCCGTCCCCAACGGCCGGAACGTCCCAAACGTCCCGAACGCCCCAGGCGACCGGGAAGGGGCTAGAATAATTTCATTCTGAGCTGAAGGCCGACGCCGTAATCGGGACTGCTTTCCGACAGGCCGGCGATACCATAAAGGTTGATGCCCCATTTTTCAGTGACCTGCATATCAAGATAGGCCATGATCTCACGGGGGTCTTCGGCATTGAGGGAGGTGGATTTCCGGTAATCATAGGAAAGCCCGAAACTGGTGACATTGGTAAAATAATAGGTCGCCCCGATAGAGGCAAACCAGCTGTTCTGCAGTTGGAAAAGATCAGATTTCCCCATGATGCGATAGCCCAATGTGGCAAAGGGCATAAAATCACCAATCAGCCTTGCTGCGTCGACCTGGAAGGTAAAATCAGCCTTGCCCGTGCCAAGTCCTTTATCCACATCGGCGGTGGGAATTTTAACCCGGCCGGTAAAATCAATGAATATATCATCGTCATAAAGGCTTTCCACGGCATAGCTCAGGCCAAGGGAAATATCACCAATCCCATCGGTCTTGCGGGATTGCAATGTGTCGTCCGTGGGCCTTCGGGTCGGGATGACGGGACCGTTGCTGCCGGGAATGATCGTGCCGGGGCCTTCGATGCTGACATAGCCCGTGGACGCCCGCATGGTCCAGGGGCCTGTGACATATTTCAGCGACAATGGCAGATACAGAATTTTGGTATTTATTCTGTCACTATATTTCCCGTCTGAAAAATCAAAGCCGCTGGAAATGGTCAGTTCGCTATCCTCTGCCGCCTGCAGTGTCAGGGGCGCACCAGCCAGATTCAGGGCGGCTGTTGCCGCCAACAGGGTGTATTTCAGGTTTTTATTTTTCATAAGTGAGCCTGTTTTCTTTTTTGTTAATCCTGCTGGAATAATATATGGGAAAATTTCCCACGTCAAGTTTTTAGTAAACTTCTATCAGGTTAATGCCGGTAAAATTTAACTATTGGATGTTCAGGTAATGGCAGATGGCATCAGTTTCAAACCGAAGAATACTCCGAAAGGGGGGAGGCTCACCTGATTATTTGAGACATCAATTTCTGCCGGGGCAGGGCCGGCAGGGCTGCAGGGGGAAATCCCTTCCGGCAGGGTTATCTTTCTGGTTTCGGATGTCAGGTTAAAACAGGCAAATATTGATTGTGTGCCATGACGGCGATAAAAGCCCAGAATGCCATCACTGATTTTATTGCCGCATTCATCCGACATATGGACAAAATGAATATCGCCGTGGATAAGAGCCTCGTTGCCCCTGCGCCATTTCAGGAAATTCCGGTAGGCGTTCAACACGGAATCCGGGTCTTTTTCCTGCAGGTCCACCGCGCGTGCGCGGTGTTCTTCGGGGATTGGCAGCCAGGGCAACCCTTCGGTAAAGCCGGCTGTGGCATTTTCTGATTTCCACGGCATTGGCGTGCGACACCCGTCGCGGCCCTTGAAATTGGGCCAGAATTCAATGCCAAAGGGGTCTTTCAGCTGGTTATGGGAAATTTCAGCCTGGGTAAGCCCCAGTTCTTCCCCCTGATAGCTGCAGATCGTGCCGGGCAGGGCGCATAACAATGCGGTCAGCATCTTGGCCATTTGCGGGTCCGGATTATCCCCGCCCCACCGGCTCAGAACCCTGACCACATCATGATTGCTGATGGCCCAGCAGGGCCGGTTGCTGCCATTGAGCTGTGCCATTTGCTGTTCAACAGTTTCCCGGATATGGGCAGCGGAAAATTCATCCACCAGAAGTTCAAAACTATATCCCATATGCAGGCGTTTATTGTTGGCCGTATAGTCGGCGATGGATTTAAGGGAATTTTCCGTGTTGATTTCCCCCATGGACATGACCCCCGGATACCGGTCCAGCAGCGCCCTGAGGTCCTGCAGGAATTCAAGGTTTTCCGGCTGGTCATTATCATAAATATGATATTGCGCGGCATAGGGATTGTCGGAACTGAAACCCCGCCCCCGGCGTTCATTCACGGGTTTGACCGGATTATCCCGCAATGCCTTGTCGTGATAACAGAAATTAATGGCATCCAGACGGAAACCGTCAACACCGCGTTTCAGCCAATATTCCACTTCCCGTAATATCTGCTGGCGTAATTCAACACAGTGATAATTCAGGTCCGGCTGGTTGGTCAGAAAGTTATGCAGGTAATATTGCTGCCTGCTGTCATCCCACTGCCAGGCGGAACCGCCAAAAATGGCGAGCCAGTTATTGGGCGGGCCACCATTTTCCCCGGCATCGGCCCAGACATACCAGTCTGCCTTTTCATTATGGCGATCCTTGCGGCTTTCCCGGAACCAGGCATGCTGGTCGGATGTATGGCTCAGAACCTGATCAATAACCACTTTCAAGTCGCGTTTGTGGCATTGTCTGATCAGTTCATCAAAATCATCCAGCGTACCAAACAACGGGTCCACATCCCGGTAATCGGCGATGTCGTAGCCAAAATCCTTCATGGGGGATTTAAAGAACGGTGAAACCCAGATGGCGTCCACACCAAGGCCCCGGATATAGTCCAGCTTGCTGATGATGCCGGGAATATCCCCTATGCCATCCCCGTTGCTGTCCATGAGACTGCGAGGGTAAATTTGATATATTACGGCGCCGTCCCACCAGGATGTTTCAGTCATAATGTCGTTTGCTTCTTTATTGTTTTTATTATCAATCGAATAATTACCTGTGAAATCAGATAGTTAAAAGATTATTATTCTTTAGATTTCCCTGTTCGCATATTTATTCTATCACTTGATTTTCATATGCGCTTTCTTTGAAAATAAGTGGGTCTGTGGAGGACATGCAAACAGATACATACGTATTCAAAAAGACAGGCCTGTTGACGGGAACATGTAAAGAATATCCTGAATTCCGGAGCATAAGGCCTTAAAATATTGAATTATAAATATATTTTCAAATGCTGAGAAGCAGATTTCATGAAATTATCTGCTTTGGGAAAACTTTGAATACGTATGCTTAAGATGTTTATGGATGAATACGTATGTAGCGATTTGCCTTGTTTTATCATACTTGAATAGGATAGTGCCGGAATTAGAGGGAATATTAATTAAAACAGCCCACGTAGTAGGGACAAAGGGAGAGAACATGAGATTACCGACCCACCAGAAAGACAACAGAACAGGCAAATATAAATTTCTGTATTCAGCATTGATTTCCACGGCGGTCCTTGCGGCAACCAATCCGGTGATGGCCTATGCAGAGGAAAAAACAGAGATTGATGAAGAAACCGTATTGGAAGAAGTAATCGTTACCGGTATTCGTGCCAGTATCATGAATTCCGTTGCCAAGAAGCGTAACAACTCATCCATTGTCGAAGCTCTTTCCGCTGAAGATATCGGTAAATTACCCGATGCCAGTATTGCGGAATCCATCGCGCGTCTGCCGGGTCTTGCCGCACAGCGTCTGGATGGCCGGGCCAATGTGATCAGTATTCGCGGATTGTCTCCCGATTTCACAACAGCCCTGTTGAATGGTCGCGAACAGGTTACCTCAAATAACAACCGGGGTGTTGAATTTGATCAATATCCCTCGGAATTAATGAGCGGTGTTACCATTTATAAAACACCGGATGCGGGCCTTATGGGTCAGGCCATCGGTGGTACCATTGATCTGCATACCATCCGCCCCCTTGCTCATGGCGAACAATCCATCGCTGTCGGCCTTCGCGGGGAATATAACGACCTTGGTGCGTTGAATGCCGGAACAACAGCCACAGGATACCGGGGCAGCTTTTCCTATATCGATCAGTTCGCCGATGATACGGTTGGTGTGGCCTTTGGCTATGCCCGCATGGTATCACCGTCACAGGAAGAACGCTGGCAGGCGTGGGGTTATCCCAACCTTGATTATAATTCCGACAACCCGCTGGTGCTTGGTGGTGCGAAACCCTTTGTCAAATCAAACAAATTGACCCGTGACGGCCTTATGGGTGTGTTTGAATATGAGCCCGATGACCGCTTTCATATGCTCATCGACGTTTATTATTCCAAGTTTAACGATGTACAACGTCTGCGCGGCATTGAAGTCCCCGGTCAGTGGGGCGGCGGCTGGGCCAATAGCGGCATTACCGCAATCAGCGACGCGAATGGTCTGGTTACGGAAGGTGTTATTAACGATGCGGCAGTGGTTGTACGTAATGATGTGACCGACCGTGACGTGACCACATGGTCTGCCGGCTGGAATGCGGAATATCAGATCAGTGATAAATGGTCGGTTGAAGGCGATCTCGCCTATTCCAAAGTTGACCGTACATTGCGCGCCATGGAAAGTTATGCCGGAACAGGACGCGGCAATGGCGTTGGTGCCACGGACCAGATCGGCTTTAAAATGACCGATGACGGCTCGGCAATCTTCTCCCCCGGTCTTGATTATTCGGACCCAGGTGTAATCATGCTTGGTGGTCCCTTCAGCTGGGGCGATCCGCTTGGCCCAAGCAGTCAGGACGGCTTTATCAACAAGCCGGTTGTCAAGGATGAATTGTCGGCCATACGCCTGAGTGCCGAACGTCAGTTTGAAGACAGTGCCATCAGCAGTGTTGAAATTGGCGCACGTTACAGCCAACGTGACAAGTCATTGAAAGATAATGGGTTTTACCTGACACTGAAGGGTTACCTGGATGATGCGACACATATGTTGACGGTGCCTTCCGAATATCTTCTGGAGCCTACATCGCTCGCCTTCTTTGGTATGGGTGATATGTTGAGCTATGATTCCCTGGCATTTTATGAAGATGGCAATTATATCGAAACTGATGTTTCCGATGTGGATCAGGGCCGGGCAATCAATAGCTGGAAGGTAAAGGAAAGGGTCTTTAACGCCTATATTCAGGCCAATATCGATACCGAAGTCAACGGCAATCGCCTGACCGGTAATGTCGGCCTTCAGGTGGTTCACACTGACCAGAGTTCGGAAGGCCGGGCTGCGATAAATATCGGTGGAGACATTGATGTTTCAAATGTAACGGGTGGTGATAAATACTGGACATTCCTGCCCAGTGCCAACCTGAGCTATGAAGTGTCGGAAGATACTTATCTCCGCATTGCCGGGGCCCGCGTTATGGCCCGTGCGCCCATGGATAAAATGAATGCGTCGCGTGGCTTCAACTATAATGCAGCCAATGCAAGCGTAACCGACCCGACCCGGTCTGCCTGGAGCGGCTGGGGCGGCAACCCTGAACTCCGTCCCTGGATGGCGACCCAGTTTGACCTGAGTTTTGAGACCTATTTTGGTGATGGCGGCTATATTGCCATGGCTTTCTTCTATAAAAAACTGGAGAATATCCATTTTGATGAAGGCACCATTCTGGACTTTACCGGGGCAACAGTACCCGCCGGCGCACCAGCACCGGCCACGAACCTCGGTTCTGTCTGGTCACCGACCAATGGCGAAGGCGGCGGTATGCACGGCTTCGAACTTTCCGCTTCCCTGCCGGGTGATCTGATCTCGAATTCACTGGATGGTTTTGGTGCGCTTTTCAGTGCATCCCTGACAAAAGCTTCGGTCAGGCCGACCAAGGACGCGCCGGAAATTGATATGCCGGGTCTTTCTGAAACGGTTATTAACGCAACACTCTATTACGAGAAGCATGGCTTCCAGTCCCGTATCAGTGCGCGTTACCGTTCAGATTTCCTTGGCGAGGTTTCCGGGTTAAGTCTGGTGAATGACATGGTGTTCATCAAGGCGGAAACTATCTTTGATGCGCAGATCGGCTATGACTTCTCTGATCATGGTGTTGAGGGACTGTCGGTATTGTTCCAGGTTAACAACCTGACCAATGAAAGCTTTTCCACATATCAGAATGGTGATACGAGGCAGGTTCGCGATTTCCAGAATTATGGCCGGACTTTCATGTTTGGATTAAATTACCGGATGTAATTCAATCTGAATGAATTTTTAAAACAGGCCCCTGCCGATATATCATCGACAGGGGCCTGTTTGCTTAATAAAATCATCACAAAGTCAGGAGAGCAGAGTATGACGCAGGAAAATCGCATTCAGAAAATAGTCATCGTTGGCGGCGGAACTGCCGGATGGATGGCAGCCTCCATGTTGGCCAAAACGCTGGAGGGAAATTCGACCGGTGACAAGGCTGACAGGATTGATATTACCCTGATCGAATCTGATGAAATACCGATTATCGGTGTCGGGGAGGCGACAATTCCCCCGATACAGCTGTTCAATGATTATCTGGGCCTTGATGAGGATGAATTCCTGCGCCAGACCCAGGGCAGTTTCAAACTGGGTATTCAGTTTAACAACTGGGGCCGGCTGGGCGATAAATATATGCACGCCTTTGGCACCACTGGCCGCCCTCTTGGCGGGGTGGATTTTCATCACTACTGGCTGAAAGCCGGGATGGAAGGCGGAACGTCAGACCTGTGGGATTATTCCTTCAATGACAAGGTTGCCCGGGCAAATAAATTCAGCCGCATGGCAAAAATCAAGGACAGCCCGCTGGAGGGTCTGACCTATGCCTTTCATTTTGACGCGACGCTCTATGCCAAATATCTGCGCAGTTATAGCGAAAGACTGGGTGTTAACAGGATTGAAGGCAAGGTTATCACGGCTTCCCTGCGTGGGGAAGATGGCTTCATCAGCCATCTGACCATGGAAAATGGTACGGAGATCACGGGTGATTTCTTCATTGACTGCACAGGTTTCAGAAGCCTGTTGATTGAGGAAACCCTGAAAACCGGATATGTGGACTGGTCCGGTTTTCTGCCATGTAATCGGGCCATTGCCGTGCCGACGGCATCAGTCGGGGATATTCAGCCCTATACCCGGTCAACAGCCCTGAGTGCCGGTTGGCAATGGCATATCCCCCTGCAGCACCGGACAGGCAATGGGCATGTATTCTGCAGCGATTATATCAGCGAGGATGAAGCCACGGCCATGCTGCTTGACAATCTGGAGGGTGAGACGCTGGCAGATCCGAGAGTCGTGCATTTCAACACCGGACGGCGCAGGAAATTCTGGAATAAAAACTGTGTGGTGCTGGGACTTGCCAGCGGCTTTATGGAGCCGCTGGAATCCACAAGTATCCATCTGTTCCAATCCGGCATTACCCGTCTGATTAAAATGTTTCCTGACAAGTCCTGTTCCAGGGCGGATGCGGATGAATATAACCGGCAGGCAATTTCAGAATTTGAAAGCATCCGTGATTTTATCATTTTCCATTATCATGCAACCGAACGTACCGACACCCCGTTCTGGCGGGACTGCGCCGGGATGGATATCCCGGACAGCCTGACGGAAAGACTGGAATTATTCAGAACAAATGGCCGTATTTTCCGTAAAGGCGATGAACTTTTTTCCGAGAATTCATGGTTGCAGGTTATGATCGGTCAGGGCATCCGGCCCGCAGGCTATCACCCGCTTGCAGACCAGGTGGCCTCGCCTGATGTCAGGGAATATCTGGAAAATATTGACAGAATTCAGAACAGGGCCCTGTCGGAACTGCCCCTGCAGAAAGACTTTATTGCCCGGAATTGTTCTGCGGCCATACAGCTATAACATACGTATTCAGAACGGGAAGATTTATGAATACGTATGCTTTGTCTTGTCCTTGGCGTCAATCTGCCCCTATTGTAATGAAAAAAACCAATCAGGGAGAAAGATTATTTTTAGGGTTATCCGGAAAACCGCACTATCCGTTATTTTACTGGCTATGGGTTATTTACATTTTACTTCTGTTGCCGGGGCGGAAACAGCAGAGATATCATCCCCAGGCGCTGTTCTGAAGGTCACCTTGAGCCTTGAAAAACAGGTGCCCTTTTATCAGGTGGAACGCCTTGGAAAATCCGTCATCAGCAAATCCGCACTGGGGTTGCGTTTCAAGAATGCCCCCCACCTTGACGGCGGGTTTGTTCTTTCCGATGTTCAAAAATCCTCTTTTGATGAAACATGGACCCAGCCGTGGGGTGAAAAGAAGGATATTCGCAATAATTACAATGAATTGCGGGTCAGGTTAACGGAAAAGGATGGCCTGAAACGCAGCATGGTCATTATATTCCGCCTTTATGATGATGGTATCGGTTTCCGCTATTACCTGCCCCGTCAGCACGGGCTGGAAAACCTGCAAATCATTGATGAAATGACAGAATTCCATGTGAGTGAGCCATCAACCGCATGGTGGATTCCGGCGCGGGAATGGAACCGCTATGAATATCTTTATGACAAAACCCCGCTTGAGGATGTGGTTCACGCTCATACCCCCCTGACGTTCAGAACCAAAAGCGGTCTTCATGTGAGCATTCACGAGGCGGCCCTGATTGATTATGCCGGAATGACCATACGGCGCGGACGCGACCGGGCATTGCAGACCGATCTGACGCCCCTGTCTGACGGTATCAGGGCGAAAATCACAACCCCGTTCCGCACTCCGTGGCGCACCTTGCAGATTTCTGAAAATGCCGGTGGTTTGATCACATCTGACCTCATATTAAATTTGAATGAGCCCAACAAGCTGGGTGATGTGTCATGGATCAAACCGGGAAAATATGTGGGTATCTGGTGGGAAATGCACCTGGGAACCGCCACATGGGGCAGCGGCCCGAAACACGGGGCGACAAATGAGCGCACCAAAACCTATATTGATTTTGCCGCCGAGCATGGCTTTATCGGGGTTCTGGTCGAAGGCTGGAATATTGGCTGGGACGGGGACTGGTATAATAATGGTGATGTTTTCCGCTTTACGGAACCCTACGGCGATTTTGATATTGTAAAGCTCTCCGAATATGCCCGGTCTAAGGGCGTTCGGCTCATTGGCCACCATGAAACATCGGGCGGCATTTCCAATTATGAAAGCCAGCTGGATGATGCGCTGGATTATTACCGTGGGCTCGGCATCACATCCATCAAGACCGGTTATGTGGCCAATGGCGGTGATACCACATATACCGGGGCGGACGGCTATGTTCGACATGAATGGCATGACAGCCAGTTTATGGTGCGCCATTATCAGAAGGTGATCGAGGAGGCGGCCAAACGCAAAATCACCATCAATACCCATGAGCCGGTTAAGGATACCGGCCTGCGCCGCACCTATCCCAACTGGATCACCCGCGAAGGGGCGAGGGGCCAGGAATTCAATGCCTGGGGCGAGCCGGGAAATTCGCCGGAACATACGGCCATACTGCCCTTCACCCGCATGCTGTCAGGCCCGATGGATTTCACCCCGGGAATTTTTGATCTGTTGTTTGAAAAGGAAAAACCCGACAACCGTATCCCGACCACTTTGGCCAAACAACTGGCGCTTTATGTGGTGATCTACAGCCCGATCCAGATGGCGGCGGATTTGCCGGAAAATTATCAGGCCCGCATGAAACCGTTCCAGTTTATCAAGGATGTCCCGACCGATTGGGAGGACACGCTGGTTCTGAACGGTGAAATTGGTGAATATGTCACCATTGTGCGCAAAGACCGTAACAGTGATGACTGGTTCCTCGGCAGTCTGACCAATGAACAGGCCCGCCGTCTTGAGGTGTCTCTGGATTTCCTGAAAGACGGGGTCAGCTACCGGGCGCAGATTTACCGTGACGGGCCGGATGCAGACTTTGAAAATAACCCCTATGATATGATCATTGAGGAAATACGGGTTACGGCTAAAACCAGTCTTGCCCTTGATCTTGCCACAAGTGGCGGGCAGGCCATACGTTTCACACCCGTTAAATAGGAAAATTTGATATGAAGCAGATTAAAATACTTTTGACGGTTTTTCTGGCTCTGTTCCTGGTGAGCACTTCCCATGCACAGAATAATATCGACCGCGTGGAACCGCCTTTCTGGTGGGTGGGATTTAAAGAGACCAGCCTGCAGCTTCTGGTTCACGGGCCGGAAATTTCCGGCTATTTGCCCAATATCAGTTACCCCGGTGTCAGCATCTCAAATGTTATTCGGGTTCAAAGTCCCAACTATTTGTTTATTGATGTGATGATTGCCCCGGAGACGCAGGCGGGAAAATTCAATATTTCTTTCATTAATGAAGACGGTGCGGAAATTTCATATGGTTATGAGCTGAAGGCACGGGAAGAAAATTCCGCGTCTCGCCGGGGGTTTAACTCATCAGATGCCATTTATCTGATCACACCGGACCGTTTCGCCAATGGCAATGCGGGTAATGATACCGTGGCAGGCCTTGAAGATAAGCTCGACCGGAAAAATATTGGCGGACGGCACGGTGGTGACATTCAGGGCATCAGTGACCATCTTGATTATATTTCAGACATGGGCTTTACCTCTGTCTGGCTGAATCCGGTTCTGGAAAATGCTCAGCCCACTTACAGTTATCATGGTTATGCCACCACTGATTTTTACAAGGTTGATCCGCGCTTTGGCACCAATGAGGAATTCAGGGCCATGATTGAGAAAGCCCGGTCCAAAGGCATTGGTTTCATCATGGACATGATTGCCAACCACTCCGGCTCCGAACATTGGTGGATGAAGGATATGCCCAGTGATGACTGGATTAATTATACCGCCGAATACAGGGCGGGAAAATATGTCAATACCAGCCATCGACGCACTCTCCTGCGGGACCCCTATTCCTCGGACAGTGATAAAAAGCTTTTTTCCGATGGCTGGTTTGTGGAAACCATGCCGGACCTGAATCAGAAAAATCCCCTGATGGCCAAATATCTTATTCAAAATGCTGTCTGGTGGATTGAATATTCCGGCCTGACCGGGATCAGGATGGATACCTATCCCTATTCGGACATGAATTTTATGTCCGACTGGACAGGGCGGATCATGAATGAATATCCTGATTTCAATATCGTCGGGGAGGAATGGAGCATCAACCCCTCTGTGGTTTCCTATTGGCAGCGGGGTAAAGTGAACAGGAATGGCTATGTCTCTCATCTGCCGAGCCTGATGGATTTCCCCCTGAACCTTATTCTGGCCAAAAGTCTGAATGATAAGGAAGAATGGTCCAGGGGACTTATTGAAATATATAAAATGCTGGCCAATGACGCGGACTATCCCGACCCGGCTAACCTGGTGATATTTCCTGATAATCACGATATGAGCCGCATATTCACCCAGCTTAATGAAGATGAAGATCTTTACAGGATGGCCATTGCCTTCAATCTGACCATGCGCGGTATCCCCCAGATATATTACGGAACCGAAATTCTTATGAGCAATCCCGGCACCGATGATCACGGCATAATCAGAAGCGATTTCCCCGGCGGCTGGGCCGGTGATGAGGTCAATGCTTTCACGGGTGAGGGGCTGTCCGCCGCCCAGAGCGCCGCGCAGGAATTTACCCGCAGATTGCTGAACTGGCGCAAGAAAACGCCGGTTATTCACAAGGGCAAACTGATGCATTTTGTGCCTGAAAATGGTGTGTATGTTTATTTCCGATATGATGATCAGGATAAGGTCATGGTCGTGATCAACAAGAATGCCGCCTCGTATGACCTGTCCCTTGACCGGTTTGCGGAAATGCTTGAAGGGGAGAAACGGGCCAAGGATATCATTACCGGTGCGTTGGTTGAACTGACAGACAATATTGATCTGGCGGCGCGTTCTGTGATGATACTTGAAATTGAATAGTCGGGTGGCGGGTTAAGTAATATGGCACAAAAACCACATCTCAATTTCTGGCAAATATGGAATATGTGTTTTGGGTTTCTGGGGATTCAGTTCGGTTTCGCGCTGCAGAATACCAATGTCAGCCGTATTTTTCAGACCCTTGGTGCGGATATTGATGATATTCCCATATTGTGGGTTGCGGCCCCTGTGACCGGGCTTCTGGTGCAGCCGATCATCGGCTATATGAGCGACAGGACATGGAACCGGATGGGGCGGCGGCGGCCTTATTTTCTCTGGGGAGCCATATTGGCCAGTGCGGCCCTGATTTTCATGCCGAACTCGCCCTATCTGTGGGTTGCGGCGGGTATGCTGTGGATCATGGATGCCTCGATAAATATTGCCATGGAACCCTTCCGGGCCTTTGTCGGGGATATGCTGCCCCAGCGGCAGCGGACAACCGGTTATGCCATGCAGAGCTTCTTCATCGGCATCGGATCGGTGATTGCCTCCTGCCTGCCGTGGATATTCACCAATTGGCTGGATATCAGCAATGTGGCCCCGGCGGGTGAGATACCCGATACGGTGAAATATGCCTTTTATTTTGGCGGCGGGGTGATGTTTCTGGCGGTGATGTGGACCATATATTCCACAAAAGAATATAGTCCGGAACAATTGAGAGAATTTGACCGTACCGACGGGATATTTTCCGCAAATACCCGGGTGCGGCAGGAAACACGCAAATCATCCCGTTATCTGACAAGCGGTATGCTCTGGCTTGTTGCAGGCCTGAGTTTCACCGGGGCCATTTATATATTGGGCTGGGACGGGCAATTATATATACTGGGGGTCGGCAGTATTATTTTCGGTCTGTTGCAATTTATCTGCGCCATGCTGCAGGAAAATAACCGGACCGAGAATGGTTTCTATCAGATTATGGATGATTTTTTCCATATTCCGGGGACCATGAAGCAATTGGCCGTTGTGCAGTTTTTTTCATGGTTTGCGCTGTTTTCCATGTGGATCTATACCACACCGGCGGTGACGTCCTATCATTATGGCAGCAGTGATCCCTCGTCGTTAGCCTATAACGAAGGGGCCGACTGGGTTGGAATACTTTTTGGGTCATATAATGTTTTTGCGGCCCTTGCGGCTTTTCTTATTCCGGTGGTCGCCATGCGCACCAACCGGAAAATAGCCCATATGATTAATCTGTTTCTGGGTGGGGCGGGCCTGATTTCAATGTATTTTATCAAAGACCCGACGTTATTGTGGATTTCCATGATTGGCGTTGGCATTGCCTGGGCCTCAATATTGTCCATGCCCTACAGCTTGCTGTCCAGTGCCCTGCCGTCTCACAAGATGGGTGTATATATGGGGATATTCAATTTCTTTATCGTTATCCCCCAAATTCTTGCCGCCAGTGTTCTGGGGCTATTGGTCAAGCATATTTTCGATGGTCAGGCGATTTACGCGCTGGTATTTGGCGGATGTCTGATGATCCTTGCCGGCCTTGCCACCCTGTGGGTTGAAGATTGCTATCAGGAATAAATTCTATCAACAGGAAATATATTATGCGTTTACCCGGAAAACTTTATCTGCTGATGCTGGCAGCAACCCTGTCAGCCTGTGACGCCCCGTCGGGGCAGGATATTCCGGCTCCCGGCGCACCGGGGCAGCCGTCTGTCTGGGCCTATGCGGGCAAGACGGCGATTGGCACCTCTTACGAGGCCTATCAGGGGTCGGGTTATTCCGATGACGGGGCGACGGGTAAAGTCTCAAAGGTCTGGTTTTCGGTATCACAGGGTATTCTGACGGAAACCATGTATGGTCTTATCCATGAGGCACAGATCAGGGAAATGCAGTTTCTGATCAAGGGCGACGGGTTTCTTGATGTGGAAAAAAACGATACGGTTACCAGTATTGATTATCTGCATAAGGATGATGCGGGCAGGCCCCTGTCGCTGGCCTACCGGATTATCAATCGGGACAGACAGGGGAAATATGAAATTGAAAAGCATATTTTCACCGACCCCGACCGGGACAGTCTTTTTATGAAAGTCATCTTCCGCGCATTGAAAGGCAGGATAACGCCTTATGTTTATTTAAACCCCCATATGAATAATACCGGCAGCGATGACAGGGCTGTTGCCATGGCTGATGGTCTTTATGCCAGTGACGGGGCGCATTATCTGTCCCTGAAATCGGATGGGGCATTTGTCAGGACATCTGCGGGGTTCGTCGGAATGTCTGACGGTCTGGCCGATTTACAGGATAATGGCAGGATGGACTGGCATTATACCTCTACCGGGGATGAGGGGGGCAATGTGGCCCTGACGGCTGAGCTTGCCCCGGTTGAAAATGGCGAGGTGACCTATCATTTCACCATTGGTTTCGGCAGGGATGCCGACAGCAGCGAACAGGCGGCGGCGGGAACATTGATGGCGGGATATGATGAGGTTCTGGCCCGTTATAACGGCACCGGGGATCATTTGGGCTGGCAGGATTATATGGCCAGCCTCAAAGCCCTGCCGAAAATGTCCGCAACAACCACAGACGGGGGTAAACTGCTTTACACCAGTGCGCTGGTTTTGAAGGCCCAGGAAGACAAGACCCACGCCGGCGCCCTGATTGCCTCACTGTCCAACCCCTGGGGCGAGACGGTTTCGGCGGCGACATCAGCAACAGGCTACAAGGCGGTCTGGCCCAGGGACTTTTATCAATGTGCCATGGCGTTTCTGGCCATTGGTGATTATGAAACACCGCTCAAGGCCTTTGAATATCTTGAGAAAATTCAGGTAACGGACAAGACGCCCGGCAATGACGGGGCCACCGGCTGGTTCCTGCAGAAAACCCATGTGGATGGCAGGATAGAATGGATCAGCGTTCAGCTTGACCAGACCGCCATGCCGATCATGCTGGGCTGGAAATTACATCAGGCCGGGATATTGTCAGATGAAAGACTGATCCACTGGTATCATGCCATGCTGCGTCCTGCGGCTGATTTCCTTGCCCGTGGCGGTAATGTGAAAATTGACTGGAATAATATTCAGATCACCCCGCCATGGACCCAGCAGGAACGCTGGGAAGAACAGGGCGGCTATAGCCCGTCAACCACGGCGGCGGTCATTGCCGGACTGGTCACCGCTGCGGATATTGCCAGACTGGCCGGGGATGATGCTTCTGCCGAAATTTACCTGAATGCGGCGGACCGTTATAATGCCCGGATCGAAGACCGCATGTTCACCACCACCGGCCCCCATAACAGCGGGGATGGCAATGGTCGTTATTTCATTCGCATCACCGGCAATGAAGACCCCGATGATGACGGCAAGCTGACCGTTAACAATGGTCGCGCCGGATTGCCGGAAAAATATATTGTGGACGGGGGTTTTCTGGAACTGGT
>UOEJ01000113.1_pt1 | contig 21594 bp, 19 predicted proteins | sample 1989191 | NCBI WGS metagenome assembly UOEJ01 (sample SAMEA4712195, study PRJEB27164) | hydrothermal vent metagenome | biome: marine basaltic hydrothermal vent biome; feature: marine hydrothermal vent; material: mineral | place: Pacific Ocean | collected 2011-06-14/2011-07-23 | depth 1719 m | reverse complement strand
ATACGGTGACATAGGCTTCTGAATCCCAGTCGGTGTCGTAGGTTTCAAAATCGATCTGGTTGTATCCCTGACGGGCAAACTGAATGACCCGCTGGCTGATGGCTTCGGGCACCAGAGAATTTCTGGCTGCCAACAGGGCCACTTTAAGATGCTGGTTGGTTTTGGGGTCAAGGCGGTTCTCTTCGGCAATATCCTTTTCAAAACAGGCCTTCAGAACGTCTTTCATATGTTTTTTGGTGATTTGGGATCCCACCACCAGTGAGGCCACTTTTTGTTCTTCCACCACTTTCCATTTTATGAAATCCACCACATCCGGGTGATCCACATCGACGATCACCATTTTTGCAGCCCGTCTTGTAGTGCCGCCGGATTTTATGGCCCCTGCGGCCCGGTCACCGATTTTCAGAAAGCTCATCAGGCCGGATGAACTGCCACCACCGGAAAGTGTTTCGCCGGCTCCGCGAATATGGGAGAAATTACTGCCCGTACCGGAACCATATTTAAACAGGCGGGCTTCCCGTGTCCAGAGATCCATGATGCCGCCCTCATTAACCAGATCATCTGTGACGCTCTGGATAAAACAGGCGTGGGGCTGGGGGTGTTCATATGCAGTTTTCGATTTGGTCAGCTTGCCACTTTCATGGTCCACATAAAAGTGCCCCTGTGCCGGCCCGTCAATGCCGTAAGCCCAATGCAGTCCGGTATTGAACCATTGGGGGGAATTTGGCGCGCACATCTGATTTGCCAGCATGAAACGCAATTCATCGAAAAAGCTTCTCGCATCTGATTCTGTTGAAAAGTAACCACCTTTCCATCCCCAATAGGTCCATGTACCTGCCAGACGGTCAAAGACCTGTTTCGCACTGGTTTCCGGGCCGAAACGCTTTTCTTTTGGTATTTTTCTTAATGCGGCCTCGTCCGGTTTTTTACGCCATAACCAGCTTGGCACATCATTTTCCTCGACGGCCCTGAGGCAGGCAGGCACACCGGATTTCCTGAAATATTTCTGGGCAAGGATGTCTGCGGCAACCTGGCTCCATCGTGAGGGAACCTGAAACCCCTTTAATTCAAATACAGCTGTCCCGTCCGGGTTGCGAATTTCACTATCGGCTTCCCTGAATTCGATTTCCTGGTAAGGTGAGCGGTCATCTGACGTAAAGCGGCGGTTTATCCTCATCTATTGTCCCTCTGAAGTATTTTTTATGGTTAACTGTCTGGCGGGCAGTCTAATATAATAAATGGATGAGAAACAGCTTTTTTTTACATATATTGTGGTTTACTGCCCTTGACTTTCTACATGTGGTAGTCATCAATGAGTCGGGCGGTAAAAACCCCAAGTCGGGAATTTGTTAATAAATTAACCTTAATTTCCCGGACTGCCATAAAATAGCCTGAAAATATTTTATTGTTGTTATGCGGTTGTCCCAGACGCCAATCCAGAGTATAGAATGCAGGTGAAACAGTTAAATTATTCGGGAAATTAAAGATGGTTGCTTTTATCAGACGAATATGCGGTTGGTGGTATGGTGCCACAATCGGAACGCTTGTTTATACCTTTTTTAACGGTGAAAAGGCTGGGGAAGATGCCCAGGGTAATCGTTATTACCGGCAAAAGAAGGGCTCCAAACGCTGGGTGATTTTTAAAACCGAAGTTGAGGCTTCCAAAATTTCGCCGGAGTGGCATATGTGGCTTCATCACACCGTTGATTACACCCCACTGGAACGCAAGCCCGATCGCAAGGACTGGGAAAAGGAACTTGAACCGAATATGACCGGCACCATTAATGCCTATTTCCCCACTGGCAGTCTGAATGAGGGGGGCGAGCGCAGAAAAACCACCGGCGATTACGAAGCATGGACCCCCGGATCATAAAATATCAGCAGATACAGAGACAAAACAGCCATGAAGAATAATATCGTTGAAACATTGATGGGGGCCGTTGTACTGGTCGTTGCTGGCAGTTTTCTGTATTTTGCCTTTAGTCATTCCAATGTTTCCGCCAATGGCGGTAAAAGCTATATCGTCAAATTTGACAAGGTTGACGGGCTTTCGGTTGGCGGTGATGTCAAAATCAGCGGGATCAAAGTCGGCACCATCACCAAGCAATATCTGGATAAAGAGAATTTTTTTGCGGTCGTTGAAATCAGCATTGATCCGGAGGTCAGGTTAAGCGACAGCACATTTGCCAAAATCACTTCCGAAGGATTGCTGGGCGGCAATTACCTTGTTCTTGATCCGGGTGACGAGGAAGATGAACTTCTGGAAGAGGGGGATGAAATTACCAATACCCAGGGGGCTGTGGATTTTCTTGGGCTGTTGGATAAATTCAGCGGATCATCAGGTAAAGATGATGACAAATAATGCTCTCTGCGATTAAAGGTCTTATTGCTTCCGGGTTGTTTATCCTTGTCGCTTTCGCCAGTATGGCCGAAGAATATGACAATTATTATCTGGAAGAGGATATCCCGGTGGTTGTTCTGGCGGCACTGGATAAAATCACCACTCAATTATCAACCATAGAAATCAGGCGTGATGAAACGGTTCGTTTTGGCACCCTTGAAATCACCCTTCGCCATTGCCGGTCAAACCCGCCGGAAGAAACCCCGGAAAGTGTTGCCTTTCTCGAAATCGTTGATATTGGTCATAATAATCAGGTCAAAAAAATCTTTTCAGGCTGGATGTTTGCCTCCAGCCCGGCACTTTCCCCGCTGGAACATCCGGTCTATGATGTCTGGGTCAAAAGCTGCAAAATCCGCTCCGGGTCGGAATCACCATCCAGAGAGTGAAAATTACCCTCCACCATCAGGGCATTTTCCAGTTTCAATTTATAATCAAGCCGGGGAATTTCCACGGCCCCGAACTGCATGAGGTGGGGGGTGACAAATTGTATGTCCAGAAGTTGGTAACCGCCAGCCTTCAGGCGGGCCACCAGATAGGCCAGTGCCACCTTGCTGGCGTCCGTTACCTTGTGGAACATGCTTTCGCCGCAAAATACCCCGCCGATGGACAGGCCGTATAATCCGCCAACAAGCTGTTCATCCTGCCAGCATTCCACGGTATGGACAATGCCCTGGTCAAAAAGCCGGGCATAGAGGGCAATGATCTGATCATTTATCCATGTTTCATCACGACCCTTTGCCCCGACGGATGCGGCGCAGGATGTGATAACCCTGATAAAGGACGTATCAATCCTGATGTCAAAAATATTCTGGTGAATTTTCCGGGTAAGCTTGCGGGACAGGTGAAAATTATCCAGGGGAATAATCCCGCGCATTTCGGGATCAACCCAGTAGACGTCATCCGACGAGGCACTTTCCGCCATGGGGAAAATTCCCTGGGCATAAGCATGCAATATCAGCTCAGCCGTAATTTCCGCCATCGAGTTACCTAATTCAGATTATTCAGATATTTTTCCAGCCAGTGAATATCATAGGCACCATTGATAAAGTCGGTTTCCCGAATCAGACTTTGATGCAGGGGTATTGTTGTCTTGATACCATCAATGACATATTCACCCAGAGCCCGGCGAAGGCGCATCAGGCATTCATTACGGGTTTTGCCATGAACAATAAGCTTGGCAATCATGCTGTCGTAATAGGGCGGAATGGAATATCCTGAATAGATGCCGGAATCGACCCGAACCCCCAAACCACCGGGGGTGTGATAGTCGCCGATCTTTCCGGGACTGGGCATGAAGGTAAAGGGGTCTTCGGCATTAATGCGACATTCGATGGCATGACCGGAAAATTTGATGTCTTCCTGGGTAAAGGAAAGCGGCAGCCCTGCGGCCACACGAATCTGTTCACGCACCAGGTCAATACCGGTGATCATTTCCGTGATCGGATGTTCGACCTGAAGACGGGTATTCATTTCAATGAAATAAAATTCACCATTTTCATAGAGAAATTCAATGGTGCCGGCCCCGATATAGCCAAGACCCTGTATGGCCTGACGGACGACTTCACCCATGCGGTTTCGTTCTTCGCTGTTCAGGGCCGGGGAAGGGGCCTCTTCCAGAACCTTCTGGTGGCGTCTTTGCAGGGAGCAGTCCCGTTCCCCCAGATGACAGACATTGCCATGCTTGTCGGCGATAACCTGAAATTCAATGTGACGGGGCAGGGTCAGGTATTTTTCCAGATAAACCGCATCATCACCAAAAGACGCCGCGGCCTCTTTTTTGCAGGCCATGACCGCATTGGCCAGTTCAGCCTTGCTGTGGACCACTTTCATGCCGCGACCACCGCCACCTGACGCCGCCTTTACGATCACCGGATAGCCGATTTCCGAGGCAATTTTCTCAGCCTTGGTAATGTCCCTGATTTCCCCGTCAGAACCGGGAACCACCGGGATACCCAGTTTCTTGACGACTTTCTTGGCAGAAATCTTGTCGCCCATTAATCTGATATGATCGGCTGTGGGGCCGATAAATTCGAATTTATGTTCCGCAACGATCTCGGCAAATTTGTCATTTTCCGACAAAAATCCGTATCCGGGGTGAATGGCGTCAGCCCCGGTGATTTCTCCGGCAGCAATGATTGACGGGATATTCAGATAGCTGTCTTTGGAAGGCGGCGGCCCGATACAGACGCTTTCATTGGCAAGGCGCACGTGCATGGCGTCTTCATCTGCTGTGGAATGCACGGCAACGGTGGCAATGCCCATTTCCTGACAGGCACGATGAATACGAAGGGCTATTTCGCCACGATTGGCAATTAAAACTTTGTCAAACATATGATGTCCGTTATTCGATAATGACCAGCGTATCGCCGAATTCAACCGGCTGGGCGTTTTCAACCAGAATTTTGGTGACCGTACCGCTCTTAAGCGCGGGGATCTGATTCATGACTTTCATGGCCTCGATAATCAGCAATGTCTGGCCGACGGCTACCTTGTCACCAACCTTGATAAAATCACCGCTGTCGGGGTCGGGCGCCATATATATGGTGCCAACCATGGGTGATGCTACCGCACCGGGGTGGTCCTTGTCCGATACGGCAATCTCTGCAACCGGGGCTGCGACGGCTGGTGCCACGGGGGCTTCGGCCGTTATCACGGTGGTTGCGGGTGCCGCGACATTGCGGGCGACCCTGATTCTCTTTTCCCCGTCCTGAACCTCAATCTCGCTAAGATTGGTTTCATTTAGCAATGTTGCAAGGTCACGGATAACATCCTGATCCACTAACATTTTTGACATATATAACAGTCCTTATCTTATTATTTTATTGTTTACTCAATATATTATGCACCGCTTCCAGCGCCAGAATATAACCATGTCCACCGAATCCGCAGATTACACCATTTGCCACGGGAGAAATATAGGAATGATGGCGAAATTTCTCTCTTTTGAAAATATTTGAAAGATGGACTTCGATGACAGGAATTTCCACACTCTGCAGGGCATCCTGCAGGGCAATGGAGGTATGGGTATAGGCCCCGGCATTCAGGATGATGGCAGCCATTTTCGCCTGTGCCTGCTGAATCCAGTCCACCAGATCACCTTCAATATTGCTCTGGCGGAAATCAATGGCGTAGCCCAGATTTTCTGCGTGGGAAGTGACAAGTGACGCGATATCGTCAAGGGTTTCAGAACCATATATTTCCGGTTCCCGCATGCCCAGCATATTTAGATTCGGTCCATTGAGAACCAGAATATGTTTTCCACTGATTTTTGTCATATTGGGGTCAGTTGACTTTCACCTGAATTTTTATCTTTATGTCGTCATATATAATATTTTATTTTCACATTGAAAACCAACAATATATATTTGACGAGGATTAATTGTGAACTATAAAGGATTGCGTTAAATCTGCATAGTTAAACTGTTGCAACAGGATTGAAATTTGTGATTGAGATTACCTTGAACGGGGACAGCCATAATATTGAAGACGGTCAAAGTCTGGTCGATCTGTTACAGGGTTTAAAACTGGACCCGACAAAAGTCGCTGTTGAAAGAAATCTTGAAATTGTTCCCAAAACGACCTATCAGGATGTAAAGCTTGCGGAGGGCGACAGGCTTGAAATTGTGCATTTTATTGGGGGTGGAAAATAGTGTTGAGGGTGGAAAATAATGGTGGTAAAAAATATGACTGAACAAAATAAGGATAGTTTCAATATTGCCGGGGCGGATTTTACATCACGCCTGATTGTGGGCACCGGAAAATACAGGGATTTTGAAGAAACCGCCCGTGCCGTTGAGGCATCGGGGGCTGAAATTGTCACTGTTGCGGTTCGCCGGGTAAATGTCATGGATCCGACCCAGCCCATGCTGGTTGATTATCTTGACCCGAAGAAATACACTTATCTGCCCAATACGGCGGGATGCTTTACCGCCGATGATGCCATCCGCACCCTGCGCCTCGCCCGTGAAGCCGGGGGCTGGAAGCTGGTCAAGCTGGAAGTTCTCGGCGATCAGAAAACCCTCTATCCCAATATGACCGAAACCCTTCATGCGGCCGAGGTATTGATCAAGGAAGGTTTTGATGTGATGGTCTATTGCAGTGATGACCCGATACTGGCCGGGCGGCTGGAAGAATTGGGCTGTTGTGCGATTATGCCGCTTGGCGCGCCTATCGGTTCAGGCCTTGGTATCCAGAATCCGGTGCAGATCAGATTGATTATCGAGCAGGCCAATGTTCCGGTTCTGGTGGATGCGGGGGTTGGTACGGCCTCTGATGCGGCTGTGGCCATGGAGCTTGGCTGTGACGGTGTCCTGATGAATACGGCAATTGCGGAAGCCCGTGACCCCATTGCCATGGCCCATGCCATGAAACTGGCCGTTGAGGCGGGCAGGGCGGCTTATTTTGCTGGCAGAATGCCGAAAAAACTATATGCCGATCCCTCATCACCACTTGCCGGGCTGATATAAAATTCTAATTGGTGCCTTTCCCGGCAAACCGTCGGGTTCTCTCGATAATCCTGACCAGTTCCCCGTAGGGTAATCCGCCGGTAAAAACGATATCACCAACGATATATCCGGGGGTTCCGGTAATATTCAGGGCCTGTGCCAGGCTGTGATTAACCTGTATATTCCGTTCCAGTTTGGGGCTGGTCATATCCTTTGCCAGAAGTTGTTCGTCAATGCCCACAGAACGGGCAATTTCAAAAATACGTTTTTCTGTCAACTTGCCCGGATTTTTCATCAAAGCAGCATGAAATTCCGGATATTTACCCTGGTTTATAGAGGCCATCGCCGCCTTGGAGGCGATATATGATGATTCTGACAATATGGGGAATTCCTTGTAAATTACCCGAAGATTGCTGTCCTGTTTTTTTAATTTTTCAACAACACTGAGGGCGCGTTTGCAAACCCCGCAGTTATAGTCGAAAAATTCGATGACGGTCACATCGCCGCTTTTATTACCGCCAACGAAACTGAAACCGTCATCATAAAGCCGGGTGTGGTGTTTTGTCAGCATCGCCTTGTTTCGGCGGTTTTGAAGAATTTGAAAGGCTTCGGTCAGAATTTCCGGCTGTTCCAGAATATAATCCCGGATCATCTGGTTGATTTCTGCTTTTTGCTCCACGGAAAGTGTGCTGTCTGACTGTTTGTCAGAGGCAGCCGCGTTAAAAGCCGCACCCGGTGTGTTAATCGCCAGAAAGGTGATTCCTAGAAGGCTCATAATAATTCTCGCAGGAAAACGGAACATATTTTTTATCTACTTTCTTAATTTTCTTCAATTTTTTCAGTGTTTATGCTGTTCTGGTTTTTTCTTTTGCTTTTGTTTCTTGCGTTCCTTATCGGACATATTTGAACTGGTTACAACAAGTATGTCCTGGGCGCGTATCCATTGTGGTGTATCCTTGACCAAGGTATCAACGGCATGCCTGGCATTGATCATGGCGCCCTGCTGATTGCCCACCAGAAGGAACCTCTCTGCTGTCGCGTAATAGGTCATGGCGGCATTATCCTTGCGGTGATATGCCACGGAAGCCTGACGCCAGGCGAAAGAATTCTTCGGATCCCGTGACAGGGCATATTCAAGGTGGGTCAGGGCCTCATCCAGATATTGATCATCTTCCGTGGCGATCAGTGATTGTGCAAGTGATATACGGATCAGGGGGCTGTCCGGCAGATTGTCCACAGCCTTCCGGTAGGGGGCAATTGATTGTTTGATCAATCCGTTCTCAAATAATATCTGCCCCTTTGTTTCCCGGAAAAAAGGATCACTGGGGTAATCCGTGATCAGCTTGTCAATTTCCTGTATGGCCTTGTCCACGTCATGCTGTTTATTATAGGCAAATGAACGGGCGTATCTGGCATAAAGGCTCTGATCCTTTTTGGTATATTTGTTGAGCGTGGCATAGGCCGGCTTTAAATAACCATAAAGTTTAGCCTGAAGCCGCTTGAAATCATGTTCAATGGCGGGATCGGTTTCTGCCTTGAAATAGGGGGATGTCTCCACCCGTTCCCGAAGTTTTGAAATACGCAGGCCGGTTACCGGATGGGTGCCGGCATAGGGATCACGGTATCTTGCGGTCATCAGTTCCTGATCACCGAGATAATCCAGAAAATCAATCAGGCCAACACCCGACTGCCCGGTTTTTTCAAGGAATGTCAGCCCGGCCTGATCGGCGGCTGATTCCTGGGTTCTGCTGTATTTGAGGAATGTTCTGGTCCCCACATGCTGCCCGCCAAGAATTAATGCCATGCCCGCATCACCGGACCCGGCGGCAATGGCGGCAGCACCAAGGATTGCCCCGATCAGCGTCATGACCGTGGCACTTTTGATACCATCGGAAAAACGTGACAAATGCCCGCCGGTGATATGGCCGGTTTCATGGGCGATGACGCCAATGACCTGATTGGCATTCTTTGATTGAATCAATAATCCGGAATGAAGAAAAATATTCTGCCCCCCGGCAACAAAGGCATTCAGGCTGTCGTCATTGATCAGATATGTACTGACAGAATCATTATCCAGCCCGGCGGCTTTGAAAATTGGTTCGGACATGCGGCGGATGGTACGTTCAATTTCCGCATCACGCAAAAGAGACAATCCGCCACGTTTTTTGGCATAGCTGTAATCGGAAAAGGCCACAGTAAAAACCATGGCCACGCACAGGGTTTGACAGGTTATTTTCCATAATGCAAGGCGGGGAAAGAATATATGGATTTTTTTAATCATGGCCTCACGTTAAATAGTGTGAATTGGTTCGTCAAATGGATTAGCAACAACAAACAAAAACACTAGGTGGCTATTTTGGTGAAAATAAGGCCCGATATAATATCGGGCCCCATAATATTCATGTTCAGGCTCAGGATATTGATCCTTGAAACCATCAAAATCAGCCAAATGTGCGTTGCCACCAGCCGGATTTTTTAGGCCCACTGCTTTTGCTTTCCGAAGGTTTGCTTTCTGGTGCCTTTGTTTTCTCTGCTGCCGGAGGAGGAGAGGTTTCATTGGTTCCGGCAGAATCAGCCTTTGCCGTTGACGTTTTTTTGTCATCGGCAGGTTTTCTTCTGCTTCTTGCCTGTGGTGGATAGGCCCGTCTGGTTTTCTTTTCCGGGCCTGCCTTGTCATCACCGTCCCTGGCAGGAGTATTTTCCCCGGTATTGGCGTTATCCGTTGCGGTATCCGTCTGGTTTTTATTGCCGCGCCGGGGCCGGCGACGCCGGCGACGGGTTTTACCTTCCTGATGATCGGAAATAACAGGGCTATCCTTTGCAGCTTCCCCGGATTTTTCTTGTGGGGCCTCGGCCTTTTCCTGGGTATTCTCGGTCTTAGCCGGCGAGTCCTGATCTTTTCCCCGGTTTTTGCGCGATTGGTTGCGTTGTCTGTTGCGACGTGAATTTGCCTTGTCGTCCCGCTGACTGTTATCCCGGCTTTTGCCGTGTTTAGGGCTGTCCGGTTTTTCAGATTTTTTCTGATCACCACCGGGAAGTTCCAGTTTATACGATGTTTCGGTGAGCGAAGTATCAATGATAACCTCGATGGTGAAGTTATATTGTTCTTCCAGACTGACAAGCTTTGCCTTTTTGTTATTCAGCAGATATACCGCCGCATTTTGCGGAAGATGCAGGGTGACGAGATTGTCGCGACCCTTGATGCCTTCTTCCTCCAAAGCCCGCAGGATATGAAGCACATGGGATTCCACCGAACGGATCACACCGGAACCTTCACAGTGGGGGCATGTTCTTGTGCTGGATTCCAGTACACCGGCACGAAGCCGCTGACGTGACATTTCCATCAGGCCGAATGAACTTATCCGCCCCACCTGAATCCGCGCCCGGTCAGATTTCAGGCACTCTTTCATTTTCTGTTCAACGGCCCGGTTATTGGCCCTGACTTCCATATCTATAAAGTCGATGACGATCAGGCCGGCCATATCCCGCAGACGAAGCTGACGGGCAACCTCTTCTGCCGCCTCAAGATTGGTCTTGCGGGCGGTTTCTTCGATGTTATGTTCTTTTGTGGCCTTGCCGGAATTGACATCAATGGATACCAGTGCCTCGGTCGGGTTGATAACAATATAGCCGCCGGACTTCAGTTGAACTGTCGGCGAATACATGGAGTCCAGCTGGTTTTCGACCTGATATTTGTGGAACAGGGGGGGCTGTTCCGAATAATGTTTGATCTTGCGGGCATGGCTGGGCATAAGCAGGCGCATGAAGGAACGGGCAGTTTTATAGCCCTTTTCCCCCTCAACCAGAATTTCATCAATTTCCCGCGTGTAAAGATCGCGGATACTTCGCTTGATCAGATCGCCTTCTTCGTTGATCATAACCGGGGCGACGGAACTGAGGGTGCGTTCGCGGATGCCTTCCCAGGTGCGGATCAGATAATCAAAGTCCCGTTTGATCTCGGTCTTGGTCCGGCTTTGTCCGGCGGTGCGGATAATGCAGGCAATCCCACTGGGTATTTTCAGGTCGGCAAGAATCTTTTTCAGGGATTTGCGCTCGCCCATATTGGCAATTTTCCGGCTGACACCACCACTGTGCAATGTGTTGGGCATCAGTACGCAATAACGTCCGGGCAGGGATAAATATGTGGTCAGGGCAGCCCCCTTGTTGCCACGTTCTTCCTTTACCACCTGGATAAGAAGTATCTGGTTCTTCTTGATGACTTCCTGAATTTTATATTTCCGGCGCAGCCCCTTGGCGATTTTTATACGCAGTTTCTCTTCGGCTTCTTCGTCGTCAATAAGGTGAGAACCGGTTGTTTCGGTTTCATCATCCAACGCGTCATCGTCATCGTCACCGTCATCATCCGGGGAGACTTCTTCGGTAATGGTATCGGCCTCGGATACGCTTTCAGCCTTGGTGACTGACGGTTTGTCATCATCAGAATCAGAAGCATCAGTTACGGTTTCCGGAGTTTCCGGGGATTCTGCGGCTTCCGGGGCAGTTTCTTTGGTTTCCGGGGATTCGGCTTCCGGTGATTTTACTTCCGGCTCACTTTTTTCGTGGTCCGACGCATCGTCAGCAGGATTATCTTCGGCTTTGACATCAGCCTCATCCGAGACTTCTTCTGAGGTTTTTTCGCTCTTGTCGGTTTTTCTTCTGGGTTTTCTTCTGGGTTTTCTTTTGGGTTTTTTCTCGACTATTTCTTCTTCTTCTTCGAGAAGGCGGGCATATGCCGCCGCTTCTTCCGCGATTAATTCTTCACGGTCGGAAACCGGTATCTGATAATAATCGGGATGAATTTCGCTAAAGGCGAGGAAGCCATGGCGATTACCGCCATAATCAACAAATGCGGCCTGTAGGGAAGGCTCCACACGGGTAATTTTTGCCAGATAGATATTACCCTTGATTTGTTTTTTTACGGAAGATTCGTAATCAAATTCCTCAACTCGGTTTCCATGGACGATTGCCACACGGGTTTCTTCCTCGTGTGTTGCATCGATTAACATTTTTATAGTCATTTATATTGTCTCCACAACCATATCCGCTCGAGCCTGACATGCAAAAAGCATTGGTCAGGCGTGCTGGTTTCAGGTTGTTATATTTTATAGGGTTTAGAAAGGTGGCAATCACAGACTGAATTGTGGCAAATATCAGTACAAACAGGGGATAGATATGTTTCACCTGTGGGTACTGATCGCTGGCCTTGATGCTGAGAATGCAAGAATTCATTATGTTTTCGTCTTAAAGTTTCGGACAACTTATTTCAGTTCATCCTTTTATTATTCCGGCCATCTTATTTGTTATGCCGCCCTGCAAAATCTTTTGATTTATTTCTTAAGGCATTAAATTTCTGTATTAAATTACAGAAATGGCCGTTCATCTGCTGTTCAAAAAATCCATGATAGAAAACAATCTACGTATGTCAGGACAATTGACAGCATTTGTAACATAACCATACAATGGGCACTCTACAATAGCTAAAGCATTTATTTTTATAAATAATTAGTGAGCTTTCCCTATTGTTGGGATATATTATCAATATAGCTTAAATCTTAAAATATAGGTAAGACGCAAATTTTATACATATGAACCAGGCTATTCGTAATATTTATAAATATTGTTTTATGGTTATTCTGACCGGCGCAATTCTTCCGGCTTCTTCATCGCCCGCCTTTTCCGAGACACCAGAGACCAGAATCCCCGAAGTGTCCGCTATCCGTATCGGCCACAGTAAAGATAACACGCGATTTGTTCTGGATATTAACCGGAATATTAAATTTAATATTTTTACCCTGGCCAACCCAAACCGTGTTGTCATTGACATTAGCGAAGTGGAATTTAAAAGCAATTATGGCGGCGCGAAGGGCAGGGGGTTTATTGACCGTTACCGATATGGCCTGTTCAAACCCGGAACATCCCGAATTGTTCTTGATGTGAAAAATCCGGTCAAGGTCCATAAATCCTTTATCATTAAGCCCAGAAAAAATAAATCATACCGTTTTGTCATTGATTTGAAAAAAATCAGCAAGGCGGCTTTTGAAACGGCAGCAAAAAAACCACCAAGGCGGCCTACCAAACCGGCGGTAAAAACCAGACCTCATCAGGACTTGAAAGTCCAGCGTCAGAAAAAACTGATTGTGCTGGACCCGGGGCACGGGGGGCATGATCCGGGAAACCTTGGTGGCAAGGGTTACCGGGGTTTTCCTGAGAAAACTGTCGTGCTCAGTGCAGCCCGCGCCATAAAGCGGGAGCTGGAAAAAACCGGCCGTTATGAGGTTATTATGACCCGTAACCGGGATGTCTTCCTTAAATTACGCGCCCGAAGTCACATCGCCCATGATAAACAGGCCGACCTGTTTATCTCCATCCATGCGGATTCGTTCAAAAGCCCGAAAGTTCGCGGTGCCACGGTCTATACGCTTTCCGAGAAGGCCTCGGACCGGGAAGCTGCCGCCCTGGCCGCGCGGGAAAATAAATCGGACGTCATTGCCGGAATGGACCTTGAGGAGGAAATCGACATTGTCCAGTCCATTTTGATAGACCTGGTCAAGCGCGAAACCATGAATCTGTCCAGCAGTTTTGCCAATGAGCTGATCCCGCAACTGAAAAGGGCCGTGCTTTTAAGGACAAGACCGCACAGAACGGCGGGGTTTGATGTTCTAAAGGGGCTGGATGTGCCATCGGTTCTGGTGGAACTCGGTTATCTGACCAACCGGCGTGATGCCAAACTGCTTATGCAGAAGGAAACCCAGCAGAATATCGGAAAATCCGTTGTCAGGGCGGCGGACAATTTTTTCAACAAGACATATGTGGCCAATTGATTTTCCGAATAATCCGCCATCCATTGTATTTTACTTGATCATGTCACTGTGCTGACATATTTAGGCCATAAACTGGAATATATCGACAATCAAGATTGTAAAACATGCGGGCAAGATAGCGAGACATGCAGGAAAAGCGGCGAAAATTACTGATTAATCTGTTGGGAGGCACCATTGCCACGGCCCTGATTCTGACGGTCGTTACCTTGGTGGGGGGGATTTATATCCTGAATCATTATGGTAAAAATCTACCGGATTATACCCAGCTTGCCGATTATGAACCACCGGTGGTCAGCCGGATTTATTCCGGGGACGGTAGTCTGCTTGCGGAATATGCCAAACAGAAAAGATTATATATTCCGATTTCTGCCGTGCCGCCCCGCCTGATACAGGCTTTTTTATCGGCAGAAGACAAGAATTTCTACAGCCATAGCGGTCTGGATTATCTGGGCCTGTTAAGGGCGGCCCTGATGAATGCCAAGAATGTTTTTTCCAATCGCCGGCGGGTAGGGGCCTCGACCATTTCTCAGCAGATTGCTAAAAATTTCCTGTTGAGCGGCGTCCAGACCTATGAACGCAAGATCAAGGAAGCCATTCTGGTTTACCGCATTGAAAAGGCCTTTACCAAAGACCAGATTCTGGAGCTTTACCTGAATAAAAATCTTATGGGCTATGGTTCATACGGCATTGCCGCCGCCGCACTCAGTTATTTCAATAAATCTGTGGACGAACTGGAACTGGAGGAAATGGCCTATCTGGCCGCCGTACCCAAGGCACCGTATAATTATCACCCCGTTAAAAAATATGACCGGGCCATTGGCCGCCGCAACTGGGTTCTGAAAAGAATGTATGAGGAAGGTTATATTACCGAGCAGGAAAAAATCACCGCCCAGAACAAACCGCTTGTCACCGCAGACCGCAATAAAACCCGGACTTTCAAGGCAGAATATTTCACCGAAGAGGTTCGCCGTAAATTAAAGAGCATGTATGGCGATAAGGAACTTTATGAAGGCGGGCTTTTTGTCAAAACATCTTTGTCCCCTGAATTACAGGTCATTGCCGAACGGGAACTGAAACGCGGGCTTATTACCTATGATCAGCGTCATGGCTGGCGCGGGCCAATTGCCAGAATTTCATTGGATGAAGATAGTGACCTTGAGCTGAAACTGGAAAGACTGGGTGATCTGGTCAAACGAAAAATTCCCCTTGGCATGAAAATCTGGCAACTGGCACTGGTTACAGAGATCAATGATGACAAGGCCCATATCCTGCTGCCGGACGGCAGTCCCGGCCGCATTGATCTGGATGAGGTCAAATGGGCCCGTCAATGGAAGAAAAAAGAATATCTGGGACCAAAGGTGAAAGTCATGTCAGATGTGCTGTCCACCGGTGATGTCATCGTGGTCGAAGAGATATTCAAGATAATAAAGACAGATGATGCCCAAGCGACCGATGATGATATGCCACTTCAGGAAATTGACGTGACCCGGACCTATGCCCTGCGACAGGTGCCGGAAATTGACGGATCACTGGTTGCCATGGACCCTCATACCGGACGGGTTCTGGCCATGGTGGGCGGATTTGATTTCAAACGCAGTGAATATAACCGCGCCACCCAGGCCAGAAGACAGCCGGGGTCGGCTTTCAAGCCTTTTGTCTATGCGGTCGCGCTGGAAAATGGTTTTACCCCGTCCAGCCTGATTCTTGATGCACCGTTCGTTATCGAACAGGGTTTTGGCCTTGGCAAATGGAAGCCGCAAAATTCCAGCAACCGGTTTTACGGCGCCAGCACCCTGCGGCTTGGGCTGGAAAAATCCCGCAATCTTATGACGGTGCGGCTCGCCCAATATCTGAAAATGGATGGTATTGTGGAAATTGCCGAACGGATGAATATCATGGATGATATGCCTGCTGTGCTGTCCATGTCGCTGGGGGCAGGGGAATCCACCCTGCTGAAAATGACCACGGCTTACGGCATGATTGTCAATGGCGGCAAGGAAATCATCCCGACCCTCATTGACCGGATACAGGACCGCCACGGCAAGACCATATTCCGCCATGATGACCGGCAGTGTCAGGGCTGTCAGGGTGTGGAATGGCAATTTCAGCCGGAACCGGAAATTCCCGATATGCGCCGTCAGCTTCTGGACCCGGTGACATCCTATCAGATGGTTTCCATGATGGAAGGGGTGGTGCAACGGGGAACCGGCATCAGAATCAAGGCACTGGGCAAGCCGCTTGCCGGTAAAACCGGTACGTCAAATGACAGTTTCGATACCTGGTTTATCGGTTTTTCACCGGACCTGGTGGTCGGGGTCTTTGTCGGTTTTGACAAGCCGCGCTCACTGGGCAGGGGCGAAGAAGGCTCGTCGGTTGCGGTGCCGATCTTTCGTGATTTCATGAAGGCGGCAACCCGAAATGCGCCCGTCATCCCCTTCCGTATCCCCCAGGGGGTGCGTCTGGTCAGGGTTAACCCCAAAACCGGGCAAATTGCCGCTGTGGGCGAGAAAAATACCATCCTTGAGGCTTTCCGTCAGGGGACTTTTCCAACAAAACACGGCGAAGTACTTGACGGATTTAATTCTCTGGTGCAAACAAAGACCAAGCTCCGCACGGGTACCGGCGGAATCTATTAATATTATTTGATTGCATAGCGTTATGAAAGCCGAAGTACAGACATTAACTGATAAAATCAAGCAGTCGCTCGAACTGCTGAGGAGGCATCTTTGACTGGGATGTGGCCCTTGACAGACTGGACGAATTAACCGCCCTGTCCGAAGACCCCGACCTGTGGAATGATCCCGCGAAAGCCCAGAAACTGATGCAGGAAAAAAACCGGCTGGAACAGTCGATCAACCTGTGTAAATCCGTTGAGCAGGAGCTCAGTGACAATATCGAGCTGATCGAAATGGGTGAGATGGAAGATGATGCGGAAATTATTCTGGAAGCGGAAAATGCCATATCGGCCCTGACCGAAAAGGCCGGGGAGCTGGAATTCCAGACCCTGCTGTCGGGGGAGGCAGACGGTAATGACACCTATCTTGAAATCCATTCCGGGGCCGGGGGTACGGAAAGTCAGGACTGGGCCAATATGCTGCTCAGAATGTACAGCCGCTGGGCAAATGCCCATGGCTGCAAGGTTGACCTGATTGAACTGCATAACGGTGAGGAGGCCGGAATCAAATCCGCCACCATTCAGATCAGGGGCGAAAATGCCTATGGCTGGTTAAAAACCGAAAGCGGGGTTCACAGACTTGTACGCATTTCACCCTATGATTCCAATGCCCGCCGTCATACCAGCTTTGCCAGTGTCTGGGTCTATCCGGTGATTGATGATAATTTCGAGGTGGATGTGGAAGAAAAGGACCTGCGCATCGACACTTACCGGGCATCCGGGGCCGGGGGGCAGCATGTCAATACCACCGACAGTGCGGTACGGATCACCCATATCCCGACCAATATTGTTGTCCAGTGCCAGAATGACCGCTCCCAGCATAAAAACCGTGCCACGGCCATGAATATGCTCAAAGCCCGGCTTTACGAGGCCGAATTGCAACGGCGCGAGGATGAGGCCAATGCCACCCATAGCAGCAAATCGGAAATCGGCTGGGGTCATCAGATTCGTTCCTATGTCCTGCAGCCCTATCAGATGGTCAAGGATCTGCGCACCGGTGTTGAATCCGGCCAGCCCGACAAGGTGCTGGACGGGGAAATTGATGTTTTCCTGAATGCCGCGCTCGCCGCACGGGTCCACGGCAGTTCCGAGGAAGTGGAAGACCTTAGTTAAAGTATAGGGCTGTTGGTATTAAACAGTCTTTTGAGATGCCGGTTTGATTTCCGGAATTTTTGCTGAGGCTGTTTTATCCTGAACCGCATTGTTTTTATGGGTCAGGTTACCTTCGATAAAGGCACCGGCTTCCACACTCAGGGTTTCATGAAACAGGTCACCCTTGACTTTCGCGGTTTTCTCAACACGAATGTTGCGGCCTTTTATCTGTCCGGTGACGGCACCCTTGACAATAATTTCTTCTGCGGTGACGACCCCCTGTACCGAGCCATGCTCGCCAATAGTCAGGGAGGCGGAACGGATATCGCCTTCGACCGTGCCGTCAAGCTGGATTTCGCCAACTGTTGTAACGTCACCTTTAATGGTAACGTCGGAACCAATGATGGAAGGAGCTGAATTTGCGGGGCGTGTTGATTTATTCATTGTATTAACTGTCATACTCTTGTCGTTGGATTTTGAGAACATTGCCTGAAGCCTTGAATATTTTTTGCGGGTTAATGGGTTTGCCGTTAAACCAGATTTCATAATGCAGGTGCGGACTTGTACTGCGCCCGGTAGAGCCCATCAGACCGATTTCCTGTTCCAGTGTAACCTGCTCACCTTTTTTTACTTTTATTTTAGAAAGATGACCATATCGTGACCGAAAACCATTTCCGTGATCAATTTCGATAAATTTACCATATGCGCCGTTTCGCCCTGCCTTGGTCACCGTACCGTTTGCGGAGGCATAGATCGGTGTTTTCCACCAACCTGCCATATCAACACCCTGATGACGGGCCCATTTTTTTCTGAACGGGTCCTTGCGAATACCAAAGGAACTTGAAATGTAATATTTCCTGGCCGGTTTGCCGACCGGGATATGCTGAACCGCCTTTTCCAGATCAATCAGACGGTTATAATGGGCATAAAGCTTGGCAAAGGGTTCCGCACTGGACAGGTCAATATCATTATTTTCAGAATAGAGAATGAACGGACCGCCCATACCCGCAGACAGGCCCACAGACTGAGAAGGGCGGTTTTCTGCCAGTTGAATCAGCTTCTGGCTTTTAATGCCGGTTTTTTTCAGGGTCTTTTCAACATAGGCAATCTTTGCTGAAATACGTTCAATCATCTTTTCCGCAAGGGCCTGCTGCTGTCCTTCAATGTGCGCTATATTGAAAGCAAGACTTGCCAGTTGTTTCTGCTGATGCAGGAAAATATCAGTTTCATCGGATATCTGGCTGATATGTAACGGGGAAAGCTTCTTTTTTTGTTCCCGGTCGCTGTCGCCGCCTGATTGGACAGTCTCTTTCTGAATATTATCCGGCTTTTTAATATTATCCGACAGGGATTTATCCGCATCGAGCAATTGCTGCAGATAAATCTGACGTTGTTCCAGGGCCATGGTGGTTTTCTGAATGGTATTTTTCAATTCACCGAACTGCTGGTTTGTGTCGAAATAATTCTTTTCAGCCTGGGCCAGTTCCACATCCTTTGCCGCCAGAATTTCAGCCCGGAAAATAAAACTGTAGGAGGTAACGGCAGACCATAAAACGACACTGGACAAGACCAGAGAGGCAAAAATCTGGGTTCTGCGGGAAATGGAGACAAAGCGCACCACGCCATTGGTCCTGAAATATAATTGTCTTTCAGGAAAAAGTCGCACAGTTAACTCATTCAATTTATTGAATAAATTGGAAATTATTCTCTTCCTTTTGAAAAATCAAAACCCACTTTAATTTTTGTATTCTTTTAATATAGGCTGCATTTGATACCAAACGGTAAAAAAAAGCAATAATTTTCAGTGATCTGGTCATTTTTAACTGAATTTATTATGGCTGCGGGGTTGAAAGCGGCAGATAGAAGCTTTGATCAAATCCGGCCCGGTCTCTGGCCGCAACGTTAAACGGCGGTTTGATCCGGCCCTTGAAATAGCGTCGCACAAGACCTTGAAAAGACTGTTCAGGATTTATATTTTCCTTTTGGCACAGATAGTTAAACCACTTTTGCCCGGCAAAGACATGGGAAATTTCCTCGTCATATATGATTTTCAGGCTTTGGGCACTGTCCGGGTCACCGGCTTTCTGAAAGCGGTCAATCATGGCCGGCGTCACGTCAAGTCCACGGGCCTCAAGCACCATGGGAACTATGGCAAGGCGGGCCTTTAAATCATGGGCGGTATCCCTTGCGGCCTGCCACAAGCCGTCATGGGCCGGAAGATCGCCATATAGAGCACCATATGATGCCAGTCTGGCGATCAGTAAATCATAATGCCGTCCTTCGTCATCTGCCACCCGAACCCAGTCATCAGTGAATTCCCGTGGCATTTGGCCGCCAAAACGCGCCACAATATCCCAGGCCAGATTTATGGCGTTAAATTCAATATGGGCAACCGCATGGAGCAGGGCGACCATATTTTTTTTAACATCAATTTTGCGCCTTTTCGGCATATATCGGGGCATGAGAAGTTCAGGTTTTTCAGGCCGGGCAGGCTGATCCGGCGGGGGGAGTTGAAAATCATGGGCCATCTGCCCGTCAAACCATGCTTTGGCATATTGGCGGGTAAGCCGCAATTTATCTGCCGGCAGAGGTGTATTCAACACATCAACGGCCGCATCGCCAATGGTTGTTGTCACAGCGATTTTACAGCTTCCAGAACCGCTTCCACATGGCCTTTGACCTTTACCTTGCGCCAGATATGCCGGATTACACCCTTTTCATCTATCAGGAAAGTTGCCCGTTCAATGCCCATATATTCCCGGCCATAAAGTTTTTTTTGAACCCAGACACCATAAGCCTCGCATAATACACCGTCTTCGTCCGACAGCAGGCTGATGCCGAGTTCCTGTTTGGCAATAAAATTCTGGTGGCGTTTCTGACTGTCTTTTGATGCGCCGATCACCACAGCACCGGCAGCTTCAAAGTCTTTCACATGGGCCGTGAAGCCCTTGGCCTCGACCGTACAGCCCGGGGTGCTGTCCTTGGGATAAAAATAAAGTACGAGTTTTTTACCCGTGAAGTCATCAAGGGATATCATCCTGCCATTTTCATCGGGCAAAGAAAACCCCGGTGCCTTCTGACCAATCTCAAGCATTGTTATTTCCTTGTTCGTAAATGTTTGGGTGGAAAGATATATCCCAGAAGAAAAAACAATACAACAGCCCGATATATCTCCCTTGAACAATATAAAAATGTTCCATAATATAAATTATGCGCATTTTGGATTGTTTTTGCAAGGGAGGCTTGCTTATTATGTTTCAGGGATTATAGCAATGTCCCCTCAGTATCTTAGGGTATTTTTTTGCCTTCCGCATCGACTATTGTAACCTCCCCCAGATTCAAATTGCGGATATTCTGTTCAATCTTGTCCAGATCACCAACGATGATCCATGTGAGCGCATCCGGCCTCAGAATATCCTGTGCCACCTTCAGGATCAGTTCACTGTTCAGGGCCTGATATTTTTCCGGCAGGCTTTCCACATAATCATAGGGCCTGCCCTTGACATCATTATCCATAATATAGCCAAGCAAGGCCTGACTGCTTTCAAATTTTCCGGGCAAGGTCAGTATCTTGTTTTTCCGCATCAGGGCCAGTTCGTCCTCTGTTGGCGGCTTTTTGCCACGTAAATCTGAAATTTCCTTTTGTATTTCCAGTATGGCATCAGCCGTCTTGTCGATCTGTACCGAGGCACCAAAAGCATACAGCCCCTGTCCTCTGGCCTCGAAAAGCGCACTCCAGGCGCCATAGGCCCAGCCCTTGTCCTCGCGCAGGTTCATATTGAGCCGAGAGGAGAAATTACCGCCCAGGATTTCATTCATCGCCTTGATATCAAAAAAACGGCTGTCACTGCCACTCGGTGCCGATTGACCGGCAATAATGGCTGCCTGGGGTGAACCGGGTTTATCCACCAGAAAAACCCGGCTTTTGGCCATGATCTCTATTTCAGGGAAATGTTTTTTACCTGCAGGTGTTTTGCCCGGCTTCCATTTACCAAAATTCTTCTCCAGCAGCGGTATTATCTGGTCCAGTGTGGTATCACCAACAACAAAAATTGTGGCGTTATCCGGCCGTATCCATAGATTAATAAAATTAAATAAGTCATTGATATTCATATTTTTTATGGACTTTTCTGTGCCGTATCGTGCCGAGCCGTATGGATG